>Ga0210040_10007715_pt1 | contig 12934 bp, 12 predicted proteins | sample CryGeyCG12114_NA_FD_185462 | JGI IMG/M metagenome (GOLD analysis project Ga0210040, IMG submission 185462) | Groundwater microbial communities from aquifer - Crystal Geyser CG19_WC_8/21/14_NA (SPAdes) (version 2) | ecosystem: Environmental > Aquatic > Deep subsurface > Groundwater | place: USA... | reverse complement strand
AGTAATGCCTTGGGTGCTTATTTGGGTGGTTTGCCGTTAGCTGCCGGCTATGGCTATACGTCTCCACAATGGGTAGGAGCAGCTTTAGCACTTGGCGGATTCTTTATTGCGGCAACCGTACTAATTAGCAGTAACAAAACACCCGAGCTAAAACCGGCAACTGTTTAGTCTTAAGTAATTATACAAAAATAAGTTTAAGTTAAATAAGCTTGTTAAAGCTGATAAACAAAAATTTATTCACACATTCACTCATTCATTCTGTTATTGTACTTAATCCATATTGTAACTAAAAATCGCTGGGGTTTACGCAAGAACTGCTAAACGCCAGCGATTTTTTATTTTGAAGCTTTTGAAATTATCTGTTTTAATAAATTTGAATCTCCAATATTTTATTTTCCAAAAATACCAGCGTGATATAAACGGTAGTAAAACCTTGAAAGCAGATTGAAAATGAATTTTCTTAAGCTTTTTGCCAGTGTCTTTCCAGAAAACCGGCCCGGCCCGACCCAATGCTATAACGCTGATAATGCATCGGATTCTTTTTGTAGTAATCCTGGTGGTAAGTTTCGGCCGGATAAAAAGGTTTGGCCGGAAGAATAGGGGTAACTATTGGGCGCCCGCCGAAAGGTCCGCTGGCTTGCAGTTCTTTTTTTGTTTCTTCTGCTAAAGTTTTTTGCGCTTCATTATGATAAAAAATAGCCGTTTGGTAAGAAGATCCCCGGTCACCGAACTGACCGCCAGCATCCGTAGGATCTATGGACTGCCAGAAAACCGTTAAAATTTCCTCATAACTTATAATAGCCGGATCAAAGGTAATTTGCACGGCTTCGTAATGACCGGTGCGATCGGAGCAAACCTGCTCATAAGTGGGGTTAGGTAAATCGCCACCTGTATAACCCGAAATTACTTGTATGACGCCGGGCCACTGATTGAAGGGCTTTACCATGCACCAGAAACAACCTCCGGCAAAAGTTGCTAATTCATACTGTTTATTTAATTCATCTATATTATCCATATTCTTAACCTGAATGAAAAATGATTGCTTCTCTTTTTTATTTAAACTGTTATGCCGCCATTTTGTTAAAACACTTCGTGCTGATAACCTGACCCGGCAGTACATAAACCGCAAGCAGAACAGCCTGTAAACGTATTTAAAGATTAACAATTAAACGGCCTACTAGGCTATATAATTTAACAAAACACGGGCAGCTTTAATGATTGAGATTTGATATACCAGCAATTTAAAAATCAGTAAAGACCGGTACCGAACTAAATATTGGTTTTATAAACTGAAATCATAATGGTTTATTTGTTAAAACTAAGATTAAGGTTTCTGGTGCTTTATATTGAAATAAGATAAATGCTAAAATAAAGTTTATATAATGCAGCGTTGATGCTGATGTATAAAGTTAATTAAATTATAATATTATATTTTGCTTTAAAAATTAATGGTGAGTTGTAGCGGTACATATAAATAAAGAAACCCTTCCGGAATTACTAGAAGGGTTCGTTACAAAATTGTTTAGAAAGCCTTAGGCGTGGGCAGCCATCCGGAAATTTTTTAATTCAGCTACCGGGCCGATTTCGGTGGTTTTAATAACTTTTCCTCTTCTTTTCAGGTGTACTTCAATGGGAGCCATGTTTTTTGTTAAATCCGAAGAAATTACGCTGGTATAAAAAGCATTAGCTTCCTGGGAAGCACCTTTTTCAAAAGCATGCTGCGATTCGTTTTTATTTACGGGTAGGCCCGGTACTATCTGGTAATTGGTACAAATTACTTCGTAAGTAGGAAGAAAAGGTTTAATAGCTTTGCGGAATAACTTTTTCATAGAATTGTTATATATTTATAAGATAGTTTAGATTGTGGGTTGTTTTTTATTTGTCTTATAAATGTACAAAAATTTAATTTGCTTTAGCAAGATAGTATATATAATTTTTTTAATTCATATAAGCTAAAGTCTTCTCCTGGCTCTTACCTGAATTTTAAAATACTTTAACTTAGTAAAAGATACTACGCAAAACCGGCGTAAACCTGATTTATAATAATTTATTCCCGTCATCCCAATGGTGCTAACCAAAAAGGCAATCAATTAGATTATTAGGACTTATTTGTTTCGGCTTATGCAATTCGCTTATACATTCCGCCATACTTATTTATGCTATTTGCTTTCGTAGGTGTTTCCTGGTAAAAGTTATAGTAATAAAGCATCTACCCGGTGCGCGTGTACCATTTCTTCGCAGGGCGACCAGGTGAAAATAGTAAAACGTCCGTCTTGTGAGGCTACCAGGGCCAGGGCATCCCGCTGATCATGTACAAACTGGGCCGCCGACAAATGCCGGGTGCCGCCACTCTGAGAAGGCGAAACCACAACCGCACCGCCGCCTTTAACGGGTTCGGTCAGTATCATTTTTTCTACCTGGGCATTCCCATCTGCACGGGTAATTTTCGCCCCAAAAGCAAGTAGTTCGTATTGGTCGCTGATAATAGTAGCGCCGTCTACGGCTGTAAGTCCGGCTACGTTGTCTACCGCCCGTTGCAAGGTTGCCAGCCAGCGGTTACGATCGGCTTCGTTTACATCTTGCTGAGCTAAATGGGTAAGTTCAGAAAAAGCCGGCGCCACCGAATACAGAATAGGATGCACAATAGATTTGCGCCATTCCTGGTTCTGGGCCGGAACAACTAAAAGGGAGCCGCCGCGGCCATGCGCGCGCATAGAAGTTGCCAGTTGTACCAGTATGTCAACGGCGGCGTGTTGAGAAGAAGGCGAAATAAAGCCCAGTAAAGAAGTAAGTAGGGCCGGGCAGTCGGATAAGGTGGCACTGGTTTCATCTACCACTTTTACCTGGTCTCCTTTTAGTACCGCAACATTTATAAACTTTCCATAATTATCCTGGCGGCGGTGTTTTATCACCAGCAAACCAGGTTCAATAACTTCCAGCACAAAGCAGTAAGGAGGAATATCGCGGGTAGTTCCCCAAACGTGCAGCTCACCGGCTTCAAACCAGATGCCCAGGTGAATGCCAGGGCGCTCTACCGCCGGGGCTAGTTTTGTAAGAATATGCGGGTTAAGCGGTAGCTTTTGTTCGAAAAGAAGAGGCTGGCTCGAGGCGGAAGGTGGCAGAAAAGCAAGGGAAATTTTCGGCGAATGGCCTTCTTCCCGCCGGAGGCTGGCCCAAAAAGTTACGTCTATAATGCGCGCAATGGTTTGGGCATAAGGATCGGGGGCCAGGTTTTGCTCGCCTCGCAGCTGGGCCGCGGCAATGTGCTGGGCAAAATGCTCAGCGGTTACTTCGGCCACGGCTTGGGCCGCCCGGTACGTTGTTTCTTGATACATCTAAATATCTGCTTTTTGTTTAATGCAGGAGATTATATTAGTTCTTATTTCTCCCGCACTTTATTAAATTCTGAACATGCAATTTATTTTATTCCGAACTAAAAGCCGGAAAATATAGGAGTGCTCATTTAAAACGAGCCGGGATATTATCTTTTGTTCGGCTATCCGGCATACGTAAAATTTTTAAATATAATTGCACCCGCCAAAACAGTTTTAACTAAAATCTACCTACAGAATTAAGTAAGAAAATATTCAAGCGATAAAATATCTGTATAATATAGTTGTGCAAATAAATGAAAAACCCACCTTTCCCTGAGATGGTCCAAAAAAGCGGCACCGTTAACTTGCTTAACTTTGCAAGACCATGGAAGAAAAAAGAAAGGATTACCGCGGCGCAAATATGACGTTGAGTTTAAAACTGAAGTGCTCAAGATGGTGGCCAAGGGCCAATCCGTAGCCTATGTTTCCCAAGCTTTATGGGTGAGCGAGAACCTGATATACCGCTGGAAACAAAAAGCAGAAGGGAAAGAGAAATTTGTATTAGGAACAGAATCTTCTTCGCTGTTGGTGGAGAATCAGCAGCTAAAAGAGCGGTTACGGCAAGTGGAAACGGAACGGGACATGGACCCGATGCTGACGCACGTCTGCGGGTAAAAAAAAGCCTTAGCCATTTTCAGCCGACAGACCTAAGGTAACGCTATGAGGTCATTTGCTTAGTTGCTAACGAATTTGCCGTAGCCAGCTTGTGTGAGATACTGAACGTAAGCCGAACAGCCTATTATTGTTACCAGCGGGGCGGCAGCTACCAAGTTACAGCGGCAACAGAAGAGCAATTAGGGGCGGTAGGGAAAGTATTCTGGCAGCACAAGCGGCGCTATGGCAGTCGCCGGGTACTGGCTGACTTGCGGGAGCAGGGGTATAGCATTGGCAGGCACCGGATAAGGAGATTGATGCAGCAGCAAGGTCTGAGGGCTATCCAACCCAAAAGTTTTGTTCCGCGTACCACCGATAGCCGGCACGGCAAGTGCATCTGTACAATAGTCGGCAGCCGGTACCAGGATTAAATGCCCATTCTGACAGGGGGGGACAATACGTCTCTGATGAGTTACGAGAGCTAATAGATAGGTATAGCATCCGTCAGAGCATGAGTTGTAGAGATGATCCCTATGATAATGTTTTTGCCGAATCGTTCTGGAGCCGCTTTAAAGCAGAGGTATTAGAAGGTGGTGCTTTTTTAAGTGTGGAAGATGCCCGTACCGAAATCTTTGACTATATTGAAATTATATTATAACCGGGTGCGCAGACATGCGTCTTTAGGCTACAAAAGCCTGCTCCAATTTGAATCAGATTACTATCTTAAACTTGCAAGTAAACTGTAAACCTAAACCGGACCACCTCAGACTTCAAAACCCGTTTGCTTTCAAAAATGTAAAGTGCAATCATAATCTAACTTCTAACTAAAATGATGAACTTTGAAAATACAGAGAAGTTATTCTTTTTAAGTTTTCTGAGCAAACACCTGCTTGCTATTAAAGAAGAGTACCTCAAACATAAATCAAAAACCGGATATATTCTTATCAAAGCGGATGAGAATTTTCAGTTGGTGGAAGCACCAAGGTTTATACAACGCGAATTCAATAAAAATGAATTTATTTCTATCTCCGAATTTCCTCCCGTCGAGGAGCCAATGCCTGATGATAATAATTGGATACACTATGAGATTCGACGAGGGTATAATAAATCCTTTTGGTGCTTGAAGGAATACTTTAAAGCATAAGGCAATAAACAGAGTAGCTGTTGTTTTTACAGTTTCCTATTAGAGAGTTACACCATTTTCCAAAATACTACGATATAAAGACGCTTAAATTTTTTCTGTATACCTGATAGCTTATAATTTAAAAAATTCCTAAGAATTTGCCTTTGTTTTTAAGCCATAGCTTCTTTGTTTTATAATTATAGGAGCCATATACAAAGCTGGTATAATTATAAATAAAAGCATTAAAGTAGCTAAAGGGTAGAAATACAACTCATCACCTACTGGTACAGCATAAAATTTATTTGTATAAACTTTGAGAGGATTGAAGAGAATTATTAAGATAATATGTAATGAAAAGACCTTCAAAGAATGTAAACCAAGATAACAAATAGGTTTAAAAGTAAACCAATGCTTGTTTTTGGCAGCAATGAATGCTACTACAAATACCAGCAACGCAAAGTTAAGAGCCCTTAATGGTCTTAGATTTCCTTTATCTACTAAAGAGTATTTTTCTAGCCAGGCATATTTGCCTAGCCATAAATCTATGGTATTGCTGTCTATATCGGCAAAAAATAACTTCAGAAAAAAAAGGGATACACAAATGAGCAGGGCTACATAAAATAAACCATAGTTCTTTGTTATGACGTCTAATTGTCCATGATACATTAAATGACCTATAAACAGGCCGTATACAAAAAGTAATTGCCAGCAAAACAAATCAAAAGTTCCTAAATCAAAATATTGGCCTAAAGGTAAATTGGTGAAGAATGGCAAATTAATGTCAGCGGTGCCTACTAAGTAGAGTATAAGGGAAAGTATTAAAATATACCAGGAATAGCCCTTTTGAAAACTCTTGATTACTATGGGAACCAGCAACATAAAAACGGCATACATCGGCAGTATATCAAGATAGATTGGCTGGTATAGAAACAAACCTCCCAACAAAAGGGCAATAAGGGGTTTCTGAAAAATAATACTATATCTCTCAAACCAGAACTCTTTCATGGAATAGTGAGAGAACAAAATTGCTATGGTGAGTAAAAATAAGATGATGTGATATTTGTAAATAACCCAAGCTCTTTTACTAGCAGCTCTAGAAATGTAAGCTGGTCCGGCTTCAATCAGTTTGCGGGTATATACCAAGCCGGCAGTTAAACCTGAAAGAAATACAAATCCTTCAGCGGCAGAAACCCAACCCAGGGACTCCTCTGTAATTTTCCTGATGATATTATTTTCTGAAAAGAAATGATCAATAGTAATAATTAGTATAAAAAAGCCTCTGAAAAAATCTAATTGGGGATTTCTTTGCATGTGTTTATAATATTTTAGTAAAATTAGTATTTTTTTATCAAAAAGATATAATTAAATTGATAATTTATTAATAAATTTCTAAATAAGCAGCTGCCTTATAATGGTATGTTTAGCTTTGATAATTAGAATATGATAGAGAATATTCTATTAAATTAAAGCTAAGGCTCTTAAATTGAGTAGTAAAAACCTGTTTAACATATTGATATAAATAAAAGCTGTATCATTTTATTGTTTTTACTTTTTCAATCAGTTTACAAGGTAATCAGCGGACAGAAGGCTGGTCAGATCAGTAATGACTTTTCGTTAGCCGAGCAGCATGTCTTACGTTACTTTTACATTTAAGAACGCTTCGTCAGGGTGGGGTTAGAACTGAAAAACAAAAGAAGTTTGCATGGGTGCAAGTATTATAACTTTAAACGAATTAAGCATTCATTTAAAAAATGTAATGTAGGCTTATTTATTATAAAAAGTTGCCTGGAAATTAGTTACTCATTCGTTGTTCCAGCTTCTATCCTTTTGAAGGGAACACTATAATTAGTTAGGGAAAATAGTTGATAAACAACTTATCATATATAATTGAAATGATATTTTAGACCAAGTTACCAATTGATTTAAATCGGCGAATTAAGCAGAGTGCGTACATCCTAAATCAAATGTTTGTTGTGAATTGCAAAATAAACAATAGATACTGGCGCTAAAAGGTATATCTAAACTGTAAATAAAAACAATGAAAATACTAATAACCGGCGGAGCTGGTTTTATAGGCTCGCATGTGGTACAGTTATTCGTAACAAAATACCCGCAATACCAGATTTATAATTTACTTGAATTCAAGTAATAAATGCAACGTTTAAAGGGGTTATATCAGGGGTAAATTTTTTACCGTAAATGGCCTGAATACCTTTGCCCTGGATTATGGAAGCGACGAAGCTGTATTTTGTATTTATGGCGTACCAACTTCTTTGTTTCTGTACCGGAAAGTGGAGGAAGAAGTAATTTACGCGTATGTCGATCTTCTGAAGCGAGAGGACAATGGCACAGCATTTCTGAAAATAATGCGCAACTTTGAGCATTCAGAAAGTTACCCGGACTTGTGTTTGCAGGCGATGCAACAGGTTACGTAACCGGTACAAGCCATTTAGGTCGCCGAAGATGATGACTTAACGTATGACCGGTATGACCGGGAGATAAAAGAAGCGGCTTCGCTGTTGCACGTACACCAGCTAAAAGCAAAGCACATGCTACAGGAAGAAAAAGAGCTCGGAATTGCTGAAAAGATAGCTATCCTTGCTCATCAGTCAAAATCAGGTATTTAGGGGTACGTAGTGGCATTCAACATTAACTTATGCAGCTAACTCAAATTGCCCCGGCACCCTGGTCTCTTACCGGCCGTGGTTTTGTTTTGCTTTACTATTTTCCGGCTGCTTTTAACCAACAGTTCGGTTTTATGGCCGATTACCAGCAGGCAGGTTACAAAGGTGGGCTAGGGGCGGTAATGCTGGTCGATTATAATTCTTCGGATGTAGGGCCTTATTACGAGCTACTTTTTATACCGGGCTTATTTTATTTAGGTGGCAAACTAACTTTTTCGATATCTAAGATATATGTTTCCAGCTACGATAGTTTGTGGAATGGCCGCGAAAACTGGGCCATACCCAAAGAGTTGGCGCAATTTAAAGTATCGGAGCTACCGAATGGTTCTTTTGTTTTCGGGGGGGGAGCAGCAAAACCATACATTCTTTGAAGCGCAGCTTAAACCCTGGAAATGGCAACTTCCTTTTACTTCAAAATTACTTCCCTTAAGCCGAATAACGCAACAAAATCCCACGGGCGAGCTTTTTATACCTCAATCGCGGTAAAAGGGCAGGTGTGCTTTTGTTCTTTACAAGCTATCTATTCTGATCCCGTTTATTTTCCGCCGCTCCAACAGCTCCAGCCAATTGCTGCTTTTACGTTCCAAGACTTACTTATGACCTTTCGGGTAGCAAAAAGATTATGATACTTCTACTTCCGAAAATTTTTAACTAAACAAATTACCGGGAGCAATTTTTAACGCTTAGTACTTATATATTAAAGATATTAAGTAAATGGGCATAATATATTTAAGTTGAATAGGCTTGTAAAAACCTAATAGCCAAAAATTTATTCACACATTCACTCAACCATAAATTCTCTCATTGTACTTATAGGCTCAGATTTAATAATAATTGTAAAACATACCAATTAACAAAATCAGCCAGGAGCCGCCGTAAGCGCCAATAGCAACATTTTCTGAGAATTTTCTTTTGGTTATAATATAATAGAAACGGACTATAGCTACAAAGAGAAAAGGCCGCAGCCAGTAAATAATACCGCGCCCAAAAAGATAGGCTAGGGAAAGGGAATCGGTGCCCAGCGAACCATTTCTATTGTAAATAATAATACCGGCTAAAACTAAATTCAAAACGAAGGCAATAATCAGTAATAAAATAATTTTTCTGGACATAGCTTACACAACAGTACAGGTAAATAGAAGTTGGTTAAAACCGTAAGATTAATTAAACGTTTTATTCGGCAGCAATATAATAGCGGTTATTTTCTTCTTCGTAAACAATCTTGGCTACGTGGTTATTACCCTTCCATTTCTCCTCCGTTTGAGGATAAAAATACTCTACAAAAGGATTTTCATTCGTGTCTATTTTCGATTTATAACCACCATAATATCCGCCGGTAAAGCGCTCAAATTCTGCTTTTGTTACTTCTTTCATGTTGTTTCTGCTCTATACAAATTTAGCTTTAGTGCTTAGGACGTAAAAAACAAGAAAGAGATATCAGTCCCTTAAGGAGTTCGGCTAAAACTTTAATCAAAAGCAAGTATTTCTGATCGGGTGGCTTAGGATTTTGTTTCGGGACAGAGAAAACAGCAATGTGCTGCCTCTGCAATATTACGCAAAGTATATTTAAAAATTTATGAGCGGGTTAGGCCATTTAAGTTTAGAAAATTTCGGCGGTTTTAGTAATATTACCCAGAATTTAGGTTAAACTTAAAATTAATTTATTTACGTAAAATGAGAAAGCTAAGAAGTAGTTTGTTTTTGTTACTGGCGCTGCTGGTGTTGCATTCAAGTGAGTTGTTCGCCCAGATTAACATGCCTGCAGCCAGTTCATCGGCCACCGTGCAGCAACGGGTTGGTCTTACAGATATTACGGTGAAATATTCGCGCCCCAGTGTAAAAGGCCGCAAAATCTTTGGTGAAACTTTACCATACGGATCTCCGTGGCGTACCGGTGCCAATGCCTCAACTACCATTAAGTTTGAGGATGATGTAACGGTAGAAGGCAACAAAGTACCCAAAGGAGAGTATGCACTTTATACCATACCCACCGAAACCGAATGGACTGTAATATTAAATAAAAATACCAAACTGGGTGCGAATACCCAGGATTACAAAGAAGCTGAGGATGTGGCCCGCTTTAAAGTAAAGCCTACTAAAACCGCTACTAAAACCGAAACGTTTACCATTAACTTCACCGATTTAACCCCCGCTACCGCTAACTTGGAAATGTTGTGGGAAAATACGGCGGCTAAATTTAAAATAGTAACCGAAGTAGATAGTAAAGTAATGGCGCAAATCCAGGAAAAAGTAGTAAGCGGCCAAAACGTTACTCCGGATTTATATGCAGCCGCTGCGGTTTATTATTTTGAAAATAACAAAGACCAGAAATTAGCTTTAGATTGGATTAAGAAAGCCAACGAAAAAGATCCTAAGTTCTGGAACATGCATACCCAGGCTAAAATTCAGGCCAAGAACAAAGATTACAAAGGCGCCATTGCTTCGGCCGAAAAATCTATAGCTTTAGCCAAAGAAGCTAAAAACCAGGATTATGTTCGTATGAACGAAAAAGCAATTGCCGAATGGAAAACTGCTAAATAAGTTGTTTTTCTGATCTCAGCATTAACAAAAAAGCCACCGAAAGGTGGCTTTTTTGTTAATGCTGAGATCAGAACCTTTTCATGGGGAAATTAAAAATGCAGATAATTTTACATGGCGAAAAATATGCTATACTGATGCTTCCGGAACTGCAATTTGGGGCTAATCTCTTTGCTGAAATTGTTTTTTTCGTAAGCGATAGAGTAATATTAGCAGCAGAATACTTCCAAAAGTATACACCGATGATCCGTCTAATACAGCAAAGTTTTTAGGCCCCACCAGATCCCGTATATTGCCGCCTATTAAAATTAAAGCCAGGGTTAAGAGTGTTTTTTCGCTACCGGAAAATTGCCGGGCATTATACAGCAAAATTACAATGCAAGGAGTTGCAAACAGAAAGGCATTATAACTGGTAAAAGCCAGCATCGGAATAAAGGCGATTAAAAAAGCCATTTCGGCTACATAATAGTTCTGCCATTCCTTTCTGCTTGATTTTATAAAAAGTAAAAAGCAAGTAGCAATGCTACCCAATACTATTAACTGGTATATTTTAACTGCCTGGGCATTGGGCAGTAATAATTGTAAAGGAGTATAGCGGGCTAAAACCGAAAAGATGGTGTGATTTCCGGCTGCCAGCAAATCTTGCTTCATTTTCATTTCGATGGCTAATTCGTTAAACCAACTCAGATAAAGTTGTTTAAAGGCCGGCTCGGACGGATAAAAAATGAACGGAATGAGTCCGAATACTAACAGAAATACCAATGAGTAAAGCACGTGTTTATATTGCTTTCGGAGAATAAAATAAGGTAAAAAAATCAAGCCGAAAGGTTTCAGATACAAGCTAAAACCCAGCCAGAAGCCACCCATTAAGGGCCGGTCTTTTATTAAACTGCAGGTAATGCATACGTAAGAAAAAAGTAAAAATAAGTTTACCTGCCCTAAATGCCACTCCCGGTGAAAATGAGCCGCCCCGGCCAGAAAAGAAAGTAAAAGAACCTTATTCCGGAACTTGGATGCTGTTGAGCCCGGTTTTTCGGCTATCAGGGCAAAGAGCAGGTGTAAAATATACGCCGTAATTCCGGTTAACAGAAACCAGTAAACAACTTTAACCGCTGTAAAAGGCAGTATTAGAAAAGGAATAAAATAAGCAGCGGCAGTAGGCGCGTATTTGTAAACATAATGGCCATCGGATTGGATGCGGTATAAAGCTTCCTGGTGTACCATGCGGTGGGCGGTGCGGTAATATACTTCCAGGTCGTGCATCGTAAACCGATGGTTCAGCAGTTCGCCTATTAACAAAACTACACTAACCAACAAGATAAAAAACAGCCAGCTGTTTTTAGACAGAAAAGAAATATTCATACCAAGGCTTTGGCAAAGCTTAAAGTAATTGTAACCGGTTACGATTAAGGGCAAATTTTAGGTGCTACTTTATTGGGTGCTAGTCTGCTTTTGGTTTAGTTGCAGGAACATACCGAATACTATCACCAATAAACAGCCAATAGGATTAAGCCAAAGGAAGCCCAGGTTGGTGCGGATATAAATAAATATCACTATTAATTCGGCCAAAATAGCGGCCCAGAAAACAGCCTGGGCTTTGATGCGTTTAACGTAAAAAGCCACCACAAAAATACCCAGAATGGTGCCGTAAAACAGCGATCCCAGGATATTGACCGCTTGAATTAAATTATCCATTCGGGAAGCTAAAGTAGCAAATGAAATAGCCAATAAACCCCAAACAACGGTAAACACTTTAGACATTTTTAAATAATGCGCATCGGAAGCCCTAGGTTTAACTGATCGTTTATAGATATCGATTACCGTAGTGGAGGCCAAAGCATTTAATTCGGAAGACGAAGAGGACATGGAGGCACAAAATATAACGGCTAATAACAAGCCCACCATACCGGTTGGCATATATTGCATTATAAAAGAAATAAAAACGTAATCCGTATCTTTTACCTCACTTTTGGGATTGGCTCTTTTTACTAAATCTTTTACTGCGCCCCGGATAGCTTTCCCCTTGGTTTCTATAACCGATAAATCAAACCGGGCCGCTTCTACCGCCGCATCATCATCCGCTTGCAGGCCTTGTACCATGGCTTTTACCTGTTCTCTTTTATCCTGAAAGTTCAGGTGGTGCTGGGTTTCCAACTGAATCAGGTCGGGGGCATATTGCGTTTCGTACAGTTTTTCTTTTTCTAATTTATTGAAAAATACCGGCGGCTCTACAAATTGGTAAAATACATATACCATTACGCCCACAAACAAAATAATAAACTGCATTGGTATTTTTAGCAGGCCATTAAACAGCAAACCCAGGCGGCTTTCGGTTATAGATTTGCCCGATAAATAACGCGCCACCTGCGATTGGTCGGTACCAAAATAAGCCATAAACAAAAACACGCCACCCGTAATGCCAGACCATACATTATACCGGTCGTTCGGATCGAAAGAGAAATTTACCAGGTTGAGTTTGCCCATTTTGCCAGCCACATGCACGGCTTCGCTAAAGCTTACTTCCGGAGGGAGCATGTAAACCACTACCACCGCCGCCATTAACATACCGCCCATCATAACGGCCATTTGTTGTTTTTGCGTAACACTTACGGCGCGGGTAC
>Ga0210040_10007714_pt1 | contig 12937 bp, 11 predicted proteins | sample CryGeyCG12114_NA_FD_185462 | JGI IMG/M metagenome (GOLD analysis project Ga0210040, IMG submission 185462) | Groundwater microbial communities from aquifer - Crystal Geyser CG19_WC_8/21/14_NA (SPAdes) (version 2) | ecosystem: Environmental > Aquatic > Deep subsurface > Groundwater | place: USA... | reverse complement strand
CGCTCGCTTACCTTAAAGACCCAATACGTTTTTGCCCATAAATTAGGCGGGATCATGTTTTGGCAACTAGCCCAAGATCAAGTTTCCGACGGGCTTTTAGATACAATTAACGAAACTAAGAAAAAGAGTACTGCCCGCTAGTACCGAATTAATCAGTCATTATTAGTAAGTTCCTGCAAATACTTTACTGGCTTTGCGCGACCGGGAAAAAGATATTGATTTATTGGTCGCTTATTTCCTGCCTTATTTTGCGATTAAAATATAAAAGCCCGTTACCCAGCTGCCCCCCAGCTTCCGGGAGGCCTTGCCCCAACACGCCTGGTAGGCAATATCCGGAAACTTAAAACGTACTGGTGCGGGCCGTTATCCTGGCCGAAACCGAAGAATTAACCGCCGACCAATTGCCCTTCAACCTCCGGTTTGCCCCCGCGGCGCCGGGCCAAACTGCCTTCGATTTAGAAACCGTGGAAAAGCAGCACATCCAAAAAGTATTGGCCTACACCCACGGCAATAAAACCGAAACCGCCCGCCTACTAAATATCGGCTTAACGACTTTGTATAGGCAAATTCAGGAGTTTAAGTTGGGGAAGTAATTTATTTCAAAAATATCAATTGTGAAGTTTTTCCTAATAATTTGTATATATAGCTATTTAGTAATTAGATATTTCTTAATATCTTAACCAATTGGATTTTCTATAAAGGAACATGCAGGACTCATTGAAGGAATTTCGCAATAGATTAAGAATTATCATTATTTTATATACTTTCTGTGAGCGAGAAAATAATCATCCTAATGGCTATTATGGTATTTTTCGGACAGAAATTAAAATTCAGGCTTTAGATTTCCTATTACGATATCCTGACTTCCTATCTATAGAGTTAATTGACCTAATGGATAATGATTCAACTATTAATAGAGAGGAAATAAAGGAAATTATTAAAAGTATTTATGAAAATAAAGAACCTGATATAAGGGTTGAAGAGATGGAAAAATTTTTTTTCGGAGCTTATGAAAGCATTGATAGTGTAATTGCTTTCCTTGTAAGCATTGGTTTTATTAAGCATGATAGCAAGAAAAGAACTGATGGAAAAACTTATGATAAAATATATTACATAACGCAAGACTGTGCTTCTAAAATTAATAATCACTTAAAAGATATTACTGCTGTTAAATGGTATTTTAATAGGTGTGAATTGATAAAAAAATATTTTGATAAATTCTCAGGATCTGAATTAAAAGATAGGCAATATAAATACACTGAATACAGTGATATATCATATCAAAAGCATATTAAAAATATCAATGAAAAAGTCAAATATGCCTTTTCTAATAGATTTAATTTGCAACTAGCATGAGCAATACAGATATAAATTATAAAAATTTTATAAGTTTTGTTCATCAAAATTTTGAACAGGGAATATCTTTAGAAGAAGTAGAAGAAATACTACATCTTGAAGAAGATTATAATAAGGATAGCCCGGCATCACTTGGCAAATCATTAGTAATTAATAGATTAATATTTTCAGGAAAAAAAATTTCAGGCGAAGATTTTTATTATGATCAACAGCTATATACTGGGGTTAATGTTTGGATAGCAGATAATCAAAAAGGGAAATCAACAATTTTTAAAATAATAAAATTTGCATTAACTGGTACAGAAAATATTAAACCAGACATAAAACCATGGATAAATGAAATTATCTTAGAATTTCAAATAGGTAATTCGGTTTACACCAACTATATAAATTGGGTAAATAAGGCTAAAGGAGCCTTATATTCTTTTGGTATAGAAAAATTTTTGAAGTTCCGTGAAAATCAAAAGCTTAATATATTTGAAAAAGAAAAAGAGTTTGATTTTAGCAGTAAAAATGAATTAGAAGAAAAGATTCAGGACTTCTTTTTTGACCACTTTTCTTTCTATACATTGAAATATACTCAGAAGAATAGCTCTAAAGAGGATTTCGAAATCAATACTGCAAACCTTAGTTGGTCTACTTACTTTAAATCTATTTATCTAGAATCAAATAATTACGAATATCTTTTCTTTGATAAGGAGACTTTTGGGGCCCAAGGAAGGAAAATTTTTGAAATGATATTAGGTTTACCATTGACCTATCCAATAAATATGCTTAGTATTCAACGGGATAAAGTTTCTGAAGATATTGGCAAACTTAAGTTAACAGATAAATCAATAAAAGAAACAAGCGCAAATAAAAAAGAAATTATTAATAAAAGATATGCTGAAGTATCCAAAGCATTAGAAGATTTAAATAAAATAGGAAAAATTCATTTTGATGAAAAACCGTTAATTGAGGAATATAATAAACTACATACCAAGATTAATGATAATAGAAAAAGGGCAAGAATAATAAGTGAAGAATACCAAATTGAAAAAGAAAAGTTAAACACTTTAGAGGAGGAATTAAGGTTTCTAGAGCAAGATCATGTAAAAGTTAATGAAGAAATAAAACGTTTAACTAAACAGGAACTTAACATCGGACTATATATAGATGCGGAAAGTTTTTTTAGTAACCTCGACATAAAAGTTTGCCCTCATTGTGAAATAGAAATAAGCGAAAATAAAAAAGAGCAAGAGCGAAAGGATCATGTGTGTGGCTTATGTGGAGAAACACCAAAACAACAAAAGATTGATGAAGCTGAACTACAAAATAAATTTAGCCGGATAAAAGATGAAAAGAATGGGTATTCAAACAAAATAGCATTAATTCAAAATAATATAAACTTACAAAAAATAAAAGCAGAAAATCAGAGAAAGCTTTTAGCAGAAGTTTATTCGAAATTAGTTTCAGTTCCTTCAGATGTGACAGATATGAATAGACTTAAAGAAATAGAAAATCAGATTGAGACAATAACGAATGAACGTGACAAGCAAAGACATCTTCTAAATAAAAGGGAAGACTTAATAAAGGAAGAAGCAGTTTTGAAATTTCAATTGGGGGAGATTGCAAAAGAAAGGGTAACTAACAATGGATTAACATTAGAAAAATATTTTTTAAAAAAAGAAGTTTTAAATTTTGCTCTTAAATCTCTAGAAAGAAAGCGCATATCCTTGAACAAGGAGATTATATCGAAATTAGAAGAATTAATATTAAAAGAAATCCAAGCTTTTGGATTATCTAGTATTAATAAAATTGAAATTAATGACAAATTCGATCTCATTTTTACACAAAACCAAGTTAATGTTAATTTTAGTGAGTTAACTGAAGGAGAAAAATTGCGGGCAAAATTAGCATTTTACTTAAGTCTAATTCAATTGGATATTGAACATAACCTAGGAAGGCATCCTAGATTTTTAATATTTGATGCTCCAGGTAGTGAAGAAATGATAGAAGATCACCTTCATGGCCTTTCAGAAATTTTCAAGAACGTAAATAAAAGGTTTTCGAATAAATTACAAATATTTGTTGGCTCAGCTATTCGAGAGTTTTCACAAATCACTGATGTTAAGAAAGCTTTAGTTAAAGGGAAGAATGATTTTGTATTTTAATGACTTTCGACATCAAATACTTCAAGCTATTTCAAGAGGGAACAATCTTTGATCAGATCGTCTTTCTGGATAATTTCTATGATAATATTCTTGTAGATAATGTACAAGAACAGGACATTAATAAGCTCCTGACAATTGCTATAACTCAGTCTAACAATTCCTACATAAAACGCTCTGCCTTTAAAATTCTTTGTCAGCTTGCATTAGCAAAAATAATCAAAAATCGTTTTTCTGTTTTAGCCATAATCCAAGATTTTCTATATTCTAACGAGAGTTCCTTTCAGGTAATTGCATTAAAATATCTTCCTTATTTTGCGGAATTTCGTGATAACAACATTGAGTCAGTTCTCAAAGAACTCACTGATAGTCTTGATGGGGATGTAGCAAGCCAAGCTTATTTTTGTTTAGGATTAATTGAATTAACAAAAGCTGTTTCCACAAATAGTATTACTGAATCAATTTTAATGATTAATTCAGCTAAACCTCACTTTATTGCAGCAGTTCAATCAACTGAAAATCGGGTTGATGCAGATTTTTATTTATTGCTTATTGATTGTATTAAAGTTCTTATTAATAATTTTCAATCAGCCCCATCTAAGTTTGATGAGTTAAAAAAAAACTTACTATTACGAAATTTATATGAGTTTACAGAACAAGAATTAAAATTAGATTTCCTTGTTTTTCAGCTTATTGAGCAAATAAAATACAGTTTAGAAATAGTGAGCAAAGCCAAAGAATGGTTGGAAATGCCGCCACAAATAGAAGCTCTATTTAGAATAAGTTTAGAAATTCAATCTTTAAGAACTATTAACTCAAGTAATCAATTCCTTATTGATAGATTATATTCCAATCTTTTTGAAAATGTAGAAAGTAATATTTACAAATTGAATTTATTGTCTGAAAAAAAACGTCTTCAGGTTTTATTATCAAAAACAAATGATCCACCACTTAAAATTTTTATTGAATATCTAATTGGTACTCTACCTAATAATTTGGGATTTCAATTTGAGAACTTGGATTTATTAGCTTTATTATCTGATAACTTGGGAAGTGAAGAGGGTTTGCAACTTTATAATCAGATAAATGATAAAACAGTTTCAACAGAAATTCTCAGTGCTATAAATAGTTTATTAAGTAAAAATCACAACAATCAGTTACCATATAGAACAGGTAGTATATATGGACAAGAAGTATTTCTTCTTTTAAAAGGGCGAATTATTAGCTTTTTGCCTAATTATCCTGAACATAAACTTGATTCATTTCTTAATATTTTGGAAGAAATAATCAGATATGCAAGAACAACATTTGTAGAAAATGATAAAAAACGATTCCATTTTTTATTTGCAGAGTCAGAGAATGGAAAAGGCCAAAAAGCAATAGAGCAGGATTTACAAGATAGTATGATTGTTTTTTTTGATCACTCTAAAATAGCTGATGGATTAGGTCATGAAAAAGCAAAATTTGTTGATGCAGGTCGAGTTGATATTGTTTACAAGAAAGATTTAATTACTATTCCGATTGAAATAAAAAAGACTCTTAGCAGGCAAGATCAAGAAACACTTGAGAAAAATTATATTGCACAAGCACAAACTTATACAGCTGGTTATGACCAATTAGGCTTACTTGTTCTACTAGAATTAAGTGATAAAGCTAATGACCCACCACCTAATTTTAAAGACTGGTTTAAAATTCACCATCTTAAGCCTTCATCTGATTTACCTACTAATTATCCAGATTACGTAATATCAGCAGTTATACCAGGGAATAGAACAACTCCAAGTAAGAAAAGCACTTATATTTAAAATAATTTTAACTGCTTGTGATTTCTGTATTTCCGTTAAGGATTACTTAAAATGATTTAAACAAATGGTCTAATACTCTGGAACCAAACCTTTCCAAAACGATAAAACTCTTCCAAAACGGAAGGGTTTTCTTTTTTAGCAAAACAGCCCAGTAACTTAAAATACCAATATAAAAGTCTTATAATAAATATGTTATCAAAAGTATATAAAATTCGGTGCCAAAATTGAAACCGGGAGAGAGATCATAATAATTTAATCAGACCACATGTCTTCTTCTCCTCATTTAAAAAAGCTTTCGGCGGCGGGTGTTTTAGTTACCCTGGGCATAATTTTCGGCGATATTGGTACGTCGCCGCTGTACGGGTTAAAAGCCATTGGGGGCGAGCGGCCCATGACCGAAGTTCTTATTTTTGGCGGCATCTCCGGTATTTTCTGGACGCTCACCTAAACTACTTTCAAATACATCATCCTCAAGCTGCAAGCTTTAAACCTGGTGTACGGCTACTACCGGCTGAATTATCCCGTTATCCGGTTCTCCGTGCAGGATTTTGGTTTGGGCATTGACCCGCACTACAAAGGCTGCATTTCCGATAAGTTTTTCCGGGTACCTGGCCCGGAGGCTATTAAAGGATGTACCGGTTTAGGCTTAGTTATTGCCCAAGAATTTATAACGGCCCAAGGAGGTAGTATTGGGATTGAGAGTGAACTGGGTAAAGGCGCAAATTTTAATTTTACTTTGCCCATTTCTAAAACGAGTTAGAGAAGTAGTTTTGATGATAGCGGCTCTATACGTGTTTGGATAGTATACAGTATGTGTAACACGGTGATAGCAAATTTTATTTAACGTGAAAGAGCTGATCTACTTTGCGTTTTTGAATTTGCGGTTGCTATTAATTCTAGTAACTTGCCGGTCACAAAGCTATTTACTTTGCTATCTAAAGATGAAACTTTCTACTATCACCAGAATAATTCTGCTACTCACAATTTTAAGCTTTACTACCCCGGCACGAGCGCAAACCATGACGGTTAAAGGGCGGCATTTGTATACGGTAGCCGATGAAAAAGTAGTATTGCGCGGGGTTAATGAAATGTTTATCTGGTCGGGTGATAAAACCGGGGAAACTATTTTACCCGAAATTGCTAAAACCGGCGCTAATTCCTGCCGCCTGGCCTGGACCACAACCGGTGCACCGGCCCAAATGGACAGATTAATTGCTAATTGTATTCAGAATAAGATGATTCCAATAATAGAGCTGCACGACGCTACCGGTAACTGGACTAAACTTCAGCTTTGCCTCGATTACTGGAAACGAGAGGATGTAAAAGCCATTATGGACAAACATAAAAAATGGGTATTGCTTAATATTGCCAACGAAGTGGGCGGCGCCACGCCCGCCGATACTTTTAAGCTTAAATACCTGGATGCCGTACAGCAACTCAGAACGGCTGGTTACGAGGTTCCTTTATTGATTGATGCATCTAACTGGGGACAAGATGAAAACAATATCTTAGCAACCTGGCAGGATATTGTAAAGGCTGATCCTCTAAAACGTTGCCTATTTTCGGTGCATACTTATTGGGCCCAAAATGCGCAAGCCCGGCTGGATAATCTTATAAACCGGGTAGTAACAGACGAGATTCCCTTATTATTTGGGGAAGCACCGCAACCCAAAGTCGGGCCTAATTGCTCCGTTGATTTTCCTTACACCAATTTTCTAAATCAGTGCCAGGCAAAGGAAATCGGCTGGTTGGTTTGGTCGTGGGGAGCCGTTAATAATGGTGATTGTGGCCGCCCGAATAGCCCTTTTGATATCACCACCGATGGTAAATACGGCAATTGGGAACACTCCTGGAACCGGGAAGTAGTGCTAGATCATGCGGGCAGCATTCAGAAAACTTCGGTTAGGCCAGCTTCTCTACTAGGTAAGCATAAAAGTAAAAACCGAAGGAAATCTTCTTAATAGGAGCACTACTCAATTATTATTTACCGCTCGTAACTACAATTGTGTTAAACAAAAAATTACTTGATGTATAGCAAGAAGTAAGCTTATGTTATGTAAACTAAGTAATGGGACAAAAATAAATATAGCAAAATAAGGTATGAAATTTACCACCCCTGCCCCTTCCAAAACACGAGGGGCAAGAGTGGTACATTTGCTTAGATACTCCACGCCAGACGCCTGAGCATGGATCATGAAAAAAACAGAATAAACGCTCAGAGTATGTGCTACTTGGCTATGATTAGTGTCATGTTAAAAAGATTTTAATACCTTTTGAAACAGTTTCTAAGTTTAGCTCTTTGAATTTTAGTGTTTATTTAATTAAGACTTTCCCGCCTACAATCTATCTTCTACCAAACAAATTTCTACTATCATATCAAACGCAAAATAACTGCGTTTGCGCCTCTACAAGTTGTGCTTGTAGGGTGTTTTGTTCGGCTTGGTTAGAGCATATTTTAGGTACTAACTGCTGGTAATAAGCAATGCCTTGCAGCAGGTTGGCCCGGAAAGTTTGTATATATTTCTGCTGCTTATCCGTTACTGGCTCTATTTGTTCTTTGGTTAAATTAAACCAGTAGTCGACGTACATTTTAAGCTCATTGATGAACATATGCGGACGATACGTTTGATTTAATAGGTTGGTGCGGCCGTAGATATGGTCCACCATTTGGTGCAAAGAAAATATACCCGAAAAATACGCTAGGTTAGGGCCGGGGCAGATGGTTACCGGTCGGCTGGCCGGGTTGCGACCTAGGTGCAACACCTGCAGCGCCGAATTAGCCAGCCCATCGCACAAACATTCTTTAGCCAGAACCTTCGTGGCTTCGGCTTCGTGTTGGGCCGGGGTGAGGCTAGCGGTTTGTAATTGCGCTAACTTCAGGCGTTGGTATTTGCGGGAGGCCGTACAGATAGGCACATCGGTAAATTCAGTATTAGAAACCAAGTGTTTTTTGGTGCAGGGACTGCCGGGCCGGTCGCGCTCAATCCGGCTGTTTTTAATGGCTTCGCTGCTGGTGCCCCGCAAGGCGTTAAACGGTACGCCCAGCGGCGATATAGGACTTAAGTATAAATCTTCCGGTCTGGCCTGGGCTAGTTTTTCCAGGGTTTCGGTATCCACGGTTGTGGCTTCGGGCACCAGTAAAAAAGGCGTACCCCAGCCGGTGGCATCTGCTTGGTAATATTCCTGTAAAAAATGCTGTTCGGCGGCGGTGCCAATGCCACCCTGCACGGTAATGCGCTGAGCCGGTAAGGCACTTGGTGCAGCGCAGCCTTTTTCCGATAAGGCCGCACTATACATAGAGAAAAGTTCGGTTTGCAGCAACTGCCGGTTTTGTTTAAATTCTTCTAGGATAGGCCCCAACAAAAAGCCATCGGTGGCAAAGGCGTGCCCGCCGCAGTTTAAACCCGACTCAATCCGGAACTCCGATACCCATATTCCTTTTTTAGCCAGTATTTTGCCCTGCACAAAAGCGGAGCGGTAATCGCTTACTTTTATAATAACTTTTTTTCGGAAATTACCGGCGGCATCCGGGAAGAAATCCGGAAACTGGTCCAGGTAGGCGTATAGACGCATATTCATGCCGGCCGAAAAGATAACCGAAGCTTGCACCTGGCTTTGGGCAAAACCCCGTAGCGATGCCATAGCATCCGAATAAATGGGCGGTAAGGCTTCGCCATTTTTCCGGTAATTGGTTTTATCCAGCTTGGTCATAATATTTACATCAATAGCACCCGGCCGGATTGCCTGCCGTAAAACATCCTGCGCCCGCTGTTTTTCAACCGGATTATGGAGTTGCAACATCTGTAAATATTGCACTTTAACCGGGGAGCTTTCCGGAAGCAACGTAAAATACTTGGTTATTTCGAATTCCGGCGTAAATGGTTGGGCGCGTAAAGTTTCGGTTTGCTTTGTAACCAGCTTATGCAGTAAGTTCAGGTAGGCGGTAATGCGTTGCGCCCGGTAATCGTCCTGGTCCGGGTTAATCGGGGTAAACGGTTCTTCGTTTAACCGGCTATAATAGTCCCGCATTTGTTCAATCAGGGTATCATCATTCAGCGAAATAACCGATGAAATACCGTAGCGGGCTACTTTTAACGGCGAATCAATAGAAAAAGCCAAACCCATTACCGGGAGGTGGAACGTGTGTAAAGTGGTTGAATGCATATTTTACTTTTGTAAATAATTTTGGTATAAGCTTTTGTAGCGCCTGCCTACAACTGCTTAGAATATTATAATATCAACTTCTAAATAGAGCACTTAACTTAAATACCAGAAAGACCAAAGCTGGTTAAGTCATGTTCTGGAGATTTAATGAGTAGATTTTAGGGTAAGTAATATCAACTTACCAATTGCCCGAAGGTAGGTGGCTGGTAGCAATCTCATTATGATGAACATCATGCTCATGCATGATATCCGTCAATAATCCTCTAGCCAGGGTCATCGTAATTTTGAAAATTGTACCAGGAGGATGTAGCTGATAGTTTTCTAAAACAAACCCTGACAGTTTAACTAACCTGAATGGGGGAGAAAGTCGTAATTATAAACCAATTGGTTTAGTAACCTGATTTTATAACTTAAATAAATTTTTTGAAAAATTCCTGGCTGCGGATTGCCCTGTTTAATTTCTCGGTAGTAGCTTTTTTGGGGTTGTTTCTGCGCTGGTTTATGGTGCTGCCCCCGGTGGGGTTTAACTATAAATATTGGCTGCACGCCCATTCGCACGCGGCTCTTTTGGGCTGGCTTTATACGGCAGTTTTTATCGCGTTATTGCGGGCTTATTTGCCGCCGGCTTACCGGCAAAAGCAAGTGTATTCCTGGCAGTTCTGGTCGGCACAGGTGGCGGTAGCGGGTATGTTGTTCAGTTTCCCGGTGCAAGGATACGCGCTTTTTTCTATTACATTTTCCACGTTGCATATTTTAATAAATTACTGGTATGTTTATCAGTTTTTAAAAGATGCCCGACGGGCCGGAGTAGCAAGTGGCGTACACCAGGTTTCCTTTACTTTTATAAAAGCCGCTTTATTTTTCCTGGTACTTTCTACGCTGGGTCCTTGGAGTCTGGGGCCGATTATGGCTACCGGGCACAGTGGTAGCCACTTATATTACAACGCTATTTATTTTTACCTGCATTTTCAGTACAACGGTTGGCTTAGTTTTGCCGTATTTGGCTTGCTTTTCTGGTTATTGGAGCGTTACGAATTACTTTTTAATTTAAGACAGGCCAGGCGCATTTTCTGGTTATTTTTCTGGTCGTGTCTGTTGGGTTATTCATTATCGGTACTCTGGATTAAGCCGGTGCTGCCGGTATATTACCTGGCTGGTGGTGCGGCTTTGCTGCAGGTCGCAGGCTTATTTTTGCTGTTGCGTTTACTTTATCAGCAACGAAAAGCTTTGCTGTCACTTTTTAATTCCTGGGGACGATTACTGCTTTTACTTTCTTTAACCGCGCTAACTCTAAAAGTAATCATGCAGGCGACTACGGCTTTGCCTTATATGGCCGATTTAGCATACAACATTCGCAATTTTATTATAGGTTACCTGCACCTGGTACTCATTGGTTTTATCACTTTCTTTTTATTCGCCTTTTTTATTCAGCAAGGTCAATTACAAGTGCAAGCCCGGAGCAGCCGCTGGGGTTTAGGTATATTTTTAGCTGGTTTTGTTTTGAGTGAAGCCTTGTTATTCTTGCAAGGTATTTTTTTCTGGATGGATGGGGGTATGCTGCCGGAATATTTCAAGCTGTTATTTGGCGTGAGTATTTTTTATCCCGTTGGACTTATGCTGCTGCAAGTCGGGCAAAGAAAAGCTGGTTCAGATGCTTCTTAAATCAAATCTTTATCTCTGCATATAAGCGGCTAACTAAAGCGCGGATTTACTTCCGTGCTTTGAAAAAAGGGATAGAAAAAGGAATGATTGTTTTAGTCAAGGGATAACATTTTTTGGTCTGCAATACCAGGATACTCTTTATTTCTCTTAATACTTACTTGTATATATAATATATTCGCTACTCCAATTACGTATATACGTCGGCTTTGATAGGGATAAACACCATTATTGCGTTTATACACAAGTTCTGTGTAATTTAAAGTATGAAAAATAAAAAGCTAACATTAGAATTTGGTGTACCAGAACATGGTTGGCTTCCTATAAAAATAGCTTTCAATGACTTCAGTCTAGAATTTGAAGCTTCGGACGTTCCAGCTAATCCGATTGACCAGTTAATTTCTTCTTTGATAAGTGTAACAAAAGGACTAAAAGCAGAAGTCTGGTGGCATCTAGAGCCTGCATATTACTATTTTGAATTTGAAAGATTTGGTGAGGAATATAAAATCAATATTTTTTTGCAAATTCAGACAACTCTGACAGGAAGAAGGTCTTCGGACTTAATGGAAACTTCGAATCATTGATATTACCTTTTTATCGTGCTATTAAGAAATTTACCGACCAATCGAATGACGCACTTAACTGGCCTCAAACAGACAAAATTGAAATAGAAAAGCTGGTTGCATCAGTAAAAAGAATAAAAACTTCACAGAACAAGACCTAAAGCACACCAAGGTGTGCCTTAGCCAAGCCGTTAGTGGCAAGCAAAGTAGACGAATACTCACACCGAATAGAAAAGAATACAACTGAAGAAGCCTAATTAGAAAATAAAAAAATATACAATGATAAAAATTGACCCAATAATAGCCGTAAAAGATATTGAAGTCAGTTCTAAATGGTACCAAGCAATATTTGGGTGTAAAAGAACCCACGGAGGAGAGGAATTTGCAGTGATAGAATCCGAGAGTAAAGAAGTACTTATATGTCTTCATAAATGGGGAGAACACCAACATCCAACAATGACAAACCCAACAATTACGCCAGGGAATGGGCTGATACTTTACTTTAAGGTTGATAATTTGAGTGTTATAAGACAAAATGTTGAAGAAATGAATTACTCGGTTGAAGAAGATATCCATCAAAATCCAAATTCAACGAAAAAGGAGTTTTCATTAAGAGACCCAGATGGCTACTATCTAATAATAACCGAATTTCATAATTATGAAGGTTAAAGTAAAAGAAAGCCAGCCGCTAACATTGTATAAGCGTAATGCGGGCTGAACGGGTCAACTTGAGCTTTTTGCTCCTAATAAACTTTTTAAACTTTGCGATTACCAGACAGTGGATTGCTCCTAAATCCCGCACTACACTTATACTTGACCGTTAACCAAAAAATCCTATTTAAAAAAGATTCATCAATCTCTAAAATGAAGAATGAGCGTCTCTAAAGCTCAAACTTGCTTAACATCAGATAGTAAGATTAATTCAGTAAAATAAGTACTTTTTCGTTCATTTTGCACAAACCCGGCAGGTTTTAGAAAACTGCCGGGTTTATTTTTTATTCAATTTTACTGATAAATATCATCTTCCATCACGATTAATATCATTAAATCTAATTCGGACAGCAATATACATTTGCAAATAAAATACTCAAATGTCTTTTATTTAATTAGATTAAATTAAGATTAATAAAACCACCAAGCAGGGTACAAGTGACAACCTTAAGGGTGGTTAGCGGAATTAGCTTAAAACCTAAATAACAATAATTTATTTTTTAATCAACCAAAACAATCAAACCATGAA
>Ga0210040_10007713_pt1 | contig 12937 bp, 23 predicted proteins | sample CryGeyCG12114_NA_FD_185462 | JGI IMG/M metagenome (GOLD analysis project Ga0210040, IMG submission 185462) | Groundwater microbial communities from aquifer - Crystal Geyser CG19_WC_8/21/14_NA (SPAdes) (version 2) | ecosystem: Environmental > Aquatic > Deep subsurface > Groundwater | place: USA... | reverse complement strand
TGAATAAAATAGTTGCAGATAAAACAAAAAAAAACCTTATAAAATGGATGAGCTCGTTATATCTGCCTCCAGCAGCTATCACATCAGCGGTTAGACGGTTTTTCCTCATCTTGAGATTGCTTACTATTTGAAAAGTTAGTCCGTTATAGATTTTGGAAGAAAATACCATGGTTGGACTCACACTAATTGTACATCGTGGAGGCTGTCGATAAAAAATAAAAATGGAGGTCAAAGTCAACGTTTTTTACTCATCCTGTGGCATTAAGAAACGAAATTTCGTCTATCTTTGTACCTTGAGACCAAAATGCTCCAAGTGCCCAGTTAGCACTTCAAGCTCATGAAGACCCTCCTTAACAAAAGAGACGGCCTCATTGGCTTCCCCTTTCTTTCGCGTTATGCTCTTGAGAAAATTTGCCACTTTGGGTAAAGGTCCCTCGAGCTCCATTAAAGCCACGATCATTGCAATGAACCCATCTGAAAGACCCAACTCGCACAGCTCACTTTGAATCCGAGTTCGAGAGTTCCTATCCGGCTACGAGTGCAAAACACAAACATGTACATGATATTTTAAGTAAAATGATGATGATAGCAAGTTATCTTTAAAGTAATCGCCAACAAAGTGCAACCCAAGCACCTGTCATAAAAAATTATGATCGACGTTGCTTACTTTCATATCGGACAACATAGACTTGACATTTTCATGATGCTTGGAATCCACTGCATGAAAATGCAGCACTCCATCTAGAAGCTTACTATGGTTCAAACGGATCGTACATCCTTTATCTCTCATCCATGGCAGCTCGTCCAAAACTTGGAATACTAGCGCAAGAATTTCCGCGTCGGCAATCAAACTCCCTATGTTCGATAATAAAACAAAGCAACACATCATTTACTACTCATAAACTCGATACTATTATCTTGCTTTTATGCACACCCAAACAGGGTAGTTCAACTTCACTCTGCAGCCATGCCATGTGTCTTTTTCCTTGCATTCACACTAAAAGTAAATGAGCTATAGGCATTACTAATGACAACTGACCTTGTGTTGGTTCTATTATGTCAAAAGCACATTCTGTGAGTTCCCTAGGGTGAAATCCATAAACTTTCCTTTCTCGGAAGACGCGATCAATGGAAAACCTCTTCATAAATGAAATTCCATGTCGGCTCACATATCTTGCAAAAGGCACACGTAGATCATGGGGCAAAGAAACAATACTTCCACTGTGAGTCATCACATTTACACAACTGTCTACAGTGTCATACAGTTTAGATTTTGGGAGGAGTAGAGGTAAGCTCAGTTCGATTCCACCATGCCGCTCAAACACACTTTTAATGATGGATTTTACATTTTCCGTGAAAATGAGTGAGTTTGGCAGCATTTTTGGTATGTCCATGTCATATGTGATGTTTTCAACGGCTGAAAGCTTCTGATGGAAACATGATGAAATGAGATATTTGTATGCTTTGCATTGAGGATTAGAAATGGTACGACTGAACGTTTCCTGCAGTTGGGCTTCCCCAGATTGTAGAGGTGGCAAATATTCAGACTGCAGGAGTTCAAGGGATGTGGGACGCTTGTTCATGTCGTGTGAAAGTAGCCATCTATGGAATGGATAAGATTAAATTTAATCAGTCCCAGTCCGTCAGTTGTGGATTAAGGTGAGTTCTATGAACATTCACATTCACTAAATTACTAACTTGATAATTTTGGTCTGCTGGACCATCTTATCAGGGTCGAAATCCTGTGGGATGTTAACATTCGGGTTTCGAAGACCCAAAATAACACGTACTCGTTCCATTCCAGTTTGTAGAGGACGGTAAAACATTTCAAAGAAAATTATGCCCAGACTGTACAAGTCAACTTTCTACAAGTAGAAAAAACGTAAATAAAACTTCACATAAAATCCTGCCCTGGGAAAAAATAATGCATACATTTTTAAAGCGTGTGCATGCTATCTCATACCTGGGTGTAAATTACTTTTGCCTGAACGGTTACCAATTCTGGGGCTAAATATAAGGCAGTCCCAACTTGCCCCGTAAATGATTCTTCGGTCATTTCACTAAATTTTCCGTCCATTAAAGAACTCATAGGCGTTCTCTCTGGCAGGAGACTGTTTTCTCCACCCGGGCCAGTTGGTCTAGAATAATAATAATATTGTAATTTCATGCAGTTTCAGTTTAATTTGTCAAATTGGTGGAAACTTGCATAAAAAAGAGTAAATTGATTATTTACTTGGCAAGAATGATGGTAGTCGCCAAACCGAAATCTCCAATTTTCACATGATCATTTGAGTCCAAGAAAATATTCACGGCTGGAAACAATACACGCACAAATCAATTTCAAAGGACTTTATCTTTAAGCCCTTCGCAAATTGGATAGATAACATACGTTTCAGATCCCTGTGTATCATCCCTTGCTGATGAATATGAAACAATCCTTCCACAATTTCCCTAAACAGTCTCCAGGCTCTTTCTTCATCTTCAAACAAATTGTCATCAATCGCCGTTCTATTGAAGTAAAAAAAGAGCATATATGTTTAAAAAAATATTTGAAATTTGAAGTAAAATTAACTTAGATTCTGGGTTCAATTGCTAGCGTGTCTGATTTTTAGAGTTTTTGTTAACCTCAGAGTACTCTTTTCACAGAATTCCATTTGAATATACATGTATTGAGTTCCGCGTAATTTATTTTCCACAGCTGTGTCTCCGCAACCAGCATGACAACCTTTTTTTCTTTGTTCCTTTTGCTGCAAAGAACTGGAAGTATTTTCACCAGTATTATCGTCCTCATCATCACTTTTCCGGCTTTCACTGTCCTCTCTGAATTCTAAACTTGGGGCTTCGAAGACTATATTTTCAGACTCTGACTCGTCATCACTACAATTACTGAGAATGAATAGAATACAATGTTTATTTCCAATCAGAATGCTAATGATTATCGCAGTTAAAAAAAATAACTTGCATGAAAGACATTCCAAAAAGATCCTCATCATCACTTTCTTGGTAATGTTGATAAACAGTTGAATTCACATAGGATTCACTCCAGTCACTATCACGAATGGGTGGAGCCAGTTCTTCTATATTATCATTCATTCCGAGCTGAGAATAAAACGAAATCTGTCCAATCATATGAATTACAATATAAAAGCTTAAAAATAAATACACCATAGCAAAATAGCATACACTGTTTTGGCAATTTAAAGCTTGAAATCTAACACTTTTTTCTTCAGTTTTGGGTACATAATCCTTATCATTTGTGGTGGAATTCGTAGTTTCGGAAGTTTCAGGACATTCAGAATCCATAACAGTCTCAATCCATGAGTTGAAATACCGAACAACGTTTTCGTGATTCAATCTGGATAACAATTTCACTTCCCGAGTAATTTTTTTATTCAGTTGCTTGTTTTTTGGATTTAGTTTAATTCTTTTCAAAGCGTACACTCCTCCATCGAGCTTGTTACGAACTTTTAAGACATCCCCGAAACCTCCTTTACCTAGCCATTGCAGTACTTCAAATTCATTGCACAATCTTGAATGCTCACTAACTGTTCCAAAAAGTAGCAACTGATTCTCATCATACGTAATTTCTACTTCGTCTTCCTGAAAATAAAAGAAATTGAAATGAAAAAAATGCAATGGTTAAAAATACCCTCAATAAATAATAAAAAGAAACATACCCCGTCAGTGCTAGCCTTTTTAGCGGGCTCTAAAAATCTAACTACAGGGGCTCTGCCTAAAGTCATTTTTAAAAATCCATGATCAAGTAATTGAGAAGCCGTCCACCTATCATGCTCATTGGTAGTGAGACATCTGAAAAAATTCATTAATACATGATTTTCAAATGAAACTAATTAGAATTATTGAACACAGAAACAGGGATCAATTTTACCTTATAAGAAAGTCTTTTAATTTTAATGGAAGATTGGGCATAATTTCAGGAGGATTTTGATTAACATACTGCCCTTTGATAAGACTCAAAATAATGACACCAAATCTGTATACGTCTCCTTTCTTTGCACCTCGTCCAATAGTTACAGAAAATTTGTCAGGTATTTCGGGAGTTTGGCACACGGTTTGATGCAACTCAAATATCTTACGCTCAATTCCATAATCACCAACTTTAATATTACCTACGTAGTAAAGAAAGTTTCAGTAAGGATGACACAGTATTGAGCAGGCTTGAATGAAACATCTCAATGATTACCATTAGGATTAATAAAAACACTTGTATCACGCAAGAACCGATGAACAACATTATTGGAATGCAAATATTCTAATCCTAACAATATTCCTTCAGCAAAGTGTCTGACTAAGCCTAAATCAAGGGTAACAGTGTCTTGCAAATATGATTGAAGCGTATTGCCACGAATGAATTCCTGTTAAAAACGAAGCAAACTTAAAAAAAATTATCCATGTATCGCGACGGCGTAAACTGTAAACAGCAAACATACTTGAGCTATATATGCAGACAACGGCTCTCCATCTTCCGCAGATATTTTGTAACCATAATACAACACGATATTAGGATGCTCCAGTTTTTGGATAAAATTGAATTCAGTTTCAAAAGTAACCAGCTAAAAAAGTTAAGTCATGTCTTTAGAGGCATATTTGTCTTCAATTCAACCAATTATTAAAACCTTACTTGCTTCACAACATCATCCTTAAAAGCAGAAAAAGCTATTTTCAACTCTTTTTTCTTCTTTACATCAACCCCAAAGTTGAATTTCCATTCCGCAATAGCAATTAAGTTCCCAGTCTTACAGTCCATTCCAGCATAAATTGTGCTGCCTTTTCTACTCATTCCTGAATGAAAAATAGAAATACAAAATAAAGCAAAGAGTTACTTAGATCACGATCAACAATAAAAAATAGTTGCACATGGTTTTAGCTTAACTATTTAATGCTAATGCATGGTAGCATTTTAAGTATACCAATTATATTCCCACGATGAAATTGTTTCCAAGTTTTCAGACACAAAAAATCAAGAACAACGACTTCTGAGTTTTCAGGAGAGCAGTCACTACTTTCAGACGCACTTCTTCGTCTTCTAGACATGGATCTACGCATCGCCCTGTAATTTGCTGGAAATCCATCTGATTTGGAAGGCGAGGATAACGAGCTTTCAGTTGGACTTCCGTGTCCATTTTCAAGTTTTCTTCTTTCCTCACGGAGACGCTTCGTATCTTCTTTCAAAGCTTCTTGCTTGCGCAAAATCTCTTCTTGAATGGCTAGTCTCTTTAGACAAAAAAAACATTGGATACCTGTATAAAAATTCAAAAACAAATTTAATATTTACAATTTACTTCTTCTTCTTGAAGCTGGAGTTGTATCTTCATGGTTTTCTCCTTTACTGCTTGGTGCCGTTGGACCATTTCATCATAAAATGAGCCTGTTGGTGGTTTCTGATTGGCGTACAAAAATTGCTGCAAGAATGTATCAGTTAGGGTAAGGGTTAATCTTCAACACTCGAATGAATTAATGTGCCAACAATGGAATAAATAGCAAGATATTAAGATTTACTAGTTATTTGCTGGTTACAAACTTTTTTCACAGTTAAATTACCTCAGCATATTGCACCAGCTGATAAACAATCTCCTCACCGACATTTTGCTTCGCAAGAGTAGTCATCCCGTTCATCAAGTCATTCAGGTCCTTCGATGACAAACCTTTACTTTCTGTGAAGCTGAGGGCTGGAACCCTGCGTGCATAAAGCATGGATTAAGCAAACCACATATCATTGCCAACATAAGTATGTGCGTTGACGTTGATTTGTAGCAACAAAACATAGGATGCCATGGGTCAATTGAGAAACATACACGAAAGGGTAGTCCGCAGGAAATATAACTTGCATCAATACATAAGTCGTAATTTCATCCAAACTCAATCCTGCACTACTGCCCCTCTGTGGAACTAGTCTAATGATCAAATTTGGGGGCTCCTTATATCCATAAAGTATGGTATCATTTTCATCCGCCTTTCCTCGTAAATCTTCGACGGAATCCAAATAGATGGCCTAAAAACGAGAATAGTCAGGCTCAGTCTCAAATCCCATGATATAAATTTGGTCAAATCACAACAGGTATAATATTTTTGCTCACCTTAATAGCAGCGACTTCATTTTCTTGTCTAGCACGCAGGGATTGTGAATGGGAACTATCTTTTTTGCTCATTGTTTATGGCAAATTTTTGCATTCGACACAGTTCCGTTCCCTGACAAGAGAAACGAAAAAAGTCTTCATGCACTACATTTTCACTCACAGATTTTAGCAAATTAGGAATTATCAACCAATTCGGAAGATTCTCGAAAAGAAAATTAAAATCAATAAAATCACGGAAACAAAGGCTATTTACAACGTGCAGTTGCAGAGCAATAAATAAATGACGTTGTTGAGGTTGTTGATTGCAACAGCGATACCGAACAGCTGCTGGACATTCCCATTGCGCCACAAATTTACTCAATGATAGCTCGTTCAGACTTATTTCCATGCAGAATTGAGTCCTTCCTTCATTCCTTGCCTCTATGCATGGTAACAAAGAAACTATTGAAGATGAATGCATGACTGAGAACTGTCATTTTTTAAGGGGCTGATGGTGATATGGAACATTCAAAAATGAATCAGAGAATTAAGTTAAAAAAGGATAGAGTTTAAAGGGCACGAAAACTTTGTTGTCAACATGATGTCAGTTTATTAACTCGTAAAATTAAAAGTATGAAAAGCTACAAGTTACAAGAAATATGGGCAAAATAACGCCACACGATCCAATAAGCAATAGCATAATCGTCTGACAAAGAACGCTATTATAATCGTCGAAAAAATTTCTGTTCTAACACTCAACAATAAAAATATAAACATGAGAACTAAATGTATAACTTGAAAGAAACGATTAGCCGGCTTTAGTTTTTGGAGGAGGTCTAAATGTTCCAACAACAACGGCGTGGTCACGTTCGTAAGGCTCAAGTGTTAACTGTTCAGAGGGTTTTAATTTGTCAGCTTGCAGTTTCTTTACTTCTCCAGCAAAGACTGCCTCCGGTTCAGCAGTTGAATCAATACAATTCGCCTAAAATTTTAATAAATTATCAATGTTGATCGGTCATTCTGATAGTACAAGACCATAAGAGTAAGAAAAGCATACAGCATAAGTTTTGCCGCCGACTTACCTTGATTGAAATAACAAAATGACCACCATTTTTAAGAAAGTATTGCGCATTCAGGGATACAATACGAGCTTGATCCGGCTGAGCTACATCAGCAAAAATGCAATCCACCATTCCAACAAGCATCCTATACTTGTGTGGATGACGGGCGTCCTCAATAATAGGAATGATATTTGTCCGCTTTTTGGCAACATTCAATAAATCTCTACCAGAGCGATGAGAAAATTCAACAGCGCAAACAATACCCTCCTGCGCAAAAAATACATTGAATGATCCGACGGCTAATTTAAAATTAACAACAATTATTATTATTCTGATATCTCAATAACACATTATGCCATTTTACGTGTTTTTAAATCAGTACATAATATAATTAAGTCAAACATACCGGTCCGACAATATCTGAAACATGTGAAACGGTAGTTCCAGACGCAGCGCCCAAGTACAAGACCTTTGATCCCACAGGCATATGAATCTGATCAACACCCCCAAGAATAGCAGCAGCCAATTTGGATCGGAAAGGATTCCATACTCGGTATTCTATTTTAGTTCCATCTTCTCCCTAACAATTACAATGAAAGAATTCGAATCAATCAGTTGTCAGTGTTGACAGAAATCATATACAGTATCGCTGGAACTTACATCAACAGAGATACGTTTCTCTCCATACACAGAGTCCCCAGGGACCATGTTTTTAGTGACTAAAGCGTCTTCTTTACCTCGAGCAATAAACACGCCAGGATGACGATGTGGTTCAATAATTACTTGCTTTCCTCCTCTCATCCCACCTGAATACACACCAAACCAAACGTTAGAAAAGAAGCAATGTAACACAGCTAAAATACCCAAACCCAAACAAAACCCTTGCAAATGCAAGCATTTTGCTGTTATCAATGATAAAATGCTAATTATTACCTCCCCCTCGACCACCTCTCCCCCCACGTCCCCGTGGAGCCCCTCTGCCACCTAAAAATAAAAATTATCTTCGGTAACACTTACATTGACTATTGATTGACAAATTTCCTAGTTACTTGTATAATTTGAAATACGTACCACCGCGACCACCACCTCCTCCTCTTCCAAAACTGGGTCTACCCCCTCCACCTCCTCTTGGTCCACCTCGACCTCCTCCACGGCCGCCACCTCTACCGCCACCGCCGAAGCCTAAATCACAGACACAAAAATAAAAAAATATCAATAATCGCTTATTCCGTCAATGACACAACAGAAGATTTCGATTCACGTACCTGGAGGTCCCATTATACTTTAAAATAGAGCACTTTTTCTGAAAAAATAAGCAATTGTTAACTTCTCATCAAGTTCAAACTATTGTTTTGGACGACACACAACCCAAGCTACAAGCGGTTTGAGATGATGCTGAAGCTGGACACGAGCAACAAATAAGCATGGCATATGGAATTTGAAATACGAGGGCTTTATTGAATTTATAAACTCTTAGCATAGAGTGTCAAGGCTGAAATGGTAGAGAAAGTTGGAAACTACTTTTGGGGAAATAAGAGAATAGTGAAAGTTGAGCACTGTTGGCAAGGAAGTGGTGCACTCTGTGTTGTGTATGCGAAGCTCATACGGCTGACAAAATATTTTTTCTGGACTTGGGCCTTGTATAGCATACAAACGGATGGGATTGGGAGTTATACATTTGGTGAGAACATCCCAGTTTTGTATAGTTTCAGAGTCAAGAGAAAATACGAATTCAGGATTTGTCTTCGTGCTTCGTGTTCCTCATTCTTGGCCTTCGGTGATTGGTTTTTAAATTCGGTAAGTTTGATAAATTAATGCATTCATTAATTTATTGATTCATTAAATTTTTGTCTGGAGCGGCCTAGAACACTAGTGAATTTTTTTTGTAAAGTGAATAGTGAAAGAGGTCACATAACTGGAGATTTTGTGCCGGAATTTATGTTACCTAATGTAAAGTTTAAACTCAATTAGATTTTCAAGTGCCGTCTTGTTGATTATACGTATGAACAATTTGTGAACATAACATTTACGCAGTGATTTTTTTACGAATGGAGTCTTGTTTGTACTTGTTGACTATAAATTAACAACAACATTTCGAATTTTTTAAATAAATTATTATTGAATCGGTCACCCACTCATTCTTACATTAAGATGGTCTGCTTTGCGTTGCATTGCTGATGTATTGGGTCAATAGGGTGCGGTGTTTTGATTAATTTACATTACTGAATGAATTTTCTTCATTTTCAGATTTTAGCAGCAATAAAAAACATCATGTTTGCCCAAAAAGCTGGTATCTTGGTCCTCGCGACCGGGGGTCCAATGATGTCTGGAACACAACAAAGGGGAATGGCAACATTAAAATCCATATCTCTGCGATTGAAATCTGTCAAGAACATCCAAAAGATCACTCAATCCATGAAGATGGTGTCCGCTGCTAAATATGCAAGGGCAGAAAGGGAATTAAAACTTGCGAAGCCTTTTGGGGAAGCTAGCCAGATCTTTTATGATAAGGCTGAAGTAACAGTTCCCGAAGACGCAAAGAATAAGCTTATGATCGCAATTTCATCGGATCGTGGTCTATGCGGTGCAATTCATTCTTCAGTTGGAAAGCATATTCGGGTTAGAAATTAACAAAGCTAACTATAAATGTAAATAAATTATTAGACTGTTCTGTATTTGCTAAGTGATGGTCTTATGGTTTTGTTTTTCGTCAGTTGATGCGTAAAGTCATGAAATAGTGGTGGTGCACTGTGCTTATATTTGTCTTTATTTTTCCAGAACGCTATTCAAAATGCCCCTGAAAACACCAAAATTATCTGCGTTGGAGACAAGTCGCGGAATATTCTCCAAAGATTGTTTGCAGAGAACATATTGTTTTCTTGTAAAGAACTTGGGCGTACAGCACCTATCTTTGAGGTATACACACGTGCACAGAAAAATAACTATTTTGTGAATGAAAAACCCCGAGGTTGAGAATTTAGAGTGAATACGTTTTTTTAAATATTTTTACAATTTTCCATACGCAGGATGCTTCAAAAGTAGCCGCTATGGTGTTCGAAACAGGCTACCAATTTGACTCTGGAGTCATTGTATACAATAGATTTAAGTCTGTTGTATCTTACGCAACAACTGAAATTCCTATTTTCAGTCTTAATTCTGTCAATGCTGCCCCAAAACTACAAGTCTACGACTCATTGGATTCAGATGTCATTCAAAGCTATTTGGAATATTCTCTGGTTTCACAGATTTATTATGCCATGAAGGAGAATGCTTGTTCAGAACAGTCCTCCAGAATGACTGCCATGGACAATGCTAGCAAAAATGCCGCTGAAATGATTGAGAAATTGTCCTTAACGTTTAATCGTACTCGACAGGCTGTCATCACTAGGGAATTGATTGAAATTATTTCCGGTGCTTCAGCTTTGTAAGCTGCGATGATAATATTAGAGTTCACATGCATCATATGTAAATAATAATCATAGGACCAGAACCTGTAGTCATGTCTGAATATATTAAATATTGAAAAACACCTAACAGCTAGAAAATTAGAAATGTGAAAACATTCTTATTGATAATTATGAAATTGGTTACTGCCATGTCTCTGTTTGGTTTGAATATTGAATAAATCTGATTATAAGTTCAAAATTAATGGGTAATAGGGAATTACAGTTTGTTGTAACTTTAATGATTGCAGCTGCTACGGTCATAGCTAACTCATTGACTAAATCAGTTTTTTTAATTGTATTTAAGTTCGAAGTATTGTTTATTTGACCGAAAATTTTCAGTGATCTTTTTTTGTCCTCGTTTGTCACTGTGATGCTTTTATGGTTTGAGTCTTGAAGGTTTGGATTGGACGTTTGGACAGTTTGAAGTGAGTAATCGAATTCGATAGTTTTGATAATGGTGGTTAGGTGTAGCCGTAACGAGTGTTGCCCAGTACACATTAACAGGCGTAACATAGAGCTATCATCATAGAGTTATCATAGGAGGGAAAGTAAATTAGTGAATATGTGTTTTCGTGTCAGATGTGATGTAATTCTTTCCTTTCTATTCGAAGTAGATTCTCTCAATCGGAGATCGGAGTTACAAAAGAGAAAGGCTTCGTTATTAACTTACGACTGCGACAATCTCAAAAAGACTATCTTACTTATTTAAATCGTACATGTTACTTTTTCACAAAAATCCCCACTCGTCTCGTGAAAAGTTGGCCATTTCTATTTCTATCCACCCACATTCCACATTGCAAGTTAGCCTCAGCAGGTTAAGAATTGATAAATTAAAATTTTTGTAAATTTATTTGTTAAAGATGAGTAGTTCCGCTGAAAGAGAAACTAACCAAGAAGAATTTTTTCGTCCGGTTTGTACTGATGGTGAGGATGGGTCTGACGTAACTGAGATTGAAAGTCTTTGCGTGAATTGCGGTGATAATGTATGCGAAAAATAAAACTTTTGAAAAGCTGAATAGCCGTATGATTTATTTTTCCAATCATTCATTCTTAGCTCATACGTTTGTTGTTTTACTGTAGGGAATGACACGACTTTTGCTAGTGAAGATCCCTTTCTTCAAAGAAACAATCTTGAGTTCCTTTTCCTGTCCGCATTGCCATCTACAAAATAGTGAGATACAGTCAGCTGGAGAAATACAAAAACAGGGGATCGAATTTCATTTGAAAGTTGTAAACCCCGATGATTTGAATCGGCAAGTTGTCACATCTGACAATTCTTTCATATGCATACCAGAATTGGAACTGGAAATTCCAAGTAAAACACAACGTGGCAGTTTGACGAACATAGAAGGTATTTTGGAAAGGGTTATACAGGGGTTAGAACAGGATCAACCGACGAGAAAAACTCAGTTTCCAGAGGATTATGAAAAAATAGAATCATTTATTGCCGAAGTTCAGGACTGTCGAACTTTGAAGACTCCATTTACCTTGGTATATATATAAAGTCGTGTACTGTCTCTGTCCCATTCGTTTAAATAATTTTCAAAAATTAAACCCCCGTATTTTTTATGAGTAGACGCTGAAGGACATAAGTGGGAAAAGTTTCATCTCTACACCACCATCTTGTTTACCTGGCCATAGAGATGAGAACATTCGTATTTCACACTTTGATCGGACAAATGAAGAAAACTTGCAGTTAGGTTTTTTTCCTGAAGAAAACCCAGAAGATACTCCGGTAGAGCAAAGTCAGAACTTTGAGGATGAGGTCCTTCAATTTCCAACTGATTGTCCTTCCTGCAGCGCCAAATGTTTTACCAAAATGAAACTAACGCCTATTCCTAATTTCAAAGAAGTAGTAATTATGGCCACAGATTGTGATAAATGTGGTTATCGAACGAACGAAGTGAAAAGTGGAGGTCCTATTGAAAAGCAGGGCAGGAAAATCACGTTAGAAGTTACGTCTAAGGAGGACTTCTCGAGAGACTGTCTTAAGGTACGTTAAAGTTTATAGAAGTTACAATTTAAATTTTGCTTTTACAGTTCAACTGAGTGAGTGAAGCTTCCAGCTTGAAAGTTATTAGAATTCTTAAGCTCAGCTTTTATATGGATAATTGATGCATCCACGCATGTCAGCTAGTACCAGTTGTAGCAAAAATCTTTATTACTCACTATGATGTTGACAAAAAAAACTTTTTTACCCTCAGTCGGAAACTTGCTCTATTCAAATTCCTGAACTTGAGCTAGATATTGGAGGTGGAGCTGTTGGGGGGAAATTTACAACATTGGAAGGTAAATTTTTTATTGTGTTTCCGTTCTTTGTCTGGGGTATTCTATAATCATGATGTTTGCTTTG
>Ga0210040_10007712_pt1 | contig 12938 bp, 1 predicted proteins | sample CryGeyCG12114_NA_FD_185462 | JGI IMG/M metagenome (GOLD analysis project Ga0210040, IMG submission 185462) | Groundwater microbial communities from aquifer - Crystal Geyser CG19_WC_8/21/14_NA (SPAdes) (version 2) | ecosystem: Environmental > Aquatic > Deep subsurface > Groundwater | place: USA... | reverse complement strand
GAAGCGCCAATGGCCAGGTAGGACCAAGGGCTTTCGCATGCCTGTCGAGAAGGTACCCATCCATAACAAGCGGGGAAAGGTGAAGAGATGGGAAGAGTGGGATTGGTTCAAATCCCTCATGCGACCCTACGCCCGGCCGCACCACAAGCGACAGCCATGGGACGAGGTAGAAGAGGAGGGCGACCTTGTTCCCGCGGAGCCTGACAAGAAGAAACAGATGGACGAAGAGGGCGGAAAGGAGTCTCTGCAGGGCTACAAGAACTCCGCCGAGTACGTACTGGAACGACATCTGCGACGCGAGGAGGCGCTGAAGCCAGGCGCGAAGGTTGTGCGACAGTTTGTGACGGGCAAAGGCGACAAGGAGAAGTCTGAGCCTGTGTACCGCCGGAAAGATATCGTCACCTGCAAAACCGTCGAATCGTGGCACAAAGAAGGAAGGGAGGTGAAAGAAGGTCAACAGCCACTGAAGTTCGTCCCTATGCGCGCGGTGACTGTAACACGCAAACGCGAGATCGAAGAGCGTGAACGAGATGAGGGCGTCAAGCCAAAGCAGGGCTTGTACTCGAAAGCGCAGACCGATTGGATCATTCCACCTCCTATCGTAGATGGCAAGATCCCCCGCAATGCCTTCAACAACATCGATGTCTACGTGCCGACGATGGTACCGAGGGGCGCCGTACATATCCCTCTGAAGGGCACGGCGCGTATTTGCAGGAAGCTGAACATCGATCACGCCGAAGCATGCACTGGTTTCGAATTCGGCAAGCAACGCGCTGTGCCTGTCTTGACCGGTGTCGTCGTAGCAGCGGAGAACGAAGACATGGTCATTGATGCCTGGGAGGTGGAGGAGGCTGAGAAGGCGCGAAAAGAAGCGGACAAGAGGGAAAAGCTGGTGCTGAGCTTGTGGAAAAAGTTCATGAGCGGCTTGCGCATCGTGGAGCGCATGAAAGCGGAGTATGGCGAGGATGTGGAGTTACCGGTCAAGAAGGCTGAGCCTGCGCCGAAGGCCAAGCAGAAGGAGAAGCAAACCGAGTGGGAGGTCTTTCAGAACCATGACGACTTCGAGGGCGGTTTTCTTCGCGACGATGGCCCAGCTGACGGCGGATTCGAGCGACCGGCATCAGGTCACACGTATGACGTTGAAGGCCTTGCAGGTGGGTTCTTTGCCGCCAGTCAGGAAGAGCCCGTCCATGGCGACCTCACGATCGAGCATGGTGACAAGGACGCGGAGACTCGCATGCCGGTCGCAGATACCTCGTCTCAGACGCCTATCTCTCTCACCTCCGCTCTGCAAAAGCCTGCCGAAGACGTCAGCGATCAGTCTCAGGCGAATGTCCACATGGACCTTGATGACCAGGAAGACGCGGGAGAAGAGCCAACGCCGCAGCCCGCCCCGAGACGACGAGAAAAGATCGACACCGAGTCATCGCGCGGTCGCGGTCGAGGTCGTGCCGGCAGATCCACCACAGCGTCTACCCGCAAGCGCAGATCTCTTCTCGTCGAACCTTCCGACGAGGAAGATGTCGCGGCACTGTCTGACGACGCATCGCACTCGCTGACACCGCCGCCACCCACTCGATCTGCACCGAAGCGCAAGGCTGCACGCAAGAGCGACGCGCAGGTCAAGAGCCACTTCTTCGCGGAGGGAAGCGACGGAGAAACAGACTTGACTGATCTCACGGATCGCGCGTCGCCGAAGAAGAGGAATGCGGTGGATAGGAAGAGTAGGAGAAGCGGAGGAAGAGGTAGAGGTAGAGGTAAAAGTAAGGCCTAAAGCTAAAGCAAATCTACTATCTACTCTACTATCTATTTTACTATCTTCTCTACTATTTAATCTAATAATATTAGATTTATACTCTTATAAAGATAGGACTTAATATATTCTATATAATATTATAATACTTAGTATAGTAATTACTACTATATATAGAAGTATTATACTAGAAATAAAGTACTTAAATAACTATTTTATTTCTATCTACTTACTAATAGTAATAGCTTCTTACTACTTTTTACTTTCTTTTACTTATTATAGTAACTAAATAGACTTATTTTACTATATTTCTTACTAGAATATTAGATATTATCTATAGATATTACTTTAAAAGATACTATTTAATTTATTAGTTTATTTAAATAGACTCTAAACTAGAATAGAGCTAGAACTAGCTAATACTCTATTCTATTTAACTAAATAACTAAATAAACTCTTTTATAGTAATTAGTAGCTTTACTTTTAGATTCTATATATAAGTTAAATTTTAAAGTACTTTACTTACTTTTTAGTTTTAATTAAGTAGACTTTAAAGTACTCTATTTACTTTTTAGCTTTAGTTAAGTAGACTTTAAACTATAACTAACTTATAGTATATATAAAGCTTACTACTTACTATTAACTACTTATATATTAATATATATTTAATAAGTTACTATTAGAGTTAATAGTATAAGTAGTATAAGTAATATAAGCCTTATAGTATAAACTTTATAGTATAGTATAGATATAGTATAGACTTAGTAGCGTAAGTACTATAAACTTTATAGTATAACTTATACTTTACTATATACTTTACTAACTTATACTTTACTATATACTTTACTAACTTATACTTTACTATATACTTTACTAACTTATACTTTACTATATACTTTACTATAAAAAGTACTTTTATAAAATTTAGTAGCTCTATAGTAGCTATATATACTAAACTTTAGAGTATACTACTAAAATTATAAGTACTTATATAAAATTTAGTAGCTTTATAGTAGCTATACTTACTAAACTTTAGAGTATACTACTAAAATTATAAGTACTTATATAAAATATAGTAGCTCTATAGTAGCTATACTTACTAAATTTTAGAATATACTACTAAAATTATAAGTACTTATATAAAATTTAGTAGCTTATTAGGGACGCTTTAGATTAGATAGTTAATTATTAAAGATATATTACTAGAAACTTACTATAGAGAGAGAGCCTTATAGAGGCTCTTAAACTTAAAGTTTAAGGTATACTAAGGCGCTAAGCCCTACTAGTATAGGTACTAGCTACTAGTACTACACTAGTAGGAATATTAAAATAAGTATCTATAATACTACTTCTCTCTAAAACGCTATAAAGCTCCTATAGAGGTATTAAACTTATATTTACTAAAGTTATTATCTATATACGCGTTATAAGGTAAGAGTAAAGTACTAAGGATCTAGAAGAAGGTAAGATAGTACTAGGCTAGCCTTAGTAGATTATAATAAGTTAAATATTAGCTTAGGAGCCTATAGTATTATTATACTAGGTTAGACGTTATAGAGTAGTCTTTTAAATACTACTAATTAGCTACGTAATCTCTATACTTTATAGAAGTTATAGAAAAACTAGTAAATATATTACTATTTTATAGAGGCTAGGGCGTACTAGCTTTAGAATACTAAGTATTAGTCTATCTATAAGAAGGTAAGATACTCTTTATAAGTATAGGTTAATAATAGTAATAAGTATAGCTATATATCTTTATAGCGTTTATAGAATAGCTATAGTAGATTATTATAGCTAGTAACGTTATAATATAGAGCCTATTTAGGCTTATTATATCTTATCTATTTAAGTAAGTACTATAAGAGGCTCTTTCTACTAGTATAAAGGTCCTTTATATAATAGTTATATTTAGCGTTAAAGATATCCTCTACTTTATAGTTACCTAAGCTATTATTATAGATAGTAACTAAGCCCTAAAGTTTAATACACTAACTAGGTAGTAGATAACTATTAACTAAGTATAATAACTATAGGTAGAATACTAAGTAGATTTTATTAAGATTATTATATTCTAAAAGGTTAAGCTTATATACTTTATTACTATAGTTCTTAATAATCTTAAAGAGTCTTAGCTACTTAGGTACTAGGCCTTAACTATCTTTATTAGTGTAAATATTCTATATATCTAGTATTACCTAGTTATCTTTATAAAAATTAAGTACTAGAGTATAGTACGTATTAGTAAATTATTCTATCTTAGATTAGGACTAGTTAAAGTTCTATTTAAAGAAGGCCTTAATATATTTAATATAAGTGATAAGCTTATTAGTAGCCTTACTATCGTAAAAGGCTTTCTAGGATATAGTTAATATTAGTACCTATAGTAGTTCTATACTACTTCTAGGTATATAGCCTTTAGTAGCTTTAAAAAGTAAGATACCTATTACTATAGGCTTATTAAAGTTAGCGTAGAATTTAGTAAATAGTAAGAACTTAGCTTAGTTATACTAGTTATAGTATATAAACGTGCGTAGATATACCTTAAGAGTAGTATTAGTAGCTTCTATCTACTTATCTATCTTAAAGTATATAGTTATTAATATCTTAGGATATATACCTATTTAGGCGTAAAGACGTTACTAGAAATATAAAGTAAACTAAGATCTATAGTTACTAATAATATCCTCTAGATAGCCCTCTTTACGCTATACGTATTTAATAAATGCCTAGACTATAGTCTTAATATTAAGTAACTAAAGTAGAATAAACTTCTTCTTCTTTAAGAGGTAGTTAATAATAATAAGGATATAGTAATAAGTATAGCTAAAGTATATTAAGAGAGAAAGTAGTAATATAAAGTCTATTAAGATACTACTCTAATAGGTATTAGGAACTAGTAGTAGGTTAAGGAAGCTATACTTACCTTCTTAGTTAGGTTTAGAGTAGGTATAAGTAATATAATTACAGATATAATAAGTAACTAGGTTAGTAGTATAAAGCTAGAAGAAATAGCGTATAACCTTAGTATATATTAAGTATTTACTACTATAGCTTATAGAGAGGCTATTATAATAAAGTTAAATAACGTAAGATTTAAGTATATTATTATATAAGATAAAGATCTTCTTATAGACGTATAGTAGTCTATTAGTATACTTATAGTCCTTAAGTTTAACCTTAATACTCTATTTATAATATAGGTTATATAGGATACGTTAGTACTTAAAGTATAGAGACTTAATAATCTATTATAGGTCTTTATTATTTATAGTAGCTATTCTTATATTAGCTATAATTTAATCTATATTAAATAATAAAGTACTCTCCTCTTTCTAAAATAGAAATTTAGTAAGCTCCTCTATTATAGATAAAGTAGCCTCTATTATAGATAGGCCTATTATAGATAGGTTATTAAATTCTATATTAGTAGTAGTAGCTAACTCCTTACTTAAGAGGTAGATTATAGCTACTATATTAGAGATAGGTAGAGTAAGAGTATTAGTAAGAATACTAGCTATATAGATAGCGTAGTAGCTACTACTATCTATACTAGAGTAGAGTTTAACCTTATTAGGATATAGTACTATTTGCATTTAGTACTAAACGTAGTTATCTTTAATACTAGTTAGTATATTACTAGAGTATTACATAAGGCTATTAGGTTTAGTACTCTATTTACTAGGCTAATATTAGATAATAAAGTTAAACTTAGCTAAGAACTTAGCCTAGCGTACTTATTATTAGTTAAGCTATTTAGTAGATATAAAGTACTCTAGGGCCTTATAGTTAGAGAAGATTTTAATAGAGTTAGTTATCTTTATAAGCTCTAGCTTCTAAGTCTTAAAGGCGTAGATAATAGCTAAGAGCTCTTTATTATATATTAAATAGTTATACTCTATAGAGCTTATCTTTATAGAGAAGAATATAATAAGTTTAAGTATATTATTATATAGTTATAAGAGAATACTAAAGATAACCTAGTCTAAGGTATTACATTTAATAATAGCCTTAATATCTAAGTTAAAGTATACTAGAATAGGTACTATTAAGAACGTAACCTTAAGGTTCTTAAATATAGATTATCTAGTATTAGTAAAGGATATATATTATCCCTTTAGTATACTTTTAATAATCTTAATAAGTAAGTAGATAATAAGAGAGAACTTATATATAAACTATTAGTAGAAGTTAGTAAAGCTAATAAAGGCTTATATATTCTTAATAGATTATAGTTTAGCCTAGGATAAGATAGTAGTAACTTTATTAGAGTCTATTTCTAAACTATTATATAAGAGAATTATCTCTAGGTATTTAACGCGTTTAATACTAAACTTATACTTATTAATATCTAGATAGAGGCTAGCGTCTTAGAGGTAGTAGAGAACCTTTAAGTAATATTTAGTATAGTTCTCCTCTTATTTACTATATATAAGGATATTATCTAGGTATACTAAGTAGAAATTATTAAGGTACTTATATAATACGCTATTAATAAAGGCTTAAAATAAGCCTAGAGTATTATATAGTCTAAATAGTATAATAATATACTTAAAGAGGCTAAAATAAGTAATAAAGGCTATCTTTTCTTTATTACCTTCTTTAATATAGACGTAGTTAAACGTAGCTATAATATTAAACTTAGAGAATACTTATACTTTATTAAGATATACTAGTATTTTACTAATCTTTAGAGGCGTATTATAGTCTTTAATTATAATAGCGTTAAGTTAGTAGTAGTTAATATAGATATAGAGACCTCTACCTAGCTTCTTAATTACTAGTACTAGTACTATATAAAGTAAAGTACTAGGGCGTATAAAGCCTTTATAAAGCTCCTTATTAAGGTAGGCCTTTAAAGTAATTATATCTTCTTTTTCTAAGCTATAGGCTCTCTTATATAGTAGGTTAACGCCTAGCGTTATAGAGATCTTATAGTTAACGCTAAGGCGTAATAGTAGTAGTATATATACTTCTTAAGAGTTCTAGGCGTTAATAACCTTATATAATACCTTAAGTATAAGCTTTTTAAGCTCTTTAATAGTAGTATAGCCCTAGTTAAGTTTCTTATAGAACTTCTTAAAGTCGTCTATAGTAATAGACGTATAGTTAGTAATAAAGATATTAGTAAAGAGAACCTCCTTATCTTTCTTCTCTAGGTTAGTTTATTATTCTAGAAATACCTATATAATAGCGCGTTTATTACGCTTACCTATAGTAATTATAGCCTTAGTAGAGATAAAGTAGATATACTTACCTACTTTAGATTTATAAGTATAGGCTTTACTATAGCTATTCTTATTATAAGTAAGCTTAATAAGTAGCTTATAGAGTAGATAGTTAGCTATATAATAGGTAGAGTTAAATAAGAATATATAGTTAGACTAGTAGATAACTAAATTATAAAGCTCTAGCTATAGCTACCTATAGATAAGGTTATAGCTAGTAATATTAGTAATCTATATCTAATCTTTAGTAATATAGTTACCTATCTAGCTCTTAACCTTAGCTATTTAATCTATTAAGCCTATAACTTTACTATTAGCAAGTTATAGATAGATAGGCTCCTTAACTAATACTATTTCTAGTTAGTATTATTAAATAAATTTAGCGCTTACTACCTACTCTATATAACTACTATTAGGTAAAGCTTAAGTCTTAATATTAGCGTCTTTACCTATAACGTAGTACTAGAATCTTATCTATAGTAAGTAAGGTAGGTATTCTAAAGGCCTAGAGCTACTTAAGTTAAAAACCTTAGTAGCTAATAGGTTAAAGATATCCTACTAGTATTAAACTTAATATCCCTTCTCTAGCGTAGCTACTAAGATATATATAGAAGAGTATAATATAATAGTAGCTTAAGCCTTAAGCTTAGTAATATAGGCTTTAACTTTATACGTAAAAGAAAGTCTCTAATAGTAACTTAAGTTAGAGACTTTTAGTTTTCTATATTATTAAGAGCTACCTTAGTCTCTTTAGTAATAGTAGTAAAGTCCTTAGTATAAAAAAGCGCTATTAGTTTACTTTTTAGTAGATATTTAGCTTTACCTATACTATTAACCTTATTAGGTATATATCCTATCTATAGGTATTAGTAGTAGTAGCACTTCTTCTTAATAAGTTTAAACTATTCTAATAAGTAGTAGTAAGAGTTAATTTTACTAGCACTACTCTTTATAGTATTATAATTACTAGTAGTAGTTATTATAGAGATTATAGTAGTCTATACTCTACTACTACTACTATAATATATATCCTTAGGCTTATTACCCTATATAGTAGACTAGTTAGCTTTAATTTATTATAAGCACTTAATAAAAGTAGGCTAGTCCTCTATACTATTACTACTATTATTAGTAGTAGTAGCTTTATACTTATTATTAAGGTTACGTATAGTATAGAAACGTTACTAAATAGCTAATAACTTAGCGTTAAGAGTAGCTATATTAAACTAAGTAATCTACTACTTTAGAAGTATATTCTTCTACTTATAGGCTCTAGCTATAATATAATTTATAGTATATACCTCTTTATTACTAACTCTAAAGTTAGTATAGAGGTTATTAAAGAGCGCGTTTAGCATTTTATATAGATTTTTATAGTCTATAAGGCTATAATAGTAGATAGCTTTATAGGCTAATTCTAAAGTATAGTTACGCGTATATTTAATCTTTAACTACTTATCTAGGAATATAGCCTATAAACGTTATAGCTTAGTTTATACTATAGTAATCTATTACTCTAGGTCCTCTTTAGTAGTACTCTTATAATTCTTTATATTAGAGTAATAACTATTAAAAGAAGTATCTATATAATTAGTATAAGTAGAGTAGTTAGTTATAATAGAGGTCTACCTCTAGCTTTAAGGTTCTAGTATAGGTAAGTACTTATAGTAGTTCTTATCCTTATCCTTATACTTATCTCTATTATTATTATTATTACTATTATTATCTAAAAGATTAAATTTATTATAAGTCTTATATATATCTTCTTAAGCCTACTATAAAGCTTAGAAGTTCTACTTAGCTTCTAAGGCTTATATAAGTATATTATTATACTTCTATTATAAATACTTTATAGCCTTACTAGCTTTATTAATATAAGTATCTTTACTTTAATATTTAGTTTTAGCCTATAGCTTATAAGTGTTAAACGCCTTAAGAGTATCCTTAAGTTATTTATTTAGATTATAGTTCTTAGCGTTTACTTACTTAATTTCTTCTATAATTTTATTAAACTTCTTATTATAGTTAATAATCTCCTCTTTAGTTACAGCCTTAGCTTATATAGCTTTATCTATAGTAGCTTCTACTTATTTAGCATAGTCTTATATAGATATAAGGTTATTATATATAGCGCTCTTAAGGTTAATATACTTATATAGAGCTATAAACTAGCTACTAGGATACTACTTAACTAAGATAGTAAACTTATCTTTATTACTAACCTATACTAAGGTATTATTAAAATTAGCGTTTCTATTGTTCTAATTATTATAATAGAGTACTATATACTTAACTAGTTTACTATCCTTATACTTAAAATAATAAAAGATAGTAAAATCTTAAATAATAAAGAAGTACTTTATTAATAAGAGGTAGTAGAGTATAGTAAATTTAGAGCTAGGCTTTCTATATGTCTACTCCTTATACTCTAGTTCTTCCTCTATCTTATTATTATCTTTATTCTAGTTACTACTATCTTTATCTATAGAGCCTTTACCTTTACTCTTAAAAAGTAGGATCTTAAAGTTAATACTTTTCTTAACTAAGAGCTTAGGTAAAGGCTTATCTATATTATTATTAAACTTATTAAATTCGTTAATAAAAGAGAAGTATATATACTTAACTAAAGAGCTCTAAACTTATAAAAAGTGATATAGGTAGAATCCTAGGTATAATATATCCTAAGATTTATATAATATACTTATAGAGAACTAAAGTTATAACTTACTAGAATTAGTATTTACCTTAGGAGACTATTAGAAACTACTAAGTATACTATTACCTACTCTAGTTATCTACTAAGCTAGCGTGTTTAAGTAGACTATAAAACTACTACTACTTTCTATACTACTTATAGAGGTATTAGGGCTTTAGTAGCTTTAGTTATATTAGGAAAGTAGGTAGTATACTACTTTAATAGGCGTCACCTATATAGAGCGTACGTAATAAGCCTACGCTAAGGCTTATTTAAGAAGTAATAGTAAGTTTATATTAGAGACGCTTTAGATTAGATAGTTAATTATTAAAGATATATTACTAGAAATTTACTATAAAGAGAGAGTCTTATAAAGGCTTTTAAACTTAAGGTTTAAGGTATACTAAGGCGCTAAGCCCTACTAGTATAGGCACTAGCTACTAGCGCTGCGCTAGTAGGAATATTAAAATAAGTATCTATAATATAGCTCTATAGTAGCTATACCTACTAAACTTTAAAATATACTACTAAAATTATAAGTACCTATATAAAATTTAGTAGCCCTATAGTAGCTATACTATAGTAGAGAAATATAGGAATAGTTAGCTAAAGAGTAATTAGAAAGCTAAGAAAGTAGTTAAGATAAGTAGAATAGATCTAAAAGGGGATTAGATGCTTAAAGAGTATAAATAATAAATAATATACTTAATAATAATATAACTATATTTATATTAATACCTAATAAGCATTTAGAGGTAATAAATACTCTACTATATATAGTAACTAATTTATAACTTAAACTTACTACTCTTAGCCTTAGGAGTAGCTATATACTTATACTTTTTATCTAATAAGCTTTCTTAATAGTAAGACTTTAAAGAGCTATTATATAAATAAATATATAATAGCTTAAAGACTACTTAGAACTAAGTATAATATAAATACTAATAGTAAGCTAATAGAATAAGAAAAAGTATATAATAGTTTAACCTAACTAAAGGCGCTTTAAATAGTAGCTATATATATATAGAAATAACTTATAAGCTAGTAGTTATAAAAATAAGAACTTTAAATAAGAACTTATAGTAGTAAATTACTTTAATAAACTTATAATAATAAGATATAATACTTTCTTAAATAATAATAAGAACTAAATAACTATACTTATAGTAAGAAAGACTATATATAAGATATACTATAAGTTTAGAACTATATTAAGAATCCTTTAGAAAGTAATATAAGCTTAAAATAAGAATAAAAAAGATATAAATATAGTAAAGAACTAAAGAAGAAGTAGTAAAGAAAGTAATAATATAGAAGCTAAGAATAGTATAAAAGTAAAGAGCTAAAAAGTATAACTAAAGTATTAGATAGCTAAAGAATAATTAGAAGTAGTATATAAGAATGTTAAAGGTAAACTTAAGAGCTTAATTATAGAAACTATAGTAGAGTTTAAATCTATACTAGTAATAGTAAACGCTATTTAGTTAACTTTATAAAAAGTAATTACTTTAATCTTTCTTTCTTAGCTACTAAGCCTCTTATTCTTTATATAAATAAATACTAATACTTTTATAAGTAGCCTATAAAAAAGAAATAAAGATACTATAATAGTATTAAGTAGTTAAAATAATATTACTTCTTTTAGTATATAAAGTATACTTCTACTATAAACTCTAAGATAGTATATACTTACTATCTCTAAAATTATAAAACTCTAGTATAGTAAGATCTTATAAGTACTAAGTATACCTTTATTATTTTTAGTACCTAAAGTATACTTAGATAGTATAGTAATACTTATACTATTTTATAACTTATTACTTAACTTTTAAGAGCTTAAAAAAGTAATAGTAAAGCTCTTATAAATAATAGTTAAGATAATTAGTAAACTTAGTAACTAGACTATAGTTATTACGTTATAAGTCTTTTTATACTTAATTAAGAATATAATAGCTTTTAATAGAAATAATATTATAGAGTTTCTTAAATACTATAAAGATATAGTAAAATACTATTAGTTTATAAAGAAGATAGTAATTAAGCGTTTTATATTTTACTATATATAGAAGTATAGAGTAATTATTATAGCTTTAAAAGAATATAAAGAAGTATTAGAAGAAAGTAACTAGAAAATACTTAGAGAGAGTCTCTAAAGATACTTTAGGAGTAATAATAAATACTAATAAGAAGAGTAAGTAAAGTACTTTAAGAAATAGCTATATATATACTAAGTTAAAAATAATTTAAATATATAAGAATACTTATAAGAGTTTTAGATATATAGTAAAAGGTATATTAAAGTAGATATAATAAAAGAGAGCTAAAGAGGCTTCTATCTAGTAAAAGGACTACTATAATACTATATAATAAAAGTTCTTAAAAGATTTACTTTCTAAATAGATAATTAGAAGTTCTTTAAGTATAAGAAAATCTATATCTACTTTATAAAGAAGTTAGAAGTTAAAAAAGAAACTAGAATACTTAATCTAGATAAAGCTATTAAGGAGTTAGAACTAGAAGTAGAGTTTAAAGTAGTCTATACTACTAAAAGGCCTTTAACTATAGCTTAGATCTAGTTTATAGTAACTATACTTACTAAGATAATAATAGATTAATACTTCTAGCTAAGAGTTATATAGATACTAGCTAGATTATTAGTTTTAAAAGAATACTATATATAAGCCTTACTAGAAGTAGTACCTATATAAAATAAAATTAATAACTTTATAGATAAGATACTTTAACTTAAGCTTAACTAAATTATATTTAAAGAAGTGCTTTAGAGCTTTTAATAAATACCTTAAGAAGTAGAGCTTATAAATAATTTAGTTATTAATACTAAAGTTTAGTAATAAGCTAAGAAGAAGTTAGACGCTTTATACCTTTATATACTATAAGTCTTACTATAAGTAAACTTAGCTCTACTATAAGTATATAATATATAGTTATAAAGCTACTAAAACTTATAACTACTATAGTAAAGCTATTAATTAATAAGATACTAGCTATAGAATAATTAAGAATACTAGCTTTATTTAAATAATACTTAGAAATACTAAAGCTATAATAATTACTAAGTATATAATAAGCTAACTTATAAGAAAAATAACTACTTACTTCTTTATAAATATATTATAATAGGATAGTACTTCTTAGATAATTAAAAAATACTTTAGTAGAGTATACTAAAATACTTCTAAGAATAAGTATAAAACTTAAGAAATAAGAAGTAGAGTAAAATACTCTTAGTAGAGATTAA
>Ga0210040_10007711_pt1 | contig 12938 bp, 10 predicted proteins | sample CryGeyCG12114_NA_FD_185462 | JGI IMG/M metagenome (GOLD analysis project Ga0210040, IMG submission 185462) | Groundwater microbial communities from aquifer - Crystal Geyser CG19_WC_8/21/14_NA (SPAdes) (version 2) | ecosystem: Environmental > Aquatic > Deep subsurface > Groundwater | place: USA... | reverse complement strand
CCAATAAATAATTATCTAATTTTAATAACCCGTGCCAATGTATACTTTCTGAAGTACTACGGCCGGAAATAAAATAATATTTACAAATAAGTGGTACCAAAAACCCGAGCGGTGGTTGGTACCACTTTTTGTTTTAATCAGTTGTAAATTTGGCAACTTGTTACCTGCATTGCGGTACGCAAACGAATTTTCTGGCTCTTTTTTGCGTTTTATTTTCTATAAAGCAGCACCAATTTTTGGTTGATTTTCACTAATCGGTTTTAAGGCTATTTTAGAGGGAAATAAAATGAAGAATAAACAATTATTTGATAAAACCATTTCGATACTGGTAAATGCGTACTTGAACAACACACTCGTGCATAATAATTGCTGCGCCTGTGCGCTAGGCAATATCATAGCGGCTAATCTGGATATAAAGTACAATCAGGATTTAAAATGGATTGGCCGGCAATTAGCCTGGTCTACGGTTTTTGTAACCAAGCGCTCTAAAACCGAACAAACGCAATGTCCGTGGGCTTATAACGGCCAGGCCAAAGAACAGATAGACGCCACCGGCTATACCTGGCAGGAACTTGCCTTGTTAGAAGCCGCTTTTGAGCGGGCACCCTTGGGTACCACTAGTGAAGAACGTATGTTTAATGGTTTAATGAGCGTAGTAGATGCTTTGTGTCAGATACACGAAATGGCCGAAGAAGTAAAACTGGCGACGAAAGATTTATTTGTGCGGGTTTAAATAGAAAATTCTGATACTTTGAAAGGGCCAGCTACTTCTGGAAATATAATTTATATCCGAAGATAGCTGGCTTTATCAGGTAAACTTATTTTGCTGTTCCCTGGCCCCTACCGTTTAGATTTCATAGCCGGTAAATTCTTAATCTCTTCGGTTGTGGAGAGCCTTTCGTACGCTTCCGACTCCAGCGGGAAAATGGCAATTTTGCCTTCTTCGTTGTAGTGGGCACCCCAACCGTATCGTTTGGTCAGCGAAGATGCGCGCATACACGGATGTCCTTTAGAAAATAATGCTTCTCTGATTTTTTCGCCCTCGTTTTCCAAAACACTTTCGGGAATTTCTTTTTGCAAAACATGTACCTGGTACGTTAACTCCTCGTGGTCGTAGGTATAAGGCTTTTGAGTGAGCAATTCGTATTGGAACACATGGGCCGGCTTGATCTGCTTTTTGGCCACTGGTACTTCCCCTTTATCCACCGGACAATCGGCAGCTACCTGAATAAATGTATTGGTATAACCTATTTTATGTTTTTCCATATTTAAAAATTTTTCGCTCTCCCAAACAAATTAAATACGGCACCGGCTTATTCCTCTACTCCTAAATAACCTTTTTATAGCAGCTGTTAACCTACCATGATTTATTTTGTTTGATAATTAAAAGTAGCTATTCTGGTAAAATAATGCAACGAATACAACAACCAAAATTAAATATCCTGTTCTGAATGGTTCAGAATTCTGGTTTAAAAATACCAGCCTGGTAAATTGTGATAAAGTAAAAACAAGGTGCCAACGGGTTATAAAACCGCAAGAAGCAGGTTATTCCAGCTCTATACTTTCTAATTCTGGCTCGGGTGCCTCAAACCGGTAGTCCGTCATTACTTTTATACCCAACTTTCCTTCTTTAAACGTGTAGATAATACGGTCGCGATTAGTCATAGCATCTAAACTCCAGAAAACCCGGATGCCAATATATTGGGCGTACGCATCATTATCGAGGTTTATTAAAGTACTTTTTTGCATGCCACCCCGGCTGCGCTGGTATACCGGATGAAAAAGATACGTTTCCTGGCTAGGATTACGGCTAAAGACGTAATTGATCAAAAACAAAAGATTTATTAAAAGTGGCGTTAAACAAAAGGCGTAAAAATAAGCCCGCATGGGTGTTTTAGGTTTTATCAGCCATTTGGTAATAATAAACATCGCCAGCATGGAAAAAGCAAAATTGGTGAGTATTGATTTGAGCGGCAGTAAGGTTTGCAAGCCTATTCGTAAAATCAGGAATAAATTCAAAAAGGAAAAAAAAGTAATCCAAAAGCCACCAGTTTTGGTAATATCGAGACCAGCTTTAAATAACTGCTTAAAGTTAATAACGGGTTTGTTCCGAACGGCATCAATGGTTAAGGGCGAGGTAATGGCTACCACCAAAGCACTGTAACCCAGGCCGCGCATTCCATAAATTAGGGTGGCTACTACCGGCAGCACAATAAGAGTAACCAGCGCAAAGAAATAATAAAAATGGGTAAATATTATTTCCCAGGCAGTAGCCAAACGGTAACTCGACGATTTTAGAAATTCCTCGTACCGCATGTGTGCGTAGGCTTCGGCGCGTTGCCGGGAACGGGCTCTTTCCTGCCGGAACCATTCATCATAATCAACTACTTTTCCCGGATTGCCAACCGGATTTTTCCGAGGATTAATCAGGTACTCGTACGCTTCGTTTAGTAAAATAAAATCATGGTGCGCCGCAGCATTTTTGTTCCGGTCCGGATGAAACTGTTTGGCTTTATTCCGGTACGCTTTTTTTATTTCTTCCGGGGTAGCCTGTTGCGGTACGCCCAGAATCTGATAATATTCGGGTATGGATGAGGTTTTCATAAACTTGCTTCTGAAACCTCAATTATGTTGTTCTTTGGATGCTCCGTATTCCTTTTACTCCAGCCTTTTCCTGTTTCCTCATTCATGCTTTCGTTAAAATATAAGCTTTATTACTCCGCCGGTTACCTGAATTTAAATAAATAAAACCCATTGCATTTTACTTGCTTGCCCTGGTCACTACGTTGTACGACTAACGTAGGCAACCCCATTTTAATTTAATTTCTCGGCTATTTCAAGTAAAATCTTTAAACTTAAATTTTAGCTTAACTTAGTCTAAGCACTAGCAGAACAAGAAAAATACGAAATGGTTATGCATGCCCGTACTACTAAAATAAATAGTATACGTTTAAATAACGCACGGTTATCCGGCTGAAGCTAAATATTTAACTACACACGAAGTAATTTTGGTTAAAATATCGGATTTAGCTTTTAATTACCCCTATTTACGGCTTATCAGAACTGGAGATGACAATATTATTCTATAAGTATTGCTGTAAGCGCCTGCCGTAAGGTGGATGATACGCCGCAATCTATTATTCCCAGCAGCATGAGCGGGGTGGTGGCACCGGCAGGGACGGCGTAGTCTATCACGGTCCGCCAGAAATTCAGTCCTAACCCGCGAACTTACACTCTTGTTCCAAATGAGGGTATGGGGGCATTCATATTTACCGATATGCTGTCAGGTGACTACGTTGTACTACTGGTTTCAGCTTATAAATACAAACCTGTCAGTTTAGAAACTATTGTTACCGCCAATAAAAATACAGACCTCGGCACTATTTAGTTTATTTATATACGGTATTCTGCAAAGTAAATGGTTCCCAGCACAGATGGGTAACAACCGCCAGTTATTATCTCACCTAATTTCAGCACATCTGGCAGAGAGCATACTACGGGAACTGCTTATTTCACAATTAACATTACGCAGAATGCGATAACCGGCCCCGGAACTTATATTTGTAAAGGAACGTCGAATTTGGCAATTACTTATTCAATTACATGCTTCGGCCTATGGCCACGCACGCTGTTTACACGAGACTGTTAGGTGTCAATAAAAAATGACTTACTCTTAATGATTAACAATTTGGAAGTTTCCCCCATTTATAGCCATATATAAATTCTTGCCGTAAAAGATTTTGTTTCCCCAGCCTGCCTTATTGTTGAGGAGGAAAGCCTTGTTGTACTATACTGATAATGCCATGCAAGAAAAAGATCCTATTCAGAACCCAGCAGAAAGATTAAAAACAGCAGCAACCGGACTGATGAGCAACATTAAAACACAAATAGTTGGGGAAGCTGGAGAGCAACCAACTGCTCAGTACGTGGATACACCTACCTTAAATGCCATTACTAATAATTGGCCAGCTATGTCAAAAAAATCTGTAGAGCAGATGGTACAGAAATACGGCCCGCCTAACGAAGCCATTCCCAGCAGACTTATCTGGTACAATAATGGTTCCTGGAAAAGAACAATTGTTTACCGGGATGAAATACCTCATAACTTCCCTCAGCCTCATTCCGACACGCTTGAACAGGTTATAGACTACCAAGTACCAGTTGAAATGTTTACTGAATTGGCAAAGTTTGATGGAAGCGTAATTGTAGAGCGCACAAAAGGAGGAGTATCTGCCCGCTGTGACATGGAAGCCGCCAATATTCTTGCCCTTAACCTGATGCATGAAATTGTTACGGGTAAATTGACTGCCGAGCAAGCCCGGGAAAAGTACGCTGAGGAAACAGCAGCCTTTGTCATGAATCGTCCGGCACCTTATGCAGAAAAGTTACAGTTTGAGCTGCCGAAGGGCAATACCAAGGATACAGACCAAGTAACTATTGCCGACAATATGCTAAACCAAATAAAGGAAAAGTTTAAAGATGCAACTGGCATGAACGAAGCATAAATCTTCTATAGGGTAATAATTGCAGCCACAATCTTTCAGTAGGATTGTGGTTTTTTATTGCCAAAGTATTTATACATTGGCTTTAGAAGTACTTTGCCTTAACTGGGTTAAATCAAGTTAAATAATAAAAACATCTCCACCTAATATAGGATGGGCTTGGTGTGTTGTCGGGTGAAGTGCTTCGTTGTAAAACTAATTGCTAAATTTGAACTCTTGGCTTCCATTGAGTGGTAATGCTATAATGCCGCCACTACCCCAACCCTGGCAAGCAGACAAGAATGATCTTATTCTACCGTTTCTAAACTTCTCTGATCACCCAAAATTGTAACTTCTATGGCTTACGACACAAAACTGGCAGATAATATTAGAGCGTACCTGGCAGAATTTCCTAAATTAGAAGTTGAAGAAAAGAAGCTGTTTCGGGGGCTTACTTTTATGGTAAACGGAAAAATGTGTATTAGTGTCAGTGGCGAGAACCTCATGTGTCGCTTCGAGCCCAATTTACAGGAAGAAGTTGCCGAAAGAAATGGATTTGAGTCCATGATTATGAAAGGAAAGAAATGCAAAGGGTATTGCTATATTAATCCCGTTGGGTTTAAATCAAAAAAAGACTTTGACTATTGGATTAGTTTATGTTTAGACTTTAATGATAAGGCCAAATCTTCCAAGAAGAGTAAATGAATGCAACCTGCTTGATTGAGCTTCTATGTTAAAAATCACTCCTTGCGCTAATACGTTTCTGATAGCATTTTATTTAAAAGCAATAACAGCCTGAAATAGAATATATTTTTGAAACAGCCAAGTTAACTTTTAGTTAGACTTAAGTATTAAAACTGAAATAAAGGATATTGGACTGAATTATAGCCCTGCTGATTTATATAAGTCTTTAGAGAATTAAAATTTATTAAGAGAACTAAAAACATATATTTTTTACGATACTTTTAATTTGCAAAACCCGTTATAAATGTCTGGTAGTCAAATCTCATAACTTTTTAAACAAAATACTTATGCGGGCTTATTTACTAATTTTATTTTTATTTGTTTGTCCGGCGGCATTTGCCCAACGAACTGATCCGTTACCCATGGTGCAGCAAAAAATGCAAGCCTTAAAATGGCTGACCGGTAAGTGGCAAGGCACGGCCAAGATAATGGGACAAGACGGGCAAAAGCAGGAAGTTAAACACACCCTAGAATTAGCGAATAAACTAAATAATACGGTACTGCTGCTAAACGAAAGTGCAATTTTGGGGCAGGATACGGTTGCTCAAAATATTGGCTTATTTGGTTATAACACTTTACAATCAAAATACAACTTACAAGCTTATACCAAAGATTGCTTCTATATTGATGCCTATGTGGAAGTACTGGATAAAAAATTAATTTGGCGCATTCATTTATCCGGTACTGTCATTAGGTACACGGTTAGGTTAAACGATAAAGGGCAATGGTACCAAACAGGCGATATGAGTGCCGATGAAGGTAAAACGTGGAATCCGTTTTTTGAATCGACCCTTACCCGGGTAAAGTAATAGAAGAAAACGTATTACAGATCTTCTTTAAATTTCCAAAATGTAGCTAAGTAAAACCTTGCCCTGATTTGATTGTTTACCCGAAAGGTAATTTGTAGTTATAATTAACGCAGATTTACCTAGACCAAATTGGTAACAATCAAAATCATGGGAAATATAATTTTAGTGGCCGGGGCTACCGGGAATCTAGGGGAAAAAGTAGTTCACCATTTGCTTGCAAAAGGTGCGGTAGTCCGGGCAATTGTTCGGGCCAGTAGTGATAGCGGTAAAATAGAAAAGCTGCGACAATCCGGCGTTGAAGTAGTTGCGGTAAATAAGTTTGAGGTGGAGGAAGTAAGCAAAGCCTGCCAAGATGTAGCTTGTGTCGTATCTACCTTGTCCGGGTTACGCGATGTTATTGTAGATACTCAAAAAGTATTAGTAGCAGCAGCTATTGCTGCCGGCGTTCCCCGCTTTATACCCTCCGACTTTTCAATTGATTTTACCAAACTTGCTCTTGGCGAAAACCGCAATTTAGATTTAAGAAAAGAATTTCATCACTACTTAAACCAGCAGACAGCCATAAAAGCAACCTCTATTTTTAATGGTGCTTTTGCCGATATGCTGACTGGCCAGATGCCGCTTATTCTTTTTAAAATAAAACGGGTGCTCTATTGGGGCAATGCCGATCAACGCATGGACTTTACCACGATGGATAATACAGCAGCCTTTACCGCCGAGGCGGCGCTGGATACTTCCACTCCGCAGTATTTATATATTGCCGGCGATCAGCTTAGTGCCCGCCATTTAAAAGTAATAGTGAGCGAGGTAACCGGAGAAAAGTACCATTTATTAAGACCCGGAGGATTGGGCATGCTGAGTTTTCTGATAAAAGTTGCGCGCCAGATAGCCCCCGGCGGCAATGAATTGTACCCAGCCTGGCAGGGCATGCAGTACCTGCGTAACATGTTAGGCGGAAAAGCAAAGTTTCAGACCTTCGATAATAACCGGTACCCGAATGTAAGCTGGATAACGGTGAAAGAAGTGCTCTCCGGCTATCTGGGAAAGTGAAAAAATATCCCGGCTACAAAGCCACAACCTACGAAAGAACCGTCCAACTTAAGCGTTTCCGGCAAAGCTATTCTTACGAGAAATTTCATTTTATTTTCTTTGTCTTTTTCACTTTAACAACCATTTATGCCCTTTACCAATCTTATTGGCAATGGGCTGTTGTACTATTCGTCGCTAATTTAATTTACAATATATACCCCAACTTATTACAACAGTACATCCGGCTAAAGCTGAAAGTATTTAACTCGAAATCAACCTAAACGACTAAGCGCTAGTTTTTTATTAAAAACTACAACTAAAGCTAAGGGTTATGTTTCAGCACTTGCCGATAGTTCTAAACGGGAATATCATGCCCGAGAGAAAGCTCCTTTATTAAAACAACTAGCTTTTAAGGGCAGAGGCTGGTAAAAAGACCACGTTATTTAATCCTGCTGCTTTATTTTATTTTAGCAGGCATAAACTGTAGGAGTAACTAAACTTTTATAAAGCAAGTTGTTTTGCGTTAAGTCACTTATAAAAATATTTTCCGTAAAGCTTACTCGGGCATCTAACTATCTTTAAACAGCACCAACGTGGAATACAAGGATTATTATAAGATTCTGGGAGTTGAGAAAACAGCCTCCAAAGAAGAAATAAAAAAGCAGTATAAAAAACTAGCCCGTAAGTATCATCCCGATGTAAATCCTGGCAATAAGGAAGCCGAAGAAAAATTTAAAGCTATAAACGAAGCGAATGAAGTACTAAGCGACGACGAAAAGCGACAGAAATACGATACGTTGGGTGCCGATTGGAAACGCTACGAACAAGCTGGTGGCCCACACGGCGGATTTAACCAGCAATACGGCGGTAATGGTGGTCATCAAACGTACTCCGGCGATTTTGGTGGTGGGGACTTTTCCGATTTTTTCAGCTCGATATTTGGCAACATGGGTGGCGGTGGTCGGCGGCGTACATCTATGGCTTCTAAAGGCCAGGATTATTCCGCTGAGTTATCGTTAACCTTAGAAGAAGCGTATCAGGGCGGGAAAAAAACCATTACGGTTAATGGCAAAAACCTCCGCATCACTATAAAACCCGGCGTGGAAGACGGACAGAATATCCGGCTAAAAGGAAACGGTGGCCCGGGCCTGCAAGGCGGCGAAAACGGCGATTTGTACATTACATTACGTCTGGCACCCGATCCGCGGTTTACCCGCCAAGGTAACGACTTACACGTGGATCTCTCAGCACCTGTTTACCTGGCAGCCTTAGGCGGCGAAACCGTAGTAAATACCCTGAACGGACAATTAAAAATCCGCTTAAAGCCCAACACTCAAAACAACACCCGCTTGCGCCTGAAAGGCAAAGGGTTTCCGGTTTATAACCAGGATGGCCAGTTCGGCGACTTATACGTGAAAGTGAATTTACAACTACCCGAAAACCTGACCGACCAGGAAAAAGAATTATTCCGGCAACTGGCGCAACTACGAGGCGAAACCCTTTAAAGTAATATAAGCAGTTGTTAGCAAAATACCAGTTGGAAAAAAGCTGGCGGAATATAAATTTGAACTAGAAACTACTATTACTATTAAACTACTAATCAAGAAGGTATTGCTAATTAAATAAAATTACGGATTGATTTTTTTATAAAGGCAAAAGAAATGAGATACATTGCGCTAGAAGAATTTTGTCAGCATCACGGCATTGAAGTTACGGTAGTAAGAGAGTTTGCCGATTTTGGATTGATGCAACTAACCGTAGAAAATAACCAAGAATTTGTGGAAGATACCGAAGTAAAACGCCTGGAGCGAATGCTTCGTATTTCCCGCGATTTAGGAGTTAACAAAGAAGGTATCGAGATTATCCTGAACATGCGGAAACAGCTCCAAAAGCTCCGCCGCGAAAGAGAAAACCTCCAGTACCGGTTGTTACGGTTAGAGGCCGAAAGCCGCCAGCGTCTGGCCAACACGCCTTTCGCCTCCAACCATGATATTGATTATTCCGATACGAGCAGTAATCATTCCAATACTTCTAATTATTTACCAGCAAGTTAGTCGGCTCGTTACTTTCGGCATAATCTTGTAAGTAACTGTAACGCGGCATTAATTTACCAGCCTTCGCAATGGTAGCTCTTTCCAGAATCACTTGCGTGTCGTGGCCTAATAAATATGGAAATACTTCGTCAATGAGTTGGCGGCCAAAATCGCGGGAGGCCGTTCGTGGTAGTTCGCAAGGCAAATTATCTACAGCCATTACGGCTATGTTTTCGCGTTGGCTATAAGCTGGTTCCAGTTGCCCGGTAACCGGATTAAAATCATACACCGGATCGGCAATAGACGCCGCGCGTAACGTACTGGGCACCGAACCATTTATGTCGCAGGTTATATCGGCTATCGTATTTATCTTAAAAGCCGGGTCCCGCATTTCGGCTAAAGTAAATAAACGGGGCGCCGCCGGGTGCCAGTAGGCGGCAGCAATGAGTAAATCTGTTACTTGGCTAAATTTCGCGAAAGTAGATATATATTCCTGCGGGTTCTGGTAAAAATCGGGCGAATCCCAAACTTTACCGTCGCGGCGGGTATTATAATCCGAGGAACGCAGTTGCACAAACACGGGTTCCGTAAACTCCTTGTACAAATAATCGAACACACTTACCCGCCGGATACCCATTTGGGAAAGCAGATCGAGGGTGCCGTTGCTTACCCGGCCGCCCCCCGTAACGGCAATTTTTATGGGTGGCAGCGCTTTTACTTTAAAAAACTCTTCTTCCATATCGGCCATGTCCAGGCACTGCCAGGCCGGTTTTAAATCAAAGAGCCTCCATTTTTTACCGTACGTTAAGAGGCCGTTGTACGCTCCCACTACCCCGGCATAATAGCCAAAAGCTACCAGGCGCTCGCCTTGCCCGTTGGTCAGGAGTTCATAATCAATTAGGGTGATGTTTTTCCGGAGAATGGCCTGCAGCAGCGGTTGGTTATGCGGCTGTTTTTTTATAGTATGGGAAAAGAAAAGATACGTTTTACCCGGCATCAGATCCGCAATAGGCACTTCTTTTACGCCCATTAAAATAGCGCAATCGCTTAAATCTTCCTGTACTTTAAAACCTAGTTCTACATATTCCTGATCGGAGTAACTACGCTGAGGGCTGGGCTGAATAGTAATCTCTACGTTGGGAAAAGCAACAGCGGTTTCTTCACATTTTAAAGGCGTAAGGGGCACCCGCTTATCTGGTGGCACCCGGCCTTCCCGAATAATACCTAATTTAATTTTTTCCATAGCGTGTTAACTACTAGCATTGCCGTGTAAAAGGCTACTCTCAGCATTTTTAGTGCAAGTTGCCGTGGCTTATTGAGCAGGAAAAATAAAGAATATACCGGTAAAAACCAATTTCACTACGTTTGGATGATGACTCAATTATTTAGGCTAATGCTTGCCATCATCAGGTAAAGTACAGAATTAAAGGCCTCTTACCAGACCCTAGAGAGCAGTAATAAAGCGCTACCTGGCAAAATTATTAAGTAAGAAAAAAAATAATCTAATCTGTTTAGGAACAATATCCAGCGCCTAAAAGCTTACTATTAGCTAACATTCTGAATAAAGCAGGTGCTCCGGGAAAATAACAACTTCAACTAAAATTTCTAAATTATTCCCGTTACTTTTGTGTTATAAGCTTATAAAGCGCAAAATTATCCTAACCCTCAGTTTATAATTTTCTTATATGTCCTATAAAATTAAGCCTGCCGATATTTTTAAAGAGCGCCATAATGGTCCGGTAAAAAGTCAAATCCAGGCTATGCTTAAAGCTATTAATGTTGATTCGCTGGACCAACTGATTGACGAAACTGTACCGGCTGCTATCCGATTGAAAAAACCTTTGAATATTCCGGCCGCCTTAACCGAACGTGATTTCCTTAAAAGTTTTAAGAAGATTGCCCAGCAAAATAAAGTATGCCGGTCGTACATTGGGTTAGGTTACCACGACACTGTGCTGCCACCGGTTATTCAGCGCAACATTTTGGAAAACCCCGGTTGGTACACCGCTTACACGCCCTATCAAGCCGAAATTGCCCAGGGCCGTTTAGAAGCGCTCATTAATTACCAAACCATGGTAATGGACCTTACCGGGATGGAAATTGCCAATGCTTCTTTGCTCGATGAAGGTACAGCTGCTGCCGAAGCCATGGGTATGTTTTTTAGTCAGCGCACGGGCTCCCGGAAAAATGCGGTTCGTTTTTTTGTCTCGGAACAAGTGTTACCCCAAACCCAGGATGTACTGGAAAGCCGGGCTACTCCTATTGGCATTGAGTTAGTAATCGGTGATCACCGGACCTTTAACTTTGCGGACGAAACGGTATTTGGCGCCCTGGTACAATATCCGGCGGCTGATGGGGAAATATTTGATTATTCTGATTTTATACAACAAGCGCACGCCCAAAATATGTTGGTAGCCGTAGTTGCCGACCTACTAAGTTTAACTTTACTAACGCCTCCCGGCGAAATGGGAGCGGATGTAGTAGTGGGGTCAAGCCAGCGTTTTGGCGTACCCATGGGTTATGGCGGCCCCCACGCCGGGTATTTTGCCACGAAAGATGCTTACAAGCGCAACATACCAGGCCGGATTATTGGACAATCGGTGGACGTGCACGGCAATAAAGCGTACCGCATGGCGCTGCAAACCCGCGAGCAACATATTCGTCGTGAAAAGGCTACTTCCAATATTTGTACCGCGCAGGTTTTATTATCCGTTATGGCCGGTATGTACGCCGTTTACCACGGGCCGCGCCGCCTCAAATACATTGCTCTAAATATTCACCTGCTCACGCAATTATTAGATAAAGCCCTACAGGAATTAGGTCTGGAGAACGTAAATACCCATTATTTTGATACGCTGAAAATTCGGGTAGAAAGCAACGAGCTTAAAAATGCGATCCGGCAGGAAGCCGAAGCTGCTCAGATTAACCTGCGGTATTTCGAATCGGAATATATTGGCATTTCTTTACACGAGAACACCGATTTAGCGGATTTACAGGATTTAGTAGCGGTTTTTGCCAAAGTAATGAACCGGGAAACCTCGCTTGCCAGCTTAACCGCCTTGCCTGCAGAAACCGATATTACCTGGCCCGCAGCCCTGCTCCGGCAAAGCCCCTATCTACAGCACGATATTTTTAACCGCCATCACTCCGAAAGTGAAATTCTGCGGTATATGAAATACCTGGAGAACAAAGATTTCTCGTTAACCCACGGCATGATTCCGCTGGGCTCCTGCACCATGAAACTGAATGCTACGGCCGAAATGATACCGGTGACCTGGCCCGAAATAGGACAATTGCATCCATTTGCCCCACTTGATCAGGCACAAGGCTACCACCGGATATTCTCGGATCTGCAAAACTGGTTGTGCGAAGTTACCGGTTTCGATGGCATCTCCTTACAACCCAACTCGGGCGCGCAAGGCGAATACGCGGGCTTAATGGTTATCCGGGCGTATCACGAAGCGCGCGGCGATTTCCACCGGAAAGTAGCTCTTATTCCTACTTCGGCACACGGTACCAATCCCGCCAGTGCCGCCATGGCCGGCATGAAAATAGTACTGGTTAAATGCGACGAGAAAGGCAATATTGATGTAACCGATTTACAAGCCAAAGCCGAGCAACACAAAGACGACCTGTCGTGCCTGATGGTAACTTACCCCTCTACCCACGGCGTTTACGAAGAAAGCATTATCCAAATTTGTGAAATAATTCATGTGCACGGTGGCCGGGTTTACATGGACGGTGCTAATATGAATGCCCAGGTAGGTCTAACGAGCCCGGCCAATATTGGAGCCGATGTGTGCCACCTGAACCTGCACAAGACCTTTTGTATTCCCCACGGC
>Ga0210040_10007710_pt1 | contig 12938 bp, 9 predicted proteins | sample CryGeyCG12114_NA_FD_185462 | JGI IMG/M metagenome (GOLD analysis project Ga0210040, IMG submission 185462) | Groundwater microbial communities from aquifer - Crystal Geyser CG19_WC_8/21/14_NA (SPAdes) (version 2) | ecosystem: Environmental > Aquatic > Deep subsurface > Groundwater | place: USA... | reverse complement strand
GAGGGGTCGAGTGATGCTCCTTTCGCTCGTCACCTTCCTGCCCGCCATCGGCGCGGTGGCTCTCCTCCTGCTGCGCGGCGACGACGCGGCGGCGCAGAGGAACGCCAAGTGGATCGCCTTCGCGACCACGGTCATCACCTTCGTGGCCTCGCTCTTCATCCTGGCGCGCTTCGACAGCACCAACCCGGGCTTCCAGCTCGTGGAGGAGCGGGAGTGGCTCCTGGGGCTCAACTACAAGCTCGGCGTGGACGGCATCTCGGTGCTCTTCGTGATGCTGACCACCTTCCTGATGCCGCTGACCATCGCCTCGGCCTGGAACGTCACGACCCGGACCAAGGAGTACATGGTCGCCTTCCTGCTGCTGGAGACGCTGATGATCGGCGTCTTCGTGGCGCTGGACCTGATCCTGTTCTACCTGTTCTTCGAGGGCGGCCTGATCCCGATGTTCCTCATCATCGGCATCTGGGGCGGCGCGAACCGCATCTACGCGGCCTTCAAGTTCTTCCTCTACACCTTCCTCGGATCGGTCTTCATGCTGGTCGCGATGGTGGTTATGTTCCAGCAGGCCGGGACCACGGATATCCCGACGCTGATCGGCTACGACTTCGCCTCGACGCCCATCCAGATCCTGAACATCACCGTCCTGGGCGGCCTGCAGACGCTCCTGTTCCTCGGCTTCTTCCTGAGCTTCGCCGTGAAGATGCCGATGTGGCCGGTCCACACCTGGCTGCCGGACGCGCACGTGCAGGCACCGACCGCCGGGTCCGTGGTGCTGGCGGCGATCCTCCTTAAGATGGGGGGCTACGGCTTCCTGCGCTTCTCCCTGCCGATGTTCCCGGTGGGGGCCGAGGTGATGCAGCCCGTCGTCCTCTGGATGTCGGCCATCGCCATCGTCTACGCCTCGCTTGTGGCGTTGGTGCAGACCGACATGAAGAAGCTCGTGGCCTACTCGTCGGTCGCGCATATGGGCTTCGTGACCATGGGCATCCTGGCCGCGAACCAGCAGGGCGTGGACGGCGCGATCTTCCAGATGCTGAGCCACGGCTTCATCTCCGCCGCGCTCTTCCTCATCGTCGGCGTGATCTACGACCGGATGCACACACGGGAAATCTCGGCCTACGGGGGCCTTATCAACCGGATGCCGGCCTATGCGGCGGTGTTCCTCTTGTTCACGATGGGCAACGTGGGCCTTCCGGGCACCTCGGGCTTCGTCGGCGAGTTCCTGACGCTGGCGGGGACCTTCCAGGTTAATACCTGGGTCGCCGCCGTGGCCTGCACGGGGGTGATCCTGTCGGCGGGCTACGCGCTCTGGCTCTACCGCCGGGTGACGCTGGGCGAGCTCGTGAAGGACTCGCTCCGGGGCATCACCGACATGACCGGGCGCGAGAAGGTGATCTTCGCGCCCCTGGTGGCGATGACGATCCTGCTCGGCGTCTATCCGGCGCTGGTGACCGACATCGTTGGCCCCTCGGTCGAGGCGATGCTCGGGCCGGTGCAGGAGGCGCAGGCGGGCTTCGGGCCTGAGACTCAAGTGGCGCAAGCCGAAGAAGGGGCCGGGGAATGAACGGCGACATCGACGTGATCCGGCCCGAGGTCTACCTCGCGCTCTACTCGCTCCTGGCGCTCCTGGGCGCGGCCTTCACCGTCAAGGACAGGGCCACCCCGATCCTGATCTGGCTCACCGCCGCCGTGCTGGCGCTGATGGCCTGGTGGATCGGCACCAAGGACGGCCTCGACATCGCCTTCTCGGGCAGCTTCGTGGACGACGGCTTCGCCCGCTTCGCCAAGGTCACGATCCTGCTCTCGGCCGCGGTCGTCCTGCTGCTGAGCTCGGACTACCTCCACCGCGCGAACATCCTGCGCTTCGAGTATCCCATCCTCGTGTCGCTGTCCGCGCTCGGCATGATGGTGATGGTCTCGGCCGGCGACCTGATGGTGCTCTACATGGGGCTGGAGCTGCAGGCGCTGGCCGCCTACGTGCTGACCTCCATCCGCCGGGACTCGGTGCGCTCTACGGAAGCCGGGCTCAAGTTCTTCGTCCTGGGGGCGCTCAGCTCGGGGCTGCTGCTCTATGGCGCCTCGCTGACCTACGGCTATGCGGGCACGACGGCCTTTGCCGGGATCATCGCGGCCACGGCGGACGGCGCCTCGCTCGGGCTCCTCTTCGGGCTGGTGTTCATCGTCGCGGGGATCGCCTTCAAGATCTCGGCCGCGCCCTTCCACATGTGGACGCCCGACGTCTACGAGGGCGCGCCGACGCCGATCACCGCCTTCCTCGCCACCGCCTCCAAGGTCGCGGCGATCGCCCTCCTGGCGCGGATCGTGTTCGGGGCCTTCGGGATGGTCGCGGGCGACTGGCAGCAGATCGTCGCCTTCCTGTCCGTGATCTCCATGTACCTGGGGTCCATCGCGGCCATCGGGCAGCGCGACATCAAGCGGCTGATGGCCTATTCCTCCATCTCGCACATGGGCTTCGCGCTCATGGGCCTCGCCTCGGCGACGGAGTTCGGGGTCCAGGCCATGCTGATCTACATGGCGATCTACGTCGTCATGAACCTCGGCACCTTCGCCTTCATCCTGTCGATGGAGAGGAACGGCCAGCCGGTGACCGACATCCGGATGCTGAACATGTTCTCGCGGACCGAGCCCCTCAAGGCGCTCGCCCTGCTCGTGCTGCTGTTCAGCCTCGCGGGCGTGCCGCCGATGATCGGCTTCTTCGGCAAGCTCTACGTGCTGCGCGCCGCCTATGAGGGGGACCTCGTCTGGCTCGCTCTCGCGGGGATGATCGCCTCGGTCATCTCGGCCTTCTTCTACCTCCGCATCGTCTACTTCATGTACTTCGGCGAGGAGCGGGAGGCGCTCGACGGCCGGATGCCGGGGGTCCACTGGGTCGTGCTGATGGGATCGGCGGCGATGATGGTGCTGGGCGTCATCAACCTTTTCGGCATCGAGGGCGTCGCCGCAGCGGCGGCGGCCACCCTTGTCCAGTGAGATCTCCTCCTCGGGCCACTGGCCCGAGGACTACGAGCTCGTCGTCCTGGACGAGGTGGACAGCACCATGGCCGAGGCGCGCCGCCGCGCCGAAGCCCTGGAGCGTCCGACCTGGATCCTGGCGCGAGAGCAGACCAACGCCAAGGGACGGCGCGGCCGGACCTGGCTCGGCGGCAACGGCAACCTCGCCGCAACCCTGGTCTACAAGCCCTGGTGCACCCCCGCCCAGGCTGCCGCCCGCAGCTTCATGGCCGCGAACGCGCTTTTCGAATCTCTTGCCCTCTTCATCGACCGCGACGCCCTGGCGTTGAAATGGCCGAACGACGTGCTGCTGAACGGCGGCAAGGTCGCGGGGATCCTGCTGGAAAGCGCCTCCTCGGGGACTGGACCGCTGGTGGACTGGCTGTCGATCGGCGTCGGCGTCAACCTCGCCAAGGCCCCGCACGACACCCGGACCGAGTTTCCGCCCGTCTCGCTGGCGGGGGAGGGGGGCGAGAAGGTCACGCCCGAGGAGTTCCTGACCGTTCTCGCCGGGCACTTCGCCACGCAGGAGGGCAAGCTCGAGGCCATGGGCTTCCCCCGCATCCGCGAGGATTGGCTGGAGAAGGCCGCCCGCCTGGGCGAGATCGTGACCGCGCGCACCAGCACCCGCGAGATCACCGGCATCTTCGAGACGGTGGACCTGGCCGGGAACCTCATCCTGCGGGTGGAGGGCAAGGAGATCCTGATCCCGGCCGCGGACGTCTACTTCTGATGGGGCAGGCCACCGCCCGCACCGCGAGGGAGACCTGATGCTCCTCGCCATCGACTGCGGCAACACCAACACCGTCTTCGCGATCTGGGACGGGGCGCGCTTCCTGGGCACCTGGCGCATGGCCACGGACTGGCGGCGCACGGCCGACGAATACTTCGTCTGGCTTTCCACGATCATGCGGCTCCAGGCCGTCGAGGCCCAGGTCTCCGAGGTCATCATCTCCTCGACGGTGCCCCGCGTGGTGTTCAACCTCCGCGTCCTGTCGGACCGCTACTTCGGCTGCCGTCCGCTCGTGGTGGGCAAGCCCGAATGCCGCCTCCCCCGCCAGCCCCGCGTCGACGAGGGAACTCAGGTCGGGCCCGACCGGCTGGTGAACTCCGCCGGGGCCTTCGACCGGCACGGAGGCAACCTCGTCGTCGTGGACTTCGGCACGGCCACGACCTTCGACGTGGTGGACGACGACGGCGCCTATGTGGGCGGCGTGATCGCGCCGGGGGTGAACCTGTCCCTGGAGGCGCTGCACATGGCCGCCGCCGCTCTCCCGCACGTGGACGTGACCAAGCCGCAGCGGGTGATCGGCACCAACACCGTGGCCTGCATGCAGTCGGGCATCTTCTGGGGCTACGTGGGCCTCGTGCGCGGGATCTGCGACCGCATCAAGGGCGAGCGCGACCGCGACATGCGCATCGTCGGAACCGGGGGGCTGGCCTCGCTGTTCGGGCAAGGGGACGTCCTCTTCGACCGGATCGAGGACGACCTCACCATGCATGGCCTGACCGTGATTCACAGATTCAACAAGGAGACGGCATGACCGTCCAACGACTGACCCTCCGCAAGGCCGCCCGATGAGCGGCGAGAGACTGATCTACATGCCGCTGGGCGGCGCCGGCGAGATCGGCATGAATGCCTATGTCTACGGCTACGGCAAGCCCGGCCAGGAGCGCCTGATCGTCGTGGACCTGGGCGTGACCTTTGGCGACATGGATGGCACGCCCGGTATCGACCTGATCCTGCCCGACATCGCCTGGCTGGAGGCGCGGCGCGACCGCATCGAGGGTATCATCGTCACCCACGCCCACGAGGACCACGTGGGCGCCGTGGGCCTCTGCTGGGACCGCCTCCGCGCGCCGATCTACGCCCGCCGCTTCACCATGGCCATCGCCAAGCTGAAGCTGGAGGAGCGGGGCGCGCAGATCCCCGACTCCATGCTGCGCGAGGTCGGCGCCTGGCCCGAGACCTTCCAGCTCGGACCCTTCTCGGTGGGCTTTGTGCCCATCAGCCATTCCATCCCGGAAAGCGCGGGCTTGGTGATCGACAGCCCCGATGGGCGTATCGTCCATTCGGGCGACTTCAAGATCGACCCCACCCCCGTCGTGGGCGAGCCCTTCGACCCGGAGCTCTGGGCCGAGATCGCCCGTCCCGGCGTGCGAGCCCTGATGTGCGATTCGACCAACGTCTTCTCGCCCCATCCCGGGCGGTCGGAGGCCACGCTGGTGGATTCGCTGGGCGCGCTGCTGCGCGAGTCCAAGGGCCTCGTGGTCGCCACGACCTTCGCCTCGAACGTGGCGCGGCTCCAGACGCTGGCCAACGCGGCCGCCGCCTCCGGACGGTCGGTCTGCCTTCTCGGCCGGGCCATGCGCCGGATGGTCGACACGGCGACCGCGACGGGGCTGCTCACGCAGTTCCCCAAGACCGTCGCGCCCGAGGACGCATCCCAGATCCCGCGCGAGAACCTCCTTCTGCTCGTGACCGGCTCGCAGGGCGAACGGCGCGCGGCGGCGTCGCAGCTCTCGAGCCAGGGCTACATGGGGCTCACGCTCCAGGAAGGGGACACCTTCCTCTTCTCGTCCCGGACCATCCCCGGCAACGAGAAGCCGGTGTCGCGGATCATGAACCAGCTCTCCGAGAAGGGCGTGGACGTGCTCGACGACGAGGGCGGGCGCTACCACGTCTCGGGCCACGCGAACCGGCCCGACCTGGAGACCTTCCACGACATCATCAAGCCGCAGTTCCTGATCCCCATGCACGGCGAGCATCGCCACCTGCGCGAGCATATGAAGATCGGCGAGGCGAAGGGGCTGAAGTCCATCATCGCGACCAACGGCATGATGATCGACCTGTCGGGGAACGCGCCCAAGGTGGCCGAATATGTCGAGACCGGCCGGACCTACCTCGACGGCGCGGTGCAGATCGGCTCCATGGACGGCGTGATCCGCGACCGGATGCGCATGGCGCTCAACGGCCACGTCACCGTGACGCTGATCGTGGATGAGCAGGACGAGCCCCTGGGCGACCCCTGGTGCGAGCTCATGGGCCTGCCGGCGAAGGGTCGCAGCAACGCCGACCTCGTGGAGGTGCTGGAGGCCGACCTGAGCCAGTTCATCCATCGGGCCGAGAAGCGGACGCTCCGCGACGACGAGAGGCTGGAGAAGGAACTGATCCGCCTCGTCCGCCAGACCTCGCAGGCCGAGATCGGCAAGAAGCCCGAGGTCACCGTGGTGGTGTCGCGGCTGGTCTGAGGGACCTCCTTTGGTCTAGGTGGGAACCCTTGCCCTTTCCGTGGGCAGGTTGCCGCACTATGCTGCACTGCGAAAGGATGCCGCAGTGCAGCGACACGTCACCTTCCCACAGATCACCCTGGTCACCCCGGACGCCCCCATGTCGGCCGAGGTCTATGGCGGCCGTGCGAAGTGCCTCCAGCGGCTCATCCGGCTCGGGATGCCGGTGCCGCTGACCGTGGCGCTGTCCTTCGAGACGGTGCGGGGAATCGCGCAGGGGCGCATGCCGGACCTGCCCGCCATCATGGCGCCCTTCGGCTTCGCGCCGCTCCTGTCGGTGCGGCCTTCCTCGCTCGACCCCGACTGGGGCGGGCCGGGGGCGATCCTCAACATCGGCATGTGCCGCGACCGCTACGAGGCGCTGATGGCCACGGCGGGGGAGAGGGCGGCGACCTCGCTCTACCTCCGCTTCATCCAGTGCTACGCGGTGCAGGTGGCCCGCCTCGACCCGGAGCCCTTCGACCTGCCCGAGGAGCCCAGCGCCGACGCCCTCCGCGCCATGCTCGACGCCTATGAGCGCGAGACCGACGAGGCCTTCCCACAGGACCCGTCGGTCCAGCTGGCCGAGGTTCTCCGCTCCATGGCCCGCGCCTGGGAGGGGACCACGGCCCGCCTTCTCCGTCAGGCCAAGGGCGCCCCGGCCGAGGCGGGGCTGGGCCTCGTCGTGCAGGCCATGTCGCTGGGCGTGGGCCGCGGCGAGAGCGGGTCCGGCGTCATCCAGTTCGTGGACGGCGAGACGGGCGAGCCCCGGATCATCGGCCGCTACCTCGCCCAGAGCCAGGGCCGCGAGGCGCTGAGCGGCAAGCGCGAGGCGATCCGGCTGACCAAGGCGGCTGGCCAGCCCTCCCTGGAGGAGGCCGCCCCCTTCGCGCTGCGCGAGCTCCTGGAGCATGGCCGCATCGGGCGGGAGCGCCTGCGCGAAGAGATGCAGATCGAGTTCACCCTGGAGAACGGGCGGCTCTGCATCCTCGACGCGGTACGCGTGCCCCGGACGGCGCGGGCGGCGGTGCGGATCTCCGTGGCGCTCGCGCAGGACGGCGTCATCCCGCGCGAGGAGGCGGTGCTGCGCGTGGACCCCGGCGCGCTCTCGGCGCTGCTGCACCGGCAGGTGGACCCCTCGGCGCCGCGCGACCGGATCGTGTCGGGAATCGCCGCGAGCCCTGGCGCCGCCAGCGGCAAGATCGTCTTCTCGGCCGCCGACGCCCAGGCCAGCGCCGCCCGCGATGAGCCCTGCATCCTCGTCCGCCGCGAGACCACGCCCGAGGACGTGCGGGGGATGCACGCGGCCTCGGCGGTCGTCACCATCCGGGGCGGGGCCACCAGCCATGCCGCCGTGATCGCGCGGGGGCTCGGCCTGCCTTGCGTCGTGGGCGCCTCGGACCTGGAGATCGATCGCCGCCGGCATGTCGTCATCGCCCCGGGCGGGCGGACCTTCGCCGAGGGCGACGTCATCACCGTGGACGGCACCACGGGGGAGGTGCTCGCAGGGGAGGCGCGGACGCTCGACGTCGCGCTCGACGGGGCCTTCCGGACGCTTCTCGACTGGGCCGACGACTTCCGCGACCTGGGCGTGCGCGCCAACGCCGACACGCCCGCCGACGCCCGGATCGCGCGCGACTTCGCGGCGGAGGGGATCGGCCTCTGCCGCACGGAGCACATGTTCTTCGAAGGCGAGCGCATCGGCATGATGCGCGAGATGATCTTTGCCGAAACCGGCGCCGAGCGGCGCGCCGTGCTCGACCGCCTCCTGCCCATGCAGCGCGACGACTTCGCCGCGCTCTTCCGCATCATGGCCGGGCAGCCCGTCTGCATCCGCCTCTTCGACCCGCCCCTCCACGAGTTCCTGCCCTCCGACCGGCAGGGCCTGCGCGACCTCGCGGAGGTGCTGTCGCGCCCGCTCTCGGACGTCGAGGCGCGGGTGGAGGCGCTTCGCGAATACAACCCTATGCTGGGGCTGCGGGGCGTGCGGCTCGGCATCACGGTGCCCGAGATCTACGACATGCAGGCCCGCGCCATCTTCGAGGCGACGGTCCAGGCGCGCGGCGACGACGGTCCCGTGGTGCCCGAGGTGATGATTCCCCTCGTCTCGGCCAAGCGCGAGGTGGAGTTGGTCAAGGCCCGCGTGGACGCGGTGGCCGCCGCCGTCCGGGCCGAGACCGGGGTGATGTTCGCCTACCGGCTCGGGGTGATGGTGGAGACGCCGCGTGCCGCGCTCCGGGCCGCCGAGATCGCGCAGCACGCGGCCTTCCTGTCCTTCGGGACCAACGACCTCACCCAGATGACCTATGGCCTGTCGCGCGACGACGCGGGCCGATTCCTCGGCGCCTACGTGGCGCAGGGGGTCTATGAGGAGGACCCGTTCCACACGCTCGACCTCGACGGCGTGGGCGAGCTTCTCCACATCGGGGCCGAACGGGGGCGCCAAGGACGGGGCGATGTGGTCCTGTCGATCTGCGGCGAGCATGCGGGGAGCCCGCGCGCCATCGAGTTCTGCCGCAGGGAAGGCTTCGATTACGTCTCCTGTTCCCCTTACCGGGTGCCCATTGCGCGCCTTTCCGCCGCCCAGGCAGCCCTGCGTTTCCCACATAAATCAACTACATAAACAGAGTTGAGATTGCGCCTGCTGCGGCTTGGCGGAAATTCTCCGACGACTCTGGCGGGGCCTCGCGCATGCGACTGTGGCCGCGTGGACACATTGGAACTGAATTCGTAGTCCCATCGGCAGAGGCGGGGACCACCCGCATTGAACGGTGGGACAGAGAATGACGAAGCAGTTCGGGCGCGCCACACGGCGCGCCATCGTGGCAGGTTCGGCCCTGACGGTACTCTGGGCGGGCGCCTCCACGGCCTCGGGCACGGCGCTGGACGGCCACCTCGACTCTCTCCTGGGCGCGGCCCGGGTCGGGGCGGAGGTCGCGGCGACGGCGTCCGAGGGCAAGCTGCCGGCCCCCGCCGCGCGTGGGATAGAGACCTCCGCAGCGGTCGGGCGCCACCCCAGCCCGGCCGAGGCCCTGGTTGCCCGGGCCGAGCCCAAGGGCGACGCCGAATGGGAATGCCTGTCCCAGGCGATCTACCACGAGGCGCGAGGCGAGCCCGTCCTGGGCCAGATCGCGGTGGCCGAGGTGATCCTGAACCGGCGCGACAGCGGGGCCTATCCCGCGAGTGTCTGCGGCGTGGTCGAGCAGGGCACCGGCGAGAAGAACATGTGCCAGTTCAGCTACTTTTGTGACGGCCTGTCGGACGCGATCGCCGACGAGTCCGCCTGGGACAGGGCCGGCCGCGTCGCCCGCGTCATGCTCGACGGCGCCCCGCGCCGGCTCACCAACGGCGCGATGTTCTACCACACGCATGCCGTGGAGCCCTACTGGGCCGACGAGTTCACCGAGACCGCCGAGATCGGCGCCCACATCTTCTACCGCGAGGACGGCCTCCAGATGGCCTCCAACGCGTCGCGCGCCTCGGACTGAGGGCGCCTTGCCCGGTCGCCCCCGCCGCGCTACGCAGGCGGCATGAGGGGCACCCGATGACCACCGACGAGACGGCGCAGGCCTTCGCGCATCCGATCGCGCGGGCCGAGGCGATGGCCGGTCCCGACCCGCTCGACCGCATCTCATTGCGCAACCACGTCGTGGAGGCCGAGATCGGCGCCTTCCAGGTGGAGCGGGGCGTGACGCAGCGCCTCCGCTTCGACATCGTCGTGGAGGTCCGCCCCCTGGGCGACGCCATCGACGATGTCGACCGCATCCTGTCCTATGACAAGCTGGCCGAGGCGGCGGCGGCCGAGCTCGCCGCCGAGAGGCTCAATCTGCTCGAGACCCTGGCGGAGCGCGTGGCCGCCCGCATCCTGCGCGAGCCGCAGGCCGAGCGGGTGTTCCTGCGGATCGAGAAGCTCGACCGAGGGCCAGGCGACCTGGGGGTGGAGATCGTGCGCGCAGCCGGCGGAAAGCGGGAAACGATGGACAAGGACGACGGCGGGAAGACGCTGCATCCGCGCGTGGTGCTTCTGGGCAAGCGCGAGGCGGAGGCCCCCGGTCTGGCCAAGACGCTCCACCTCCTGCGGGAGGACGGCGCGCCGCTCGTGCTGGTCGCGCCGGCGGCGAACGCGCCACGCGCCGCCACGCCCGAGGCGCAGGACCGCGTGGACCTGCTCGCCGCCGATCAGGGCGCCTGGCTCCTGGCGGCCCGCCACCCGGAACTTGTGGTGGCGGCGACGCGGACGGAGGTGGACTGGAATCTTCGGCAGGGCTTTCCGGTCGTGTGGGCCCCGGCCAAGCTGGCGCTGGATCGTCATTGGGGCGGAAGCGACCTGCTCTATCCCGCGATCATGTTCGCCGACGCGCTGGGCGCCCTGGAGGTCGTGGTCATCGGCCCCTCGCTCGGCGGCCTCATGGAGGCGCCGTTGCGGGTCCGCTCCGCCACGCTGGACGCGCCGCTCGAATGAGAACCTACTGGCGCCCTGTCGCCATGACCGACGCGGCGCGCCCTCCGGATGCGCTGCCGCTCGCGGGAGGCTGGTGCTGGTTCGACCGGGTGGAGCGCCTGTCGCGCAGCGAGCCCGCCCGCGTCGTAGGACTGGCAGAGGTCCCGCCCGAGGTCCTCGACCGCCTCACGGCTCCCCGCGCGCCCATCGCCGGCCTCTCCTGGGAGGCGCCGCGCCTGATGGGCATCCTCAACGTCACGCCCGACAGCTTCTCGGACGGCGGCCTCTTCGACGCGCCGGACTCCGCCCTGGCCCAGGCCCGCGCCATGGAGGCGCAGGGCGCCGACCTCCTCGACCTCGGCGGCGAGAGCACCCGTCCCGGCGCCCGCGAGGTGCCGCCCGAGGAGGAGGCCGCGCGCGTCGTCCCGGTGCTCGAGGCCATCCGGCGGGAAAGCCGCATCGTGCTGTCCGTGGACACGCGCAAGGCCGCCGTGGCCGAGGCCGCGCTTGCCGCAGGCGCCGAGATCGTCAACGACGTGTCCGCCCTGACCTTCGACCCGCGCATGGGCGAGGTCGCGTCCGGCGCGCAGGGCCTCTGCCTCATGCACGCCCAAGGCCGCCCGGAGACCATGCAGGCCGATCCGCGCTACGACGACGTCCTCCTCGACGTCTACGACCATCTGGAGGAGAGGGTGGCCGCGGCCGAGGCCCAGGGCATCCCGCGCGACCATATCCTCGTCGATCCCGGCATCGGCTTCGGCAAGACTCTGCAACATAACGTGAGCCTCCTGCGGCGCCTCTCGCTTTACCACGGCCTGGGATGCGGCATACTGCTCGGCGCCTCGCGCAAGGGCTTCATCGGGACCTTGGGGCGCGCGAGGGAGGCGCGGAACCGGATGCCCGGCTCTCTCGCCGTGGCGCTTCATGGCGCGCGGCAGGGGGTGCAGGTGCTGCGGGTCCATGACGTGGGCGAGACACGACAGGCCTTGAGCCTGCAGGAAGCGGTAGGCGGTACGGAATGACCAAGACGCTCTTCGGCACGGATGGCGTGCGCGGGACGGCCAACACCTGGCCCATGACGGCCGAGCTCGCGCTGCGCCTGGGCGCGGCGGCGGGGCGGTACTTCCGCAACGACGGCTCGAACGGCCATCGCGTCGTCATCGGCAAGGACACGCGGCTGTCCGGCTACATGTTCGAGAACGCGCTCACGGCGGGCCTCACCTCCACCGGCATGAACGTGCTGCTCCTGGGCCCGATCCCGACACCGGCCGTGGGGCTCCTGACCACCTCCATGCGGGCCGACGTGGGGATCATGATCTCCGCCTCCCACAACCCGCACCAGGACAACGGCATCAAGTTCTTCGGCCCCGACGGCTTCAAGCTTTCGGACGAGGCCGAGGTCGAGATCGAGGCGCTGGTCGAGGCGGGCGTGGAGCCGACGGGCGCGAACAACATCGGCCGGGCCAAGCGCATCGACGATGGCCGCTTTCGCTACATGGAACGGCTCAAGGGCACCTTCCCGCACGGGCGGCGGCTCGACGGGCTCAAGGTCGTGATCGACTGCGCCAACGGCGCCGCCTACAAGGTCGCCCCCGAGGTCCTGTGGGAGCTTGGCGCCACCGTGGTTCCGGTCGGCACCAACCCCAACGGCACCAACATCAACGACGGCTGCGGCTCCACCGCCCCGCGCGCGGCGGCCGAGATGGTGGTGGCGCATGGCGCCGACCTCGGCATCTGCCTCGACGGCGACGCCGACCGCGTGATCCTGATCGACGAGAACGGCGAGGTCGCGGACGGCGATCAGGTCATGGCGCTTATGGCCGCCCGATGGGCCGAGGAGGGGCGCCTGCGCGACGGCACCCTCGTGGCGACCGTCATGTCCAATCTGGGGCTGGAGCGGTTCCTGGGCACGCGGGGCCTGCGGCTCGAACGGACCTCGGTCGGCGACCGCTACGTCGTCGAGGCGATGCGCGCCGGAGGCTGGAACCTCGGCGGCGAGCAGTCGGGCCATATCGTCATGTCCGACTTCGCGACCACCGGCGACGGCCTCCTCGCCGCGCTGCAAGTGCTGGCGGCGATGATCGAGACGGGGCGGCCCGCCTCCTCGCTCCTCAAGCAGTTCGAGACGGTGCCGCAGCTCCTGAGGAACGTCCGCTACGCCCAGGGCCAGCAGCCCCTCGCGGCGCCTGTCGTCGAGCGCACCATTGCCGAGGCG
>Ga0210040_10007709_pt1 | contig 12940 bp, 15 predicted proteins | sample CryGeyCG12114_NA_FD_185462 | JGI IMG/M metagenome (GOLD analysis project Ga0210040, IMG submission 185462) | Groundwater microbial communities from aquifer - Crystal Geyser CG19_WC_8/21/14_NA (SPAdes) (version 2) | ecosystem: Environmental > Aquatic > Deep subsurface > Groundwater | place: USA... | reverse complement strand
CCCCCACACCACTGCACCAACACCGAGCCGCCTGACCCACACGTCAACGACCCCGACACCCGCGCCCGGCCCCGGGCCGGGCGATCGGGGCGCCGGCACGCCCACGGCCGAGCGCCTGGGCCGGGGCTCGCCAGTCAGCGGTGCGCAACCCGGCTGAGGCTCGCGGGAGTCAACGCCCCGCCGGCGCGAGGGCCTCGCCCAAGAGACTCGGGCACCTCGACCACCGGGTGCGGAGCCGGCGCTGGGCGGCGCTGGCGGGCGCTGCGTGGCGCTGCGTGGCGCAATCGATGACGACCGGCAGCGCGAGGCAGGTCCGACGAGTCGGTGACCGCTTCGTCCGGGTGCCGCCCGATCGGTCCCACGATGACCGGCGGGGAAACGAAGGCTTAACCGTCGGCTGCGGCGTTGCACCCTCGGACGTCACGAGCAGCCACGACCATCGGAGCATGGCCACACGCTGCGACTGCCGCTGGGAGTCCGTCGAGCTGCACGCCGAGCTCGAGACGGTCCTGCTGCTGGCCGAGGAGGTGCCGGGGTGCCCGGCGCACGCCCCGGTCCGCGCCGGCGGCGACACCTCCCCCTGAACCGTCGAACGGCGGGAACCGCCTGACCCGGGTCAGGCGGTGGCGTCGAACGCCGCTGCCAGCACGTCGAACGCGTCGTGCAGCAGGGCGTCGGAGATGACCAGCGGCGGCAGGAACCGCAGCACGTTGCCGTAGGTGCCGGCGGTCAGCGTCAGCACGCCCTGGCCGTGGCACCACGTCGATACGGCGCTGGTCCGCACCGCGTCGGGCGTGCGGCCGTCGTCGGCGACGATCTCGACGGCCATCATCGCGCCGCGCCCGCGCACGTCGCCGATGCACGCGTGCTTCTCGGCGATGGCGGTCAGCCGCTCGTGCACCAGCGCACCGATGTCCCGGGCGCGACCGGCGAGGTCGAGCTCGCGCATGGTCTGGATCGAGCCCAGTGCCGCCGCGCAGGCGACCGGGTTGCCGCCGTAGGTCCCGCCCAGGCCGCCGGTGTGCACCGCGTCCATGATGTCGGCCCGTCCGGTCACCGCCGACAGCGGCAGCCCGCCCGCGATGCCCTTGGCCGTGGTGATCAGGTCGGGAACGACGCCCTCGTGCTCGCAGGCGAACCAGTCGCCGGTGCGGCAGAAACCGGTCTGGATCTCGTCGGCGACGAGCACGATGCCGTTCGCCTCGGTCCACTCCCGCAGCCGCGGCAGGAAACCCGCGGCCGGCACCACGAAGCCGCCCTCGCCGAGGATCGGCTCGATCACCAGGCAGGACAGGTTCTTCGCGCCGGCCTGCTTCTCCAGGACGTCGATGGCGCGGTCGGCCGCCTGCTCGCCCGAGATCTGTGCCGGCTCGTGGAACGGGTAGGACATCGGCGCGCGGTACACCTCGCCGGCGAAGGGCCCGAAGCCGTCCTTGTAGGGCATCGACTTGGCGGTCATCGCCATCGTCAGGTTGGTGCGGCCGTGGTAGGCGTGGTCGACGACCGCGACGGCGTCGCGACCGGTGAAGGCCCGCGCCACCTTGACGGCGTTCTCGACGGCCTCCGCGCCGGAGTTCAACAGCGCCGACCTCTTCTCGAAGTCACCCGGCGTGAGCTCGGCCAGCTGCTCGCAGACGTCGACGTAGACGTCGTACGGCGTGACCATGAAGCAGGTGTGTGTGAACGCGGCGACCTGCTCCTGCACGCGCTTCACGACGTGCGGGGCGGCGTTGCCGACGCTGGCCACCGCGATGCCCGAGGCGAGATCGACCAGCGAGTTGCCGTCGACGTCGACGACCACGCCACCGCCGGCCTTCTCGACGAACACCGGCAGCGTGGTGCCCACGCCCTTGGACACGTGCCTGGCCCGGCGGGCGAGCAGCTCCTGCGAGCGTGGACCGGGGATCTCGGTGACCAGCCGGCGCTCCTGCGGGAGGTCCGGACCGCCGGCGGCGGGCGTCTGCGGAGTGGTCGGGGTGCTGCGCGTCACGGTGTCGGTCACGGCTGCCAGCCTATCCCCGGTGTCCGGCAGGATGGCCCGATGAGCGCTCGCCGTGACGTCGTCATCCTCGGCTCGACGGGGTCCATCGGCACCCAGGCGCTCGACCTGGTGCGAGCCCACCCGGACCGGTTCCGGGTCGTCGGCCTGACCGCCGGGGGCTCTCGTCGCGACCTGTTCGCGGCCCAGACGGCGGAGTTCGCACCGGCGTTCGCCGAGCTGGGGGACGAGGCGTCGGTCGCCGCCGCGGCCCTCGACTGCGACGTGGTCCTCAACGGGATCAGCGGCGCCGCCGGCCTGCTGCCGACGCTGGCCGCGCTGGACGCGGGCACCACCCTGGCCCTGGCCAACAAGGAGTCGCTGATCATCGGCGGCCCGGTCGTCACCGGGCGGGCCGCGCCGGGCCAGATCGTGCCCGTGGACTCCGAGCACAGCGCGCTCGCCCAGTGCCTGAGGGGCGGCCGCGCCGAGGAGGTACGACGCCTGGTGCTCACCGCGAGCGGAGGCCCGTTCCGGGGCCGGCGTCGCGAGGACCTCGCCGACGTCACGCCGGCCCAGGCGCTCGCGCACCCGACCTGGTCGATGGGCCCACTCGTGTCGGTGAACTCCGCGACCCTGGTCAACAAGGGCCTGGAGGTGATCGAGGCACACCTGCTGTTCGGCATCCCGTTCGACCGCATCGAGGTCGTCGTGCACCCGACCTCGGTGGTGCACTCGATGGTCGAGTTCCACGACGGCTCCACCCTGGCGCAGGCCTCGCCGCCGTCGATGCTCATCCCGATCGCGCTCGGTCTCGGCTGGCCCGACCGGGTCCGCGACGCCGCTCCCGGGGTGGACTGGACCCGGCCCTCGGCCTGGGAGTTCTTCCCGCTCGACGACGAGGCCTTCCCCGCGGTCCGGCTGGCCCGCGAGGCAGGCGCCCGCGGCGGCACCGCGCCCGCGGTCTACAACGCCGCCAACGAGGTGGCCGTCGAGCGGTTCCTCGCCGGTGAGACCAGGTTCACCGAGGTGGTCCCCACGGTCGAGCGTGCGCTGCACGCCCACGGCGTACCCTCGAAGACGCAGGCCGTGACGGTCCAGGACGTCCTCGGGGCAGACTCCTGGGCGCGCGCGCACGCCCGTCTGGACCAGGAGGCCCACCCCGCATGACCGTGCTCGCCTACACCCTCGGGGTGCTGCTGTTCGTGGTCGGCGTCGCCGCCTCCATCGGGCTCCACGAGCTGGGCCACCTCGTCCCCGGCAAGCTCTTCGACGTCAAGGTCACGCAGTACTTCGTCGGCTTCGGTCGCACGCTGTGGTCGCGCCGCCGCGGCGAGACGGAGTACGGCGTGAAGGCCGTGCCGCTCGGCGGCTACGTCAAGCTCGTCGGGATGCTGCCTCCCGCTCCGGGGGCCGGCACCGACCAGGTCCGCTCGAGCCGCACCGGGATGTTCTCCCAGCTGGTCAGCGACGCCCGCGCCGCGGAGTACGAGCACGTCGAGCCGGGCGACGAGAACCGCCTGTTCTACCGGCTCTCGTGGTGGAAGAAGATCGTGGTCATGGTCTCGGGGGTGATGACCAACCTGGTCATCGCCTTCGTGCTGTTCGCGGTCGTGTTCATGGGCCACGGGGTGCCGCAGGCCACCACGACGGTGCAGGCGGTGTCGAAGTGCGTGATCGCGGTGACCGCCGCCGACGCCGACCAGCCGCAGCGCGCCTGCCGGTCGACGGACCCGGTCGCGCCCGCGACCAAGGCCGGCATCCGGCCGGGGGACCGCATCGTGTCCTTCAACGGGCGCGCGATCGACAGCTGGTCGCAGCTGCAGGCCGCGATCGGACGCAACGACGACGGTGCGGCCGTCATCGGCGTGGTCCGCGACGGCAAGCAGCTCACGCTGCGCACCAGCACGACCGTCTCCCCGCGGCTCGACACCACCAGCACCGACGCCTCGGGCGGCACGCCCGAGGTGACCCGCAGCGGGTTCCTCGGTGTGTCGCCGACGTCGAAGGACGTCCGACAGGGACCGGGCTTCGTCGTCTCGACGATGGCCGACGGCACCTGGTCCACGCTGAAGGCTCTCGCCACCCTGCCGGTGAAGCTGTACCACGTCGCCCGGGCGTCGGTCGGCCTGGAGAAGCGCGCTGCCGACAGCCCGATGAGCGTCGTGGGCGCGGGCCGGGTGGCCGGCGAGCTGACCTCGGACAGCGCCACCCCGGTCGCCGACCGGTTCTTCAGCGTGCTGCTGCTGCTGGCGGCGCTCAACCTGTTCCTCGGCCTGTTCAACCTGGTGCCGCTGCCCCCCCTGGACGGCGGCCCGATCGCCACCACCTTGTTCGAGGCGGCCAGGCGCGGCATCGCCCGGGTGCGCCACAAGCCCGACCCCGGCTTCGTCGACAGCGCCAAGCTGCTGCCGGTGACCTACGTGATGGCCGGTGTCATCCTGGTGGCCGGCCTGCTGCTGGTGTTCGCCGACATCGTCGCCCCCGTGTCGATGGGATGAGCCGGCTGCACCCGCCTCTGCCGGCCCGCCTGCCCCTACCAGAAAGCGTGACCCCATGACCTCGGTCGACCTCGGGATGCCCGCCGCACCACCGCCGGTGCTGGCGCCTCGTCGCCGTACCCGCCAGATCAAGGTGGGCTCGGTGCTCGTGGGCGGCGACGCGCCGGTCTCGGTGCAGTCGATGACCACGACGCTGACCTCCGACGTGAACGCGACCCTGCAGCAGATCGCGGAGCTGACCGCGACGGGCTGCGACATCGTCCGGGTCGCCTGCCCCTCGCAGGACGACGCCGACGCGCTGCCCGAGATCGCCCGGCACTCGCAGATCCCGGTGATCGCCGACATCCACTTCCAGCCCAAGTACGTCTTCGCCGCCATCGAGGCCGGCTGCGCCGCGGTCCGGGTCAACCCCGGCAACATCCGCAAGTTCGACGACCAGGTCAAGCAGATCGCCGCCGCCGCCAAGGACCACGGCACGTCGATCCGCATCGGGGTCAACGCCGGCAGCCTGGACAAGCGGATCTTCGACAAGTACGGCCGGGCCACCCCCGAGGCGCTCGTGGAGTCCGCTGTCTGGGAGGCCTCGCTGTTCGAGGAGCACGACTTCCACGACTTCAAGATCTCGGTCAAGCACAACGACCCCGTGGTGATGGTGCAGGCCTACGAGATGCTCGCCGAGCGCGGCGACTGGCCGCTGCACCTCGGGGTCACCGAGGCCGGACCCGCGTTCCAGGGCACGATCAAGTCGGCGGTGGCGTTCGGCTCGCTGCTCTCGCGCGGCATCGGTGACACCATCCGGGTCTCGCTGTCGGCGCCGCCGGTCGAGGAGGTCAAGGTCGGCATCTCGATCCTGCAGTCGCTGAACCTGCGGCCTCGCAAGCTCGAGATCGTGTCCTGCCCGTCGTGCGGGCGCGCCCAGGTGGACGTCTACACGCTCGCCGAGGAGGTCACCGCGGGACTCGACGGCCTCGAGGTCCCCCTGCGGGTGGCTGTGATGGGCTGCGTCGTGAACGGCCCGGGCGAGGCCCGTGAGGCCGACCTCGGAGTCGCGTCCGGCAACGGCAAGGGCCAGATCTTCGTCAAGGGCGAGGTGGTCAAGACCGTCCCGGAGTCGCAGATCGTGGAGACCCTCATCGAGGAGGCCCTCCGGATCGCCGAGACCATGGAGCCCGCCGACGACGCCGCGGGCCCCGGTGCGTCCGGGGCGACGGTGACCGTGTCCTGAGGTAGCCGGCCCGCACCGATGCGGCGCCATCCTCGAGCTCGCGACCGCGGTGAACGTCTTCTCGCTGTTCCGCTACCTCGGCCGCGAGCTCCTGCTGATCTTGTCGACCTCCACCTCGACCTCGGAGTCGGCGCCGCCCCGGGTGATGGCCAAGATGGCGCTGCCGGCGTGAGCGGCGCCGGCCCGGCGACCCTGGCCGGGGACCGGCCCTTCGACGAGGCCACGATGCGCGACACCGGACACGACGAGCCGGAGCCGCTCGAGGAGCAGACCTGGGGCCCCGCCCCGCGTAGGCTCCGCCTGTGCTCCGGACACGGCAGGGCCTGCGCCTCCTCGGCCCTGCCGACGTGTCCGCTCTGCGGGAACTGACCGAGCGCGATCCGGTCGTGAACGTCTTCGTCGAGCACCGCGCGCGCCTCACCCAGCTGGACCCCCGCTGGCTCGGCGGAGAGGTGTGGGGCTACGACGTGGACGGCGAGCTGGTCTCGGCCTGCCACTCCGCGGCCAACCTGGTGCCGGTGCAGGCGACCCCCGAGGCGCTGGCTGCCTTCGCCGACCAGGCGGCCGCCCGGCCGCGGCGCTGCGCCACGATCGTCGGCCCCGCCGCGGCCGTCGACGACCTGTGGGGCCGCCTCGAGCCGCGCTGGGCGCCGGCCCGTGAGGTCAGGCCGGGCCAACCGCACCTGGAGATCGCCGGGCCGCCGGCCGTCGCCCCGGACCGGCTGGTGCGCCGCACCGAGCCGGCCGACGTCGACACGCTCTACCCGGCCTGCGTGGCGATGTACACCGAGGAGGTCGGCGTCTCGCCGGAGCTCGGCGGAGGCGCGGACCTCTACCGCACCCGGGTCGCCCAGCTGGTCGCCAAGGGCTGGTCGTTCGCGCGGATCGAGCAGGGCCGGGTGGTGTTCAAGGCCGAGGTGGCCGCGGCCTCTCCGCACGCCTGCCAGGTCCAGGGCGTCTACGTCGACCCCGACCGCCGCGGTGAGGGGCTGGCCGCCGCCGGGGTGGCCGCCGTCGTGCAGCACGCCCTGCGCGACATCGCCCCGGTCGTCTCCCTCTACGTCAACGCCCACAACACCGCGGCCCGTCGCGCCTACGAGCGTGCCGGCTTCCGGCAGACGGCCACCTTCTCCACGGTGATGTTCTGAGCCCCCAGCCAGTTGTCAGAGGTGGAGGGGGTCAGGACCCTCTCGGGCTCTGACAACTCGGCGGCGGCAACTCGGTGGCGGCAAACTCGGTGGCGAAGGGCCGTTAGCCTTCCACCCATGATCCTGCGGATGTCCAGCCTGTTCCTGCGCACCCTCCGTGAGGACCCGGCGGACGCGGAGGTCCCGAGCCACCGGCTGCTCGTGCGCGCCGGCTACGTCCGCCGTGCGGCGCCCGGCATCTACTCCTGGCTGCCGCTGGGCCTGCGGGTGCTCCGCAACATCGAGGCGATCGTGCGCGAGGAGATGGACGCCATCGGTGCCCAGGAGCTGCAGTTCCCCGCACTACTGCCGCGCGAGCCCTACGAGGCGACGAACCGCTGGACGCAGTACGGCGATGGCGTCTTCCGTCTGAAGGACCGCAAGGGCGGCGACTACCTGCTCGGACCCACCCACGAGGAGATGTTCACCCTCGCGGTCAAGGACCTCTACTCCTCCTACAAGGACCTGCCCGTCTGGCTCTACCAGATCCAGACGAAGTACCGCGACGAGGCGCGGCCCCGCGCCGGGATCCTCCGGGGCCGCGAGTTCGTGATGAAGGACTCCTACTCCTTCGACGTGTCCGACGCCGGCCTCGAGGCGTCCTACGAGGCGCACCGCGCGGCGTACGTCCGGGTCTTCGACCGCCTCGGCTTCGACTACGTGATCGTCAAGGCGACCTCCGGGGCGATGGGCGGCTCACGGTCCGAGGAGTTCCTGGCCACCGCCGTGAACGGTGAGGACACCTACGTCCGCTGCGACACGTGCGACTACGCCGCGAACGTCGAGGCGGTCGAGGTGCTGCCGCCCACGCCGGTCGCCTACGACGACGCGCCCGCGGCCCACACCGAGCAGACCCCTGACACCCCGACCATCGCGACGCTGGTGGACCACCTGGAGCAGGCCCACCCGCGCGAGGACCGGCCCTGGCACGCGGGCGACACCCTGAAGAACGTGCTGATGGTGCTGCACCACCCCGACGGCACCCGTGAGCCGGTCGCGATCGGCCTGCCCGGCGACCGCGAGGTCGACGAGAAGCGACTCGGCGGCCAGCTGGAGCCGATCGAGGTCGAGGCGTTCACCGAGGCGGACTTCGAGGCCAACCCCGCGCTGGTCAAGGGCTACATCGGTCCGGGCGCGCTGGGGGAGCAGAACGCCTCGGGGATCCGCTACCTCGTCGACCCCCGCGTGGTGGAGGGCACCCGCTGGGTGACCGGCGCCGACGTGCCCGGCTCGCACGTGCTCGACCTGGTCGCCGGCCGCGACTTCACCCCGGACGGCACCATCGAGGCCGCCGAGGTGCGCGACGGCGACCCCTGCCCCCGCTGCCCGGCCCTCGGCACCGACGGGCACCTGCACACCGCCCGCGGCATCGAGATGGGACACATCTTCGCCCTCGGCCGGCTGTACGCCGAGGCGCTCGGCCTGCAGGTGCTCGACGAGCGGGGCAAGCTGGTCACCGTCACGATGGGCTCCTACGGCATCGGCGTGTCCCGTGCCGTGGCTGCCATCGCGGAGAACACCCACGACGAGCTCGGTCTGCTGTGGCCGCGCGAGGTGTCGCCCGCCGACGTGCACCTGGTCGCGACCGGCAAGGACCCGGCGGTCTTCGAGACCGCGGCCCGGCTCGCCGGCGAGCTCGGGTCGCACGGGCTCACCGTGCTCTACGACGATCGCCCCAAGGTCTCGCCCGGGGTCAAGTTCAAGGATGCCGAGCTGATCGGCGTGCCCACCATCGTCGTGGTGGGCAAGGGCCTCGTCGACGGGGTCGTGGAGGTCAAGGACCGCGGCACCGGGACCCGGGAGGACGTCGCGCTCGACGCCCTGGTCGACCACGTCCTCGCGGTGCTGCGCGAGCCCGTCGACACCGACTCACGCGAGGCCTGACCCGCAGGACACCGACACCGACACCGGCACCGGCCCGTCGCTCCGCCGCAGGTGGCGAGCCGCCTCAGAGTTCCGGGGCGCCAGGGAACGCCTCGGGGCGCCCGCCGAACGTCATCACCCGGGTGGCTGCGTCGGTGAGCGCGTCGAGGGCCCACTGACGGTCGCGCTGCGACGTGCTCCCCACGGTGTCGGCGTAGACGTCCGCGCACCGGCTCTCGACCACCCGGGCGGACGCGGCGGCGTCAGCGGCGGAGCGGGCCGCGTTCGGCAGCTGGTAGCCCAGCCGAGCCCCGACCGGGACTGCTCCGGTCGCGCCGATCATCCCCAGCAGCTGGTCGCGGCGGGCCCGGTGGGTGTCGTAGGCCGAGGCGAGCTTCGCCGCCAGGTCCGGGTGCTCGGAGATGGAGACCCGGCCGCCCAGCACGCCGTAGACGTAGACGGCGGCGTGCTCGCCGGCCAGGGCCTGCTGCAGTGCCTGCACCGGTGTCATCGTCGCGCCCGTGCGGCGTCGTCCAGGTGGACCTCCTGCTGGGTGGCGGCCGCCGCGACGCTGCCCAGCAGCCGTGCGAAGGCGCCGCTGCGGGCGGCCAGGGCGTGCCGACGCCCGGTCGCCGCCAGCGTCCCCTCGGCGCGGGCCAGCGCGGCGAGCGCGTCCGCCGGGTCCGCCGGGACGCCGGGGCCGGTGCCGGGGCCGGTGCTGGGGCTGGGGCTGGGGCTGGGGGTAACGCTGGGGGAGGACCCACCGGACGGCACCGCCCCGGCCAGCAGCCGGATGTGGCGCCGATGACCCGAGCGGACCCCGCTCAGCACCGTCGCGAGCCGCGGGTGCGCGGTGACGGTCGCCTCGACGCGGGTCAGCGCCGCCCGCTGCTCGCGCAGCACGCTGGCGGCCAGTGCGACGTCGGGGTCCTGGCCGGCGGCGGTCGTGGTGGCCCGCCGAGGCGTGGCCGCCGGCGTGCTCGGCGTGCCCGAGGTGCACCCCGAGAGCGCACCGAGGCCGGCGAGCGTCGACGCACCGCCGAGCACGGTCCGCCGGCCGAGGTGGGAGCCGGTCACGAGACGGTGAACGCGACGAGCCGGTAGCGGCCCGGCGTGTGGCGCATCAGCACCTCGAACAGCGCGTTCGGGTGCGCCTTGCTGGTGTTGCGGTAGCTCCCGTCGGACAGGTAGGAGTCGCTCTCGGGGACGTCGACCCGGGCCCGCGCCAGGACGCCGTCCTGCTGTCTGAGCAGCTTCACCGACCGGATCCGCAGCCCGGGGAAGTCGACGGTCCAGCCCTGGTCGCGGCGCCGGGCGAGGTCCTTGCGGTAGGCCTGGCAGCCGGCGCACGCCGCCGACCTCCCCCCTGCGAGCGCAACCAGCGGCTTGGCGTCGTCGGTGCGCAGCCCGTAGCTCCAGACCGCCATCACGTGCCGGGCGAAGGCCAGCTGCCCCGCGCGGCCCTTGGTCGCCCGCGGCAGGGCCGGTGGCGTGTCGGCGACCGCCGACGCGCTGGCCGACGCCCCGGCAGCCCCGGCCGACGAGCCGGCCGACGCGCTGGTCGACCCAGCGGACGAGGGCGCGGAGGACGAGTCCGACGGGTCGCCGGAGCTGCTGCAGCCGGTCAGCACGAGGGTGGCGCAGACCACCGGCACGAGCCCGGTGCACACCCGGGCGGCCAGCACCCGGCCCCGCCCCACCCCGGTGATCATGCGGTGAGGTTAGCAACGCGGGGACGCTACTGTGGCGGCACAACCGCACAGCACCACCCGAGGAGGACGCCCGTGAGCAGCCACCAGGTCCCCGACCGGCTCGAGGGGGTGCTCCGCGACCCGCTGGCGGCGCTCGGCCTCGACATCGAGGCGCTCGACCTGAGCAGCGCCGGCAGGCGCCGGGTGCTGCGCGTGGCGGTCGACAAGGACGGCGGCGTGAGCCTCGACGACATCGCCGAGGCCACCCGTGAGGTGTCCCGGGTCCTCGACGGACCGGACGGCTCCAGCGTGCTCGGCGAGCAGCCCTACACCCTCGAGGTGACCTCGCCCGGCACCGACCGCCCGCTGACGATGCCCCGCCACTGGCGGCGCAACCAGGGGCGACTGGTGAGCGTGACCCGCACCGAGGGCGGCTCGGTCACCGGGCGCATCACCGGCTCCGACGACGAGCGGGTGCTGCTCGACGTCGACGGCACGGAGCGGTCGCTGCCCTACGCCCAGGTCGCCAAGGCCAAGGTCCAGCTCGAGTTCAACCGCCCTGCGAACGACCCTGCGAACCACGAGGAGGCCTGAGTCGTGGACATCGACATGCACATCCTGCGAGCGCTGGAGCGCGAGAAGGAGATCTCCTTCGACGTGCTCGTCGAGGCGATCGAGCAGGCGCTGCTCACGGCGTACCACAAGTCGCCGGACTCCCAGTCCGTCGCGCGGGTCCAGCTCGACCGCAAGAGCGGTCACGTGACCGTGCTGGCCGCGGAGCTCGACGAGGAGGGCAACCGCGTCGGGGAGTACGACGACACGCCCACCGGCTTCGGTCGGATCGCCGCGACCACCGCGAAGCAGATCATGCTCCAGCGGCTGCGCGACGCCGCCGACGACGTCACGTTCGGGGAGTTCGTGGGCAAGGAGGGCGACGTCGTGTCCGGCGTCGTCCAGCAGGGCCGCGACCCCCAGGACGTGATGGTCGACCTGGGCCGGCTCGAGGCGCTGCTCCCTCCGGGCGAGCAGGTTCCCGGGGAGCGCTACGAGCACGGCAGCCGGATCCGGTGCCTGGTGATCTCGGTGCGCAAGGGCATGCGAGGTCCGCAGGTGATGCTGTCGCGCTCGCACCCGAGCCTGGTCAAGAAGCTGTTCGCGCTGGAGGTGCCGGAGATCTCCGACGGCACCGTCGAGGTCTGCGCCATCGCCCGCGAGGCCGGGCACCGCACCAAGATCTCGGTGCGCTCCACGGTCCCGGGGGTCAACCCGAAGGGCTCGTGCATCGGTCCCATGGGGCAGCGGGTGAGGGCGGTGATGAGCGAGCTCAACGGCGAGAAGATCGACATCGTCGACTTCTCCGAGGACCCGGCCGAGCTCGTCGCGCACGCCCTGTCCCCGGCCCGCGTCACCAAGGTCGAGATCGTCGACCTGGCGGCTCGGTCGGCGCGGGTCGTGGTCCCCGACTACCAGCTGTCGTTGGCGATCGGCAAGGAGGGGCAGAACGCCCGGCTCGCGGCCCGGCTCACCGGCTGGCGCATCGACATCCGCTCCGACGAGGCGCCGGACCCCGTGGCGCCGGACCACGTGGCACCGGTCCGGTAGGGCGTCGGTTCGGTCCGGGCGCCCGGAAAGGCTAGACTGCTAGACGGTTCCGCCACCGCCGTCATGAAGCGGGGTTCGGTCGCATGTCCGCAAGCTCTCCTCGCAGCACCGCTGCGCAGGTCAGGGGCAGTGTCCGCACCTGCATCGGGTGTCGGCAGCGGGCCGCGAAGTCCGATCTGCTGCGAGTCGTCGCCGCCGACCGGGGAGCCGGCCTCGAGGTCGTCCCCGATCCGGCGGGCCGGGCCCCAGGCCGCGGTGCGCACCTGCACCCCGTGCCCGAGTGCCTCGACCTGGCGCTGCGACGCCGGGCCTTCCCGCGGGCCCTCCGGGTCCAGCAGGCGGGGGGCCTGGTCACCACGGCGGTGCAGGACTTCGTGAGCGGCACGGGCACCCAGCAAGGCACCACCACCAGACCGACAAGAAATTGGAGCAGCAGCTCATGAGCACTCGATGAGTACTTCCCGATGAGCGTGCACACCAGCTAACGGTCCGGCCACCCCCTCAGCAGGAGGGGGACAGCGGCTCGGACCAGAAGGAGAAGCGTGGCTAAGGTCCGAGTCCACGAGCTCGCAAAAGAGTTCGGCGTGGAGAGCAAGGTCGTGCTGGCCAAGCTCAAGGAGATGGGCGAGTTCGTCAAGTCGGCGTCGTCGACGGTCGAGCCTCCCGTGCAGAAGCGGTTCGCCGACAAGTACGGCGCCGAGCTGAAGGCCGCCGCCCAGCCGGCCGCCCCGGCGAGCGCCCCGGCCGCCGGCGGCGCCCAGGACGGTGCCCCCAGTGGTGGCACCAGCGCTCCGAACTCTCAGAGCACGAGCGCGCCAGCGCCGTCGACCTCGAACGGCGCCGGGTCCTCGAACGGCTCGTCGAACGGTGCCCCGAGCACCGGCGTGCGCCCC
>Ga0210040_10007708_pt1 | contig 12943 bp, 10 predicted proteins | sample CryGeyCG12114_NA_FD_185462 | JGI IMG/M metagenome (GOLD analysis project Ga0210040, IMG submission 185462) | Groundwater microbial communities from aquifer - Crystal Geyser CG19_WC_8/21/14_NA (SPAdes) (version 2) | ecosystem: Environmental > Aquatic > Deep subsurface > Groundwater | place: USA... | reverse complement strand
ATCGTCTTCGATCAGGAAAGGCGGCAGTTTGGCCGCGTTCAGCACCTCCAGGCTTTCCACTCGAATTTCGATGGCGCCGGTGGGCATCTTGTCGTTTTTGGAGTAGCGTTCGGCTACCGTACCGGTCACCTGAATCACGAACTCCCGACCCAATTCGCGGGCGGCGGCGCGCAGCTCCTCGCTTTCTTTTCCTTCTTCCAGCGCCAGCTGCGTAATGCCGTACCGGTCACGCAAATCAATCCAAAAAATACCGCCTTTGTCGCGGGTGCGCTGCACCCAGCCAACGAGCGTTACGGTTTGGCCAACATTTTCGAGGCGAAGTTCGCCATTGGTGTGCGTACGGAGCATGATAGCAAGTCGATAGTTTCGGAAGACGAAGGTAGGAAGGTAGCGCGGAAAAGGCAGTATGAAGTTGCTGAGTGTAGTGCGGCTGGCACGTCATTCTGGGTTGAACGTCATTTCGACCAGCGGGAGAAATCTCGCGTGCAGCAGTAATCTCAACCGTAAAAAAGTAGCGGAGCACGCGAGATTTCTCCCGCTGGTCGAAATGACGTTCTCACGATAACGGTCTGACGTTCTTTTTGCATAACCTCCCCTACCACAAGCAACTTCTATAGCGTTTTCTATATCTTATCCCCATTATCCCTACCTCTTACCAGTCAGCAAGCACCGCATGGAGCTACTTATCGAGAACTTATCCAAAACCTACAGCAACGGCGTGCGCGCCCTGCAAAACGTCTCACTCACTATTCCAACGGGCATGTTTGGTCTGTTGGGCCCCAACGGCGCCGGCAAGTCGTCGTTGATGCGCACGATTGCTACCCTCCAGGAAGCCGACAGCGGAAGCATCCGGTTAGGAGATATGGATGTATTGCGCGATAAAGACGCCGTACGCCGCGTGCTGGGCTACCTGCCGCAGGAGTTTGGCGTGTACCCCAAGATTTCGGCTGAAAATCTACTTGACCATTTTGCGGTACTCAAGGGCCTGAGCGACAGCAAGCAGCGCCGCGAGGTAGTGCACGGCCTGCTTCAGCGTACCAACCTCTATGAGGTGCGCAAGAAAAACCTGGGCGGCTACTCCGGCGGCATGAAGCAGCGCTTCGGCATTGCGCAGGCTCTACTGGGTAACCCGCGCCTGATTATCGTGGATGAGCCCACGGCGGGCCTCGATCCAGCCGAGCGCAACCGCTTTCATAACTTACTAAGTGAGATTGGGGAGAACATCATTGTGATTCTGAGCACGCACATCGTGTCCGATGTGAGCGACTTGTGCCGCAACATGGCCATCATCAACAAAGGCCAGGTGCTCCTCACCGGCGACCCGCTGCTAGTGATGCAGGAACTGAACGGCCAGCTCTGGCGCCGCACCATCGACAAGGAACAGCTGCCTGCCCTGCAACAGGAGCAGCAGGTGATTTCGACGCGCCTGTTTGCCGGCCGCACCATCGTGCACGTGGTCAGCGACGGGCAGCCCGGACCAGACTACGAGGGCATCACCCCTACCCTGGAGGACGTGTACTTCGCCCGCATTGCGCAGGCCGAGCGGCAGGTGGCGCTGACGGAAAGCTGATAGCCCGTCATTTCGACCAGCGGGAGAAATCTCGCGTGCTGACGTAGGGTCGTCATGCTGAGCGCAGCGGAGCGAAGTCGAAGCATCTCTACCGTGAGTAATTCCTGCTTCTAGCAACGAAGCGGTAGAGATGCTTCGACAAGCTCAGCATGACGGCCTGACGCATCGCTCTGACGGTTTTACCACCCCCAACCCCTCCTTAAAAAAGGAGGGGAGCTAGTCGCCTAGCGCTCGTTTTAAATCGTTCCTCCTCGACTTTCCTTCTCCTATGTTTCTCGCTATTCTCAAGTTTGAACTTTGGTACCGGCTCCGACGGCCGGCTACCTATATCTATTTTGCTATTTTATTAGGCATTGGCTTGTTATTTATGCTGATGACTGGGGGCTTCTTTGAGGGCGTAACGGCCTCGGTGGGGAATAGCAAAGTCTACATCAACTCGCCCTTTGCCCTCAATGGCCTCATCACGGTGCTCACTATTGTGCCAGGTGTGCTCATCATCTCGGCCATGTTTGGGCCGGCCATACTGCGCGATTTCGACAGCCGGATGCACCCGTTGCTCTACACGGCGCCCATCAGCAAGGCGGGCTACCTGGGCGGGCGCTTTTTCGGCACGTTGCTTATTACGCTGCTGGTATTCAGCGGCATTGGGGTAGGGCTGTGGATCGGAACGCTGTTTCCGGGCATTTCGGCCACGAAGCTGGGGCCATCGCACCTGGGCGCGTACCTGGTTCCCTACTTCACCTTCGTGCTGCCCAATGTGCTGTTTACGGGGGCTATTTTCTTCGTGTTGGCTACGCTCACGCGCCAGGCGCTGAGCACCTACGTGGGCAGCATCATCTTTCTGGTGCTCTATTTCGTGGCCCAAAGTCAGCTCTCCGACCTTGACAACAAGACGCTGGCGGCGCTGCTCGACCCCATGGGTAACGGTGCCCTCTCGGTCCTAACCAAATATTGGACGCCCGCCGAAAAGAACACGCAACTCATTTGGCCGGTGGGCCTGCTGGGCCTCAACCGCCTGCTGTGGCTGGGGGTAGGGCTGCTTTTGGTGGTAGGATGCTATCTACGGTTCAAGTTTGGGCAAAGCGTGGGTGAGGTAGTGTTGCGCCGCCGCAAGCCCGAGGCGATAGGGCAGGCCGTGCAACCGCTGGGGCCGCTGGTATTGCCACCCGTGCAGCAGCAATTTGGTACCGGCCAGCACCTACGGCAGTGGGCGCGCCTGGCGGGGCAGGAGCTGCGCGACGTGCTGCGCAGCCCCTACTTTATTGCCATTGTGGTGGCCGGCTTGGCATTTCTGCTGGCTTCGGCACTACAAATCGGGAAGATTTATGACACGCGCACCTACCCCGTCACCGGGCAGGTAATTGAGATTTTGTCGGGGTCGTTTACGCTGTTTCTGCTGGCCATTGTGACGTTTTACGCCGGCGAGCTGGTGTGGCGGGAGCGGGATGCGCACATGAACCAGCTCTACGACGCCCTACCCATTCCGAACTGGGTGCCCTTCGCAGCCAAGCTGGCCGCACTGCTGATGGTGCCCGTTATCCTGTTGCTGGTGGTGTTCGTGTTTGGCGTGCTCACGCAGCTGGCGTATGGCTACTATACCTTCGAAATCGGGCTATATCTGCGGTGGTTGTTTGGCCTGAAGCTGCTGGATTTCTGGCTGCTGGTGGTGCTGGCCGTGGTGGTGCAAGTGGTTGTCAACAACAAGTACCTAGGCCATCTGGTGATGATACTGTACTTCGTGTTTGTGAGCTTCTTTGCCAGTCAGGTAGGGCTGGAGCACAACCTACTGCTCTACGGCTCCGACCCCGGTGTACAGTACTCGGCGCTCAACGGTTTTGGGCACTTCATCGGGCCATACTTTTGGTTTAAAGCCTACTGGGCGGCGCTGGCTATAGCATTGGCAGTAGTAGCTAACCTGCTGTGGGTGCGCGGCACCGAAACCAGCTGGACTACCCGGCAGCAACTGGCCCTACGTCGCCTCAACGGCTCGAGCAAGGTAGCCCTCACGCTGGCGCTGCTGGCCTTTTTGGGCCTGGGCGTCTGGATTTTCTACAACACCAACGTCCTCAACAAATACCGCACGGGCAAAGAAGCAGAGCTTGATCGGGTAGCGTATGAGAAGAACTACAAGCGCCTGGAGCGCCTACCCCAGCCGCGCATTGTGGCCGTAGACTTGCAGGTAGATTTATTTCCGGCGCGGCAGGAAGCACGGGCGCGCGGCCAGTACTGGGTTGTCAATAAGACGCAACAGCCCATCGATTCGGTGGTGCTGGATGTGCTGAACACGGCCCGCATCCGCAAGCTGCAAGCCGGCCCCGGCGCCCGCACCGTGCTAGCCGATTCTGTGCAGGGCCTGTACGTGCAGCGCCTGCCGCGCCCCCTGGCTCCCGGCGACTCCCTACCCTTCTCCTTCGAGCTGTACTATGCCGCGCCGGGTTTCGAGAACCGCACGGGCCGCACGGGCATCGTGGAGAATGGTACGTTCATCAACAGTGGCATGATGCCGCACATTGGCTACAGCGAAGGCAACGAGCTGAGCGAGGAAAGCGCCCGCAAGAAGTACGGTCTCAAGCCCAAGCTGCGCATGGCCCTACTCGGCGACACCACCGCCCGCCAAAACACCTACATCGCCCACGATGCCGACTGGGTGCGCTTTGCCGCCACTGTGAGCACCGTGCCCGACCAGATTGCGCTGGCCCCCGGCTACCTTCAAAAAGAGTGGCAGGAAGGCGGCCGCCGCTACTTCCGCTACGCTATGGACGCGCCCATTCTCAACTTCTACTCGTTCCAGTCGGCGCGCTACGCGGTGCGCCGGGCCACGTGGAACAACGTGGACATTGCCATCTACTACCAGCCCGGCCACGAGTACAACCTCAACCGCATGATTCGGGGCGTGAAGGATGGGCTGGCGTACTACTCCAAAAACTTCAGCCCCTACCAGCACAAGCAGGTGCGTATTGTGGAGTTTCCGGGGTATAGCAGCTTTGCGCAGTCGTTCCCCAACACCATTCCGTTCTCGGAGAGTATTGGTTTCATTGCCAAAGTTGATACCACCGATGCTGATGATGTGGACTACCCCTACTACGTGACGGCCCACGAGGTAGCGCACCAGTGGTGGGCGCACCAGGTTATTGGGGCCGATGCGCAGGGCTCGACGCTGATGGTGGAAACGCTGGCGCAGTACTCGGCCCTGATGGTGATGAAGCAGAAGTATGGCGAGGCCATGATGCGCAAGTTTCTCAAGTATGAGATGGACAGCTACCTCGGTGGCCGGGCGCAGGAGCGCCGAGCCGAACAGCCGTTGTATAAGGTAGAGAATCAGCAGTATATCCACTACCGAAAAGGCTCGGTGGTGATGTACGCCCTGGCCGACTACATTGGCGAGGACAAGGTAAATCAGGCACTTTCCAGCTACATCAAGGAGGTGAAATACCAGGAGCCGCCCTATACTACCTCCCTGGATCTGGTGCGCCACCTGCGCCAAGTGACGCCCGACTCGTTGCAGTACCTTATCACGGATATGTTTGAGCGCATCACCTTGTATGAGAACAAGGTAGATTCCGTCACTGCTCGCAAGCTGTCCAACGGCCAGTACCGCGTAGATATGGTACTAAGCGCGAAAAAGGTGTACGCTGATAGCCTCGGCAACGAAACGCCCGCCAAAAACATGCACGACCTGATTGACGTGGGCGTACTGGCCCGCAAGAAAATCAACGGGCAGTGGCAGGACGTGACGCTCTACCGCCAGAAGCGCCTCATCCGCCCCGGCACTACCCGCCTGAGCGTAACGGTACCCGAGAAGCCCGCCAAAGCCGGCATCGACCCCTACAACTTATTGATTGACAGAACACCAAGTGACAATTTGAAAGACGTAACGATTGAGAAGTAAAGTTGCTTCTTCCTCCCTCGTCCGCTCCCACGTACTCCCCACGCACTCACTCGGCTGTGCCGAGTGAGCACTACGCTTGAGGGGCTCTGCCCCGAATCCGCTGGCGCCGTTTGCCCAAGGCCGCCTCAACGACATGCAGGCGCGCGCAGCAGAGCTGCTGGGGCGTAGTACTCACTCGGCACAGCCGAGCGAGTGCGTGGGAGCGTGGATGGAGAAGATTCTTCGTTGCCGCTTAATGCGCGGAATGCGCAGGATGACCTTCTATCAAATGACAGATAACAAATAATGCTTGGATAAACACCATTCTGGCCCAACTTCTGCAATGAGCCGGGAAACGACTTTGTTTTCCCGGCTCATTCTGTTTTTCCTACCCCATGAAACGCTCCGTTCTGCTGGCGCTGGCCGCTCTTACTTTCTCGACTGCTCAGGCGCAAACTGCTCCTACTAAGATCAAAACCAAGACGAAAGCCGAAAACGGCACCGTCGTTAAGTCCAAAACCGAAGTGGAGCCCATCGTCCTCGACGGCCCCATCAAGCGCGTGGAAACCCTTTCGGGCATCGACATCTTTCCTACCTCCGATGGGCAAACGATTATGCTCAGCTTCACGCAGCAGTTCACTAAGCCCGGCACGCTGGTGATGACCAACTACCGGAATCAGCCGATTTATACCACGGCTCTTGATCCGCAGAACAACACCGGCCAGCCGGTTTCACTGGGCCGTATTCCGGCGGGCACTTATTTGGTAGAGGCCAAAACCGGCAACTACGTGTATTGGAAGAAGGTACGCGTGAAGTACCCTACCCTGGCGACCACCAAAAAACGGCGCTAACAGCAACGGCGCGGCACTGGTGCCGCGCCGTTGCTGTTCTTACCCTACTTTTGTCTTCGTATGATGTATACCACTCGTTTTTTCGGCCGCTTGGCGTCGCTCCTACTCTTTGTGGTGGTGCTAACGGCCTTTGTAGCGCCGCCCAAGCTGCGCAAAACTACCATCGCCAAAAACCTGACGGTGAGCATACCCGAGGAGTTTGTTCCCCTACCCGACGATGGCATTGCGGCCAAGTTCCCGGCCCAGCGCCGCCCCTTGGGCGCATTCAGTAACCCCAGTGGCCGCGTCGATTTCAGCGTGACGCAGAAGCCTACCTCTTTCAGCAACCGCGACTACGCCCTGCTGGTGAAGATTTACAAGGCCAGCATCCAGAATATGTACTCGAAGGTGCAATTCCTGGCCGAAGACATCCGCACCATCAACAAGAAGGATTTCGTGGTGTTGGAGTTCGTGTCGACGGTGAACGACACGCGCCGGGGTAGCAACATGGCACCCATCCGGCGCTATCAGCTGGTGCAGTACGCCATCGAGGGCGACCAGCAGTACATCTTCACTTTCACGGCTCCCGCCGACGAGCAGCCTCAGTGGCAACCCACCGCCCAGGCCGTGATGGAAAGCGTGGTACTGAAATAGCTTCCGCTATCAGCAGCACAAACGAAAAAGCCACTCCTACCTGGGAGTGGCTTTTTTATGCCTAATACCAGCGCAGCTTACGCTGCTGCTTCCACTTGCTTGGCAAACTGCACGTTGATAATCAGCTTGATATCTTCGCCTACCACGATGCTGCCGGCTTCGGTCATGCCGTCCCAGGTCAGGCCAAACTCTTTGCGGTTGATTTTGCCAGTCACTTCAAAACCTGCTTTCAGGTTGCCGTAGAAATCGGTGGCGGTGCCGCCGTGCTCTACATCCAGCGTAATGGGCTTGGTCACGTCTTTCACGGTTAGGTTGCCCTGAAGCTTATAGTCGCTGCCGCTTTGCTTGAAGGTAGTCGACTCGAACTTGATAGTGGGATACTGCGCCGCGTTAAAGAAATCCTCGGCCTTCAAGTGCTGGTCGCGGGCTTCCTGATTGGTATCGATGCTGTCCACGTCGAGCGTAAAGTTAATTTGGGCGTTCTCGAACGTGTCGCCTTCGGTTACGGCCGAGCCTTCAAACTTCTTGAAGTTGCCGGTCACCGTGGAGATAACCAGGTGTTTTACTTTGAACTGCACTTCGGAGTGCATGGGGTCGAGGGTCCAGGTGGTCGTAGCCATAATAAAAATTGTAGGAGGGTGTGAAATGCGATGTTGATGCAACAAATGTACGTACATACTTTTATAAAACAATGTATGTACATATATTTTTTATTCCAAACCAACTCCCCTGTGTCTCCTACCCTGCTGCGTTACCTTTGCCACCCATGACCCTTTCCCTACTCGGCGACGACCACTATATGCGCGAGGCGCTCAAACAAGCCCGATACGCCCTGGCAGAAGACGAAATTCCGATTGGGGCCGTGGTGGTGCTGGAGCGCCAGATTATTGCCCGCGCCTATAACCAAACCGAAAAGCTGCGCGATGTAACGGCCCATGCCGAGATGCTGGCCATCACGGCCGCAGCCAACCACGTTGGCAACAAGTACCTGGCCGATTGCACGCTCTACGTGACCGTGGAGCCCTGCGTGATGTGCGCCGGCGCCACCGCCTGGGCGCAAGTGCGGCGCGTGGTATATGGTGCTGATGAGCCCAAGGTAGGCTACCGCCGACACGGCCATCTGCTGCACCCTCGCGCCGAGGTAGTGAGCGGCGTGCTGGCCGAAGAGAGCAGCCAACTGCTACGCGAATTCTTCGCCCGCAAGCGTAAATCGTAATAGCGCTATATTTGGGGCAACACCAAATAGGGTCGGGCTTTTTTGTAACCCCCTACCCTATCTGGTGGTTATAATAACGGAAAGCCACTCGGCTTCCCGCGTTTTTCACACCCAACCCCTACTCCTATGGCTTTTGAACTGCCCGCTCTGCCCTACGCTTACGACGCCCTAGAGCCCTCGTTTGACGCGCAGACGATGGAAATCCACCACACCAAGCACCACCAGGCCTACGTTACCAACCTGAACAATGCCATTGCTGGCACCGATCTGGAAGGCAAGTCGCTGGAAGACCTGATGCAAAGCATTGCTACGGCTCCCATTGCGGTGCGCAACAACGGCGGCGGCCACTGGAACCACTCGTTGTTCTGGACCATCCTGTCGCCCAATGGTGGCGGCGAGCCTACCGGCGCTGTAGCGGAGGCCATCAACTCCTCGTTCGGCAGCTATGAGAAGTTCAAGGAAGAGTTCACCAAAGCCGCTACTACCCGCTTCGGTTCGGGCTGGGCGTGGCTGTGCAAGCAGGCCGATGGTTCGCTGCAAATCTGCTCTACCCCCAACCAGGACAACCCGCTGATGCCCGATAGCGGCTGCAACGGTACCCCCATCCTGGGCCTCGACGTGTGGGAGCACTCCTACTACCTGAAATACCAGAACAAGCGCCCCGACTACATCGCCGCTTTCTTCAACCTCATCAACTGGGATGAAGTGAACAAGCGTTTCTCGTCGGCCAGCTAATTATTGGCTTCTGCCAAATAGCTTCTATCAAAAAAGCCCCTTTGTGCTCTGCGTAAAGGGGCTTTTTTCGTGATATGTGGTTCTCAGCAGGTAGGGAATCTGGTTGTAGCCATGAGGTACTACCCTACTTTCTGCGGAAAGATTTCGTGTATCTTTATGGGTCAAATTTTGTTTGCTCCGCTTTTAAATTAGAACCGGCATGAGTACGAAGCTGCGTCTTATCATCCTGAGCTTTTTACAGTTTTTCATTTGGGGTGCATGGTTGATAACCATCGGGGCATATTGGTTTCAGACCAAGCAGTGGTCGGGGGCGCAGTTCGGTGCTATCTTCTCCACTATGGGCATTGCTTCCATCTTCATGCCCTCCCTCATGGGCATTCTGGCCGATAAATACATCAATGCGGAGAAGCTGTACGGCATTTTACACTTGCTGGGCGCCGTTGTGCTGTGCACTATCCCGTTTGTTGCGGATCCCGGTACGTTCTTCTGGGTCATTCTGCTGAACATGATTTTCTACATGCCCACGCTGTCGCTGTCCATTGCTGTCTCGTACTCCGTGCTCAAAAACGAAGGGTTTGATGTGGTGAAAGACTACCCGCCCATTCGGGTGTGGGGCACCATCGGCTTCATTGTGGCCATGTGGACGGTAAGTCTGCTGGGCTTCGAGAAATCGGCCAACCAGTTTTACGTGGCGGCCGGCGCGGCGCTGTTATTGGGCCTGTACTCGTTCACCCTACCCAAGTGCCCACCTACGGCCAAGGATACGCCCAGCCGCTCGTTGGTGGATGTGCTGGGGCTGAAGTCGTTTGCCCTGCTGCGCGATACCAAAATGGCCACCTTCTTCATCTTCGCGCTGCTGCTGGGTGCGGCCTTGCAGCTCACAAACGCGTACGGCGACACTTTCCTGCACGACTTTGATCAGGTGCCCGCTTACCAGAATACCTTGGCGGTGCAGTACCCGGCCATCATCATGTCGATTTCGCAGATTTCCGAAACGCTGTTCATTCTTGCTATTCCATTCTTTCTACGTCGCTTTGGTATTAAGCAGGTGATGTTTTTCAGTATGGTAGCCTGGGTGCTGCGCTTTGGGCTGTTTGCCTATGGCAACCCTGGCGGCGGCCTCTGGATGATTGTCCTTTCCTGCATCGTGTACGGCATGGCCTTCGACTTCTTCAACATCTCCGGCTCCCTATTCGTGGAAACCCAGACGGCCCCAAGTATCCGGGCTAGCGCACAGGGCTTGTTCATGATGATGACCAACGGCTTTGGCGCTGTGCTGGGCAGTTCCATCAGCGGCATTGTCATTCAAACCTATTTCACTGCGCCCGACGGCACTAAGGATTGGCATAGCATCTGGCTGACGTTTGCCCTGTACGCACTGGTAATTGCGGTGCTGTTTGTCTTTCTATTCAAACACAAGCATAACCCACAAGCAGTAGCAGAGTCTCACTCCGAGCCGCTGCTGTCGGTGGAGCAGGCATAGAACGCACCCTACCTTGGTTTTTGCAGTAGTTTGCTGCCGCCTTGGGCTAACGTACCTAAACCGGTACCTGCCTGGGGCGGCTGCTTTATATCCTCATAAGTATCTGCATGATGCCCGCTTCTTCTACTTTACCATCCCCGATTCCTGCCCCCAATCTCGCTTCTACCTTCGAACTTGCAGATTATTTTCAACCAGTAGCTTGGTTTTACCATAGCTACGGCTGCTTGCCGCGGCAGCAGCATTATCAGCTTTCCCAGACCGAAAGCCGTCAGCAAATTCTACAAGTACTGGCTCAACAACACGATCTGAGCGCTATAACCATTGCGCATTCGGAGTATCTGGAGAAGGTAGGCGAAGAGCCCGGCATTCGGATGTATGCGCTGTTGCTAGCACCGCAAGTGCTGCTCTACTTCTCCAACAATGGTGCTTACACCGACCGGGGCGCACATTTGCTTTACTCTCCGGAAACGGATAAGGAGGTTCTGCAACAGACGCGCGCCATGCTCGCCGAATTTCTGGAAACCGGGCAGCAAGAGCGTCAGCGCATTAACGTGCTACGGCTCGACTACGGAGCGCTGGAGTTTATGCCGCTCACCATTAAGCTACCAGACCTCAATCTGGCAACGCACTACAACGATGACCTACCAGCCGCGCACGACGTCATTGTGCAGCGCCTGCAAAAGCCGCAGGATAAAGGTATTGTCATTTTGTACGGCCCGCCGGGCACAGGCAAAACCAATTACATCCGGCATCTCTGCGCCCTCACAGATAAACCTAAGCTGTTCATCCCACCCAACTTGGCGGCTCGCATTGCCGACCCGGATTTCGTCAACCTGCTGCACGACAATACCAATTCTATTCTGATTATCGAGGATGCGGAGGATCTGCTACTAAAGCGCGACGGACAGGGAGCCAACACGGTGAGCAACTTGCTCAACCTCTCCGACGGCCTCCTCGCCGACTGCTTCCACATTCAGATTATCTGCACCTTCAATACCGACCTCTCGCGCATCGACAGTGCCTTACTGCGCAAAGGTCGTCTTATTGCAGCCTATGAGTTTGCAGCGCTAGCGACGGAGAAAGCGCAGGCATTAGCAATAAGCCTCAATCCGGCCGCTACCGTAACGAAGCCTACGACATTGGCAGATCTTTATAATCAGGAAACAACGCCTTTTAATGATCTGTCGGCTCCATCCCATATTGGTTTCGGCAATAGCCGCAGATAGCTCATCAGTATAAAATAAGTTTATTTTTAGCCTAAAACCAGTTCAACAAAAAACCCGCATTACGGCTTGTAATGCGGGTTTTTTGTTGAAATCTCCTCTAAGGAAGCCTAGAATTGCTCGTCGGCAGGAAAGTAGAAGTCGCCTTCAATCTGCGCGTTTTCGTCGGAGTCGGAGCCGTGTACTGCATTAGCCTCGATGCTCTTGGCGTACTTTTTCCGGATGGTGCCTTCTTCGGCGTTGGCGGGGTTGGTAGCGCCAATCAGCGTGCGGAAATCAGCCACGGCGTTGTCTTTCTCCAGGATAGCCGCCACGATAGGGCCCGACGACATGTACTTCACTAAGTCCTGATAGAAGGGGCGCTCTTTGTGTACTTCGTAGAATTGACCAGCGCGCTCGGGCGTCAGCTGTACTTTTTTCAGGGCTACGATGCGGAAGCCGCCGGCTTCGATCATTTGCAGAATGCCACCAATGTGGTTGTCCTGCACGGCATCGGGCTTAATCATGGTGAACGTGCGGTTGGTTGCCATACGGTTCGTAGTCAAAGGGTAAGGGTAGGAAATTAAAAAACCGCCGCGGCGGTTTGTGGGCGCAAAAGTAGGCGTATCCGGCGAGAGTTGCCGAGTTGCACCAAATAAATCCTGTGGGCACCTTTTACATAATGGCGGCGTTTGACCGTATCCGACGCGCTCAAGGCCCTCCTATTTTGAGACCTGCACGGGTCGGAGCGTTGCAATTCCGGAATTTTTCCGACTTTTGCCGCCTTGTTTCCGTCGTAAAAGACCGACTTTCAGCCATCTAGTAGTAGGCAATGTCCACAATTACCGCCCTGCAAGAGCTGCTTGCGCAACCCCGGCAGATTTTTATCACCACCCACCACAAGCCTGATGCCGACGCCTTGGGCTCGTCGCTGGCCATGATGGGCTACCTTCGTAAGAAAGGCCACCACGTAACCGTAGTGACTCCTTCTGACTATCCCGACTTCCTGGCTTGGATGCCCGGCAACGAAGATGTCATCATCTACGAGCGGCACCAGAACGATGCGCAGGTCCGGGACCTGATCAACAAAGCGGAGGTCATCTTCTGTCTGGATTTCTCCTGCCTCAACCGCATTGCGGAGATGGGTGAGTACATCCGGCACGCCCCCGGCACCAAGGTGCTCATCGACCACCACCAGGAGCCGGAGAACTTCGCCGATCTGGATTTTTCCAATTCCAGCGCCGCGGCTGCTTCGGAACTGGTGTTTGAGGTAATCCGCGACCTGGGCGACCAGCACCTGATTGACGTGGGCATCGGCGAGTGCCTGTACGCGGGCATCATGACCGATACGGGCTCGTTCCGCCACCCTAGCACCTCGCGCAATG
>Ga0210040_10007707_pt1 | contig 12944 bp, 10 predicted proteins | sample CryGeyCG12114_NA_FD_185462 | JGI IMG/M metagenome (GOLD analysis project Ga0210040, IMG submission 185462) | Groundwater microbial communities from aquifer - Crystal Geyser CG19_WC_8/21/14_NA (SPAdes) (version 2) | ecosystem: Environmental > Aquatic > Deep subsurface > Groundwater | place: USA... | reverse complement strand
AGAGTTTGACCAGATGATTACGGCGTATAAACAACAAGACCTGGATGGTTTCCAAAAACTTTTTAAAGAATCGTCGCAGGGTTTAGATAAATATGCCGACGTATTGCTTGTACAACGAAATAAAAACTGGATTCCGGTAATAGAACGTGAAGCCAAAGAAAAGCCCACTTTCTTTGCCGTAGGCGCCGGCCACTTGGGCGGTGAACAGGGCGTTATTCAGTTACTTCGGCAGCAAGGCTACACGGTAAGACCGGCTATTTGATACGCTTCCTATTTCATCCTTTTTAAATCTATCTAACCTTCTCGCCTGACACTAGAGAATAAACCTTGCTACGTTAAACCTCGTTAATCTTACTATACTTACTTTCCGGAGCAGGTATTTTATTTGTTTCACTAAAATAAAAAAAGATATGCAAGCGAGCGAAAATGATGAAGTGAAAGGAAAAGTTAGCACTGATGTAAACAACAGAGCCCAAAAAAACTTAGCCAAAGATATTATTAATGAGAACGATGAGATAAATGCCGATAATGAAGGCGGTATAAAGCCCCAGGCTAGCGGACGCCAAGGTAGCGTCAGCGTTCAGGACGGTGGCCAGGATGTGGGTAGCAGTACTGGCAGTCACTAAATTTAAATAAAAAGAGGCGGCTTTCATTTGAAAGCCGCCTCTTTTTATTTAAAGCCTCATAGATTATGGTGATTATCCATTCTAAATATTTTTCCGTATCAGCATTAATCTTATTAATATAAATATCAAATATCTTACTTTCAATCTTTCAATTACTTGCTCCTGCTAACCTGCTATTAGTTCTTCAAAAAAGAATCGTAAGCAAACTTGCAAATAATAACCGATACAATCAGGAGAAAGAAAACCCGCACAAAGCCGCTGCCTTTGGCAATAGCCAGCCGGGAACCAATTTGCGAACCAATTATATTGCACACCGCCATCGGGATGCCAATGTAATATAAGATTTGTCCGCTATAAGCAAAATACGCCAGGGCCGATAAATTAGTAGCCACATTCACCAATTTAGCCGAAGCCGAGGCCGCCAGAAAGCTAAAGCCGAAAATTCCTACAAAAGCAAAAATTAAAAAACTGCCCGTCCCCGGACCAAAAAAGCCGTCGTAAAAGCCAATTAACATACCTAATAACAAACCACACAGCAATTCTTTTAACGGTGTCAGTTTAGGCGCGTGCAAGGCGCCCAAATCTTTTTTAATGAAAGTATAAACCGCTACGGCAATGAGTAATACCAACACCACCGGGCGCAACGCATCCGCAGAAATATGACTTACCGCCCGCGCCCCGATAAAAGAAAACACCAAAGCCGTTAAGGCCGCCGGTAATATTGTTTTCCAGTTTATTTTTACCTGGCGGGCATAACTAAACAAGGCGGCTGCCGTGCCCGCAATACCCGAAACTTTACCCGTGCCGAATAAAGTAGGAATGGGCACGTGCGGTAAAAAAACCAGCATGGCCGGCGTTTGAATAAGACCGCCCCCACCCACAATGGAATCAATAAAACCCGCCAGAAAAGCAAAAAAGCACAGAAAAGCAATATTCAGATCAAACGCAGCGTCCAAGGATATCTACTTAAAGTATAGCGCAAATATATTCATTTACCCACTACGGTGTTTATGGTAGAGGCTGCGCTAAATATATTTTGTAAGGCCATAACAACTTTTCTAACCCTAAATCAGCCAAACCACCTAAAGCGGGTAAATGATGCGTGCCGGAAGTTATAACTAAGAGTTTCCTGTTGTAAATTTTATAATAGCAATCCCGTCTATTATTATCCTTAAAACTTACATATTTCTGAAAAACTTACTTTTATATGCTGATTAGTAGTAGATTTATTTTCAATTTTTGAGAATGTTAAAACGCCTGCTACTTTTCGGTACCTGCCTGGGAGCTTTGTTCTTGTGCAGCATGCTTTTCCGGCAAATAAGTCGGCACCCCCCCCCGGAAAACACTACTTTTTCGCCGGAACCAGCCGCCGCTTACGGGAATACGCTGCCAAAAATGCGGGGCGTTAGCTGGGTAGCCGGCGATTCTGTAACGGAAGCCCAAATCCAAATCCTGAAACAGCACCACATCGAATGGATATCCCAAACGCCTTTTGGTTGGCAAACGGCTTACAATTTACCCGAAATCCGGATTAATACACAGTCATCGCGCAATTTCTGGGGCGAAAGTGATGCGGGTTTAATGCATACGACAAAGCTGGCCAAAAAAAACGGAATCAAAACCCTATTAAAACCCCATCTATGGCTGCGCGATCATTCCGGAAAATGGTTGGGCGACATCGAAATGAAAGATGAAGCCCAGTGGAATTTGTGGTTTGAAAACTACCGGAAGTTTATTCTGCACTACGCCCGATTAGCCGAAAATCAGAAAATAGAAGCCTTGTGCATCGGCACCGAATTGCACCAACCAGCCGTTATGCACGAAAAAGCCTGGCGAAAATTAATTCGGGATATTCGGCAAGTATATACCGGCCAGCTAACCTATGCGGCCAACTGGTATTTGGAGTATAAGCAAATTAAATTCTGGGATGCGCTGGATTTTATTGGCGTGCAGGCTTATTTTCCTTTAACCAAAAGTAAAAACCCCACCTTAAAAGAACTGCAAGCGGGCTGGAATAACCACCTGCGCGCTATAGGCAAAATAGCCGGCCGGTACCAAAAGCCGGTAGTTTTTACCGAAGCTGGCTATAAAAGTACGGTAGATGCCGCCATAGAACCCTGGGCCTGGCCACAACGCGGCGGCATTCCGGCCGGCACCGAATCGTACGAAACCCAAGTTATCTGCTACGAAGCTTTGTTTCAATCGGTATGGCACCAGCCGTGGTTTGCCGGTATGTTTATTTGGAAATGGTATCCGCAGTTACGGGGCAACGGCCGGGAAAACGGCGATTTCACTCCCCAAAACAAACCCGCTGAAAAAGTATTAGCCGAATGGTACGGAAAGCAGTAAACAGTTAACAATTATCAGGAAACAGTAATTAAAAAATTGGAAACAAGCGTATGCAAAAAGCTAGCGATCTGCTCATACCTGATTTGGTTTAAATATAAAAGCTGAATACTTGCTTTTATATTTAACTAATAAAATATATAGCTCAAATAATTGCCAATATTGTAACTACTTCCTTTAGTACTTCCTTGTTCACTGATAACTGTTTACTGATAACAATATTATTGTTTGAATTTGAAAGGAATATCGTTTACTTTCGTGCCTGATAAAAACTGAACCTATGAACATACACGAATATCAAGGTAAAGAAATTTTAAAAAGCTATGGCGTCCGTATTCAGGAAGGCATTGTAGCCGAAACGCCCGACCAGGCCGTGGAAGCCGCCAAACGCCTGACAGAAACTACCGGCACGGGCTGGCACGTTATAAAAGCCCAGATACATGCGGGTGGCCGCGGAAAAGGCGGCGGGGTTAAATTAGCGAAAAACCTGGAGCAGGTACGTGATTTATCTTCCCAAATTATCGGCATGACGTTGGTAACGCACCAAACGGGTCCGGAAGGTAAACTGGTACAAAAAGTATTAATTGCCGAAGATGTTTATTATCCCGGCGAATCCGTAACGAAAGAATATTATTTATCTATTCTGTTGGACCGGGCCAAAGGCCAGAATGTAATTATGGCCAGCACCGAGGGCGGGATGGACATTGAAGAAGTAGCCGAGCATACGCCGGAAAAAATATTAAAAGAATGGATTGATCCGAGTGTTGGTTTACAAGCTTTTCAGGCGCGTAAAGTGGCTTTTGCTTTGGGTTTATCTGGTGATGCTTTTAAAGAAATGGTTAAATTTATCCATGCTTTGTACCGCGCGTACGAAGATACGGATGCTTCTCAATTCGAAATTAATCCGGTTTTAAAAACCTCGGACAACAAAATTTTAGCTGTTGACGCCAAAGTAAACCTGGACGATAACGCCCTTTACCGGCACAAAACCTTTGCTGATTTACGCGACACCTCCGAAGAAGATCCTTTGGAAGTGGAAGCATCAGAAAGTAACCTCAACTACGTAAAGCTAGACGGCAACGTAGGTTGTATGGTAAACGGTGCTGGTTTAGCCATGGCTACCATGGATATTATAAAATTATCGGGCGGTGAGCCGGCCAATTTTCTGGACGTAGGTGGTGGCGCTAATGCCCAGACCGTAGAAGCGGGTTTCCGGATTATTTTGAAAGATCCGAATGTAAAAGGTATCCTGATTAATATATTTGGGGGTATTGTGCGTTGCGACCGGGTAGCCAACGGTGTGGTGGAAGCGTACAAAAACATTGGCGATATTCAGGTGCCTATTATTGTGCGGCTGCAAGGAACCAATGCCGAAGAAGGCGCCCGGATAATTGATGAGTCTGGTTTGAAAGTATTTTCGGCTATTTCGTTAAAAGACGCCGCCGACCGGGTAAAAGAAGTTTTAGCTTAATTACGCTTTGGTTTTAAGTTGGTGATTATTGATTTAGAATAACCTTATATTTATAAAAAAGCCTCCTCGCATTAACGAGAAGGCTTTTTTTGTTTCAAGGTAAATCAATAATTTAAGATAATAACTGATTCTTGTTATTACTAATTCCTAAAGCACATTTAGTTCGACCTTAATATTACCTTTGGTTCCTACAGAATAGGGGCATACTTCGTGGGCTTGGTTCACCAATTGCGTGGCTTGTTCTCTTTCTAAACCTTTTAAATCAACGTCTAATTTTACACTTAAACCATAACTTTCGTCATCTAATTGGTTTAAGCTGACTTGAGCTGTTACCGTCGATTCTTTTTCTAATTGTATTTGCTGCTTTCCGGCTACTAACATTAAAGCACTCTGAAAACAAGAAGCATAGCCGGCCGCAAATAGTTGTTCCGGGTTGCTGGCACCTTTTTTACCACCTAAGCCTTCCGGCACCGTTACATCAATATCTATTACGCCATCCGAAGATTTCACGTGACCACTCCGTCCGCCGGTAGCCGTTACCTCGGCTGTATATAAGGTTTTCATAGTTTTTTAAATTTGGTTGAACATGTTCTTTAAACCCATTTTAACCATTTTTGTTTTCAGGATCAGGTAGAATAGCGCTTTCTAAAAAAATTATAACTAACGCAACCGGCAGAAAACCTAGGTTAATTTATATGCTTGCCGATTTTTTAGTTGCAAATACCCCTATAATTTAAGTAAGTTTACAGTTCTTAAAAGCGTTCGTAGTTCAACTGGATAGAATATCGGATTTCGATTCCGAGGGTTAGGGGTTCGAATCCCTTCGAGCGCACTTATTTTGATGTAGCTCCTAGAATAAGTATAGAGAATGTAAATACAAAAATTGCAAATTTACAAGAGAGATCAGATAAGTTAAAGAAGCTTATAGTTTAGGATCTATTTTTATAAATTCACTATACTCTCTTAAAAATTCATTTAATAACCTTATCATTCTAGTATGTTGTTGTGAAGAATCACGTTTAGCACGATATTCTATGAATTGAATTGTCCCATTAAGTGATAATATTTCTGTAAGCCACATTTCAAAATTCAGAAGATGATGGAAATATATGTCCCATTTATTAGTTCCTTGAAATTCCATTCTCCAACTTTTTATAAAATCGTTTATATGAACTTCAAAGAGCTTGTTTTCTATGAATGGCACATCATTTTTAAGTTCATTAACAAGAAAATTTGAGATAATTTTTTCTATTTTTTTTAAAGCTTTTAACGAATCTGTATTTACGGTATCTATATCTGGCTGAAATGAATTTAAAACAGATCCTTTTATATCTTGAAATTCAATCTCTAAACCTAATTTCTCAAGGAAGTATGAGAAAGGTATACTTACAAAAGTATTTCCACTAGTATATCTAAAAAACTCATCAACTAATTCGAATTTTGTAGAAATAGATTTTGTATTACCTTTTAACATCCAATCACTCTTTTCGTCATTGGACACGAAAATTATGTTTCTTTTCTGTGTGAGTCCAAGTTCCAATATACTTTTCCAAATCAGAAAGTCTCCAATTGCATTTTCTTCTTTTGACTTATCTTTGCCGCCTGGAGGTATATTATTTTTTAATCTTTCATAATATTCTTTTACTAATTCTTCTTCTGTTAGATTGACATCAATTATTATCTGTTCAGTAAAAGTTTTAGAATACATAGACGAAACAGGATCTGCCCAATTCCAATTAGTAATTCCAAACTTTAAATCATTAAGTTGAATTTTGTATTCCTTTATGTTTTTACTAATAGCCTCAATTAATTCATTTAGCTTTTTATACGCCTCTAATTCGCCTAAAATTGGGTATTCGAAGTTCTTTATTGAAGGAATAGCTGATAAATAGGTGTCAATGTTAGAGTATAATTCGCTTATTTTTATTGATCTATTTTTTGCAAATTCCCTTAGTACATGTGCAGGAATGAAAAGTCTTTTATTATTTATTAATTTTTCATAAATTAATCTTATTTCTTCTATATTCTTTTTCCCAGTGCCATAAGGAGCAAGTAGAGAATTAGTATCTAAAACAAATAAACTATCCTGGAATACAGTATCAAAATCTTTTGCTTCCCTATTTAAGATGGATTTGAAATCAGGGAAAAGTTTTTTATAGTTGAAATGATTATTTTCTTCAGCCATAATAGTTTCTACTTGCTGTTCTGTCTTTTACTTCCTTTAAAATTTTGTTCGATCCTATTATTTGATTCAGCCTTTTCAGATTGTAAATCTCTAAAGATTGGATATCCTAAGGCAATTAGAGAAATAATAATTGCTATCCAAGATAAGCGCCTAGTTTTTTTTCGATCCGCAATAGCACTCTCTTTATCTAGAATGCCTAAAGATTTATCATATTCATCTTGCTGTTCTTTTTGATCTAACCTCTCAAGTAAATCTATGTAGCCACCTTGTTGTTGTATTCTTCTACCCTTATCAGTTATTTGTATAAATGAAGAATTATTATCAGTTATAATTAGGTTGTTAGATTTTAATCTATCATAAAGCACTTTAAATAATACCTGATACTTATCTTCTATTTCTTTAAAAGCTGTGGTTCTTACTACTCTACCATCAAGTTCAGCTTGGTAAACTTTATCTAACAATTCATTAACTGCTTGATCTAGTATTGTCGGAGTAAATGGCTTATAGTTCATCTGATTATCTTTTTGGGTTGATTCATATTTTAATTTAATGAAAAAAGGAATCCTCATAAACTTTTATCTTTTACCACTTATAAAGCTTTTAACTAAAACCTCTCTTAGATTCTTTAAAAGAAATTTTAAATGAACATTAGGTTCGAGGATATGATAGACTTAAGCTTCTCTTCATAATTAGTTGAGTCGAACTTCATTGTTTTTGATTTTCTGAAACTTTTTTAAAAGTACCTTAATACTTTTACACGTTCCTCAGTATCAATTACCAACAATCAAACACTTATAATTGTAGATAAACACCTAGTCATATTACATATATGGTCTATTCAGCCGTGCTCAACTCGGAAGAAGAAGTAGGGGAATAAAACGGTGTTAATGACATGGCAGATCTTATTAAATTAAATATATTATGAGCACGGAGGAAAGCATAGTTGGCTGTCTTACCTGAAAGCGAGGGATTTATCGAATATAGTTATATGAAATAAAAAAAGCCTCTTATTAATGGAAAGCTTTTTTATGTCGAATTTTAAATTAAATCGAAAATTTAGTGACGTGCCACGTATTGTTGTAAAGATTCAGCTACAATTTGGTTTAAAGTTACGCCTTGTGCAACAGCTAACTGTGCAGCTTTTTGATGGAGATCAGGCTTAACCCGAACGTTAAAAACACCTTTAAATGGCTTTTGTGGCTCCTTGCCTATTTCTTTACAAGTTTCTATATATTCATCAACTGATTCGTGAAACATAGTTTTTAATTCTTCCACGGTTGAGCCTTCGAATAAAATAGAATCATTTATAAATTCAAGTTTACCGTGAAAAATACTATCATCATCGTCGTAATTAACGCTTCCGATATATCCTTTGTATTCCATTGTATTTGCCATAGTTAATGAGATCTAATTTAGTTGGTTTTTAGGCGTTGTACTGTACTTTTCATAATCGGTAAATATCTAAAAGCGACTAAAAGGTATTTAGTATTTTAATGGCTTCCCTTATTACGTATCCTTTTAAAATGTTTCCGGGATGCGGTTCATGTAAATTAAAAATTTTACCTGTTTTTAGGTTTACTAACTTTCGTACACTCCCTTGCCCGGTTTTTTCTTCAAATCCATACGCCTTAAAAAGTGTTACAAGTTCCTGATATGTAAAATCTTTTGGTTTACTTAGCAATTTAGCCTTCAATTTGTCGGTTTTACTCATGTAAGTAACTACTTATTAGTTACACAAAAATAGAACCTAGATTGATAAATGCAAACTATAATTGCAACTAAATTTTAGTGGCATTATTAAACTTTTATATAACATACCATTTTTTTCAATTTCAATTTAATCACAATGGCTAAGATGGGAGAATCCTAAAAAAATGGGGCTTATTTTGTCTTGCTGGGTCGGCCATATTTTCCGAAACTTACTTATTGAAAGTTCATAAATTATTGTACAGCTAACATTCAGTCAAATATATCCAGACGAGCCTGGCTTTTTCCTTAGCAGCAGTACAACTTTTAATAATCCAAAGTCACTATTTTAAGGTAAAATCCTAAAATATATCTTTGTACTGTTTTCAACCTATTGTGATAAAGACAAATTTACTAATTTAGCGTTTCCGCTAAGAGGATTAAAATTTACCTTTTCCGGGAATTTAAGCTTTGGTCTGACACGAATACGATACATGAAAATTAAAAAAGCAGTAATAACAGCTGCCGCCCGGGGTGAGCGGCTTTACCCGGTAGCCGATACGGTACAAAAAGCCATGCTCCCGGTAATTGACCGGGACGGCCTGCACAAACCGGTTATCCAGATTATAGCGGAAGAAGCTTTTGCCAGCGGCATCGAAGAAATTTGTTTAGTCTGCGCGCCCGGCGACGGTCCCCGGTATTTAGATGCCTTTACTTCTTTGCGCACTAATTTGCTCCAAACCTACAAAGGAGTGCAGTGGGCCCAGAATGAAGCCGATCAGATAGATTATTTAATGGATCGCCTGCAATTTGCCGAACAAGTGGAACCGCTGGGTTATGGCCACGCGGTATACAGTGCCCGTACTTTCGTCAACAACGAACCTTTTTTACTCCTTCTCGGCGATTATCTATACGTATCCAACTTAGAAGAAAAAAGATGCGCCAGCCAGTTAATCGCCTTAGCCACGGAGCAAAATTGTTCGGTTTCGGCGGTAAACCCCACCATCGAACACCAAATTAGCCGCTACGGCACCTTAACGGGCAAGCACTTACCCAACCAGCCGGGTGTTTACCAGATAGATAAAATCATTGAAAAACCATCTTTAAGTACCGCCGAGCTGGAACTCCAAACGCCGGGTTTGCGGTCGGGTTATTACTTGTGCTTTTTTGGCATGCACGTTTTAATGCCCGCTATTTTCGATATCCTGGAAAAACAACTACCCACCGCTAACGGTAACTTGCAACTAACACCCGCCTTACAGGAGTTAGCGCAGCAAGACAAATACCTGGCCCTGGAAATGAAAGGCAGCCGCTACGATTTAGGCAAGAAGTTTGGCATGTTGCAGGCCCAGATCGCCTTAGGTTTGGCCGGAGAGGCGCATAACGAAACCCTGACTACCCTGGTAGAATTACTGGCAGAATCTAATTTACGCAAATAAACAGTAAAACATTTATCGAAAGATTGGCGGAGTGGTGCCTAGTGCCGGAGCTTCGCTATTTTTAAGTAGATTAAGAAAAGGCTGCATGAATATATTTATTTATACTATTACTTCGGCTGATCCGGCAGAACGAAACCGTTCCTTTTATGCGATCAGTCAGAATATGAAAACGCCCGAGTTGTTCCGGGCTTTGCGCGAATTAGACGATTTTCGAAAAACTACGCCCAACTTATACGAGAAAGTCCGGGCCATTTTATTTTTATACGCGGGCTACCGGTTCTTCCTGATGGAAGCCAAAGATATTCCTGCTACCGGCAAAATACCTTATGCTGGTTTTGAGGATTTACTGGGCCGCCGTTTTGAGCAAGCCATTACCACGTTTTTACACGAAGTAGATCAGCATGGGCCCAGTGCCACTTTATTCAGTGGTTTAGCCGATGCCTATCATCATTTATCTTTTCAGATATTAGCCGATCAGGTGCGTAAGAGCGTGCGGTTGAGCAAGGGAAACCAGTGGATGTTTCGAGTGGGCCACCAGGAAGAACACCCCATTCGCATTCATCCCAAATTAATGCACCGGCCAGATAATGAGTTGTTGTATCCGGTACTGGAAGAACAAACTTCGGTACGGATGGATTTAACCCACAGCGGTTGGTCCGATATCTTTTTCCTGGGCATGGATTATCCCGAAGGAGCGCGGGTAGTTAATATTTCTATTGATTTAGGCATGTATGGACGCGATAAAGATATCCGTCCGCCGTTGCAAAGTTACGTGCGGGTTATTCCGGAGCCGGTATTACGACTTACCAGCATCGACCTGAATACCACCAAAGATGTAACCGATCTTGCCGACCTTTTTAATTTCGGGAACGATTACCTGAGTTTGGTAAAAGCCGGTGTTATTGCCTCGGGTTTAATACCACCTTCGTTTGAAGGTACCAATCAATCGCTGGAGAAAATACTGGCGCGGATAGTGGCACCCGGCATGGGTATTGAGTTGGTAACGAAGGTAAATGACATTCCGAAAGGTTCCCGATTTGCGGTATCCACGAATTTATTAGGCTCTATTATTTCTTTGCTGATGCGGGCCACCAACCAAACCAAAAATCTGGTGGGCGGCCTCGAAGAAAGCGAACGCCGCTTGGTAGCCTCCCGGGCTATTTTAGGTGAATGGATTGGCGGTTCTGGTGGTGGTTGGCAGGATTCGGGCGGCGTTTGGCCGGGCATTAAAACCATTATGGGCACGTTTGCCCAAGTCGGCGATCCGGAAGCAGGCATTAGCCGGGGCACTTTGTTGCCGCGGCACAACGTATTAAGAGAACCCGAAATTCACCCGGATATTGCCGAGAAAATTACTAATTCGCTGGTATTAATGCACGGCGGTATGGCTTCTAATGTAGGCCCTATCCTGGAAATGGTAACGGAAAAGTACCTGCTCCGCGGTGAAAAAGAGTGGGGAGCCCGCCAACGAACCAATCAGATTTACGATAATATTTTAGGGGCTTTAAAAGCCGGCGACATGCAGCAACTGGGCGAGAATACGGCCCGGAACTGGGAAGGCCCCATTAAAACTATTATTCCGTGGGCTTCTACTTATTTTACTGAACAAATTATTGCCAAAGCTAAAAAAGAATTCGGTGCCGATTACTATGGTTTCCTGATGCTTGGTGGTATGTCGGGCGGCGGTATGGGCATGTTTGTAAATCCGGAAAGATACGAACAACACAAAGCCAAAGTGCTGGAACTGCTCCGGGCCACCAAAGCTGAATTAGCGGCGGCTTTGCCGTTTGCCATGGAACCGGTGGTGTATAATTGGAGCATCAACCAAAAAGGTACCTGGTCTACTTTGCGGGAAGGTGCGGCGGCTTTAATGCCCGAATCCTATTACGGCATCCACGTATCGGAACTGGTACGCCAGGAACCCCACACCATCTCGTATATTCGGCGGGCCGAAATTGATCATTTTACCACCCTTTGCGGTCAGGATAATGTGGCGTACCCCTTATTGCGCACCATTGTCAGTAATTTATTTAAAGTATCCGATCCAAGTTCGCAAAGCAACCGGCAAGATGAGAACGAAAAAGCCGATCGCATTAAAAAAGAAAACGGGTTTGATTTTATTCAGCACGAAGAAATTAGAGAAGAACTGCAAAAAGGCCGCATTGGTTTATCACGGAACCGCTTACCCGCCGAAACGGCCATTGAGGATGTACGGCCCGAAGATATTGTGCAGTTAGCAAACTTAGCGAACGCTCCCACCGGCGAAGCCGCTATCCGGGCTGGAAAAGTGGCGGTGATGAGCTTAGCTGCCGGTGTCGGCAGTCGTTGGACCAAAGGCGCAGGCGTTATTAAAGCCCTGAACCCATTTGTAGAAATAGCCGGCGAGCACCGCAGTTTCCTCGAAATACACTTAGCCAAAACCAAACAGGTAGCAGCCCGGTTCGGAGCGGCTATTCCGCACATTATCGCTACCAGCTATCTCACCCACGAACCCATCCGGAAAAAACTGGAGCAAACAAGTAATTATAATTATACCGGGGCAGTTTACTTATCGCCGGGCCGTTCTATCGGGCAACGCTATGTACCCATGGAGCGCGATTTGCGGTTTATGTGGGAAGAAATGCCGCAGGAAACCCTCGACGAAAACAAGCAAAAAGTTCGCGAATCAGTCCGAAACACCATGATTAACTGGTCTCGCACCAAAGGCGAAGGCACCGATTACAGCGATAATATTGCCGCGCAGCGGTTTTCGCCGCTGGGCCACTGGTACGAGGTATCTAATTTATTGCGGAACGGTACGCTTGCCCAGTTGCTACGCGACCAGCCGCAGCTCGAAACCATTATGTTGCACAACATTGATACCTTGGGAGCCGATATTAACCCGGTAGCCCTGGGTTATCACTTGGAATCGGAAAATGTATTATCGTTTGAGGTAGTGCCGCGCCGGATTGAGGACCGGGGTGGCGGGTTAGCCCGCGTAAACGGACACGTGCGCTTATTGGAAGGTTTGGCGCAGCCGCGCGAAGAAGACGAACTCAACCTCAGCTATTACAACACCATGACCACCTGGATTCAGATTGATCCGTTATTAACTTTATTTGGTTTAACCCGCGCCGATTTAAACGGGGATGAGGAGTTACTCGCCAAAGCCGTACGGAAAGTGGCGCACCGGATGCCAACCTACGTTACCA
>Ga0210040_10007706_pt1 | contig 12947 bp, 13 predicted proteins | sample CryGeyCG12114_NA_FD_185462 | JGI IMG/M metagenome (GOLD analysis project Ga0210040, IMG submission 185462) | Groundwater microbial communities from aquifer - Crystal Geyser CG19_WC_8/21/14_NA (SPAdes) (version 2) | ecosystem: Environmental > Aquatic > Deep subsurface > Groundwater | place: USA... | reverse complement strand
CGGCGCGCCCGTCTCGTCCTAGCCGGTCTCGGGTCGGAGCCCGTCTCCCGCGGCTAGGGTCCTGCCCGTGCGCTGGATCCTGCTCGACGTGGTGCTCGCGCTGCTGTCCCTGGCCCTGCTGGCCCTGGTCGCCAGGGGGGTGTGGCGCCGCGGGAAGGGGCTGACGCGCGAGCTCGGCCGGGCGGGCGAGCTGGTCTCCGGCGCCTCGCTCGCGCTGTCGGCGCCGCCGACGGCCACCGGCCGCGTCCGTCCCCCGGACGGACGTCGGTCGCACATCTGACGTACAGCCGGCGGCAACCCCCGGGCGTAGGCTCAGCGGCGTCGTCCTAGGAGGAAACGCACATGCCGAATTTCCCTGGTGGCTGGGAGCTCATCCTCATCCTGCTCGTCGTCGTGCTCGTCTTCGGGTCCAAGCGCCTCCCGGAGTCGGCCCGCTCGATCGGCAAGAGCATGCGCATCCTCAAGGCGGAGACCAAGGGCATGCACGAGGACGACGCGCGCACGACGACCGCGCAGGTCGTCGCACCGGCCTCCCCGCCGCAGCCGGTCGTGCCGTCCGTGCCGCCCGTGCAGTCGGCGCCCCCCGTGCAGTCCGCCCAGCCCCAGCCGGCGCCGTACGCCCAGCCGCTCCAGAACGGGCAGCCGCTCCAGAACGGGCAGCCGCTCCAGAACGGGCAGCCGCTCCAGCAGCCGGTCGAGGTGCGGGTCGCGCCTGAGCAGGCCCCGCACCGCCCGTAGCCGGACCGCGGACCGCCGGCATGAGCACCGACGACGGGCGGATGCCGCTCGCCGAGCACCTGCGTGAGCTGCGCAACCGGCTCGCCAAGGGCCTGCTCGCCGTCACGGTCGGCATCGTCGGGGCGTTCTTCTTCTGGGAGCCGATCAAGGACCTGCTCACCGCGCCGTACTGCGACGCCATCGGTGACGCCACGCAGTGCGACCTGTACGCCTTCGGGCCGCTCGAGCAGTTCGCGATCCGGCTGAAGGTCTCGTCCATCGCGGGCGTCCTGCTCTCCGCGCCCGTCTGGCTCTACCAGATCGGCGCCTTCATCACTCCGGCGCTGCACCGCAAGGAGAAGCGCTACGCGGGCGCGTTCATGCTCGCCTCGCTGGTGTTCTTCCTCGCCGGCAACGTGGTCGCGTACCTCACCCTGTCCAAGGGCCTGCAGTTCCTGCTCACCGTCGGCGGCGAGGGCATCGTCACGCTGACCTCGGTCAAGAGCTACCTGAACTTCGTCAGCCTGACCCTGCTGGCCTTCGGCGTCGCGTTCCTGTTCCCCGTCGTGATCGTCTTCCTGAACCTGGTCGGGGCGCTCAGCGCCCTGCGGCTGCGGGCCTGGCGGCGCGGGATGATCGTGGGCATCGCCGTGGCCGCGGCCGTGCTGACCCCCTCGACCGACCCGTACAGCTTCCTGGCGATGGCCGTGCCGCTGTACCTGCTGTACGAGGTCTGCATCCTCGTCGCCCGGCTGCACGACCGCGCCGTCGCCCGCCGGCGGGCCGCCGAGCCCGACGCGCAGCTCGACGACGACACGCCGTCCTACGTCGACACGACGCCCTCGTCGCTCTAGCGCAGCCGCGCCGACGCGCGGAACGTAGCCTCAGGGGGTGACAGCCTCCCGCGCGGAGCCCTCTCTCGACACGCTGAGCCCGGCCGAGCGCTACGCGGCCTTCCGCCGCGGGCAGGCCGGCCCGCACCTGGCCGCCTTCGAGACCGGCTACCCCTTCGGCCTGGACGCCTTCCAGCGCACCGCCTGCCGGGCGCTGGAGGAGGGTCGCGGCGTGCTCGTCGCGGCTCCCACCGGCGCCGGGAAGACGGTCGTGGGCGAGTTCGCCGTGCACCTGGCGCTCGCCCAGGGCCGCAAGTGCTTCTACACGACGCCGATCAAGGCGCTGTCGAACCAGAAGCACAAGGACCTGGTGGCGCGCTACGGGCCGGACCGGGTGGGGCTGCTCACCGGCGACAACGCCGTCAACGCCGACGCCGACGTGGTCGTGATGACCACCGAGGTGCTGCGAAACATGCTCTACGCGCAGTCCGACGCGCTGCGCGGGCTGTCGCACGTGGTGATGGACGAGGTGCACTACCTCGCCGACCGGGCACGCGGAGCGGTCTGGGAGGAGGTGATCATCCACCTGCCCGAGGACGTGGCGCTGGTGTCGCTGTCGGCGACGGTCAGCAACGCCGAGGAGTTCGCGGACTGGCTGGTCACCGTCCGCGGCGACACCGAGGTGGTCGTCGAGGAGCACCGGCCGGTGCCGCTGTGGCAGCACGTGCTGGTGGGGACCCGGCTGTACGACCTCTTCGCCGGAGGCGGACAGGGGCAGGGCGCCGGCGGCGGACAGGGGCAGGGCGCCGGCGGCGGACAGGGGCAGGGCGCCGCGGGGGAGCCGACCGCGGACGACCTCAACCCCGACCTGCTTCGGCGGGCCCGCGAGGAGGCCCGCTGGACCCCGCGCGAGAAGGGCGGCCGGCCGGTCCGCGGCTCCGTCCCGTCCCGGCCGGAGGTCATCGAGCGGCTCGCCCGCGAGGGGCTGCTGCCGGCGATCACGTTCGTGTTCAGCCGGGCAGGCTGTCAGCAGGCGGTCGAGCAGTGCCTGCGCTCCGGGCTGAGCCTGATCAGCGACGAGGAGCGCGTCCGGGTGCGCGAGCACGTGGAGCGGCGCACGCGGGACATCCCGCACGAGGACCTGCGGGTCCTGGGCTACTGGGAGTGGCTCGACGGTCTGCAGCGCGGGATCGCCGCGCACCACGCCGGGATGCTGCCGACGTTCAAGGAGATCGTCGAGGAGCTCTTCACCCAGGGCCTGGTGAAGGCGGTGTTCGCCACCGAGACCCTCGCGCTCGGCATCAACATGCCCGCCCGCTCGGTGGTGCTCGAGAAGCTGTCGAAGTGGAACGGCGAGACGCACGCCGACATCACGCCGGGGGAGTACACCCAGCTGACCGGCCGGGCCGGCCGCCGCGGCATCGACGTCGAGGGCCACGCGGTCGTGCTCTGGCAGCCCGGCTTCGACCCGCGCCAGCTCGCGGGCCTCGCCTCCACCCGCACCTATCCGCTGCGGTCCAGCTTCCGGCCGTCGTACAACATGGCGGTCAACCTCGTGGGCGCCGTCGGCCGGGAGCAGGCGCGCGCGCTGCTGGAGAGCTCGTTCGCGCAGTTCCAGGCCGACCGCGGTGTCGTCGGGCTCGCCCGGCAGGTGCACCGCAACCTCGAGGCGCTGGAGGGCTACCGCGCGTCGATGGAGTGCGAGCTCGGGGACGTGCAGCAGTACGCCCGGCTGCGGGCGGACCTCAAGCGCCGCGAGAGCGAGCTGTCCCGGCAGGGCGCGGCGTCACGGCGGGCCGAGGCCGCGCAGTCGCTGGAGCGGCTGAAGCCCGGCGACGTCATCACCGTGCCGTCCGGGCGCCGCTCCGGGCTGGCCGTCGTGATCGACCCCGGCGTCGGGCTGAACGGCGACGCCCACCCGCTCGTGCTGTCGGAGGACAAGTGGGCGGGCCGGCTGTCGGCTGCCGACTTCCCCAGCGCGGTGGAGCCGGTGGGACGGGTCAAGGTGCCGCGCGCCTTCAACGCCCGCTCGCCGCACGACCGCCGCGAGCTCGCCACGGCGCTGCGCGCCCTGCCCGTGAAGGCGGGCGGCCGGCCGGAGAAGCGCCGCTCGGCAGCCGCCGACGACGCGCAGCTGGCCGCGCTGCGGGCGGCGCTGCGCCGGCACCCGGTGCACGGCTGCAACGACCGGGAGGCGCACCTGCGCTGGACGGAGCGCTGGACGCGGCTGCGCGCCGAGACCGACACCCTCGAGCGCAAGGTGCAGGGCCGCACGAGCTCCATCGCCCGCACGTTCGACCGGGTGTGCGCGGTGCTGGAGCACGAGGGCTACCTCGCCGGGGAGCAGGTCACCGAGTCCGGCCGGCAGCTGGCCCGCGTCTACAGCGAGGCCGACCTGCTGGTCGTCTCGTGCGTCCGCGCCGGGCTCTGGGACGACCTCGGGCCGGCCGAGCTCGCGGCCGTGGTCTCGGCGCTGGTGCACGAGCCCCGGCGCGCCGACGAGATCGGCCCGCCGGTGCCGAGCGGCGCGGTGCGGGCCACGCTCGCCGAGATGGCGCGGATCTGGTCGCGGCTGTCCACCGTCGAGGCGGAGCAGCAGCTGTCGTTCACGCGCGAGCCCGACGCCGGCTTCGCTTCCGCGGCGCTTCGCTGGGCGAGCGGCGCGACGCTGGAGCAGGTGCTCGACGACGGCCAGGAGCGCACGGCGGGGGACTTCGTCCGGTCCTGCAAGCAGCTGGTGGACCTGCTCGGGCAGGTGGCCGACGTCGCGGCGCTGACCGGCAGCCCGGTGCGGCGCACCGCCCGCCAGGCCGTCGACGCCGTGCGGCGCGGGGTGGTGGCCTACAGCTCGGTCAGCTGACCCTGCGGCGGAACCGGACCGCCGGCGACTGCGTCCTGCGGGGGACACCCCGCCCGCAGGGGGTCGAGCGAGGTGGACCCGTGTCTTCTCGGTCGCCGCGACGCCTCCCGGCTGTCGGGCTGGTGCTGGGGCTCGGTGCGCTGCTGGCCGTGTCGGCCTGCTCGCAGACCTCGGGCTGCACCGATCTGGGCGTCTCGGACCTCAGCTACGACGGCCGGACGTACGTCTCGCAGGGGTACTTGACGCGCTTCCCTGCAGCGTCGCCGACGCTCGGGACGGGGACGCGCCCCGTCAGCTACTGCGGCGACGACCCCCGCACGATGCGCGTCGAGGTGACCGGGGTCAGCGGAGAGCCACCACAGGAGGCGGTCCTCGCCGAGGGTGAGCTGTTCGTGATCGGCCCGGTCCCGGCGCGGCTGCGCGCGCTGACGGAGCCGGCCGCGTGTGCCACCCGCGGCACCTTCTCGCTGGCCGGCGCCTGGAACGACACCGAGGCGCTGCGCGAGAGGGAGGACGTCCCGCCGTACGACATCCTGCTGGTCACGGGCACGGACTCCGGGGACCCGGCCTACGACAACGCCCACCTCGCCGTCCGGGTGACCCGGAGCACGGTGCTGCCGAGCCGGGACGAGCTGTTGCGGCTGCGGGCCACCGACGCCCGGACGACGCTGCGGATCCGCTGCCGCGGCGCGCAGTTCCGCGCGGAGTCCGTGCGCTGACCGCCGCGCACCCCGGAGCTGCTGCAGGGGAACCGGGCCACCGGGCGCAGCGTCTGAGCGAGGACGTCGGGCCGGGGGAGCAGCTGCACCCGCCCGCAGAGCAGCTCCGAGAGGCAGGCCCCCGTGCCCCGACCGACCCGTTCCCCCTCGCGCCGCCTCCCGGCAGTCGGCCTGGTGCTGGCACTCGCCGCCCTGCTGGCCGCACCGGCCTGCGGACAGCAGCCCGAGGTGGCGGTCGCGGCAGCGAGCACGCCACCGCCCTCGGTGCCGTCGTCAACGCCCTCGCAGTCGAAGTCGCAGTCGGACTCCGACGTCGAGCGCTGCGTCGACCTCGCCGTCTCGGACCTCAGCTACGACGGCCGGACCTACGCCCACGTGGGGTACGTGCCGCGACTCCCCCCGGCGTCGCCGGTCCTGGGCACGGGCACGCGTCCCGTCAGCCACTGCACCGGCCAGCCCGCGACGGCGCGCGTCGAGGTGACCGCGCTCGAGGGCACGCCTCCTGAGCAGGCGGTCCTCGTGCACGACGAGCTGTTCGTGGCCGGTCCCGTGCCGGAGCAGCTGCGCGCGCTCACCGACCCGGCCGCCTGCGCCACCCCCGGGGTGTTCACCCTCGTCGGCGCGTGGAAGGACACCGACGGCTACACGGGGAAGGGTCTCGGCCCGCCCTACACCATCCTGTTCGAGACGGACGGCGGTCAGGGCCTGCCGGCGTACGACCACACCCAGCTCGACGTGCGGGTCACCCGGAGCACGGACCTGCCGGGCCGCAAGGAGCTGGGCCGGCTGCAGGGCACCGACGAGCCGGTCACCCTGCGGGTGCGGTGCGACGGGGCGGCGTTCCACGCGGAGCAGGTCCGCTGAGCGCCTCTCACGCGCTGTGCGCGACCTCCAGGGCCTGCAGGAAGCGCTCGAGCGGGCTGGTGAGCCCCCACCGATCCGACAGCGCCAGCAGGGCCTCGGGGTCCCGGGGGGCTCTCGGCAGGGCGTCGTCCACCTCGGGCAGCGGCAGGTCGCGGACCGCCCGGGTCACGGCGGGCGCGACGACGAGGTAGTCGCGGGCAGCCTCCAGCTTGCTGCGGGCCCCGGCCGGGAACCCGTCCTGCTCACCGGCGTCGAGCGCCGCGAGGATGCCCTCCACGGTCCCGAAGCGCCCCACCAGCGCAGCCGCGGTCTTGTCACCCACGCCCTTGACGCCCGGCAGCCCGTCGCTGGGGTCGCCGCGCAGCACGGCGTACTCGGCGTAGCCCGTGCCCGGGATGCCGTACTTGGCCGCGACCTCCGCCGGGCCGTACGGCTTCATCTTCTCGGCGGCGTACAGCACCCGCACGGGCCCGTCGTCGCGCACCAGCTGGAACATGTCCCGGTCCCCGCTCACCACGTCGACGGCGCCGCTCTCGCGGGTGGCGAGCGTGCCGAGCACGTCGTCGGCCTCGTGCCCCTCCGCGCCGAGCACCGGCACGCCGAGCGCGTCGAGCACCTGGAGCAGGACCTCCACCTGCGGGCCGAGCGTCGGCGGCTCGGCCTCCGCGCCGCCGCCGACCGTCCGGTGCAGCTTGTACGAGGGGACCGCCGCGACGCGGAACGCCGGCCGCCAGTCGAGGTCGACGGTCGCGACCAGGCGGGCGGGCCGGGTGTCGCGCACCACCCGGGCGACGAGGTCGAGGAAGCCGCGCACCGCGTTGACCGGCGAGCCGTCGGGGGCCTTCACCGAGTCCGGCACCCCGTGGAAGGCGCGGTACCAGAGCGAGGGCGCGTCGAGCAGGGTGAGCTGACCGGTCACGGCGGCAGGGTAGCGAGCGCGCAACACGGTCGTCGTGTCGGCGTACACGCCCGTAACACCGCGCTGCCAGGGTCCCAGCGATCACCACCCACGGCCGGAGGACGACGCGTGACGCTCACGAGCGACGAACAGCGGCTGCACGAGCTGGGCTACGCCCAGGAGCTGCACCGGGGGATGGGCTGGTTCTCCAACTTCGCCGTCTCGTTCTCGATCATCTCCATCCTCACCGGCGGGATCACCACCTTCTACCTCGGCATGGTCGCCGGCGGCCCGCGCACGATCGTCTTCGGCTGGCTGCTCGTCGGCGGGCTGGTCACGCTGGTCGGGCTGGCGATGGCCGAGATCTGCTCGAGCTACCCGACGGCCGGGGGCCTGTACTACTGGTCCGCCAAGCTCGCGAAGAGCCACGCGCCCGCGTGGGCGTGGTTCACCGGCTGGTTCAACCTGCTCGGGCAGGTCGCCGTGACGGCGAGCATCGACTTCGGCCTCGCCACCTTCATCGGCTTCTTCCTCCAGCTCACCGTGCTCCCGGGCTTCGCCGGCTCCCCGTGGCAGATCCTGCTCATCTACGCCGCCGTGCTCGCGGTGCACGGCCTGCTGAACACCTTCGGCGTGCGCCTGGTGGCGCGGCTGAACGACATCAGCGCCTGGTGGCACGTGCTCGGCACGCTCGTGATCGTCGGCGCGCTGTTCCTCGTCCCGGACTCCCACCGCCCGCTGTCGGAGGTCTTCGGCGCCTCCACCAACGCGACCGGCCTGGACTGGTTCCCCGGCTCGGGCATCTGGGCGGTCCTCGTCGGGCTGGCGCTGCCGGCGTACACGATCACCGGGTTCGACGCCTCCGCGCACATGACCGAGGAGACGCACGACCCGGCCCGCTCCGGCCCGAAGGGCATCGTCACCTCGATCGCCATCTCGGTGGTGGCCGGCTTCCTGCTCATGGTGGCGCTGTGCTGGGCGCTGCCGGGCGGCGTGGACAGCCAGGCGTACGCCGACACCGCCGCCAACGGGTCGACGGCGGCGGCCAGCATCATGCAGGGAGCGCTGCCGGAGAAGCTCGCCGAGCTGCTCATCCTCATCTCGATCGTGGCGATGTTCTTCTGCGGCATGGCGTCGGTGACGGCCAACTCCCGGGTGGTCTACGCGTTCTCGCGCGACGGCGCCGTCCCCGCCTCCGGCCTGTGGCACCGGATCAACCCGCGCACCGGCACCCCCACCAACGCGATCTGGTTCGCCGCCGGCGGGTCGTTCCTGCTCGGCCTGCCCTCGCTGCTCACCAACGAGGCCGGCACTCCGGTCGCCTTCTTCGCGATCGTCTCCGTCGCGGTCGTCGCGCTCGAGGTGTCGTACGTGATCCCGGTGTTCCTGCGGCGCCGGCTGGGCGCGGACTTCGAGCCGGGGCCGTGGCACCTGGGCCGGGGGAGCGCGGTCATCGGCTGGGCGTCCATCGCGTTCGTCGCGGTGATCTCCCTGCCGTTCCTGCTGCCGCAGTTCACCCTGCACGTCGACGGGGAGTTCTCCTGGGCCTCGTTCAACTACGCGCCGCTCGCCTTCCTCGTCGTCATCGGCTACGCCACCCTCACCTGGTGGCTCTCGGCCCGGCACTGGTTCACCGGCCCGCGGGTGCAGGGCAGCGCGACCGAGCTCGAGGAGGCCGAGCGGGACCTGAAGGCGCTCGGGTAGCCGCACGCGGGCAGGGGCCGCCGGTAGCGTGCGAGGTCGACCCGCTGCTCCCGGAGGCCGCATGCCGCCCGTCGTCCGCGCCCTCCCCACCCCGGAGGCGCAGGCCCTGCTGGAGCTGACCCGCGAGCTGGTCGAGGCCGAGCTCGCTCCGCGGGTGGACGCCTGCGAGGCCCGCAGCGAGTTCCCCCGCGAGCTGTTCCGCACCCTCGGCAGGGCCGGGCTGCTCGGGCTGCCCTACGCCGAGGAGCACGGCGGCGGCGGGCAGCCGTACGAGGTCTACCTGCAGGTGATCGAGGAGCTGGCCCGCGGCTGGTCCGCGGTCGCCGTGGCCGTCAGCGTGCACACCCTGTCGTGCTTCCCGCTCGTGCAGTACGGCACCGAGCAGCAGAAGCAGCGCTGGCTGCCCGACATGCTGGGCGGCGAGCTGCTGGGGGCGTACTGCCTGTCCGAGGCCCACAGCGGCTCGGACGCCGCGGCGCTGTCGACCCGCGCGGTGCGCGACGGCGACGACTACGTGGTCGACGGGACCAAGGCCTGGGTGACCTCCGGCGGGCACGCCGACTTCTACAACCTCATGGTGCGCACCGGCGGCCCCGGTGCGGGCGGGATCTCGTGCCTGCTGGCCGACGGCGCCACGCCCGGCCTGCTGCCCCAGCAGCCCGAGCGCAAGATGGGCATGCGCTCCTCGCCGACCGCCTCGATCGTGCTCGACGGCGCCCGGGTGCCCGCGGACCGGCTGATGGCCGCGGAGGGCGAGGGCTTCCGGATCGCGATGAGCGCCCTGGACGGTGGACGGCTCGGCATCGCGGCCTGCGCCGTCGGCCTCGCGCAGGCCGCGCTCGACCTCGCGGTCGACTACGCGAAGCAGCGCCGGCAGTTCGGCAGGGCGATCGCGGAGTTCCAGGGGGTGTCGTTCCTGCTGGCCGACATGGCCACCGGGGTCGAGGCCGCCCGCGCGCTGTACCTGTCCGCTGCCCGCCTGCGCGACGCCGGCCGGCCGTACGCCGCGCAGGCGTCGATGGCCAAGCTGTTCGCCAGCGACACCGCGATGCGCGTCACGACCGACGCCGTGCAGGTGCTCGGCGGCTACGGCTACGTCGAGGACTTCCCGGCGGAGCGCTACCTGCGCGAGGCCAAGATCATGCAGATCTTCGAGGGGACGAACCAGGTGCAGCGCGTCGTCATCGGCCGCTCGCTGACCCGGTCGTGAGCGAGCTCGACGAGCTGGACCTGCAGCTGCTGCGGCTGCTCGTCGCGGACGGGCGGCGCAGCTACACCGACCTGGCCCGCGACACCGGCCTGTCCACCAGCGCGGTCCACTCCCGCGTGCGGCGGCTCGAGCAGCGCGGCGTGATCACCGGCTACACCGCGCGCATCGACCCGGCGGCGGCCGGGCTGCCGCTGACGGCGTTCGTGTCCGTCACGCCCATCGACCAGGCGGCACCCGACGACGCCCCCGAGCGCCTGCAGCACCTGAGCGCCGTCGAGGCCTGCCACAGCGTGGCCGGGGTCGAGAGCTGGATCCTCAAGGTGCGGGTCGCCGGGCCGGGGGAGCTCGAGACGCTGCTGTCCGACATCCGGTCGGCGGCGGGCATGCAGACCCGCACGACGGTGGTGCTGAGCACCCCGTGGGAGGACCGCCCGGCGTTCGGCGCGACCGGCCCGCCGCAGGGCTAGCCGCGCCCGAGCACCCGGTCGACGGCGATCTCGATCACGACGCGGGCGGGGTTGACACCCGGGGTGCGGTAGCGCTCGCCGTACCGGCGCACCGCCTCCGCCACCCGGTCCGGGGCGTCGCTCACGACCGGCACGCCCTCGAGCGCGAGCCACCTGGCCCCGTCGACCTGCGCGACGACCGCCCGGGGCGAGCCCGCACGCACGTGCGCCACCTTGCGGGAGGTGCCGCTGCTGATGACGCGCACGAGTCGCGCGGGCGCATCCCAGGTGAACCCGATCGCGACGACGTGCGGGCTGCCGTCCGGGCGCAGCGTCGTCAGCGTGGCCAGGTGCCGCTCCTGCAGGAAGTCGCTGACAGGCGGCGGCAGGGCGGAGGGGTCGAGGGACACGCGCCGAGGCTAGGGCGTGGGGGCTCCGTGCGGGAGGATGGGCGGCGTGGACACCGGCCTGCCCTCGGCGGACTCCCGGGACGACTTCGCGCGGGCCCGGCGCAACGCCACGCTCTCGCGGCTCGCCGCCCGGATGCGGCTGCGTTCCGGCGACCTGGACGTGCTGCTGCCCTTCGACGAGGTCGTCGGCGCGCTCGGGCACCGCGGGGAGACCCGGCTCGGGCGGCGGATGGTCGACCTCGACCTGATCGTGGGCTCCACCGACCGGGTCGCCGGGTTCGACCGCAGGTTCCGGCCGACCAGCGACCTCGCCCGGCAGCGCTTCGAGCGCCTCGCGATGGCCGTGCGCCGGGGGGAGGAGCTGCCGCCGGTGGACCTGCTGCAGGTCGGCGACGTCTACTTCGTGCGCGACGGCCACCACCGGGTCGCCGTGCTGCGGGCGCTGGGGCGCGAGCTCATCGAGGCGCGGGTGACGCTGGTGCGCACCGCGATGGGGGCGGGCAGCGACCTGCGGATGCAGGACCTGCCCCTCAAGGGCCACGAGCGGCTGTTCCGCGAGCGGGTGCCGCTGCCCCGGGCGCTGGTGCCGCGCGTCGTCCTGGACGACCCCGACGACTACGCCCGGCTCGCGGAGGGCGTGGAGGCCTGGGGCATGCGCTGGATGCAGGAGCGTGGCGCGTTCAGCGACCGCAGCACGATCGCGCTGGCCTGGTTCACCGAGGAGTACGAGCCGGTGCTGACGCTGATGCGGGAGGCCGGGCTGCACCCCCGCGACGACGGGGTCCTGGACGCGCAGGCCTACCTGCGGCTCGCCCGGGAGCGCTACGAGGTGCTGCGCACCCACCGCTGGGACGACGACGTCATCGAGCGGCTCACGCTGCGCCGGTAGGACCCGGACACGCGCCGGGGCCCCCGCTCCGGCGAACAGCGGGGGCCCGGGCGGCCGTACGACTAGCGGCGGACGGGGGCCTTGGCGCTGTGGGTCAGCGCCTCGCCGGTCTCCGGGTCGAACAGGTGGATGCGGCGGGCATCGAGCCAGATCTGCGCCTCGGCGTTCTCCTCGACACGGCTGGCCGCGTCGAGCCGGGCCACCAGCTGGCTCTCCTCGCCGCTGGACTGCTCCAGGTCGAGGTCGGCCGCGAGGGAGTCCAGCTGACCCGCGATGGCGTCACCGGCCTGGTAGGGCAGGTAGGCGTACAGCTCGGAGCCCATCCACTCGATGTTGCTGATGCGCGAGGGGAACACCACGCCCTTGTGCTGGTCGTCGCGGCTGACCATCTCGGCGTCCTCGAAGTGCTCGGGCCGGATGCCCACGATGACCTGGCGCTCCCCGGCGCCTCCCTGGCTGGAGACCCGCTCCACCACGTCCTGCGGCAGCTCGAGGTCGACGAACGGGAGCGACAGGTGGGCGCCGCGCAGCGTCCCCGGCAGCAGGTTCATCGACGGGGAGCCGATGAAGCCGGCCACGAACAGGTTGACCGGGTCGTTGTAGAGGTTGCGCGGGGTGTCGACCTGCTGGATGACGCCCTTGCGCAGCACCGCGACGCGGTCGCCGAGCGTCATGGCCTCGGTCTGGTCGTGGGTGACGTACACGGTGGTCGTGCCGTACTTCTTCTGGATGCGGGCGATCTCGGTGCGCATCTGGACGCGGAGCTTGGCGTCGAGGTTGGACAGCGGCTCGTCGAACAGGAACGCCTTCGGGTCGCGCACGATCGCGCGGCCCATCGCGACCCGCTGGCGCTGGCCACCGGACAGGTTCGCCGGCTTGCGGTCCAGGTTCTCGGTGAGCTCGAGGACCCGGGCCGCCTCCTCGACGCGCCGGGTGACCTCGGCGTCGTCGACCTTGGCGATCCGCAGCGGGAAGGCCATGTTCTCCCGCACCGACAGGTGCGGGTAGAGCGCGTAGTTCTGGAAGACCATCGCGAGGTCGCGGTCCTTGGGGGCGCGGTCGTTGACGACCTCGTCCCCGATGCGCATCTCGCCGTCGGAGATGTCCTCCAGCCCGACGATCATCCTCAGCAGCGTGGACTTCCCGCAGCCGGACGGCCCGACGAGGATGACGAACTCGCCGTCGGCGATGTCCAGGTCGACCGAGGACACCGCCTCGGTGCCGTCGGGGTAGCGCTTCGTGATGCCGCGCATGGTGATCGCAGACATTGCCTCAGCCCTTCACTGCACCGGCGGTGAGGCCGGCGACGATGCGGCGCTGGAAGACCAGCACCATGATGATGATCGGGACGGTGACGACGATCGCGGCAGCGGCGATCTGCCCCGTCGGGTTGATGA
>Ga0210040_10007704_pt1 | contig 12952 bp, 10 predicted proteins | sample CryGeyCG12114_NA_FD_185462 | JGI IMG/M metagenome (GOLD analysis project Ga0210040, IMG submission 185462) | Groundwater microbial communities from aquifer - Crystal Geyser CG19_WC_8/21/14_NA (SPAdes) (version 2) | ecosystem: Environmental > Aquatic > Deep subsurface > Groundwater | place: USA... | reverse complement strand
AATTTATTAGTTCTAGCTGACTGACGTAGTGAATGCAATTTGTATTTAGGTTTCACTTATCAAAGATCAAAAACACTTTTGCGGGGGCACAGTATTGGATACACAATACATTTTGACTGCAGCTCATTGTATTGCTCAGTAAGTGCAAATTGATTATAATTACTGTAAAACTAACTTACTTACGGACTGCAAAATACAAAGTGAAGTTGAACAAATTAGTTTTGCAAAATACTTATTCATATTTTTGGCGCCTTTATTAGTTTCAGAGCAGCGGATGTGCAACGCATGCGCGTGCTCATTGGAGATTACGATTTGTCAACAACTTCAGATGGCCCTGCTACAGTACGGAAAGTTACTAAAGTTATTCGCCATCGGGGCTTTAGTCACCAAACTTTGGTATATTTTACTTCATTTTAAAAGCCTTGTAAAAATATTTTGTAGTTAGTTAGTGGGTAGATGAAATTAAAATGTTTGGCCCAAATATTGTATAGCACAATGATATTGCCCTGTTGAAATTGGATACTCCAATCAAATTCGGAAGCAATGGAAATAATAACATCCAACCTATTTGTCTTGCTTCTAGTGGTGTAAGTAATCCATTTAATTAGTATAACGGCATTTCACTATGATTGCGTGTAAAAATAACCTGCCAAATCATTGTTTTAATTACAGGGTTATGATAATGGTCATTCCAAAGCTACTGTTGCAGGTACGTTGGTTCGCTTTAATTTATGTTTTTTACAGAAATTTTAAGGAACACACACTGTTAAAATATTGTATATTAAAGGATGGGGTGCTACTCATGAACATGGCGGAACTGTGACTGTATACAGAAAAGTACAAATGAGGATTTGGACTAATCCAGAATGCAAAGCTAAATATGGACACAATGCACCAGGTGGAATTCAAAGTCACATGGTTTGTGCTGGTGCTGCACATTCAGATGCTTGCAGAGGGTCAGTAGTCATTTAGTAGTTGCATAAAATTCAAATCAAAACTACCATTTAAAGTTTTAAACATGCGTTTGAATTTTTTTGCATCCAGGGATTCTGGTGGTCCCCTGATGCAGAACCATGGAGGTCGCTGGGAACAAATTGGTGTTGTTAGTTGGGGTAAAGTTTTCTTTTCGAATAATAGTTTTCAAAATTTGAATTGCCTAAGCTCATAATTTGTAATTAATGTGATCACCCTGTGTTATTTTCAGGTATTGGCTGCGGAAGGTACTAAAAGTTTTTTATTCTGCATACATTTCTTCCTCAGTACAATAAATGCACACAAAATTTGATTCATACAATAATACTTTTTGCAGGTATCCCGGCGTGTACACACGTGTCGACCAATTTAGCCACTGGATAGCCAAAAACCGACTCTACTAAAGAGAAAATGACTGATTGATTGAGTAGATTATAATTTTGTATTGTCTACCAGGAATGTGAACCCAGGGAATGGAGATATTTAGAGACAAGAAAACGCCTTGATGTCTACTACGATATTATTATTATTATTGTTTGTTACTTGCTTCGTTGTTTTGTGGTTTCATATGCACAACAGAAGTCTCCTATTTATTGCGAAATAAATGAACGTGCACACAAGGAATTCACTCGCCAGGCCACAACTCTTCTTCGAATTCAAGATCATTCACTCACATACACACAATGCACCTGTGTTCAACTTAAATCATTATACAGATTCTCCACTTTATATTATCTTTGTACTGTATAGTAGTATTGATCCAATTGAACACCTGCAGTCAATTTAATTTTTTGCTCTGTTTAGTATCGCTCATTTACAGGGTTTATTTTTTGTCCATAGTCCATTCCATACTGACACTACGCTTCCAGTGCGAGTACATTGTAGTACATACATAAACATGTAGCCTGCTAATGTTACTGATGTATAGTTAGTTAGTTAGTATAACATTGGCTTACACAACTTGGCTGTCAAAATCATGACATGCTTCACTAGCATAAGGTCAGTGTCGTTTGTAGAATACATCAAGTCATTCAACCTCAATCTTAATACTATTGCGACTCTACTCATCATTCAAGATGACAAAAGCAAATTCAATATGTATAATAGCATATGAAATGAATGGCAAAATGTCTTTACATGATAAAACTAGATTTTCCACAATTGGAGAACAAAAACGCATATTTGTCTGATTGCCTGCAGTAGTTCGGCTATCAGCAACAAGTTGGTAACCAAAAATAAAACATGGCTCCACTAATTTGCAAAATTTTAGTGGCTTTGGCCTGCATTGATTTTGTGAAATCACATCGATTGATTAACCACGATACTTTCGTGATTGATGGCAAGTTTTTTGATATATTTATTTGAATCTGAATACGCAAACTTCAAAACTAAGTAAATACAGGTCTATCATTGTCATTTCTTTTTACATAGTGAATGACAATGCACAGGAAGAGCTAACCCGAATTCGAAGAAAAATTGAATCTGTGGAAACTACGAAAAGTGAAGAAATCAATAGTTGTAAAACAACACGAGGATTGCCTGGTCAATGCATGGATTTCCGAGCTTGCTATCCAAATCTTGTTCCAGTTGAACCCAATGATCCAGCAGACTCGCCCCAGCAAACTGGGACATACAATCAAGAGTTAGCTTCAATTCTTTTGAAAATATCGGGTGTATGTGGTCTCGCTAAAGAGCGGATGGACCTGGAATCCATTGAAAGTTAGTTAGTTTTTATTACAAACTGAATTTTAATTTATGAAGACCATGGTTTGCAAATGTTGCACAAATACATTTTTCTCCTTATAGCATACAACCAAGTATTGTCATCCGAAATCCAACTGTGCTGCCCAAAAATGGTGCATTTGGAATTTCCCGTACCACCAGCTACGGACAATAACACTATTTCGGTAGAAGATAAAGTTTATGCTGCCAAAACCTGTGGTCGATTGAAAATTGATCTTTTACAATTAAACTCGGATTCTCCAGACCCCCCTCGGATTGTCAATGGGAGGGTAGCAGCTAGTGGAGAATTTCCATGGATGGTTGCACTCTTGAAAGGTTCCAGACAATTTTGTGGCGGCTCCTTGATTGATGAACGACACGTTTTGACTGCCGCTCATTGCGTCTCATAGTAAGTGCTTGCAGAGTTAAAACTTTAGCTTGATGAATTTGCCCAAGTTCAACAGTTTTTTTGAAACGCGTAAAAGTTTGTCAAAATTAATAGCTGTTTTAATGTCCATTTGTCTAGCATGACAGCAAGTGATGTGAAATCCATGAGATTGCTAATGGGAGCTCGGAATGTGTACCAAACTGAGAATTCTCAAGTGAGGCGAAGTGCTGTACGAGTGTATTACCATAAAGGATTCAGCATGCAGCATTTGGTAAGAATATTAAGATATTAAAAAAAACTGTAATTGTAAAGTTAACTTACTATGGATTTTTTCACATTTTTAGCATCATGATGTGGCCCTTATTAAATTGAACAAACCAGTGAAATTCACGAAATTTATTCAACCTGTTTGTTTGCATACTGGGAAACCCAGTTACGATAATGGGGACACTAATGCAGATGTCACAGGCTGGGGTATACTGATTAACAGTACATATTTATGTTGATTGGACGTTTAAGTATAGACCTTTTTTAATGATACTTTTTTGTAGGCACTTTATATTCCGGTGGGCCACAATCCTCAAGTTTACGAACTGTAAATGTTCGTGTCATACGACAAGCCGACTGTATAAAGAAGTATAGTGACCAATCGAAGGCAAAAATTGGAGCTGGTATGGTTTGCACTCATTCGCCTGGAAAAGATTCTTGCCAGGTATTGGGTTTTGTTCATTTTTTTATTTATGGGTCCGACACATTAGGTAATAAATATTAATTATCGTTTTTAATTTCGGGAAATATTTTTAGGGGGATTCTGGTGGACCCTTGACCATTCATAGCAGAACCCAAGCCAAACAGATTGGACTTGTTTCATGGGGAATCGGATGGTAAGTTGTTTGATTAAGAGCATGATTAAATGGTGAGTTATTGTGAGAACTATAATAATTTTTTATATTTCATTTTTTAGTGCCAAGTATCCAGGTGTATACACTAGAGTGAACAATTATTTGAGTTGGATCAACAAGAATTCGAAATAATAACTTTTACGTGATTTTTACCGAGTTTAATTTTTGTGATTAGTGATTATTTATGTGCTGCGAAAATTACACATTTAGAAATTGTACAATACTTTGCCTTTTGTAAGTTGTAAAACTAAACAGCATTAGTAGCCAATAATCTTAAATTGTTTAAAGGGTGTGAAAGTTGTTCATATTAGGTATGAGGGTATGACTAATAAAAGCTTTACACTGAACACTGAACTTAACCTACGAGACGAAAACCAGGCTATATTTTTCAATGGAAAGCATAAATTGCAATGTAGTATTCAGCCACAATATTGATTCCCAACATTGAAAGCATATTTCATACCTTTAATTGGATCCTCTAGACGGCTCCAAGTCGTATTTTCGACCATTTTATTGCATTCCGTAGCGAGGTCATTGTTATTCTCTCAAGTCATTCAACCTCTTGATAAATTGGCATACCTTACTGAAGAAAATATGCATTGCGTAAGGCTCAAATCCTTAAACTAGTATAAATAATAACATCCCAGTAGAATGGGTCTATATAAAGCATCTTCCGGGCCAATCGTGTTTCACACTGTTCTGTGAAAGCTTGTGAGTCCATCTCATTTTTAGATTTTTCATCTCCAAAAAACAACGTTTTAACAAAGAAAATGTATCGTCTCAAGTTTATATTCCTATTATTTGTCACGCCCTGGACGAATGGAGCTAGAGTTGTGTTCAAGGACAGTATTATGATCGATGGTAAGAATAAAAAACTTAGGAGCTATAGTTAAGATTCCAATTGCAAAGGTGAAATATGTAAAGTTTTACATCATTTTTCATTTTTTTGTGTGCAGCGAATCCATCTAATTCCATAACTTATGAAAGCGACAATACTACACCATATCCAGATACTGTAGTAGTAGACCCAGAACAAGAATCCGCTACTGTGAGAAGTGATGGCTGCATTACAACGTCTGGACAAAAGGGGGAGTGCGCGTTGTTTTCGGAATGCTATCCAACCCTATTCTCGGCAATCCCCGGGTCAGAGGACAAATATTCATTAGTGGAAAACCAAGTATTGGCAGAAATGCTGGTAAATGCTTCAGGGACTTGTAATGAAGACTCTATAGGTAACATAATAGCCTAGTAATTCCAATAGTTGGTAAACATTACTGCAGCGGAGTATTTATTTTCTCCATTTCACAGATTTGGTGGAAGTACTGACAGGGGAGATGGAAATTTGTTGCCCCCTACAAGAATCAGTGCCACCACCATTGTCAGATGAAGACGAGTATGATGGATCAAATTTAACTGAAGAAGATGAGCTTTTGAGAAAGACTTGTGGCTTCTCACAAGCTCGAGCTCAAGATATTTATTATGATGATGAGATTGACGAAGATTTAGATGAGGAAAAAAGAATCGTAAATGGCAGGGAGGCCAAAAAAGGAGAATTTCCATGGATTGTGAGTTTTAAACTTGGTAAATGTAATGTTTTTAATGCGATTTTGCAATAGTTTTATTAAATGGCAAAACATAGGTAGCTTTAATGCAAAATGGACGAGAATTTTGTGGCGGCAGTCTCATCGATTCAAAAACTGTACTCACTGCAGCTCATTGTGTTCAACAGTAAAAATTCGTTTTAAACATTACATTTGTAGTTAGTTAGTGATACACAATACTTAAAAGTGTTTCTAATTTCTCAGAATGTCAGCTTCTCAAGTTTCCTCATTTACTGTACAACTTGGAGATCACAACATTTACAGCACGTCAGATGGAGCCCATGTTACACGAAAAGCGGCCAGAATTTACTATCACAAGAAATTCAGTATGAGACATTTGGTAAAGTACCTTTTTATCCCATTTTCTAATCTATTTAGATTTCTGTGACATAAGATTTGCAATCTTGATTTTAGCACCATGATGTGGCTATTGTAAAATTGGCTAGTCCGGTGACATTCAGCAGTACAATTCAACCAATTTGTTTACATTCTCCTACTCCTGGGACTTATGCCGAAGTTGCAGGTATCAACAGGAGCTTCAAAAACTATACATGCATGATTTTAGTAACCATTTACTAATTTAGTCTCTTTGTGGTGCATTTAGGATGGGGTCAAGTTGTAGAAAACGGAAGACAGCCAGCCACTTTACGAGCAGCCAGAGTCAAAGTTTGGGCACATGATGCTTGCGTTGCGAAATACGGCAGTCAAGCTCCATCTGGTGAGCCCCTCTGAATTTTATTGTAAACATTGTTTTATGGATCGGCTTTCATAACTAACCAGTGGTACTTTTTTACAGGAATCGGAGAAGGAATGTTATGTGCCGGTGGTTCGGGACCAGATTCTTGCAGGTAGAACAAAGAATCTAAACCTTTTACTTAGTTAGTGCCTAAGCTTGATTTTTAACATGATTTGATTGTTGCATACACAGAGGTGATTCGGGTGGTCCATTATCAGCTGGGTCCAAAGCCAATGCTCAGCAAATTGGATTAGTTTCGTTTGGAATCGGTTGTGGAACTTACCCTGGTAAGAATTCAAACTTAATTATCGTAATTTTTTTGAAATTTATATTCGTATTTAATTACTGATGACTTAATTTTCCAGGAGTGTATACTCGAGTGGATAAGTACAAAGCCTGGGTCCAGAGAACTAAAATGCTCAGCTAGACTTGGAATTATCCCCTCAGAATATAAACAAATAAAATTTTATTTCAATATTACCAATATATTTTCTAGGATGATTCGAGATTTTAAACTGTATTTAATAAATTATTTGTGCAATATGACTTTGGCAATTGTAGATTTTTCACCCCACTCAACTACCTTTGCATCTTTGCATCCTATTAAGTTCGTAAAATTCTATGGTTTACTTCCAGACAATTAAGAAACTGGTAAATCAACCTTTGGCTCAGTTCACAAACTCATAAATGTCACAGTCATGTCAAAAATGACATGAATTCACTTACTGTGTATGTACGCAATGAGAATTCACGGAAGTTTGTTGGTTCAGTTAACATGGCACAAAAATGAGATCCACACACTTGACATCACAGCATTCACAGCATAGGCAAACGAAATGACATTTCGTTTTCTTTGTGTCACATTTAAGTAAATACTAACTTACTGACTGCTGTGCTACACACTACACAAGTTTTGGCTCTAAATTCATTATTGCACGTAAATTACTTGCATCTGATTCACAGTTTGTTAGTAACAAACAGTTTCAATCTGAAACAATGATCTCTGTACAATTTGGAGGTAAATTATTGCTGGGAATTATTGTCATAATCAGTGCACAAGTCACAAATGGAAATTCGCTGATTTTTGAAGATGAAGATTCTTTCATAATTGAAGGTAAGCATACGAATTCCAACCAAACCTGTTTTAAATTTTTTTATTTCCTTCTCTGCACTGACAAATGGAATGAAAAGTTGATTATTCAATACCCAGATAGGACATATTCGGAGATTTCTTTGGAAATTGAAACTACTACAGTATCACCTGATGAGCAGGATCCAGAAACGACTACACAAGATGAAAATTCTTGTACCACAAGTTACGGGGCTAAAGGAGAATGCATGAAAGTGGAAGATTGTTATCCCTACATGTTTTTCGATCGTAATGACGATCGGAAGGGCTTAGATGTGACATTGGGATTGAAAGAATTTATTGACAGTGCTGTAGCATCAGAACCTTGCGATAAATTTCCCGACAGTGGTACAGCTTTAAATCTTCGAACTTCGAGTATGCTAAATGAAAGGATTGTATTTAAAAGTTGTTTAATTATTGCAGCGGAATCAGTGAATCAATCCATTTGCTGTGTATCCCATGCTTTACCCCTTGGCAAATTTCCTCAATATGTACGTTCTAGTTCTTCTGAGAATGTGGAAGATTCTAAAATCATTGAAGAAGATAATCTACCCATTGAAAATGTAACCTCTCGGGTTGCTGGATGTGGAATTTCTAGGGTAGCTTTCGACGGGAAAATCGTTGGTGGCCGACCAGCCCTCAAGGGAGAATTCCCTTACATTGTAAGAAAAGAATGATCCTTTAACTTTTTTGTCCATCTAGCAGTAATTCAGACGCACTATTGGATGATTGTCATAGGTAGCCATTTTGAAAAATGGCCGACAAAAATGTGGCGGCAGTTTGATCAATAACCGCTACATTGTTACCGCTGCTCATTGCCTCCAAATAAGAAGCTCATCAAAACTGAACCAATTTTCTATTTACATTGGGGATCATGACATTTCCAAAAGAAATGAAGTCCGGAATGAACAACGAAGGGGAGTTAACCGACTTGTTATTCACAAAGGATTTAATGCAAGGCAACTGGTACGTATTTATTGCTAAAAATTTATTTTTCACTAAGATCCTCATATATTGCATTTACAATTATTTATAATAGAGAGACGATATCGCTTTGATGCGATTAGATAGCCCTGTAGTTTTTGGTGGGAATGTGCAACCCGTGTGTCTCGATACTACCAGATCATCCCTAGAAGGATGGGGTGCTGATGTTTCTGGTTGGGGACAAATTGCTGTAAATGGTATGATTACGTAGTTTCTACAAAAGCAAGTATTTCAATTTAAATAAACTATACAAATTGTGTACAAATTTTTCAGGTCCCCAGTCGACAGTTTTGAAGACAACCAACCTGAAGATCATGAGCAATCACAAGTGTCAAACTAAGTATTCCGGTACACCGGCCCCACCCATCTACCAAAATATGGTTTGTGCTGGTGGTTTAAATTTGCCAGGTGATTCATGCCTAGGTGACAGTGGTGGACCTTTGACAGTTCAAGAAAATGGGAGAGCAAAACTTGTTGGCATTGTCTCCTGGGGTATGTGAGATACTTTCTGTGAGCGTTAGTGAATATACAGTTTATGGCTAACATTTTCATTGCATTTTTTATGCACAGGTATTGGTTGCGGCAGTGAATATCCTGGTAATAAAACTATTCTTAATAATGAATTGTTTAATCCTGATACAGGTGACGTGTATGGAGAATGTCAGCATGTTGTTTTGCTTTTTTTGGCAGGAGTATACACTAGAGTGAGCCCGTATATAGGATGGCTGAATAAGCATATGAAATGATCACTACAATAAAATTGACCCGTATTTATTTTCTTACGACTGAGTCAGTAACGGTATAAAAGTTGGTGATGCAGTCAAATAATAAAAAATATTGATCCTTTTTAGATTGTTAAATTTTTATTAGTCATTGAATGAAACCAGCTTTTCCACCGTACAAGTCCATCAAAACAACTTTGTAAATCTTGACTTGCATCCTGTCATTCAGTAATTTCGTGTGCACGGTAATGAACCGGTGTCTCCATATATAAAAATATTGATCGGGTGTTGTGCATCTCTGCTCATCATTTATAGGCCACTTCCTTTTAAAGGAAGATTCATTCCTCACAATAATCTAGAAAGTAGAGGTAGCCAAAATGGAAGTTACACTGATTTTGGTAGTTTTCGGACTTTTCACTAGTCCGCTGGTTACAGCAAATATTGTTTTGGAAGAAGATTGCGTCATTATCGATGGTAAAAATCAAATTTATCTAAGCATTCTTTAGTTTCGGTAAATGTGCAGTGATTGTTTGAACAATTCAGACCAAGATGGACCAATAATGGAAGCAGAAGTGGAATCAACCACAGCTTTTCCTGATTCCGTAACTTCATGCACAACAAGTAGTGGAGTAAGTGGACAATGTGTTACAGTTGAGGAGTGCTTCCCATACGCATTTTTCAATGGTGGCAAGTCTGAAATGACGTCTGCACTATTAGAACTTATTCGTAACAATACGGAGCCTTGTTCTATAGACAAATCCGTTGAAGATGGTATGATGCAATAGCACGTAAAGAAGTAAATTCAATTGGAAATCGTAATTTTCTTCCTTTCTTATCGTCCTAGAAAGAATTTGCTGTCCTGACTTTAGCTATGGATTCAACAAACCTAGCAAATCTCCACAATATGAGCGGCCACCAGTAGAAGCTGTGAAAAATGATTCTACACCAACAGTTGTTGACATGGGCCACAAATGTGGAGTTTTCAAAAAAGCGGCAGATACAGGGGACCGTGTTGTCGGAGGAAGATTGGCAGCTCACGGAGAATTTCCTTGGGCTGTATGTTTGTCATTAGAGAAAATGTTGAGTTGAGTACACTAATGTAATATAGTAATCCACTGGGCAGATTTTTTCAGGTAGCCCTTTTGAAAAGAGGACGCACATTCTGTGGAGGCAGTTTGATAGATGATCAACACGTTCTTACAGCCGCTCATTGTTTGGCTGGACTTCGATCAATGTCAAATATTCGAGCGCATGTGGGTGAATATGATACTAGGACTACTACAGAAATTAAACATGAGGAGCGAAGTGTAGAGAAAGCTTTCTACCATCGTGGCTTCAGCATGAAGCATCTTGTAAGTCACTTTTTGTAACATTTTCTTCTACTCTTTTCGCACATTTAATCAACCATTTTTGTTTTTACAGCAAAACGATGTAGCAGGTAGGGTTGTAGCATTTCATGTATAGGAAGATGTCACAACCCTTTTATCAGTCTTTTCAGTGTACTTTTTTTAAATCAATAGTTATTAGGTTGAACCGACCAGTGACTTTCACACCTACAATTCAACCAGTATGCTTGGCTACAACAAGCCCATACGATTTTGAAGAGGCTTCAGTGGCAGGCTGGGGTAAAACGAGTCAACAGGGACCTTTGTCTTCTAAACTGAGAACCGTCCAAATGAAACTCAAAACGCAAGCTGAATGCACAAAAATTTATCAAGGAACCCCGGCCCCCCCGATAACATCTGGAATGGTTTGTGCCGGAGAGCGTAGTGCAGATGCTTGCAATGGTAAAATTTTACAACAAATTATTATAGTACGATTTCTCAATATGGACAGAGAATTATGCGTAGAATTTTTGTGTATAGGCGATTCAGGTGGACCGTTAACTTCCAAAAATAATGATCAAGCTATACAAGTTGGCATCGTATCTTGGGGTAAGTTGAAAAATTTATTTGGCACTTGTGCGTTTTGGCAAAGTCAATTTTTTTATGCATGTAATAATTAAAAATCTTTGTTGTCTTTTCTAGGAATTGGTTGTGGTAAGCGTTTTATGGGTTAAAATTGAGCACTTTCCTCAAAAAACGTTATCATACAATATAAATTGACTTAATATTATGCAAGATAAAACAAGTTTTTTATTCACATACATAGGTGCCTATCCCGGAGTTTACACAAGGGTTGATCAATACATCCCATGGATTCAGAAACGAGTGCAAGCAGTTTAGAACCCTCAATAATAATGTAATACCTAATGTGTGCAAGTATTTATGTTTTTGATACACATCTAGCTGTCAGGATGATTTAGCAATAATTTAGCCCGGCAGACCTAACTATTGATTTTTATGTTAAGCTATAACGAATAAAAAATATTTCTCTCTCAACTGACAACGACATCAGCAGGTCAAAAACTCTCGATTTTTATGGCTTGGGTGCTGAAAACAGGTTTTGTGACCACCAACACCAATCAAGTCGGGTCATGAGCAAACTTGAGTTAAGCAGTGTACCTACGAAACGAACGAATGTTTAAAACTGGATTTCATGGCCAACGCCCATAAACCTCTAAATTGCAAAATGTAGATTGCAATAATTATGGAAAACATTTAGCTAAAATATGTAGTCCAAAAAAGACTCAAAGTGTGCGTTTTAGTTTCACAATTAAAACTTCACATTGACCAGACGCACTAACACCACCATCAAAGATTATCGCTCTGCAATCAAAATCTGAGCAAAAATTATAAATTGCATGAGCTCTGAAAAATTTCTAAATGAAGTCAAGTGCGTTACAGAAAAACTTTGCCTGAATTCAAGGTCAGGTCAACGCCAAGGTGAAAAAAGGGGAAAAATTTCTCTTTCAGCCACATATTATAATTGAGCATGTCAAAGTAAGGCGAAACACGTTGTGATGGAAAACGTTGAATTATTTTATCGCATGTACACCGGCTTATACGATTTTTGCCTACGTCATTCACATGAGAGTCACTTTTACACCACAATATATTGACTGACTAGGCAATGTTTTCAGTCAGGGGCGTTTCGCAACTTATCTCTATACTCTTGACTCCTAAACTGAAGAAAAAAAGGCAAAAAAAATTGTCCAGATCATTGATTCTCCCTTCTAGAGATGAAATGCTTGATCTCTTGAGTCTATTATCTAGTTTCGCTTCAACTTCTTACAAACTAACACTATTTTCTAGTTCGACCAACTAGCTAACTAAAGCACTCGAAATATGAGGTTCATTGTCCATTGTTTAGCTGTCATTTTCGTGATTGCACTCTCATCTATTTCGAGTAAACACTTAGGAATTCCCTGATTCATTCGAAGCGTTTTCACTATAGATTCTAACGTATACATTTTTCTAATTTTGCAGGCAGTAGATCCCAAACTTTAAATTACAGTTTCCCACCGGAGGAAGAATCTTGGAGCCGGGACAAAAGAAATTACTACATTTATCCTCCACAGCAACAAGTTTTATACGTACCTGTGTATCCCGTCTCTCCAAATCGTCCAACGACTGGCAATACTAATAATAACAACAATAATAATCTTCCTCCTACCCACAACAATGGTCAAAATCAAAACGTCAACAATCCCAATAAAAATCCAAACCAAAGAGTTACTTGCGGGACTCCTGCAGTGAAATGTACAGGCAAATGCTATTCAAAAGACGTTGGAGGCATCCAAGCTGTGCAAAATGAATTCCCTTGGTTGGTAAGTATTACTGATTGAGATATATCGTGTGCGCCATCTCGTATCAATTTTTCGAAACTGTCAACCGTCAATCCCTATTGTAGCTAA
>Ga0210040_10007703_pt1 | contig 12953 bp, 12 predicted proteins | sample CryGeyCG12114_NA_FD_185462 | JGI IMG/M metagenome (GOLD analysis project Ga0210040, IMG submission 185462) | Groundwater microbial communities from aquifer - Crystal Geyser CG19_WC_8/21/14_NA (SPAdes) (version 2) | ecosystem: Environmental > Aquatic > Deep subsurface > Groundwater | place: USA... | reverse complement strand
GCTGTCGAAGGAGGACATCGAGCGGATGGTCAAGGACGCCGAGGCGCACGCCGACGAGGACCGCCGCCGCCGCGAGGAGGCCGAGACCCGCAACTCCGCGGAGCAGCTCGTCTACTCCACGGAGAAGTTCCTCACCGACAACACCGACAAGCTCCCCGAGGACGGCGTGGCCACGGTCCGCACCGCGATCGCCGAGCTGCGCACGGCGCTCGAGGGCGACGACATCGCCGCCGTCCAGGCCAAGCAGGAGGCGCTCGCCACGGCCAGCCAGGAGCTCGGCTCCGCGCTGTACGCGCAGGGCGAGGGCGCCGGTGACGCCGGTGCGGCGGGTGCTCCCGGCGGTGCTTCGGCCGGCACCTCGGCCCAGGACGACGTCGTGGACGCCGAGGTCGTGGACGAGGACGACCGCAAGTGAGCCAGGGCGACGAGAGCGACCGGGTCCCGGGGGCCGGTGCGTCCGAGCAGGGCGCGCCGGCGGCCCCGGCGCCCGACCCGGCGTCCGACCCGGCGTCCGACCTGGACGCCGAGGCGGCCGCGCTGGTCGAGGACGAGCAGGGCGTCGCGGACATCACCGAGGAGCTGTCGGCCGCGCTGTCGATCGCGGAAGAGCGCCTCGGCGACCTCCAGCGGCTCCAGGCGGAGTACGTGAACTACCGCCGGCGGGTCGACCGCGACCGTGACGTGGCTCGCGACAGCGCCGTCTCCGGCGTGCTGGAGGCGCTGCTGCCCGTGCTGGACGACGTGCACCTCGCGCGCCAGCACGGCGACCTCACCGACGGCCCGTTCGCGGCCATCACCGACAAGCTCGAGGCGGTCCTGGGCCGCCTCGGGCTGGAGCGCTACGGCGCGGACGGCGAGGAGTTCGACCCCGCCGTCCACGAAGCGCTCATGCACAGCGCCGGCGACGTGCCGGTCACCACGGTGACCACGGTGCTGCAGCCGGGCTACCGGGTCGCCGGGCGCGTGCTGCGCCCGGCGCGGGTCGCGGTCACCAGCCCCGTCTGACCTCGCCCCACCCCCTCGACGCACTTTCCGGGGAAAGTGCTCGACTCCGCAGGCTCTGCCCCGCACTTTCCCCGGAAAGTGCGGGGCAGACCGGACGAGGAGCTCACGTGGCAGGCCAGGACTGGATCGAGAAGGACTTCTACGCCGCCCTCGGCGTCGACAAGGACGCCTCGGCAGCCGACCTCAAGAAGGCCTACCGCAAGCTCGCGCGCACCCTGCACCCCGACGCCAACCCCGGCGACGCCGCAGCCGAGTCGCGGTTCAAGGAGGTCGGCGAGGCCTACGCCGTCCTCTCCGACCCCGAGCAGCGCGAGCAGTACGACGCCGTGCGCGCCATGGCCACCGGCCGCGCCCGCTTCACCGCCGCCGGCCAGGGTCCCGGGGGCGGTGGCGGCTTCGACGACCTGCTGGGCGGCCTCTTCGGTGGCGCTGGACGCGGCGGCCCCGCGGGCGGTCGCGTGCGCTACCAGACGTCCGGCCCCGCCGGCGGGCCGGACCTGGAGGACCTGCTCGGCATGTTCCAGGGCACCGGGGCCGGCGGCCCCGGCCCCGGTCCGGCGGGCTTCCGCGCTCCCCAGCGCGGCGCCGACCTCGAGGCCGAGGCGACGCTGCCCTTCGCCGACGCGGTCGGTGGCGCCACCGTCTCGCTGCGCGTGGAGGGCCGCACGGTCACCGCGCGCATCCCGGCCGGCGTCCGCGACGGCCAGAAGATCCGGCTGCGCGGCCAGGGCCGGCCCGGCCCGCGCCCCGACGCCGCGGGCGACCTCATGGTCGCGGTCCACGTGGAACCGCACCCCGTCTTCACCCGCGACGGCGACGACCTGCGCGTGACGCTGCCGGTCACCTTCGCCGAGGCCGCCCTGGGCGGCGACGTGGAGGCGCCCGTGCTGGACGGCACCACGGTGCGCCTGCGGATCGCGCCCGGCACCCCCTCGGGCCGCACGCTGCGCGTCAAGGGCCGCGGCGTGCGGGTGGGGGAGCGCACCGGCGACCTGCTGGTGACCACCCAGGTCGTCGTCCCCCAGCGGCTCGACGGCGACGCGCGCGCCGCGGTGGAGGCCTTCCGCGAGGCCACCGCCGACGGCGACCCGCGCTCCGGGCTGCTGGACAGCGCCCGCGCGGCGGCGCCGCGGTCCTGAGGTCGATCGTTCCGGACGAGGCCGAGATCCAGGTCGGAAGGAGGCGGTGATGAGCACCGAGACGGGTCCCGGCGTCGCTCCCGACGCGCCGGTCTTCGTGATCTCCGTGGCGGCCGAGCTGGCCGGCATGCACCCCCAGACGCTGCGCCAGTACGACCGGCTCGGCCTGGTCTCGCCCTCCCGGGCGAGCGGGCGGGGCCGCCGCTACTCCGCGCGCGACGTCGTCCTGCTGCGCGAGGTGCAGCGCCTCTCCCAGGAGGAGGGCGTCAACCTCGCCGGCATCAAGCGCATCCTCGAGCTCGAGGCCGACAACGACCGCCTCCGCAGGCAGGTGCGCGAGCTCACCGACGAGCTGTCCTCGGCGCTCGTGGCGCTCCAGCGCTCGCGCCGGGTCTTCGCCGCGACGCCGTCGGGTGACGTGGTCGCCGTCGAGCGCGGACGCCGTCCGCTGCGCTCGGCCTTCGGCGCGGGGAGCTCCCTCGTCGTCTGGCGTCCCCAGCGCTGAGCGACTAGCGCGCCGCCCGGACCAGCCGGACGGCGTCCGCCAGGCCGAGGCGCGGGTCGGCCCGGCGCAGCGCGCGGATGGCCTGCACCTCGTCGGGGTGCCCGCTCGTCACGGCGCGCACCCGCTCGAGCGGCCAGTCCGACGCCGCGGTCGACCCGGCTCGACGACGGCGGACGTCACGCGCGAGGACGACCGCCAGCACGGTCAGCAGCCCGCCGGTGACCCAGTCGCCCTCGACCAGGGAGATGACCCCGAGGGCCAGGCACAGGGCGGCGGTGACGAGCGCGAACCAGGTCCACCAGCGATGCACGAGGGGGAGTCTGGCGCACGGGCGCCGCGGCGGCCAGGATCGCCGCATGACCGACGCCGCTCAGGACACCGCCCGCGCCGACATCGGAGTCACGGGGCTGGCGGTGATGGGCCGCAACCTCGCGCGCAACTTCGCCCGCCACGGCCACACCGTGGCCCTGCACAACCGCACCGCCTCCCGCGCCGAGGAGCTCGTGCGCGACTACGGCTCCGAGGGCGACTTCATCGCCTCGACCGACCTCCCGGGCTTCGTGGCCTCCCTCGCCAAGCCCCGCCGCGTCGTGATCATGGTCAAGGCCGGTGCCGCCACCGACGCCGTGATCCAGGAGCTGGTGCCGCTGCTGGAGGAGGGCGACATCGTCGTCGACGCCGGCAACGCCCACTTCGAGGACACCCGCCGCCGCGAGCGCGAGCTGCGCGACCAGGGCCTGCACTTCGTCGGCACGGGCGTCTCCGGCGGCGAGGAGGGCGCGCTGCTCGGGCCGAGCATCATGCCGGGCGGCTCGAAGGAGTCCTACGCCGCGCTCGGGCCGATCCTCGAGTCGATCGCCGTCGAGGTCGACGGCACGCCGTGCTGCACCTGGGTCGGCACGGACGGCGCCGGCCACTTCGTGAAGATGGTCCACAACGGCATCGAGTACGCCGACATGCAGCTCATCGGCGAGGCCTACGACCTCCTGCGCCAGGGGCTGGGGCTGCAGCCGGGCGAGCTGGCGAAGGTCTTCGATGAGTGGAACGCCGGCGACCTGGAGTCGTTCCTCATCGAGATCACCGCCCGGGTGCTGGCCAAGACCGATGAGGAGACCGGCAAGCCGCTGGTCGACCTCATCGTCGACCAGACGGAGCAGAAGGGCACCGGCCGCTGGACGGTGCAGGCCGCGCTCGACCTCGGCGTGCCCGTCACCGGCATCGCGGAGGCCGTCTTCGCGCGCTCGCTGTCCGGGTCCGCCGACCAGCGCCGCGCCGCGCAGGTGCTGCCCGGGCCGTCGGGGAAGGTCGAGGGCGCGGACGCCGAGCGGTTCGTCGACGACGTCCGCGCGGCGCTGTACGCCTCGAAGGTCGTCGCCTACGCGCAGGGCTTCGACATGATCGCCGCCGCGAGCGAGCAGTACGGCTGGGACGTCGACAAGGGCCAGATGGCGACCATCTGGCGCGGCGGGTGCATCATCCGGGCGCGCTTCCTCAACCGCATCAAGGAGGCGTACGACAAGGACGCCGCCCTGCCGTCGCTGCTGCTCGACGACTACTTCACCGAGGCCGTGGCCTCCGCGCAGGACGCCTGGCGGCGCGTGGTCGTGACGGCCGCGACGATCGGCGTCCCGGCGCCGGGGTTCTCCAGCGCCTTGGCCTACTACGACGCGCTGCGCCGCGACCGGCTCCCGGCGTCCCTGCTCCAGGGCCTGCGCGACCTCTTCGGCGCGCACACCTACGCCCGCGTCGACCGCGAGGGCACGTACCACACGATGTGGGGCGAGGACGGGCGCGAGGTGCGCCAGGACACCCAGGACCTCGGCTCGCACAACCCCCACTGAGGCCCGGCTGCTCCACCCCGCTCCAGCACGGGGCGGCCCTGTGCCATCCAGACGGGTGCAGGGCCGCCCCGTGCGCATCAGGGGCGGGTGCAGATCCGCCCACTGAGCTGGCGAGCGCTCCGCTCGCTCAGCGCCGCCAGAGGTGCGGCGTCGTCGTGGAGACCCGCACCAGCCCCGAGCGCTCGAGGATGGGCCGAGAGTGCTCGGTGGAGTCGCTGTGCACGAGCGTCCTGCCGCGCGCCAGTGCCGAGCGCGCCCGGGCGGCGGTGAGCGCGCGGTAGACGCCGCGCCCGCGCCACCGCGGACGCGTCGCGCCGCCCCACAGGCCCGCGAAGTCGCTGCGCGCGACCGGCTCGAGGCGCCCGCAACTGACGATGTCGCCCTCGGCCTCGGCGACCCACAGCTCCATCCCGTCGTCGAGGGCGAGGCGGCGCAGGAGCGCGTCGGCCGTCCGCGTCGACGCCGGGTCGCCGAAGGCCTCGTCGGCCATCGCGCTCATGGCGCGGACGTCGGCCTCCTCGGTGACGCGGCGCAGCGCGACGCCGGCCGGGAGCGGGACGTCGACGTCCAGCGACCGCGCCTCGCCGATCATGATCGACTCCGTCGCGTCGAGGACGAAGCCGGCGTCGCGCAGCGCCTCGGGGAGGCCTGGGGTGCGGTCGTGACCTCGAGTCTTCCACTCGACGCGCGTGATGGCGGGGTCGGCGCGGTAGTGCTCCAGCGCCGGGACGACGAGGGCCGCCAGATCGTCCCCGTCCTCGGGCCGCGGGTACGTGACGAAGCCGCGACCGCCGGCGAAGGTCACGAGGCGCAGCGGGCCGAGGCGGGTGACGGCGACCGCGCTGGGCGTCTCGGCGTCGGTGCGCAGCTGCGCGTCGTAGGCGTCGAGCAGCAGATGGGGGTCCGTCACCGCCCCATCGTGGCGCCCCGCGCCCCCGGCTGCGGGACGGCGGAACAGAGCCGCGTCCTGGGGAGTTGAGTGCAGTAGGCTCAAGTCAGCCCCACCACGCACCCAGCACGACCCGGAGGTCCCGTTGGAGCTCAAGCTCACCACCAAGAGCCAGGAGGCGCTGGCCTCCGCCGCCGCGCGCGCCGTCGAGGCGGGCCACGCCCAGGTCGAGCCGGTGCACCTGCTCGCCGCCCTCCTGGAGCAGGACGGCGTCGCCACCGCGCTGCTGGCTGCCACGGGCGCCGACGTCGCCGCCGTGCGCGAGCGCACCCGCGCCGCGCTGGCGGCCCTGCCCTCGGCGTCCGGCTCGTCCGTCGCCGCCCCGCAGCTCTCCCGGCCCGCCCTCGACGCGCTGACGACGGCGCGCAAGGAGTCGGAGGCGCACGGCGACGGCTTCGTCTCCGCCGACCACGTGCTGGTCGGCATCGCCGCAAGCGGCGGACCGGCCGCCCATCTCCTCCGCAGCGCCGGCGCCACCCGCGAGGTGCTGCTGGAGGCGCTGCCCGGCGTCCGCGGCGGTGCGCAGGTGACCACCGCCGACCCCGAGGGGACGTTCAAGGCGCTGGAGAAGTACGGCGTCGACCTCACCGCCCGCGCCCGGGAGGGCAAGATCGACCCGGTGATCGGCCGCGACGCCGAGATCCGCCGCGTCGTGCAGGTGCTGAGCCGGCGCACCAAGAACAACCCCGTGCTCATCGGCGAGCCGGGCGTCGGCAAGACCGCCGTCGTCGAGGGCCTCGCCCAGCGGATGGTCGCGGGCGACGTCCCGGAGTCCCTGCGCGGCAAGCGCCTCATCAGCCTCGACCTCGGCGCGATGGTTGCCGGCGCGAAGTACCGCGGCGAGTTCGAGGAGCGGCTCAAGGCCGTCCTCGACGAGATCCGCGGCGCCGAGGGGGAGGTCGTCACCTTCATCGACGAGCTGCACACCGTCGTCGGCGCGGGCGCCAGCGGCAGCGACTCCTCCCTCGACGCCGGCAACATGCTCAAGCCGATGCTGGCCCGCGGCGAGCTGCGCCTCGTCGGCGCCACGACGCTGACCGAGTACCGCGAGAAGATCGAGAAGGACGCCGCCCTCGAGCGGCGCTTCCAGCAGGTCTTCGTCGGCGAGCCGAGCGTCGAGGACACCATCGCGATCCTCCGCGGCCTCAACGAGCGCTACGAGGCGCACCACGGCGTCGAGATCACCGACGCCGCCCTGGTCGCCGCCGCGACGCTGTCCGACCGGTACATCTCCGGCCGCCAGCTGCCCGACAAGGCCATCGACCTCGTCGACGAGGCGGCGTCCCGCCTGCGGATGGAGATCGACTCCTCCCCCGTCGAGGTCGACGAGCTCCGCCGGGCCGTCGACCGGCTCAAGATGGAGGAGCTGGCGCTGGAGAACGAGGACGACCCCGCCTCCCGCGAGCGGCTGGAGCGGCTGCGCGCCGACCTGGCCGACCGCACCGAGGCCCTCGCGGCCCTCACCGCTCGCTGGGAGCAGCAGAAGGCTGGCCTGAACCGGGTCGGGCAGCTCAAGGCGACCCTCGACGAGCTGCGCGGCCAGGCCGAGCGGCTGCAGCGCGAGGGCGACCTGGCGCGCGCCAGCGAGGTCCTCTACGGCCGGATCCCCGGCGTCGAGCGCGAGCTGGTCGAGGCCCAGGCGGCGGAGGCCCACGGTGGCGCGAGCGCCGACGAGGAGCAGCTGGTCTCCGAGCACGTCGGTCCCGACGACATCGCCGGCGTGGTCGCGGCCTGGACCGGCATCCCGGTCGGGCGCCTGCTGGAGGGCGAGACCGCCAAGCTGCTGCGCATGGAGGAGGTCATCGGCGAGCGCCTCGTCGGGCAGCGCGAGGCCGTGCGGGCGGTGAGCGACGCCGTCCGCCGCTCGCGGGCCGGGATCGCCGACCCCGACCGCCCGACCGGCTCCTTCCTCTTCCTCGGCCCCACCGGCGTCGGCAAGACCGAGCTCGCCAAGGCGCTCGCGGACTTCCTCTTCGACGACGAGCGCGCCATGGTCCGCATCGACATGAGCGAGTACGGGGAGAAGCACTCCGTCGCCCGCCTCGTCGGCGCGCCCCCCGGGTACGTCGGCTACGAGTCCGGCGGCCAGCTCACCGAGGCCGTGCGGCGGCGTCCGTACAGCGTCGTCCTGCTCGACGAGGTGGAGAAGGCGCACCCGGAGGTCTTCGACGTCCTGCTCCAGGTGCTCGACGACGGGCGCCTGACCGACGGCCAGGGCCGCACGGTCGACTTCCGCAGCACGATCCTCGTGCTGACGTCCAACCTCGGCTCGCAGTTCCTCGTCGACCCGACGCTGGACCCCGCGGCCAAGCGGTCGGCGGTCATGGACGCCGTCCGGCTGGCGTTCAAGCCGGAGTTCCTCAACCGCCTCGACGACGTCGTGGTCTTCGACGCCCTGGGCGTGGAAGAGCTGAGCCGGATCGTCGACCTGCACGTGGCCGCGCTGGCCCGCCGCCTCGGCGAGCGCCGGCTGCACCTGCGGGTCACCGACGCCGCGCGCGAGTGGCTGGCGCTGGAGGGCTTCGACCCCGCCTACGGCGCCCGGCCGCTGCGCCGCCTCGTGCAGCGCCAGATCGGCGACTCCCTCGCCCGGTCCCTGCTGGCCGGGGAGGTGCGCGACGGCGACGCCGTCGTCGTCGACCGGGTCACGGGCGAGGACGGCAGCGTCGGGCTCTCGGTCCGCCGCGCCGACGCCGCCGCGGCCATCACGGCCTGATCACACGGGAGGGGGCGCGGGGAGCGGCGATGATCAGCGTGAGGTGGGTCACCCCGGGGTAGGTCAGGGGCATGACCGGAGACCAGACCACGCCCCAGGACCCGACCACCCAGCACGTCCTGCCCGACGCGCTCCCGGAGGAGACCATCGCTCACCCGGGCCTGGAGTCCGACATGAGCCTCGAGCCCGACTACGGCGAGTCGAGCTACCGGGGCAGCGGGCGGCTGGAGGGCAAGCGCGCCCTCATCACCGGCGGTGACTCGGGCATCGGTCGCGCGGTGGCGCTGGCCTACGCCCGCGAGGGCGCCGACGTGGCGATCGTCTACCTGCCGGAGGAGGAGTCCGACGCGCAGGAGACCAAGCGCGTCGTGGAGGCCTCGGGCAAGAAGTGCCTGACGCTGCCCGGCGACCTGCGCGAGGAGGCCTTCTGCCAAGAGGTCGTGCAGCGCACGGTCTCCGAGCTCGGCGGCCTCGAGGTGCTCGTGAGCAACGCGGCGTACCAGATGACGGTCGAGGGCCTGGAGGACCTCAGTACCGAGCAGCTCCTGCGCACCTTCACGACCAACGTCTTCGCGACGTTCTGGCTGTGCAAGGCCGCCATGCCGCACCTGCAGCCGGGCTCCAGCATCATCGTCACGACGTCGATCCAGGCCTACCAGCCCACCCCGGCGCTCATCGACTACGCCGCCACCAAGGGCGCGCTGCTCAACTTCACCAAGGCGCTGTCGCAGGAGCTCGCGCCGAAGGGCGTGCGGGTCAACACCGTCGCCCCCGGCCCGATCTGGACCCCGCTCATCCCGGCGACGATGCCGGCGGAGAAGGTCGGCAGCTTCGGCAGCGACACCCCGACCGGGCGCGCGGGCCAGCCGGTCGAGCTCTCGCCGGCCTACGTGTTCCTGGCCTCGCAGGAGTCCAGCTACATCACGGGCGAGCGGATCGGCGTCACCGGCGGCATGCCGACCCCCTGACCCACCCCGGACGTGATCATGGGATCCCGCCCGGGTGGGCGAGATCCCATGATCACGAGGTGGTGCGGTGGGGCCGGGGCAGGTCAGACCGTCGGGTAGCCGGGGTCGGCCACGGTCTGGCGCGGGGCGCCGCCGGCCTTGAAGAACGCGCTGGACTCCTTGCGCCACAGCAGCACGATGAGCGCGATGAAGATGATGACCTGGATCACGGCGATCACCACGTTCGCGGTGGTGCTGCTGTCGGAACCGAACGTCGTGAGGCTGGAGATGAGCCCCAGCACGGCCAGGACCGTGGCGACGATCCGGGCCCAGTTCTTGCCGCGGCCGGTGAACACCCCCAGCAGCACCCACAGCACGACGCTGATGATCGTGAAGATGATGCTCCCGGCGATGGCCCCTGAGACGAAGGTGTCCGGGTCGATGCCGGCCGGAGCCATGTCGCGGATCGCGTCGCGCTGGGTGAGGGTCAGGAGCGTGTTGATCACGCTCAGCGCCGCGAGGGCGTACATGAGCTTCTGGGCGAGGGAGACGGAGGACGGGGGCGCGCTGCGCAGGGCGGGAGAAGTCATGGCCCCAGCGTGGCGCACATCACAGTGAGTTCCCAACCGCCGCACGGGGTGATGTTGACGCCGGTCGGTAACTGTTCGGTCACGGTGCGAGCAGAGCCTCGAGCGCTCCGGCGACGACGTCCGGCCGCTCGACGAGCAGCATGTGCCCCGCGCCGGGCACCACGGACAGCACAGCCTCGGGCAGCGCCGCCGCCAGGGCCTCGGCGTGCTGGTGCGGGGTGAGCCGGTCGGCGTCCCCCACGAGCACTCGCACCCGGACGCCGGAGGCCGCCAGAGCGGGGAGCGCCGCGGTCTCGTCGTGGGCCATGAGCGCCGCGAACCACGCGCCCGTGCTGCGCCCGGACACCGGGCCCATCGCCCGGCTGGTGGCCGTGACCAGCGCCGGGTCCACCCCCGGGCCGTAGTTGGTGCGCTGCGTGAGCAGCCGCGGCGCCCGCGGCACGGGAAGGCCCTCGGGCAGCCGGGCCAGCGCCGCCATGAACGGCACGAGCGGCCGTCCCGCCGGCGACAGCCCGCCGGCGGAGGTGCTGCACAGCAGCACCCCGCGCGTGCGGGGCCCGAGCAGGTCCCGGTGGCGCCCGGCGGCGGACAGCACGGCCATCCCGCCCATCGAGTGACCGCCGAGCACGAGGGGCCCGTGCGGCGCCAGCGCCCGGACGACGGCCGCCAGGTCGTCGCCGAGGCGGCCGATGGACGCCGCGGCGTCGCCGCCGCGGGGCCCAGCGACGAACGAGGCGACGGACGAAGCGGCGGACGAGGCGTCGGACGCGCCGTGCCCGCGCTGGTCGTAGCGCACGACCCGCACCTGGGGGCGGGCGCGGGTGAGCTCGGCGACGGCGCGGTCCCAGGCGGCCGCGGCGAGGGTCCAACCGTGCACGAGCACCACGGTGACCGGCTCCGGCGCGGGCGCGGCCGGCTCCTGCACCCAGGCCGCCAGCCGGACGCCGTCCTCGGCCTCGACCCAGCGGTCGGGCGCGCGGACGGCGGCGCGCGGCGCCCGCACCCGGCGGGGCACCCGCAGCGCCCGGGGACGCAGGCGGCTCACGGCTCGGCGGATCAGCGCAGCTCGACGACCACCGGCGCGTGGTCGGACGCGCCCTTGCCCTTGCGCTCCTCGCGGTCGATGGACGCGCCCTCCACGCGGGCGGCCAGCGCCGGGGAGCACAGCGCGAAGTCGATCCGCATGCCCTGGCGCTTGGGGAAGCGCAGCTGCGTGTAGTCCCAGTAGGTGAAGACGCCCGGGCCGGGGGTGTGCGGGCGGACGACGTCGGCGTACCCGGCGTCCACGACGGCCGCGAAGGCGGCGCGCTCGGGCGCGGAGACGTGCGTGGACTGCGCGAAGACGGCCACGTCCCACACGTCGTCGTCGGTGGGGGCGACGTTCCAGTCCCCGCACAGGGCCACCTGCGCGTCGGGGTCAGCGGCCAGCCAGCCCGCACCGGCCACGCGCAGCGCCTCCAGCCACTCGAGCTTGTAGGCCAGGTGCGGGTCGCCCAGCGCGCGCCCGTTGGGCACGTAGAGGCTCCACACCCGCACGCCGCCGCACGTGGCGCCGATCGCCCGCGCCTCCGCGGCGGCCTCCTCCTCGGGCTTGCTCGACCACGCCGGCTGGTCGGGGAAGCCCACCTCGACGTCCTCGAGGCCCACCCGCGAGATCACGGCGACGCCGTTCCACTGGCTCAGGCCGACGTGCGCGACCTCGTACCCGAGCTCCGTGAAGCGCTCGGTGGGGAACTGCGCGTCGCGGCACTTCGTCTCCTGGACGGCCAGGACGTCGACGTCGCTGCGGGCCAGCCAGGCGGTCACCCGGTCGAGGCGGGCCCGGACGGAGTTCACGTTCCACGTCGCCAGTCGCACCCGGTCGACGCTAGTGCCTACCGTGGGCGGGTGCCCGAGAGCAGACCCCCCACCGCGCTCGTGACCGGCGCCACCGCCGGGATCGGGCTCGCCTTCGCCCGCGCGCTCGCCGCCCGCGGCCACGACCTCGTCCTCGTCGCCCGCGACGCCGCGCGCCTCGAGGCGACCGCGGCCGACCTGCGCGAGCGCCACGGCACGGGCGTGGAGGTGCTCGCCGCCGACCTGGCCGACCGCGCGCAGCTGCAGCGGGTGGCCGACCGGGTGGCCTCGCCGCAGGCGCCGGTCGACCTGCTCGTCAACAACGCCGGCTTCGGGCTGCGCCGCGGTCTCCTGGACGCCGGCCCCGAGGGGGTCGTGGAGCAGGAGCGGATGCTCGACGTGCTGTGCCGGGCGGTGCTCGTGCTCAGCGCTGCGGCGGCGCCGGCGATGGTCGCGCGCGGGCGCGGCGGCGTCCTCAACGTCTCCAGCGTGGCGGGCTGGACGGCGATGGGCGGCTACGCGGCCGCGAAGGCCTGGGTGACGACGTTCACCGAGGGCCTGGCCGGGGAGCTGCGCGGCACCGACGTGGTCGCGACGGCGCTGTGCCCGGGCTTCGTGCGCACCGAGTTCCACGAGCGGGCCGCGATGGACGTCTCCGCCTGGCCCGGCCTGCTGTGGCTGGACGCCGACGAGCTCGTCGAGCAGGCACTGCGCGACCTGCGGCGCGGGCGGGTCGTCAGCGTGCCCAGCCGCCGCTACGCGCTGGCGTCGGGGGTGCTGCGCGCCACGCCCCGGCCGCTGGTGCGCGCGGCGTCCACCGGCTTCAGTCGGCGACGAGGTGCGGCAGCTCGCTGACCTCGTCGGCGTCGGCGTCGCGCAGGTCGAGGTCCTCCACCGGGAGGGCCGAGCCGGGCAGCGCCGGGGGCGGGGTGCGCAGGGCCGGGCGCGCCACCGCGAGGAAGAGGACCAGCGCCGCCCCCGTGCCGGCGGTCATCACGACGCCGATGCCGACCGCGGGGGAGAGCCCGAGCAGGCTGGACAGCGGCGCGGCGAGCGAGCCGATGAGGAACTGCGCGAAGCCCAGCAGGGCCGCGGCCGTGCCGGCCGACTCGCCGTGGCGCTCCAGGGCGAGCACCGGGGCGTTCGGCTGCGCCAGGCCGATGAAGAACATCGTCGCGTACAGCGGCACGAGCACCCCGGCCAGCCCGAGGAGGCCCGTGAGGGTGGCGACGAGCAGCAGCGCGGAGGAGACCGCCCCGGCGGCCAGGGCGAAGGTCAGCAGGCCCTGCGAGGAGAACCGGTGCACCAGCGACCCGTTGGTCTGCGACCCGGCGACGATCGCCACGCCGCCGCCGGCGAAGGCGAGCGCGAACTGCAGCTGGCTGAAGCCGTACTGCTCCTGGAAGACGAACGACGAGCCGGCCA
>Ga0210040_10007702_pt1 | contig 12955 bp, 12 predicted proteins | sample CryGeyCG12114_NA_FD_185462 | JGI IMG/M metagenome (GOLD analysis project Ga0210040, IMG submission 185462) | Groundwater microbial communities from aquifer - Crystal Geyser CG19_WC_8/21/14_NA (SPAdes) (version 2) | ecosystem: Environmental > Aquatic > Deep subsurface > Groundwater | place: USA... | reverse complement strand
CTGATGAATCCTGGGAAAGAAATGTAAAAACTGCTATTGCGCTTCAAATTCCTCACCTTTCATGTTATGCACTTACCGTAGAGCCTAAAACTGCTTTGGAAAAGCTGATCAAACAGAAAACCCTGGACGATGTAGACACAGAAAAACAGGCAAGGCATTTTGAGTTGCTGATGCAATGGATGAAAGAAGCAGGGTACGAACACTATGAAATATCAAACTTTGCAAAACCTGGTTTTAGAAGCAGGCATAACAGCAGTTACTGGCAGGGAAAACCGTATGTAGGATTAGGGCCTTCTGCACACTCTTTTAATGAAACCAGCCGCCAGTGGAATGTAGCTAATAATGCTTTATACATACAAAGTCTTGCAAAAGGACTGGTGCCTTTTGAAACAGAAGTTTTAACAGCCGAACAGCAGCTAAACGAATATGTAATGACAAGCCTTCGTACTATTGAAGGTATTTCGCTGCAAAAAGTAAAACAAAACTTTGGAAATGACAAATACGAATACCTGATTAAAACTGCCCGGCCTCATCTTACAAATCAATATGTAACAATAGAGGACGATTTTTTAAAAACTACAACAGCAGGCAAATTACTGGCCGATGGTATAGCAAGCGACTTGTTTATGCTATAATATTTTTGTTATCTGCTTTTGAATCTCTGTTAAGCAGTGTTGTGTCACTCACTTGTACGGCAACTTTTTACTGAGCTTTTTTCATTTTTTACGAATTTATATTAAAATGTCTTCGATGTTTTTAAAGCCTTCTGCAGCGGGCAGCTGTTGCCACAATATTTCGTATATCGTTTTTGCAATCGGCATTTCTACTCCTACCTTTTCATTTGTTTTATAAATACATTTACTTGCATTAAAGCCTTCGGCCACCATATTTAATTCCAACTGAGCCGATTGAACAGAATAGCCTTTACCAAGCATATTGCCAAACGTACGATTGCGGCTGTACAAGCTATAACAGGTTACGAGCAAGTCTCCAAGATAAACAGAAGATGAATAGTTTACCTGACTACAAACTCCGTCGCCAACGGCTTTCTTTAAAAAAGAAACCATTTCACTTGCAGCATTGGCAATGTATACACTTAAAAAATTATCTCCGTATTCAAGGCCATGAGCAATACCTGCACCAAGGGCATAAATATTTTTTAAAACAGCCGCAAACTGAACACCTACTACATCGTGATTTACGACAGTATTTAAATATTCAGTATGAAAATGTTCACCTATTTGAGCAGTGATTACTTCATCAATTCCTGAAAATGTGAGGTAAGAAAGTTTTTCAGAGGCTACTTCTTCAGCATGACAAGGGCCCAAAACGGTAAAATAATCTGAAAGTTTAACCTGAAATTTTTGATGTAAATAATCATTAAGCAAATAATTGCACGAAGGCAAAATGCCCTTAACAGCAGAAACAATTTTTTTATTTTTGAAAATATCCGCAGGTAATTGTTCTAAAGCACTCTCGATAAAAGCTGAAGGAACCGCTATTACCAAAACATCAGATTCTCTAATTACATCTAAAATATTTCCATTCAACTTTAATAAAGAAGTATTAAAGTAAGCAGAACTAAGATAGTGAGGGTTGTGCCTTCGCTGCTGCATGTGGCGGATAGCACCTGTATTACGAATCCACCACTGTATAGGGTTATTATTATCAGTTAATATTTTTGCCAGTGCAGTAGCCCAGCTTCCGCTTCCTATAACTCCAAAATTCATCAAGGATCTTTTATTGTTTGAACAAACATACAAAAGACTGTGGATTTCAAAAAAAAGCCCCTTTTCAAACCAGCTTATTTACCACTATTATCTTCAAAAAGTTGTTCTTTAGGTACAACCTTTACTTTATCTCCATCCTTTAAGGTTTTGCTGACAAGGTCATACGGACCTGTTACTACCTCATCACCAGCCTTTAATCCGCTTACGATTTCTATATAGTTTATGTCTTGTATATCTGTTTTTACCTTCACCTTTTTTACTGTTACCTTATCAGCCTGCAACACAAATACGACTTCTTCCAGGTCTTCTGCATTTACTGTTGGCTCCTCGTTATTATCGGCACTATTCTGTTTATCATCTTTTTTATTTAATGCCTTATCCCCGCTTTTATCTCTTGTAGTAACAGCATTAATCGGAACAACCAAAACATTATTATGTGTTTTAGTTTGAATGTCTGCGCTTGCATTCATGCCTGGCCTGAACGGGAATACTTTTGATTTTCCTGACAACAGGTCCTGATAACTTTCAGGCAATAAACGAATATGCACTTCATAATTAGTAACCTCGGTGCTTGTACTTGCAACACTAGTTGCCAACGCTGCTGAGGTGTTACTACTCGCAATCTTGGTAACAATACCCTTAAACTTCCTGTTTGCGTATGCATCTACCTCCACCACAGCACTATCATCTAAATGTACTTTAGGAATGTCATTTTCTCCCACATTCACTCTCAGCTCCATTACATTCATATCTGCTACCCGCAGCATTTCTGTACCTGCCATTTGTGCCGTACCTACAACCCGCTCTCCTTTTTTTACTGCAAGTAAACTTACAACACCATCCATTGGTGCTACTAGCGTAGCACGCTTTACGTCTTTATTTGCCCTTGATAACTGGGCCTGAGCGCTTTGAACAGAAGCCTGTGAACCTTTAATACCTTGTACCGCTGCATTATACTGGGCCCTCGCAGTTTTTATAGATTGGTCTGCCTGTTCAAATTCTGCGCGTGAAATTACTTTTTCATCTAACAATTGTTTTTGCCTTTTATAAGTTACCTCTGCCTGGTCTAAGGTCGCTTTCAATGCATCTAACTGTGCTGTTGAATTTAATACCTGAGCCTGATACTGGTTAACAACAGCTGCTGCCTGGTCTCTTTGTGAATTATAAATATCTGCATAAATACGTGCCAGCACTTGACCTTTAGTTACGCTGTCTCCTTCACTTACATTTAGCTCTACAATTTCACCACTTATATCCGGACTTACTTTTACTTCCACTTCAGGGTAAACTTTACCACTAGCATTGACCGTTTCGATAATAGTACGGCTGACAGCTTTTTCGACAGTTGCTTTTGCTCCTTCTTCTTTTCCTATTACACCTTTTATCTTAAGAACTACCAATATCAGGATCAATGTAACTAATAGGCCTACGATCCATCTCAGCTTTTTATTCATACCGTACAATTTCTCGTTTTTGTTTTCTCCCTGCTTTAAAAAAGATTATAATTTTATTCCTCGTCCTTTATAAAACTCCAGCACTTTCATCTTGAACACGAAATCATAATGATTACTTACTTCATCTATTTGTGCGAGGTAAAGATTATTTTGAGTGATTATATAATCAAGCGTTCCCAGTAATCCGATGTCAAATCTTTTCTTTGATATATCAAATGCTTTTTGAGAATACGCCACTGTTCGTTGCGAAGCCTGATATTTCTGATACGATGAAAAAGCATCCTGATAAGCGTTATAAATATTTGTACGTAAGTTCAGATTCTCCTGGTCTTCCTGCAAATGCAATTGAGTTACGTTTGCTTTTGCTCTTTCCCATTGAGTTCTGCTGGTATAATTATTAAATATTGAAAAATTTATACCTATTCCGATATCCTGTCCAAAGTTCTGGTTTAATTGCTTAAAAAAAGGATTTTTACTATAACTCAGAACACCAACAGAAGGTGAATAAACAGGGTATTGAGTTCCGTTTACCTTTACAAATGAACCGTCAGGCTGAGCAGGAAGAACACCATAAACGGGATTTTGTGCATTAATGGCGCGGGTACTCATTCCTCCAAAAGCTGCCAAACCAGGATACATATACCCCCTGGCTGCTTTTACTTCTTTACCAGCAGCTTCTATACGAATTTTATACATTTTTTGTAGTGGCTGATAATTTAAAGCTAACTGATACACGGTTTCAGCCTGAAGATCTGCCATGTTTTCGATTGGTATATCATTTACAGAGGGCGCCGCAATGTCAAAAGGTACAGCAAAATCGACATTGAGATAGGCTTTTAAATTAATTAGTGCCTGCTCTATAAGTGCATTGGCCTGTAACAACGCAGAACTGTCTTTTGCAAGTTGTGCCTCCAGTTGAATTGCATTTAATTCAGGCTGACTTCCTGCGTTTACCAGCATACGGGTATTAGAAAGTTGTGCCCTTGACTGGTTGGTTTGAACTTCACTAATCCTTGCCTGTTCCCTGCGTAACATTACCTGTAAAAAAGCATTGGCTACTGCCAGAGAAATATCATTTTTTGCTTTATCAACTCCTATTTCATCTGCTTTTAGATAAAGATTATTTGCAGCAATTGTATTTTTACGTGCGTTCCAGTTAAAAATATTGTAGCTCGCCTGCAGATTCATATTTCCGGAGGTATAGCTGGAGCTTTCAAGTATATTAGTTGTTGGATTTGTGGTTAAACCATGCTGGTAACTGCTATTTATACTTCCGGTAAGATTTGGATAAAGCGTCATCTGACTTTGCCTGGCAGTAATTGCAGAAATCCTTGCCTGAACGTCTGATTGTTTTATGGAAATATTATTCTTAAGTGCATAATCAACGCATTGCTGCAGGCTCCATTTTTCCTGTCCAAAACCCTTCGCACAGAGTAACAGAATGAGAAAAATTAAAAAAAAATGCCTCATAAAACAAAAATAAAGTAAATAGATTCTTTAAAACTATTTAAAGAAACGAAATAAAGTCATACAAGTTTTAAATATTAGTTATTCTACTATATTAATATTCTCATACCTATTGTACGTAAATTAAGGATTATCAATTGTTACAGAAGTATTTTTTTGTGTTACTCACGCTCAAATTTTCTTTTTAAATATTGCACAACAGAAGGATCTTCCAGGTCTTCCATATCGCTTAATTCCAATTCAAGGGCTTTGGTGCTTAACTGTATCTCAATCAACGACATGATAAGTGAAATTATAAATACAAGCATAGCCAGGGCAAACATTATATTAGCCCATAACATTTGATTAATATAAATAAAATACATGCTGAAAATGCAGCTTAAAAAACTTAGTACTCCAAACGCTTGCATGTTTTTAATCAGCCTTAACCGGTATTTCAAATTTTTCATTTGACCGTGTATTTTTTCTTTATGATCTCCCATCTTATATTGGCTATGCAGGTTTCGAACTACACTGGCTAATGCTAGAAAACGGTTAGTATAGGCAAGCATTACCAGGCTAATGGCAGGGAAAAAGAGAGCAGGTGTATTGATTGTAATATTCATATGAGCAATTTGCAAAAAAAGGCTTTATCAGTTTATGAGAAGGACTTATTGCCTTTATACGTTATTCAATTATTATTTAAAATCCAGTGGTAAATTCATTTTAACATTAAAGTTCCTGCCCATATTAAAAACTCCACGCCTGCCTGTTACATTATTTATATCGGTATATTTTAATCTGCTTAAATGATTTTGATAAGCAACATTTGTTATATTATTTAAGGAAAGATATAAACTAAATATTTTACGTTTTTTAGCAGTAAAGTCACTTCCTGCACCTATATCAAATAAGGCATAACCTGCAGTTGGAGTCTCAGTATTATAAGCCTTGAAAACACGGTTTTGCCTGGCTGTTACATCCATCTCAGCTTTAAAATATAGGTTCCTTAACACGGCTCCCGACTTTGAAAAATTTGCCCTTAACTCACTTAGCAAATGAGCAGGAGGCATTGCAGGTAACCGATTGCTTCCTTCAAAATAATTGCTAAAGGTGCCGGCAACAAAAGAGAAGGTATTTTCAAAATGCAACCAATCCAAAGGGTGAGGATGTATATCAAAATTAGCTTCAAAGCCTGCAAGTGTTGCACCTGATTGGCCAAACTTAAAAGCTTCTAAAAGGGTACCATTATCATTTATCAGAGAGTCTCCTCCATCTGCGGCTTCGAGTCGGCTGTAATAGATATAGTTGTTTATATGATTATAAAAAGCATTAATACCAAAACTTATGTGCCTGCTAACCACTTCTAATCCGGCATCAACTTGTAATGAATTTTCTGTTTTTAAATTATTATCCCCATATTCATACCGGTACGTTCCTTCGTGTGCACCATTGCTGCTAAGTTCGGCAGCATTAGGAGCCCGGTATCCTCTGGCAATATTTGCCTTTAAAGTTACTTCATTTGATGCTTCATACGCTATACCCGCACTGCCACTTATATTTGCAAATTGTTTGTTTACCGCATTAAATTTCGTATAACCCATTTGCTGTAGGCCCTTAATGTCCATTTTCCTGGTGTCACCTCTCAAGCCACCGCTGATTGTAAGCTTTTTAAAGCTTTTTGTACTATAAACAAAAATACCAGCGTCAAATAAATTATATTCAGGTATCAGTTTTTCATCTGCCAGGTTTCGGTTTTGCTGATACATACCGTTTAACCCGAAAGTTGTTTTCCAACCTTGGTGAGCAGCCATTTGGTATTGTAAATTATAATTTACAGTCTTTAGATTAAAGTATAAATCAGGTGTAGCCGGTGCATCCGGATTACCAAATTCCCGGCGCTGATTTTGCTGATATGCAACTGTAGTCACCACCCTGTTTTTACCTGAAGCGATACTGTTATCTAAGGCAATTTTGAAATGTTGTACATGTTGGTAAGGAGTAATGAAACCTTTGCTTTTTAACTGGTCGTTTGTTGCTATTGCAGCGTAAGGAGTTTCTGCCATATACAAAAATTTTCCTGTAGATGAATCTCTTACACCTTCTGTCAAGCCTAATTTCTGATTAAAGTTGCTGATAAGCAAATGACTGTAACCCCACGATTTATTTATACCTATATAACCGCCCCAGTTTTTTTCATTGAAACGACTATTAAAGACACGGCCGTCATATTTGTTGCTGTAGTCTGCTGCCGACTTCAAACTTCCATACATATTCCAGTTAAAACCGTTTAGAAGATTGCCAGCCAGGTTAGCATTAAACCCTTCTGTATTATTGTTATCAGTATAAGTTGCTAATATATTACCCTTTATAGCACCTGCGGTAACAGGTTGATTTGTGATAAAATTAATAACGCCGGCAATACCGTCACTGCCATACATAAGTGAGGCAGGACCTTTTAATAGTTCTGCTCTTTGTACGCTGTATTCATCTATTTCAATACCATGTTCATCTCCCCATTGCTGTCCTTCCTGGCGTATGCCGTCATTTATTGTCACCACACGATTGTACCCCAGGCCACGTATCACTGGTTTTGATATAGCCGGTCCTGTTGTTATTACAGATATACCACCCTTTCTTACCAGAGCATTTATAAGATTTGTTGAAGCATTTTGAAGTAAATCTGTTTTTTTAACTAAAGAGACCGGTTGAGGAGAATTTCTTAATCGTGTAGCTGACGATACACCTGTAACGGTTACAGCTTCCTGCTCTACAGCTGTGGTACTTAAAGTAAAATCTTTTGAAATATTTCCATTTAAAGTAACAGGTACGATTTGTGAAGCATATCCCTGATATGTAACTTCTACAAGATAATTTCCCCGATTGACCGGAGAAGTTTTATAACTTCCGTTTACATCGGTAATTGCTCCGGTTTTAACGTCATGTAAAAAAACAGATGCACCAGATAAAGGATTTCCTTTTTCGTCGGTAACCTTACCCGTTAATACTGCCCTGGCAGACATCTGAGAAAAAGACAAAGCAGGACATAGCATCTGAAGATTTAAAAAAAGCAGGATAAATAATTTTTTCATAATTTGAAACATTGTTGCAAATATATACAATTGAAATAAATTTTGCAATGCTGTTGCAATTATCTTAATAAAATAATTTAAAATTCATTAAAAATATGCTCCTCTTTATAATTTTTTCCGTTGCTTACCTGTAAAATCTTCTTAAGTAAATGACAAAGCAAGTTTGCTAATAATGTTAATCTGAAAGAGTAAAACACGCTATAGAAGCAGGAATAGTCAGTTCTTAAAAACATTTATATCTCCTGTAACTGGCATAGGCTGGTAATTAAAAAAACAGCATAAATCTTAGATTGAAGGATGCCTTTCAAAAGCGAGGTTTCGGTCAAAATTATAACGATATGTAACCATCCGCCTGCTTTGCGTGCCACCGATAGATTTGTAAATACCAATCATACGGGCATTCCAGTCGCCTGCCCAGCCCATTTCAATTAAATCATAGCGGCCTTGTTTTCTAATGGCCAAAGCACCTGAATAAATGATAAAAGCATCTATACCAAGCGCCTGAAATTTAGGAACGATTCCAAAGGCAATACCATTTATTTTTCGGCTCGGTTTTGTTTTTTGCAAAATAAGTAACCTTAGTTTTTGCCATAGGCCAAACTTTCCATCAAAGTATTTGAAGTACTGATTAAGATCAGGAATGTTTATCCACATGGCGATAGGCGTGTCTTTATAATAAGCAAACCACACCAGTTTTTCATCCATTATTAGTTTCATCTTATTAAATAACTTCAGAGCCGCCTCATAACTTATCTCTTTGCCTTCGTTGTGCTGTGACCAGGCGAGGTTATAAATGGTTGAGAAATCTTTAGCATATTTAGCAAGATTACCCTTATCAATGTGCCGGGCAGAATAATCTGGTTTCGATGCATACTGAGCATGTCGTTCCCTGTACTTATCTCCCAACGTACCGTAAGCCTGCAAGGTATAGTAATACTGGTTATAGTAATTTTTAAAGCCGTACCCATCAAAAAGTTTTTCGTAATATCGCGGGTTGAACGAGATTCCATACATCGGCTCTTCATCAAAACCTTCAACCATCAAACCCCACCATTTGTCTCTTTCACCAAAGTTTACCGGCCCATCCATCGCTTCTACCTTATGCTCTTGCAGCCATTTCTTAGCGGTATCAAATAACAGGTTAGCCGCAGACTGATCGTCAATACATTCAAAAAAACCACAGCAACCGACAGGAAAAGTATCACCTTTGTTCATGTATTTTGTATTGGTAAAAGCAGCTATTCTTCCTATAAAATTTCCGTTATCATCTTTTAAAATCCATCTTTTGGCAGTGCCGTGTTTAAAGGCTTTATTCTTTTCCGTATCAAAAACATCCTTTATTTCCTGATCAAGTGGCCTTATGTATTTAGGGTTATTTTTATTAATCAATACATTAATCTTTATAAAGTATTCAGCAGTCGTCTGATCAGTCACTTCTGTTATTTGCATATAATAAAACCTTTTTTACTTACATATAAAATCAAAAAACCCTTCCTGTACATTTAATAATTATAAAACCTGTACTGGCTAAAAAGTTCTAAGTAAGATAATTTTACCAGAATAATAAAATAAGAAATCTAAATACTGGCATAAAAAGCAACTTTCACAATAAATATTTACCAATATGGAACTTTTTGAGCAAAAAAACCGTAAACATAAAAATTTTATATGGTGTAATTATTGATAAATAGTTGTTATAAATTTAATGTATGGAAAAAGAAGGTTTTTTTGTAGAAGTAAAAGAAATGGCAGAGCAATACGTAGAAGACCGACTGCTGCTGTTAAAATTGCAAACAACCGAAAAAGCAGCAAAAGCTTCTTCTTTTATTTTCATTGCTTTAGCTGTAAGTTTTATCAGCCTTATTTTAGTTATGATTATAAGTTTCATTATAGGTTATTACTTATCGCAGGCTGTAGGCAGTTATCCTGCAGGCTTTGCAATTTTGGCCGGTATTTATATTCTGCTTATTTTTCTTTTGCTTTATTTTAATAAAAAATTTATAGCCAAAAAAATTGCAGATACTATTGTAAAATTTTCACTGGATAATAAACAAACTTTCAGCAATGAAGTATAGAACCACATACGACCTGACACATATTACTTCTATTGAGGCGCTTAAACGAGAGCAAATGCTCGTAAAAGCAAGAATTAAAGACCGCGAAGGTGAATTACGCTTAAAAATGTATGAAATTCCTGCTGAACTTGCCGCAGCAGGCGCTAACACTTTAATACCAAAAGTGTTGAGGGGCAAGATTACAAATGCGGCTTTAAGCGGAGGTAAAAAATTGATTAATAATTTTTTTGTACCAGGAGAACCAGCACAACAAAACTTACTTACACATACTATAAAAAACCCAACCGGTGTTTTATCTTTTGTAAGAAAAGGAATCGGTTTACTTAAAGGAAGAAAGTAAGGTATTTAATGTAATATGATTATTGCAACAACTTCTGAAAATGTAATGCTATACCTTTGCCATTATGCAAAAATTTGCTCATGATACAGTCGTTCCTTTTAAAAACAGTGAACTGAGTAAAAAGCAGCAGATCGCTGCTATGTTTGATAAAATCGCTTTCAGATATGATTTTCTAAACCGGTTTTTATCAGCCGGTATTGATGTTAGCTGGAGAAAAAAAGCTATTAAACAATTACAAACTCTACAGCCAAAGTATATTTTAGATGTAGCAACAGGCACCGGTGATGTTGCTATTCTTGCAGAAAAAATGTTACACCCTGTAAAAATTACGGGGATAGATATTTCAGAAGGCATGCTTGACATCGGAAGAAAAAAAATACAGAAACTGGGATTACAAAATAAAATTGAGCTTTTAAAAGGTGACAGTGAAACGATGAACCTGGCAGATAATTCTTTTGACGCTATCACCGTGGCTTTTGGCGTCAGAAATTTTCAAAATCTCGAAAACGGTCTTACAGAGATGCTTCGAGTATTAAAACCCGGAGGCAAACTGGTAGTACTTGAGTTTTCCAGGCCAAAGCAGTTCTTATTTAAGAACTTTTATAATTTGTATATGAAAACGATTGCACCTGGTTTTGGAAAACTGATTGCTAAAAACAAAGATGCTTACCAATATTTGAATGATTCTGTACAAAGATTTCCTGAAGGAACTGATTTTATTAATATATTAAACAAAGCAGGATACACATCATCCTATTACAAGGCACTCACTTTAGGTATTTGCACTATTTACTGTGCAAGTAAATAGAATAGAATTTGTATTCAATTGCAAAGTTTTAGTAAAAGGTTTGCAATTAAAAGATGACTTTTACGGTCTAAACGTCTTTTTAAAAGCAACGTTTTGCATGCTTTTTTCGCAAGTAAATAAATTTATAAATAACAATAAATATAAGTTATAAGCCTAATTGTACCTACGTGAATAATAAAATAGTTACATGACAGATTTAAAGGAGATTTCAGGTTTTATAATTTCATTTAAGAAAACACTTATATTTTTTTTGTCAGTTTTTACTTTTTCTTTGTCTGCGAGCAGCCAGGAAAGAGAAGAAAACCGCCCCAACCACGACAACTGGCCATATTATTTTGGTATGTCGATCAGTTATAACTCGTCGACGCTGCATTCTTCCAAACATCCTCTTTTTTTGCAAAATGACAGCGTGCTGGCAGTAGAGCCTGGAAGCAGCGGAGGAATAGCTTTAGGCCTTGTTGGTACACTGCAACTATCTCCCCGGTTTTCTTTGCGGGCAAATCCTCAGTTAATTATTGGTGGCGCCAAATACTTTACCTACAGTTTAAAATACCCGACACTGGATGAAAAGTATATTGAGAAGAAGACACTTCCATCCAACATTGTCAGTTTTCCCTTTCAGGTAAAATTCAACAGTGACCGCATCCGCAACTTTCGCACTTATATGCTTGGCGGCATTAAATACGATATAGATCTTGCCAGTAATTCGCAGGCAAGAAATGCAGAAGACCTGGTAAAACTTAATAAGAATGATTTTGGAATTGAAGCTGGAATTGGCTTTAATTTCTTTTTCCGTTTTGTAACTTTTTCTCCTGAGTTAAAGATCAGTAATGGCCTTACCAACATACACAGCCGTGATGCAAATTTAAAATTCAGTAATGTACTGGATAAGTTACATTCAAGAATGGTTGTTTTTTCGATTATTTTAGAAGATTAATTAACTTAATTCACTTCCTGTATTTTTCATTTAGTAATTTTTAAGAAAAAGGTGTAGAAAAGATGCTTTTCGCTAAAATATAAAAGGCCTCGTTTTTGAGGCCTCTTACTTTTTATTTATATTTTTTTAAGCAGCTTGTTTTTGTTTCTGACGTTTTAGCTGATTAACTATAGATTCAAACGCATTGTCAAAAGACTCTTCAAATGATTTAGACGTTGCCTTTACAAAAAAATCATGTTTTGGAACATGAACACGAAGTTCTACAATCTTGTCTTTTAAGGCATGTACAATATTGTCTAATTTCAAGAAAACATCCACTTTTGTTATTTTATCGTGGAAAGTATTTAGCTTATCTACTTTTTTTCTTACTAATTCAATAAGTTTTTCATCTCCTGTAAAATGAACAGTTTGAATTTTTACTTCCATAACATTCCTGTTTTATATGAATAAATAATAAATAAAGAACTAAGCGTACATTTTAAACATCGGCAATTAATTGATCAAGCAATATGAAGTTATTAAAATGAACTCGAAATAATAATGATTAATTCTTTTTTTCTTTTAAAAAAGAATAGTATAACCTTATCAATTAACAATTGTACTTAACGCATGCTACTGTTTATTATTGCAATAATAAAAACAGCTCCTGCTCTACTCATTATTTTCATATAATAAATTATAACTTTAACCTGAACCTTTATAGCTTAGTAATTTTTTATTCTTTATTTTTTTGGAGGTAATGCAAAAGCTATTGCTTCATGCTCAAAATGACCTTTATGAGAACCATCGCAAAAAGGTTTATTTTGAGAAAGACCGCAACGGCATATAGAAATCCTTTCCCGTCCTTGAAGCTCATAATTATTTCCGTTTTTATCTACAATTTCAAAATCGCCTTCTACTATTAACGATCCGTTGTTGTTTACTGTAATTTTAGTTGTAGCCATGTTTATTTTATCAATTTATAACCGAAAGTATACAATTAGAAACAAAACTTTTTCTTTAATTCTAAAAAATTAATCATTACATTCTAAACTGAGTTTCAAATAGAAACAAGCATTTTTTTAAAGGAATGT
>Ga0210040_10007701_pt1 | contig 12956 bp, 10 predicted proteins | sample CryGeyCG12114_NA_FD_185462 | JGI IMG/M metagenome (GOLD analysis project Ga0210040, IMG submission 185462) | Groundwater microbial communities from aquifer - Crystal Geyser CG19_WC_8/21/14_NA (SPAdes) (version 2) | ecosystem: Environmental > Aquatic > Deep subsurface > Groundwater | place: USA... | reverse complement strand
AGTCCACGGCGTGGTCGACGAGGTCCTCGGTGAGGTGGTAGCCGTCGCCCGGGGTGCGAACCGGATCGACCGGTGAGGTGCCGTCGTAGAGCTGGGGGAACCAGTGGTTCATCTCGGCACCCATGAAGCCGTAGAACGCGTCGAACCCCTCCCCCGTCGGCCAGCGGGTGAACGGTCCCGAGGCGGTGACCTCGACCGGCGGGGTCTGGTGCCACTTGCCGAAGGCGGCGGTGCTCCAGCCGTTGCCGCTGAGCACCTGCGCCAGCGTCGCGGCGCTCGCCGGCCGGTAGCCGGTGTAGCCGGGTTCGGGCGTCGACATCTCCGAGGTGACGCCCATCCCCACCGAGTGGTGGTTGCGCCCGGTCATCAACGCCTGCCGCGTCGGCGAGCACAGCGCAGTCACGTGGAAGCGGCTGAACCGCAGGCCGTCGTCGGCCAGCCGCTCCGCGGTCGGCATCCGGCACGGTCCGCCGTAGGCACTGGAGGCGCCGAAGCCCATGTCGTCGACGAGGACGACCAGGACGTTGGGGGCGCCATCCGGCGGGCGCACCGGACGCACCGGGCCGACGAAGGTCCGATCTGCGGTGGCGGTGCGCACGTCGAGCGGCAGCTGCGTGCGGTCGGGTTCTACGTGGTCGTGCACGAGGGCATCAGACCACGACCGGGGCCGGACTCAGGCGTGCGACGCGCCCTCGGCGGCGAGCAGGCGACGGCTCAGGGAGTCCACGGGCGTGGACTGCACCTTGAGCAGGGCCACCGCATCCTCGGGCGGCAGCGGCCGCGCGAACAGGTAGCCCTGCCCGATCTCGATGCCGCTGGCCCGCAACCGGGCCCGCTGCTCCTCGTCCTCGATGCCCTCGCCGTAGACCGTGATACCGAGCGTCTGCCCCAGCGCGATCACCCCGCGCAGCAGGTCCTCGGCGCGGGCCGTCTCCGCGGCGGTCGCGCCGTCGAGGAAGGACCGATCCACCTTCAAGATGTCCAGGGGCAGCGACTGCAGGTAGGACAACGCCGACCTGCCGGTGCCGAAGTCGTCGAGCGCGATCCGCACCCCGCGCTCGCGCAGCGCCTCGAACCGTCTCCGGGCGACGTCGACGTCGGGCTCGACGGTCGACTCGGTCACCTCCAGGACCAGCTGCTGGGGCGGCAGTCCGCTGACCCCCAGCGACTCCTCGACCGTCGAGACGAAGTCCTCCTGCGCCAGATCCATCCCCGAGACGTTCACGTGGGCGGCCAGCGGCACCCCGAACGTGGCGGACCACTGGGCGATCTGCGCGGTGGCGGTGGACAGCACCATCGCACCGAGCTCGGAGATCAATCCGAACTGCTCGGCGACCGGCACGAATCGCGCCGGCGAGACGGCACCGTGCACCGGGTGGGTCCACCGCACCAGCGCCTCGAAGCCGAGGGCCTGGCCGGATGCGAGGTCGACCAGGGGCTGGTAGCAGACGTTCAGGCCGTTCTCCGCGAGCGCCTTGCGGAGGTCCTTGCCGATCGTCACGGTCTCGTCGGCGAGCGCCACCATCTCCTCGGTGCAGACCTCGATCCGGTTGCGGCCGGAGCGGCGTGCGTCGCGGACGGCGAGGCCGGCGCCGTGGATCAGGTCGGTGGCACTGGCCCGCGGGCCGACGACGGCCCGGGTGACCAGTCCGCAGGTGGCGGACAGCTGCACGCGACGGCCGTCGGGCAGGGCGGCCGGGGAGGTCACCGCCGCCACGATGCGGTAGGCGAGGTCCAGGGCGACCGCCGGCGTCGGGAGGTGACCGAACAGCACGCCGACCTGGCTGTCGGTGGTGCGGGCGAGCAACCCGATCGAGCCGACCTCGCGCGCGATCCGGCCGGCCATCACGGCGACGACCTCGTCGGTGACCACGTGGGCGCCGAGGTCCACGGCGGAGTGGATGCCCTCGAGGTCGACGAGCAGCAGTGCCGGTTCGGCCTCCGTCGTCGCGTCGACGTACGCCGCCAGCGCGTCACCGCAGGCGTGCAGGAACGGCGCGAACGCCAGTAGCCCGGTGACCTCGTCGCGCGCCTGGCTCCGAACGGGTCCCGCAGCGTTCCGCTCCGCCTTCTGGCCCCAGCGCACGCTCACCTCCGACGACGTCGTGGGTGGCACGGCTCGCGCTCCCCGTCTGCTCCAGAGTAAGGAGACTGGCGGGCCGCGTCGGGGCTTTCACCGAACCCGGCACGAATCCTTTACGGCCGGTCCGGTCCGGTTCGGTCCGTGAGCGTCGAGAGGCGGGCGCCGAGCCGGCAGTAGGCTGATCAGCGTGCAGTCCGACCGGCAGCTCGACTGGCGTCCGGACCTGGTCGTCCTCGACTGCGACGGCGTGCTGGTCGACACCGAGCGGCTGACCGTCGCCGTGGAGGCCCGGGTGCTCACCGAGCTGGGCTGGCCGCACACCACCGCGGACGTGGTCGAGCGGTGGATGGGCCGGTCCTCGGCCAGTCAGCTCGCGGAGGTCGAGTCCCGTCTGGGCGCCGAGGCGGCGGTCCGGTTCGACGAGCTGCTGACCGCCGAGCTGCACGAGTCCTTCCGCCGCGACCTGACCGCGGTCGACGGTGTGGAGCAGCTGCTCGACGCCCTCGAGGCCGCTGGAGTCGCCACCTGCGTGGCCTCCAGCGGCACGCACGAGCGGATCCGGCTGACCCTCGGGCTGACCGGGCTGCTGCCCCGCTTCGAGGGCAGGATCTCCAGCGCGACCGACGTACGCGAGGGGAAGCCGGCGCCCGACCTGTTCCTGCAGGCCGCGGCGGGCCTGGGCGTGCCCCCGGCCCGCTGCATCGTCGTGGAGGACAGCGTGCCGGGGGTGCAGGCGGCCGTGGCCGCCGGCATGACCGTCTTCGGGTACGCCGGCGGCCTCGGCTCCGCGGCGGCGATGGCGGCCGCCGGCGCGCTGCTGTTCGAGCACATGACCGACCTCGTCGACCGCCTCACCTGACCGGGCCGGACCGAGCTGGACGGGGGTCGGTCAGTCGGTGCTGCTGCTGGCTTCCGCGGCGCCCACCTCGGAGTCCGCGTCCTCGGTCACGATCTCGCCACCGGAGTTCTCCAGGTGCGCCCGGATGAACCAGTGGAACAGCTCGAGCTGCTCGAGGTTGCTGATCAGCAGGTCCTCGGTGACGGGGTCGAGGTCCCCGACCGTCTCGACCGCGGCGCGGGTCTCGCCGACGACCCCGCGGTAGACCAGGTCCAGGGCCCCCAGGTGCTCCTGGGTCTTGGCGCGGCCGATGCTGTAGTCGTCCCAGGTGCGCTCGGAGACGATCGAGCCGGGCGTGCCCTTCGGCGAGCCGCCGAGGGTGGCGATGCGCTCGGCGGCGCTGTCGGCCATCGCCCGGACGGCGTCGACCTGCGGGTCGATCATCTCGTGCACGGCGATGAAGTGGGGGCCCACGACGTTCCAGTGCACGTGCTTGAGGGTCAGGTGGAGGTCGTTGTAGGCGTGCAGCCGTGACTGCAGCAGGTCGATGACGGTGACGGCGTCGGCGTCGTCCATGCCGGGGACTGTGTAGTGGATCTTGGTAGCCATACCCCCTTCCTACCCCGCGACCGGTGACCCCTCACGTGTTGCGTCCCACTCACGACGCAGGATCGCGAACTGATCCTCGTCGCCCCACTCAGGGAACAGGGGTGCGAGCACCGCCCACGTCTCATCGGAGATCTCTTGTCTGGCAGCCATGCCACAACCCTGGACGCGGACGCTCCCCGAATCGTTTACCAACACGCCCCAGGGCTACCAACACGCCCCAGGGCGCGGGCGCCGTCTCGCGGTGACCCTGGCCGGGGCGCCGCCGGCCCCCGTCGGGGAGGATGCTCGCTGTGACCTCCGCCCCTCCACCTGGCTCGCCCCAGGACCCCTCCCGGGCCTCCGCTGCCGCCACCGCGTCTCCCTCGCCCGAGCTGGTCGAGCTGGCGCACCGCTACGGCATCGCGACCGACTACGTCGACTGGCAGGACCGGCCGGTCGAGGTGCCGGCGACCACCGTGAGCGCCGTCCTGGCCGCGATGGGGGTCGACACCTCCGACCCGGTGCAGGCCCTGGTGGCTCGTGAGGACGAGCCGTGGCGGCGCGTGCTGCCGCCCTGCGTGGTGCTGCGCCAGGGCGAGCGGCGGGTGCTGCCGGTGCACGTCCCCGACGGCGAGCCCGCCGCGGTCGACCTGCACCTGGAGACCGGCGAGGTCCGCTCGCTGCAGCGGGTCGACCACGGCGTCGCACCTCGCCGGGTCGACGGCGCGCTCGTCGCGGAGGCCGGCTTCGAGCTGCCTGCCGGCCTGCCGCTGGGCTATCACACCGCGCGGACCCGCAGTGGTGGGTCGGACGCGTCGTGCACCGTCGTGGTCACCCCCGACTGGCTCGGCGTGCCGGTGGCGATGGGCGAGCACCGGTCCTGGGGGTTCGCGGCGCAGCTCTACAGCGTCCGCTCGCACGACTCGTGGGGCGTCGGTGACCTCACCGACCTCACCGACCTCGCCGTCTGGTCGGCCGCCGAGCTCGGGGCGGACTACCTGCTGGTCAATCCGCTGCACGCCGCCGAGCCGGTCGCGCCGCTGGAGCCCTCGCCGTACCTCCCGACCTCGCGCCGGTTCTTCCACCCGCTCTACCTCCGCGTCGAGCGGATCCCGGAGTACGCCGCCCTGCCGGTCGACGCGAGCACGCGGGTCGACGAGCTGGCCCGCCGGGTCCACGACGAGCTCGACGGCGCCGACGTCGTCGACCGGGACACCGCCTGGACCGCGAAGCGGGAGGCATTGCAGCTCGTGCACGCCGTCCCGCGCAGCGCCGGGCGCGAGCTCGACCTGGCGGCGTACCGGCAGCGGCACGGCGAGGCTCTGCTGCGCTTCGCCACCTGGAGCGTGCTGGCCCAGCAGCACGGCACCGACTTCCGGGCGTGGCCCGAGGCGCTGCAGGACGTGGCCTCGGCGGAGGTGTCCGGCTTCGCGGCCGCCCACGCCGAGCAGATCGGCTTCGAGACCTGGCTGCAGTGGGTGCTCGACGAGCAGCTGCAGGCGGCACAGGCCAAGGCCGTCGGGGCCGGGATGACTCTCGGCACGGTGCACGACCTCGCGGTCGGGGTGCACCCGGGCGGTGCCGACGTGTGGCGGATGCGCACGACGTACGCCCGCGGGATCCAGGTCGGCGCCCCGCCCGACCCGTTCAACCAGGTCGGCCAGGACTGGAGCCAGCCGCCGTGGCGGCCGGACCGGCTCGAGGAGCTGGGCTACGCGCCGTTCCGTGACCTGATCGCCAACCTGCTGCGGCACGCCGGCGGGGTCCGGGTCGACCACGTCATCGGGCTGTTCCGGCTCTGGTGGATCCCCGAGGGCAGGCCGCCGTCGGCGGGGACCTACGTCCGCTACGACCACGAGGCGATGGTCGGGGTGCTCGCGCTCGAGGCGCACCGCGCCGGCGCCGTCGTCGTCGGCGAGGACCTCGGTGTGGTGGAGCCGTTCGCGCGGGAGTACCTCGCCTCCCGAGGCGTGCTCGGCACCTCGATCCTGTGGTTCGAGCGCGACGACCAGGGCCGCCCGCTGGCCGCCGAGCGGTGGCGCGAGTGGTGCATGGCATCGGTGACCACCCACGACCTGCCGCCGAGCGCCGGCTACCTGACCGCGGAGCACGTCAAGCTCCGTGACCGGCTCGGGCTGCTGACGCGGCCGCTCGCGGAGGAGGAGGCGGCCGACGCCGAGGAGCGCGAGGCGTGGCTCGCCGAGCTGCGGTCCCGCGGCCTGCTCGCCGACGCGACCGACGGCGACCCGGCCATCGAGGCGACCGTCGAGGCCCTGCACCGCTACCTCGCGCTCACTCCGGCCCGGCTGCTCAACGTGGCGCTCACCGACGCCGTCGGGGACCGGCGGACCCAGAACCAGCCGGGGACCACCGACGAGTACCCGAACTGGCGGGTGCCGCTGTCGGGTCCCGACGAGCAGCCGATGCTGCTCGAGGACGTGCTGACCTCCGAGCGGGCCGCGCACCTGGCCCGGGCTCTCAGCCAGGCGCTCGAGCGGTCACGGGCCACCGGGACGGCGGCCGACCCTGGCTAGCATCGCGACATGCCGTTCGAGCACCGCACCGTCTTCCGCACCGCCGACGAGGACGTCGACGCCTACCGGCTGATGACCGCGGTGGTGGTGCCCCGGCCGATCGCCTGGGTGAGCACGGTGTCGGCCGACGGGGTGGTGAACCTGGCGCCACACTCGTTCTACACCGTGGCGTGCGCGAACCCGCCGATCGTGCAGTTCACCTCGGTCGGCGCCAAGGACACGCTCCGCAACGTGCAGGACACCCGTGAGTTCGTCGTGAACCTCGCGCACGCGCCGCTGCTGCACGCCGTCAACGACAGCTCGGCGCCGTTCCCCCCGGACGCCGGCGAGGCCGACGAGCTCGGGATCGCGATGGAGCCCAGTGAGGTGGTGGCGCCGCCGCGGGTGCGGGACTCACCGGTCTCAATCGAGTGCCGGCTGCACAGCAGCCTGCTGCTCGGCGACTCCACCGTGGTGCTCGGCGCGGTGCAGGTGATCACGGTCGCCGACGACGTGTTGGTCGGCGGGCACCCGGAGTACGCCCTGCTCGACCCGCTCACCCGGCTGGGCAAGGACGAGTGGGGGCTGCACGCGGACGTCACCTCGCTGACCCGCCCACGCCGACCCGAGGATGTCCGCGAGGCGGGGTGTCAGCCCCGCCAACCACCGAGCAGGTAGCCGGGTCGGCAGCACGGCGTCGACTGCGATGGCCAGCTCGAGGACCACTCCCCCGACCAGCAGCCCGGCGACGAGATCGCCGAACCAGTGCCAGCTCAAGGTCAGCGACACGACCACCATCGTGGCGCACAGCAGCCCGACCACGCCGCGCAGCGCGGCTTGCACGCGTTGGGGGGGCACGAGGTACCGCGTGACGAGGTAGGCGGCGACGCCGTAGACCAGGACGATGTTGGCGGTGTGGCCCGAGGGGTAGGCCATCCCGCCGCTGAAGAAGGAGGGGTCCGAGGTCGCCGGCGCCGAGCGGCCCAGGCCGACCTTGAGGATCAGCACGACCAGGTTGACGCCGAACACCGCGCCCCCGGCGAGCACCGCGGGACGCCACGAGCGGGTGCGTCGCCACACCAGGAGCAGGACGACCGCCAGCACCGGCAGGCACACCGCCCGCTGGCCGATCCGGTCCAGGACGTGCAGCAGGGGGGTCCAGCCGCCGGGGTCCACGGCGAGGTGGGCGTAGGCGTCGACGTAGCGCAGCGGCCCCGCCGCCAGGCCGGTGAACGCGACGAACACCGCACTGAGGAACGCAGCGCTGGCCAGGGCCGCGGAGACCTCGCCGGACCAGCCGTCGTCCCGCGACTGCGGCGCGACCGGCGACGCGGTGGGCTCCTGTCGACGGGTGCCGACGACGATTGTCACGACGTCAAGGGTAGGCGATCAGACTGAGGGCAACCTGTCGAGGACGTGTCAGGCTGGCCACATGGGTGTGACGGACCAGGGCGCTGACCCGACTGCTGACCCGACTCGTGACCCGGCTCCTGACGTTGCCTCGGGAGGGGTGCCGGGACGGGTGCCGGGACGGGGCCGGCGACCGGGGCCGAGCACCCGGGTGCGGGTGCACGAGGTGCGCACCGACCCCTCCGCGGTGCTGCGCCACGAGGACCGACTGGCGACCGAGGAGCCCCTGGAGATCCGGCTGGCGTGGCCCGGCCGCCCTGCCGAGCGGGTCGCGGTCACGATGCGGACGCCGGGTCACGACTTCGAGCTCGCCACCGGCTTCCTGCACGGCGAGGGCGTGCTCTCCTCGGCCGAGGACCTGCGCACGGTCGCCTACTGCACGGACGTGACGCTGTCGCCGGAGCAGGAGTTCAACGTGGTCACCGTGGAGCTCGACCGGCCGCCCCGCAAGAGCCCCGCCGAGAGGTACGCCGGGCCGGCCGCCGCATCGTCGGCCTGCGGCGTGTGCGGCACCGAGAGCATCGACGACGTCCTCGCGCTGTGCGGGGTGCGGGGCTCCGGCCGATGGGAGGACCTCCGGGTGGCCCCGGAGGTGGTCCTCGGTCTCCCGGATCGGCTGCGCGAGGAGCAGCGGGTCTTCGAGTCGACCGGTGGCCTGCACGCGGCGGGGCTGTTCGACGAGCACGGCACCCCGTCCGTCGTACGGGAGGACGTGGGGCGGCACAACGCGGTCGACAAGGTGGTCGGCGCGCGCATCCTCGCCGGCGCCTCCCCCGCCGCGCCGCTGCTGTGCGTCAGCGGCCGCATCGGCTTCGAGATCGTGCAGAAGGCGGTCGTCGCCGACGTCGGGGTGCTCGCCGCCGTCGGTGCCCCCTCCAGCCTGGCCGTCCACCTCGCGACCTCGGCGGGGCTCACCACCGCCGGTTTCGTGCGCGGCGGGAGGTACGTCGTCTACTCGTCCGCCGAGCGCCTCGTGGTGTGACCCCGGGATGTGACCCCGGGATGTCCCCCGGGATGTGCGGGGTTTCTGTCGGATTCTGTCGGTGCGCCGTCCTAGGTTCCTGGTGTGCGCATCCTCCACACCTCCGACTGGCACCTGGGACGCTCGTTCCACGGTGTCGGGATGCTGGGTGCCCAGGCGGCACACGTCGACCACCTCCTCGAGGTGGTCGAGTCCGAGCAGGTGGATCTGGTCCTCGTCGCCGGTGACGTGCACGACCGCGCGCTCCCGCCGGTGGACGCCGTCGAGCTCGCCGACGAGACCTTCGCCCGACTCGCGGCCTCGCGCGCGAGCGTGGTGGTCTCCAGCGGCAACCACGACTCCCCCGCCCGGCTCGGGTTCAACTCCCGCCTGGCGGACGCCTCCGGGGTGCACCTGCGCACCCGGTGGCAGGAGGTCGGCACCCCGGTGCTGCTCGGCGACGACCACGGGACGGTGGCGGTGCACGCCATCCCCTACCTCGAGCCCGACGCGGTGCGCGCCGCGTGGTCCCTACCCGAGCGCAGCCACCAGGCCGCGCTCGGCGCCGCCATGGCGCGGGTGCACGCCGACCTGCTGCACCGCGACCCGGTCCGGTCCGTCGTCCTGGCCCACGCGTTCGTCGCCGGCAGCCCGGACGCCGCCCCGGAGATGGCGTCCACCAGCGAGCGCGACATCTCCGTCGGTGGCTTGTCCATCGCTCCCACGAGCCTGTTCACCGGCGTCGACTACGCCGCCCTCGGTCACCTGCACGGGCCGCAGACGCTCACCGACACGGTGCGCTACAGCGGGTCCCCCCTGGCCTACTCGTTCTCCGAGGCCGGTCACACCAAGGGGTCCTGGCTGGTCGACCTGGGTCCGTCGGGTGTCACCGGCACGACGTTCGTGCCCGCGCCCGTGCCGCGGGGACTCGCGACCGTGCGGGGCCGGTTGGCCGACCTGCTGGCGGACCCGGAGCTGGCGGTGCACAAGGACCACTGGCTCCAGGTGACGCTCACCGACTCCCGGCGGCCGCAGCACGCCATGGACCAGTTGCGGGCCCGGTTCCCGCACACCCTGGTGCTCGGCTTCGAGCCCGAGGGCGCCCCGGCCCGTCGCGGACCGGTGGTCCCGCATGTCGACGGGCGCAGCGACCTCGACGTCGCGCTCGGCTTCGTGGCGGAGGTCCGCGAACTCGAGGCGAGCACCGAGGAGGAGCTGCTGCTCCAGCTGGCCTGCGACTCGTGCCGCCTCGAGGAGGACGCCGACGCCGACTTCCGCGGCGTCGACCTGCACGGCGAGGTCGGCCAGGGCCGGGGCGAGAAGGCGGTGGGCTGATGCGGCTGCACCACCTCACCGTCTCGGCGTTCGGGCCGTTCCCCGGGACCGAGCACGTCGACTTCGACCAGCTCAACGACGCCGGCCTGTTCCTGATGACCGGTGCCACCGGCGCCGGCAAGACGAGCCTGCTCGACGCGGTCTGCTTCGCGCTCTACGGAGCGGTTCCCGGGGTCCGGGAGGTGCGGTCGCTGCGGTCACAGCACGCCTCCGCCGAGGCGGTCCCCGAGGTGGTGCTCGACTTCACCGTGCGGGAACGCCGGTTCGTGGTGCGCCGCCGACCGGAGTGGCAGCGCCCCAAGCGACGCGGCACCGGCACCACGACGGAGAAGACGTTCGCCTCCATCACCGAGCTCATCGACGGCTCCGAGCACTTCCTCACCGCTCGCGCCGCCGAGGTCGGGCACCTGGTCCGCGACCTGATGGGCATGAGCGCCAGCCAGTTCACCCAGGTCGCGCTGCTGCCGCAGGGCGAGTTCCAGACGTTCCTGCGCGCCTCCTCCCAGGAACGGCACGACGTCTTGCAGCAGCTCTTCCGCACCGACCGGTTCGCGCGCATCGAGGAGTGGGTCGGTGAGCACAGCCGCCGGCTGCGGGAGGAGGCGCAGACGGGGCGGGACGCCGTCCAGCGGCTCGTCGACGGGGTCGCCGAGCGGTCCGGCGTTCCGGTGCCCGACGACCTCCACGGCGACGACCTCCCTCGGGCAGCCGCCGACGGGCAGGTGCTCGGCTGGGTCGACGAGCTCGTCGAGGCGGCCCGCTCGACCGCGGAGGCGGCCGGGTCCGAGCACGCCCGCGCCTCCCGTGACTCCGGTGCCGCGAGGCTGCGGCTGGAGCGGGCGACGCGGCGCGCCGAGCTCCGCGCCCGCCGTGACGACGCCCGCGAGGTGCTCACCCGACTCGACGACACCGAGCCCGAGGCAGAGCAGGTGCAGGACCGGCTGCGCGCCCACGAGCGCGCGTTGCGCTGCCTGCCGGTGCTGGAGGAGCTCACCCGCGCCGGGCGCGACGCCGCCGCCGACGACGAGGTCCTGCGCCGCGGCGTGCGATCGCTGGAGCGGGCCGCACTCCCCGCGTGGGACGGCGTTCCGGGTCTGGAGCCCGCCTCGATCGTGGGCCTCCTCGTCCGTGCGGACGACCGCTCGCGACCGGTGGTCCCCGCCCCCGAGGCCGCCCCCGCCGGGGCCTCCGCCGCCGAGATCTCCCCCAGCGGGGTCTCCGCCGCCGACCTGTCGGCGGTGGTGGAGGCAGCCCGGGACCAGGTCGCACGCTGGACGGCGCTGGTGCCCCGCGAGCGTGCTGCCGAGCAGGCGCGGCGCTCCCGCGACCGGGACCGTCTCGCGCTCGAGGCCGCGGAGCGCGACCTGGTGGACGCCGACACCCGCTGTCGCCAGCTGCCCAACGACCTCGACACCCTCGAGCGCGACCTGGCAGTGGTGACCCAGCGAGCGGTCCGCCGGCCCGCGCTGGAGACGGAGCTGACCGCAGCGAGCGCCCGCCACCGCGCGGCCGTCGCTCTGCCCGGTGCTCGGGACCGGCTGCGCGACCTCCAGGACGCCGAGCGCGAAGCCCGCGACCGGGCGCAGGATGCCCGCGGCCACCTGCAGGACCTGGTCGCACGCCGGCTGGCCGGCATGGCGGCCGAGCTGGCGGGATCGCTGAGCGACGGCGCCGCATGCCAGGTCTGCGGCAGCACCGCCCACCCGCAGAAGGCGACGGCCGCGCACGACGCCGTGACCGACGCCGACCACGAGGCCGCTGACGCACGGCTCACCGCGGCCACGGCGGCGCTCGACCAGACGCGCGCCGACGTGCACGAGCAGCAGCGCACGCACGACACCCTGGTGCTCGCCAGCGCCGGGCTGGACGTCGACGACGCCACGGCCGAGGTCGAGGCGAGCACGGCCGCCCTGGCCGACGCCGTCGCCGCGGCCCAGCAGCAGGAGGAGCTGCAGGCGAGGCTCCGTGCCCTCCGCCTGGAGCAGGTCGCGGTGACCGAGCGCCAGTCCGTCGCCGCGAGCGCCGTGGCGAGGCTCACCGAGCTGGTCGCCGCCCACGATCGGACCATCACCGAGGTGGCGGCCGAGCTGGCCACCGTGCTCGGTGACGGCGTCTCGGTCGCCACCGCCTCCGCGGCGCTGGCTCGCTGGGGTGACCTGGTGGCGACCGCGCGAGACGCGGTCGCCGACCTGGACCGCAGCCGGGAGCGGCTCCGTGAGGTGGCTGCCCGCTGCGATGACGCAGTGGCCGAGCACGGGTTCACCACCGTCACCGACGTGCGGTCCTCGGTGGCGGCCGACCGCGAGCGTGAGGCGCTCGCCGAGTGGCTCCGCGAGCGCGAGACCGCACGCGTGCGGGCCCGAGCCGTCCTCGACGACCCCGAGCTCGCGGAGCTCGAGCTGGTCCGTGCAGTCGCTGGTGCCGAGGACCTCGAGCCTGGTGCCGCCCTCGAGCTGTTGGCGCGCGAGGCCGCCGAGGCCGAGCACCGGGCCGGCCTCGCCGCGGGCGCGGCGACGCTCGAGGCGGACCGTGCCGCCGCCCTGACCTCGTTGCGTGACCGGCTGGCGGCCGCCGTGGACGCGTGGGCCCCGCTGCGGGACACCTCGCTGCGCGCCGAGGGCATCGCTCGCCTGGTCAAGGGACGAGGGCACGACAACCAGCTGCAGATGCGGCTGTCGGCGTACGTCCTGGCGACCCGGCTGGACCAGGTGGTCGCCGCGGCCAACGAGCGGTTGGCGCACATGCGCGACCAGCGCTACGTGCTCCAGCGCACGGACCGCGCCGAACGTCGCGGCACCCAGGCCGGCCTCGGCCTCGAGGTCGTTGACCAGTGGACCGGTGAGGCGCGTGCCCCGAGCACGCTCTCGGGCGGGGAGACGTTCGTGGTCTCGCTGGCCCTGGCCCTGGGCCTGGCCGACGTCGTCACGCACGAGGCCGGCGGCACCGAGGTGGAGACCCTGTTCGTCGACGAGGGCTTCGGCACGCTCGACGCCGACACGCTCGACGACGTGATGGACCGGCTCGACGGCCTGCGCGCCGGTGGCCGCACGGTCGGCGTGGTCAGCCACGTCACCGAGCTCCGCGACCGGATCCCCGTGCAGGTGCAGGTCGAGAAGGGCCGCCACGGGTCCACGGTGCGGGTCCGCAGCCTGGCTGCCATCGGCTGATCGCACCGGCTGATTCCACCGGCTGATTCCACCGGCTGATTCCACCGGCAACGACGGCCAG
>Ga0210040_10007700_pt1 | contig 12957 bp, 11 predicted proteins | sample CryGeyCG12114_NA_FD_185462 | JGI IMG/M metagenome (GOLD analysis project Ga0210040, IMG submission 185462) | Groundwater microbial communities from aquifer - Crystal Geyser CG19_WC_8/21/14_NA (SPAdes) (version 2) | ecosystem: Environmental > Aquatic > Deep subsurface > Groundwater | place: USA... | reverse complement strand
CGGCGCGGCCAGCGACGTCTACGCCCTCGGGCTGGTCGGTTACGAGTGCCTGGCCGGGCGGCGGGCGTTCGACGGCGAGAACTCCGTGCAGATCGCCCTGAGCCACCTCCGGGACACCCCCGATCCGTTGCCGGACGACGTCCCGGAGCAGGTGCGGGTGCTGATCGGGCGCGCCTCGGTCCGGGATCCCGCGCGCCGGCTGTCGGACGGCGCAGCGTTCCGGGACGCGATCGACGACGTGCTCGCCGGCCGCCGGCTGGCCCCGCCGGCGCCGGACACCAGCCCGCTGCCCACCGGGCCGCTCGCCCACCGCGGACGCCGCCGGGCGCGCGTGCTGGCACCGCTGGCCGCGCTCGTCGTCGGTGCGGGCGTCGGCGTCGGTGCCCTGCAGCTGGCTCTCGATCCCGCTCCGGCCCCGGCCGCGCAGGAGGCCGGTTCCGCCGGCACCGTCCTGCTGGTGGCGGCCGACCACCTGGGCCGGCCGGTCGCGGAGGTCGAGGCCGACCTGGGCCGGCTGGGCCTGCGCGTCGAGCGGGTCGCCGACGCCGCCGCCGAGGGTGCGGCCGGCACGGTCACCGCCCTCGGCCCGACCGGCGCGCTGGAGCGCGGCACGCTCGTCCGGGTCAGCTACGCCACCGGCAGCCCGGAGGTCGCCGCAGGCGACGGGCCGGTGGTGAGCGACGTGACCTCGGAGGCGCCCGCACCGGCGCCCTCCACCCCGGTGCCGGTGGATCCCCCGGTGGTCCCCACTGCACCCGCCGCGGCCCCGCCGGCCGAGGCGCCGACGACCGAGGCGCCGTCGACCGGGCAGCCGGCCGCCGAGCCCCCGGCGTCGTCGAACGGGAACGCCAACGGCAAGGCGAACGGGAACGGCAACGGGAACGGCGCCGCCAAGGGGAACTCCGGCCGCGGCAAGGGCTGACGGTTCCCCCGGCCCCCGGTCAGCTCCGGCGAGCCGGGCCCGCCCACAGGGCCCCGCCGAGGCACGCCATCGCGGCGGTGAGCAGGAAGCCGCGGTCGGTGGCGACGACGGGCAGCACGACGAGCACCCAGAAGACGGCGAGCCCGACCAGACCGCCCGCGGCGACGCGCCAGGCGGTCCCTGCGTCGATCCGCCGGCCGCCGGGGAGCAGCGCGGCGGAGGCCGCCAGGCCGAGCACCGTGCAGGCGGTGGCGAAGGCCGACCACAGCGGGATGTCCGACCAGAACGACTCCCCGCCGAAGCGCAGCGCCAGGCCGATCTCCAGCAGGACGAGGGACGCCAGCACCAGCCCGAGGACCAGCAGGGACGACCGGTCGGGCGCCTTCCGGCCCGGCGGCTCCTCGGCGTCCCCGGGCATGGGGACCGGTCCGGTCACCAGCGAGTCGGGCCACCCCGCAGCGGACCCGGTGTCCTGCGCCGGGGGTGGGGGCGGGGAAGAGGTTGCTGCCGGGCCGGCCGTGACCGCTCCGGCGGCGGTCGCCCCGGCGGGCGCGGGCGGGTGGCTCCCGGGCAGGCCCGGGACGAAGTCCACCGGTCCGGTGGCCTGCATCGTCGGCACGGGCGCCGGGCTGGTGGCCGCGGGGTGCGGCGGCAGCTGCGGCGCGGGAACCGCCGGTGCGACGACCGGGATCTCCTCGGTGCGCGGCGGCGCCGGCTGCGCGGGCCCGGCCGGCGGCTGGGGGTCGGTCGGCGGCTGGGGGTCGGTCGGTGAACTCACGGGCCCTCCCTCGCAGCGGACGACCGGCCGTGCGGCCGGCCGGTCCCAGCACCGTATCCGGGCGGGCGCTCCCGGCGGGCCGGGCACACCGGCGGCCGCCGTCCTAAGGTCGGGCGGGTGAGCATCCGCGCCGGCATCGTCGTCACCGGTACCGAAGTCCTCACCGGGCGCGTCGCCGACGCCAACGGGCCCTGGCTCGCGGAGCAGCTGCGCGAGCTGGGCGTCGACGTCGGGCACGTCGTGGTCGTCGGCGACCGTCCGGACGACCTGCGGGCCGCCATGGGGTTCCTCGCGGGCACCGGCGTGCCGCTCGTCGTCACCACCGGGGGCCTCGGCCCCACGGCCGACGACCTCACCGCCGACGTCGTGGGGGAGTACCAGGGGCGCCCGTCGTCGGTCGACGAGGCGCTCGAGCGGCGGATCGCCGACGTCGTCGAGCGGCTCATGGCCATGCGGGGCTGGCGGGCCGACGCCGCGTCCACCGCGGCCGGCGTCCGCAAGCAGGCCCGGGTCCCCGACGGGGCCACCGTGCTCGATCCGGTCGGCACCGCGCCCGGGCTCGTCGTCCCGCCGGCGGAGGGCCGACAGGGGCCGGTCGTGCTGGTGCTGCCCGGGCCGCCGGGGGAGCTGCGCGGCATGTGGCCCGCCGCGGTGGCCGCCGGACCGGTGGCCGCGCTGCTCGACGGCGCCCCCGAGCTGCGCCAGTCCACCGTCCGCATGTGGGGCACGCTCGAGGCGCAGCTGGCCGCCACGCTCCGCGACGCCGACCCCGAGCTGGGCGGCCTGGAGATCACCACCTGCCTGCGCGAGGGCGAGCTGGAGATCGTCACGCGCTACGCCCCGGACGCCCAGCCGGCCTACGACCGGCTGGTCGAGGTGCTCACCGAGCGGCACGGGGACACCGTCTTCTCCACCGGGCCCGACCTCGACGCCGTGGTGGCGGACGCCCTGTCCGGCCGGGGCCTCACCATCGCCACGGGCGAGTCCTGCACCGGCGGGCTGCTCGCCGGACGGCTGAGCGCCCGTCCCGGGTCGTCGGCCTACCTGCTGGGCGGGGTCACCACGTACGCGAACGGCGCCAAGGAGGCGTTGCTCGACGTCTCGGCGAACCTGCTGGCCCGGCACGGCGCGGTGAGCGCCGAGGTCGCCGCCGCGATGGCCGACGGCGCGCGCAGCCGGTTCGGCGCCGACGTCGGGGTCGGCATCACCGGTGTCGCCGGTCCCGGCGGGGGCACCGCCGACAAGCCGGTCGGCACGGTGCACGTGTGCGTCGTCGGCCCGGACGGCCGGGTGGCCCGTGCGCTGCGGCTGCGCGGCTCCCGGACGGCCGTGCGGGAACGATCCGTCACGATGGCGCTGCACCTGCTGCGCGAGCTGCTGCTCGGGGGGCCGCCGGCCTGAGGGGGCAGGTGTCCGGCGCGCCCGGGCGGGGCACCTCCCGACGGTGACGACGCTGACCCTGCACGCGACCGGCACGGCTCCACCCGCCGAGGTCTGGGAGCGGTACGCCGTCCCCGCGCGCTGGTCGGGGTGGTCGCCGCAGATCACGGGGGTGGAGTTCCCGGAGGACCGGCTGACCGCCGGTGTTCCCGGCCGCGTCCTCGGCCCCCTCGGGGTCGCGGTGCCCTTCACCGTGGAGGACGTCGACGAGGCCGCCCGGCGGTGGTCGTGGCGGGTGGTGGTCGGGCCGCTGCGCGTGCGGCTGCTGCACTGGGTCGTCGACGGGCCCGGTGCCGGGACGACGACCGGGCTGCGGCTCTCGGGGCCGGCTCCGCTCGTCCTGGGCTACGCCCCCGCCGCCCGCCTGGCCCTGGGTCGCCTCGTCCGCCCCTGACCCGCTGGCAGAGGGCGCGCCCGCGCCGGTCGCGGACGCCTTCTGCGCCTCCCGTCCCGGGGGCGAGCGGGGCGCCGTGCTGGGCACCCTCCCGGCCACCGCCGCCGTCGCGTCGCTGGTCAGGCGCTCGTCGGTCACGGGCCCGGGCTGAGGGGCCCACAGGCAGTAGTCTCATGGGGTCGGAGCACGTGCTCCGCCCAGCAGGGCGGTGACGATCCGGTGCCGGGATGCGTGCACACGGAGGCCCCCGGGTCAGGGGGACGGAGAGCGGGGAGCGTGGCTTCAGACGACGGGCCCCGGCCGGATCTGGCCGTCGCGCCCGACGCCGTCTTCCGGCTGGACGCCGAGGCACGGTTCACCTACGTGAACCCGGCCGCGGAGCTGCTCCTGGAACGGCGCGCCGAGGAGCTGCTCGGGCGCCGGGCGGCGGAGTGCTTCCCCGCCGCCGTGGGCACGATCGTCGGTGACCGGTACCGGGAGACGGTGGCCGACGGCCGGGCACGCGAGTTCGACTACTACTACGAGCCGCAGGCCCGCTGGTACGAGATCCGCGTCTTCGCGGAGCCGCCCGGGATCGCGGTCTTCTTCCGGGACGTCGACTCGCGGCACCGCGCCCATGCCGAGCGGGACGCCGAGCTGCGACGGCTCACGTCGGTGCTGGAGGCGCTGCCCTCGGCGACGGTCCTCCTCGACGAGGACCGTCGCATCCTCACCGGCAACCGCGCGTGGCTGAACGGCGGGGCCCAGCCCGCGCGGCCGACCGGGGTGCCCGGCAGCGACTACCTCGAGGCGATCCGGCCGGGGCTCGCGCCCACCGACGCCGAGACGATCGCGGCCGGGATCGGCCGGCTGCTCGAAGGGTCCGCCGCGCCGGCCCCGGCGAGCTTCGAGCACGAGTACCCCCGGTCCACGCCCACCACGACCGGCTGGTTCCGGCTGCAGGCCTCCCGGGTCGAGCAGCCGCACCGGATCGTGGTCACCCACACCGACATCACCGAACGGGTGCGCGGCGAGCAGGCGCTGGCCTGGCGGGCGCGGCACGACGACCTGACCGGGCTGGCCAACCGGGGCACCCTGCTGGACCTCACCGCCGAGGCCCTGGCCGACGGACCGGCCGAGGACGGCGCCGGCGCGGCGCTGATCGTGCTGGACCTCGACGGGTTCAAGACCATCAACGACTCGCTGGGTCACGGCATCGGCGACCAGCTGCTGCGCCAGGTGGGGCACCGGCTCGCGGGAGCGCTGCGCCCCGGCGACGCCGTCGGCCGGCTGGGCAGCGACCAGTTCGTCGTGCTGGCGCGCGGGTGCCACGTCTCGGACGCCGCGGACCTCGCCTTCCGCCTGCAGGGCACCTTCACCCGGCCCTTCCCCGCGTCCGGCATCTCGGTACCGCTCTCGGCCAGCGTGGGTGTGGCGGTCGCCCAGCCCGAGGCGCGCGACCCGCACCAGCTGCTCAGCGACGCCGACGCGGCGATGTTCGCGGCCAAGAGCATGGGACGGGACCGGGTGCGGCTGTTCTCGCCCGGGCTGCGCGAAGCCGCCCGCTGGCGGCTGGAGGTCGCCACGAGGCTGCGCGACGAGGCGATCGACCAGCTCGTCGTCTACTACCAGCCCGTCGTGCGCCTGGACACCGGTGCGGTGGAGGGCGTGGAGGCGCTGGTCCGGTGGCAGCACCCAGAGCGCGGGCTCCTCGGCCCGGACACCTTCCTCTCCGTCGCCGAGGAGACGGGCCAGATCATCCCCATCACCCGGTGGCTGCTGCGCGAGACGACCCGCCGCGCCGCCGCCTGGGCCGCCGAAGGGCTGCCGCTGCGCATGTCGGTGAACATCAGCGCCCGGCACTTCTCGGCCGAGACCCTGGTGCGCGACGTGCGGCTGGCGCTGCGCGAGTCGGGCCTGGCCCCCGACCAGCTGGTCCTGGAGCTGACCGAGACCAGTGTCGCCGAGGACCCGACGCGCGCCGAGGACCAGCTCACCGTGCTGCGCCGGGCCGGCGTCCGCATCGCCATCGACGACTTCGGCACCGGCTGGTCGTCGCTGGCCCAGCTCTTCTCGCTGCCCATCGGCACGCTGAAGATCGACCGGTCGCTGCTCGTCGCCGCCGAGCAGGTCACCGGTGGCGAGGGCGGCGCCGTCCTGGCCGCGATCGTCGCGCTCACCCGGACGCTGGGCATCCGCTCGGTCGCCGAGGGCGTGGAGACCGTGGACCACCTGCGGATGGTGCGCGAGGCCGGGTGCGACCTGGTGCAGGGCTGGCTGCTCGGGCACCCCATGCCGCCGGACGAGCTCTCGGGCTGGCTCCGCCGCGTCCAGGACGCGGGCGGCGACGCCTGCGCGATGGCCGCTGCCCGTACGCCGGTCACCACCGCGCCTTGAGCGTCCGTCGGATCACCCGGCGGGCGACGGCGCCGGCCGGGCCCCCGGCCGCTCTCCCCCCGTCCCCACCCCCACCGCCGACGACGGGCACGGGCCCGGCGGGGCAGACTGCTCCCGTGCTGGACAGCCCCCTCTCCTCCGCCCCGGCCGACGACGCCGTCCGTGAGCCGCTGCCCGCCGAGGCCGCCGGCTCCCGCGACAGCCGCCCGAGGCCGTCGCTGGACCTGCTCATCTGGGACGCCCCGAACATCGACATGACCCTGTCGACGGTCATCGGTGCCCGGCCCACGGCGGCGTCCCGGCCCCGCTTCGACGCCATCGCGGCCTGGTTCGTCGCCGCTGCCGGCGAGCCCGCGGCGGCCGGGCGCGACGGGAACGCCCCCGACGTCGAGGCGTGCGTCTTCGCCAACATCCCGCCGGTGCCGGGGACGCTGCAGCGCTGGGTGGAGGCGTTGCGCGGCTTCGGGTACGCGGTCTTCGCGCGCCCGAAGGCCCAGCCCGACGACGACATCGACCAGGACATGCTCGACCACATCGCGGTCCGGTCGCACAGCCACCACCTGCGCCGGCTGGTGGTCTTCTCCGGCGACGGCCGGAACTTCGCCGAGCCGCTGGAGGACCTGGCCCGTCAGGGCACCCAGGTCGTCGTCGTCGCCTTCAGCGAGGTGGCCGGCTACGCCATCAGCTCCGACCTCATCGATTTCATCGACATCGAGGACGTGCCCGGCGCGTTCGTCGAGCCGCTGGACCGGGTGCGGCTGGACGCGCTGCCCGCCGACGGCGCCTGGCTGCGCCCGACGCGCAGCCTGCGGGACTTCGTCAGCTCCTACACGGCACGCCGCACCTGACGGCACGCGCACGCGGAACGGACGATTACCGTTCCGCACCGCGGGCGCCGGCCGATGCGCCGGGGTCCGTGCGCGGGCGCGCGGAACGAGAACGGAGATCAGCATGAGCAGCGTTCCTGGCGTCGACCACCCCGAGGAGCAGTCCGACGCCGACGTCACGCTCGCGGCCCGGGGGATCTCGGTGAACACGCGCGTGGAGTTCGTCGGCGACGGCGTCGTCGTGGTGCGGCCGTCGGCCGGGGACTACGTCGGCCAGTCCGTCGTCGTCCCCGGCGACAAGGTCGACGTCTACTGGAAGTCCACCGAGATCAGGCGGGTGCTGCCCGCCGACGTCCTGGAGGTCGAGTCGGGCACGGTCGTGCGCTGGCGGCTGCAGATCACCGGCCCTGCCGAGGAGAGCCAGCGCCGCACGGCCGTCCGCGGTCGTGTCGTCCTCCCGGTGACGGTCAGGTACCGCTCCGTCGAGCTGACCGGGGAGAGCCTGGACATGAGCGAGAACGGGGTCCGGGCCCGGTTCGAGGGGTTCGGGGCGCCGCCCGAACCCGGTGCCTCGCTGGACCTCGTCGTCGAGTTGGAGGACGAGGAGCTGCGCACGAAGGCCCTGGTCGTCCGCGCTCAGGGGCGGGGCGTCCGCTGGCTGATGTCGATCCGCTTCGTCGACATCCAGGAGAAGGACCAGGACCGGGTGCGTCGGCGGGTGTTCCAGGCCCTGCGCGAGGAGCGCGCCAAGAGCATGGAGTGAGGCTCGGTCACTCCCGGCGGATCTCGCCGGAGCGGGGCTCGGGCAGGCGCTCGCGCTGCTGCCCCTGAGGCGACTCGCCCCGGCCGGAGGGCAACCGTGCCCACACGTGCTTGCGCCCGGGGCGCTCCTCCCAGCCGTAGGTGGTCGAGAGCTGGGTCACCAGGTGCAGGCCCATGCCACCGAACGCGGGGTCGCGGTCGACAGCGGGGACCGGGGGCTTGTCGGGTGCCTCGTCGCTGAGGTCGAGCAGCCAGCCCTCCGGGCCGGCCACCACGAGGGCGCGGACGTCGCCGCCCCCGTGCCGCAGGGCGTTGGAGGCCAGCTCCTCGAAGACCAGCAGCAGCCCGTCCCGGGCGTCCTCGGTGGAGGCCGACGCCACCGAGGGGTGGGCGATCCGCGCGCGCAGGTCCGACCGCACCCGCGAGACGACGTGCATCGCTTCCAGCTGCCAGTGCCACACGTCGCCGGGGACCGACGGGACGGGCGCGGAGGGCCACGCGTCCCGGGCCGGGTCGTCGGCCATCGCATCTCCCTCGCGTCTGCTTCGCAGGGCGGGCCGGGTGGTCCCGGCCGCGCCCCATCCTGACCGATACCGCCGCGGCGCGCGAAGGGGGGAGTGGCGGCGGGCGCGGCCGGGCACACTGGCGACGTGGACGATCTGCTGCGAGACCTCAGCCGGGTGGTGCTGGCCGAGCGGGATCTCGAGCCGGTCCTCACCGAGATCACCGAGATCGCAGCCCGCGGGGTCTCCGGCGCCGAGGCGGTGTCCATCACGATGTTGCGCGGGGAGAAGCCCTTCACCGCCGCCTACTCCGGCGAGATGGCGCTGCAGGCCGACGAGCTGCAGTACGCCGAGGACTCCGGCCCCTGCATGGACGCCGGTCGGGGCGGCGTCGTGCTGCGAATCGACGACATGCCCACCGAGACGCGCTGGCCCCGGTACGTGGCGCGGGTGCGCGAGGAGGGGGTGCGCAGCTCCCTGTCGGTGCCCCTGCCCTACCAGGGCACCTACATCGGCGCCCTGAACGTCTACTCGTCGCAGCCGGCGGCGTTCGCCTCCGCGGAGTCGCTGAGCGCCGGACGGGACGTCGCGGAGACGGTCGCGGTCGCGGTGGTCAACGCCGATGCCCACCACCGGCTCGGCGAGCGGGCCGACAACCTGCAGCTGGCCATGGAGACGCGGGCGGTGATCGAGCAGGCGAAGGGCGTCCTCATGGCCCAGCGCCGGGTGGACGCGGATGCGGCCTTCGAGATCCTGCGGGACGCCTCGCAGCGTTACAACCGCAAACTCCGCGACATCGCCGGCGGCATCGTGGAATCCACGCAGGCGAGCTAGTCCGGCAGCACCTCCCCGTCGAGGCGGGACAACCGCGACACCAGGAGCTCGACGGCTGCCGCGCTGTCGACGCGTTCCGCGACCTCCACGGCGGTCGGGGACGTCGAGACCGACCGCCGGTCGACCAGCGTCTGCCCGCGACCGGCACCCAGGGTCGTGTCGACGACGACGTCCCGGGAGACGGTGCCCAGCGTGCCGGGCGCGATGGCCTCGGTCAGCGCCAGCGCGTCGTGCACGACGACCCCGGGGACGCCGTAGGCGTTCCGTGCGTGGTCGAGGTACTGCTGCAGGATCGCGCCGGCGGTCGCGCCGACCGGGCCCGCCGCGGCGAACCGGGCGATGCCCTCCTCGGACAGCACCGTGGGCAGCGTGACGTCCAGGCCCACCATGACCGTGGGGACGGTGGAGCCGAAGACGGCGGCGGCCGCCTCCGGGTCCGACCAGATGTTGAACTCCGCCGCCGCGGTGACGTTGCCCCCGCGCGCCGCGGACCCACCCATGACGACCAGCCGGTCGATCCGCTCGGCGGCTCCGGGGTAGACGGCCAGCAGCAGTGCGATGTTCGTGAGCGGGCCGATGGCCGCGACGGTGACCGGCTCGTCGGAGCCCGCGAGCAGCTCCGCGAGGGCCACCACCGCCGGGCGCGGGTCGAGCCGTGCCGGCGAGGGCGGCAGCTGTACGCCGCCCAGCCCCTCCGCGCCGTGCACGTGGCCCGCCCGCTCGGGCTGCGGGTGGATCAGCGAGGCACGGGCGCCCGCGGCGACCGGGACGTCGGAGCGCCCCGCGAGGTGCAGCACCCGCAGCGCGTTCTCCGTCGTCAGCGCGAGGTCGACGTTGCCGTGGACCGTGGTGACCAGCTGCAGGTCGACCTCCGGGCTGGCCAGCGCCAGCAGGATCGCCAGCGCGTCGTCGATGCCGGGGTCGGTGTCGATCACCAGGGGGATGCGGGGGGTCACCCCGGCATCCTGGCAGTGGCGGTCGCGGGCCTCAGGAGGCGGTCGGCGCCTGCTCCTCGCGGGCCGGCTCCTCCGTCGTCCGCCACCACGGGGCCCGGGCCAGCAGGAACAGGCCGACACCGACGAGCAGCAGGATGCCCGCGCGGAGCCAGATCCCGGCCTCCTGCTGCCACAGCAGCAGCAGGCAGGAGCCGATGGCCAGCACCGGGATCACGGCCCACACCCGGAAGTGGTCCGCTGCGACCTCGTCCTTCCGCAGCACGAGGACGGCGGTGTTCGTGCTGAGGAAGACGAACAGCAGCAGCAGGACCACGGTGTTGGCCAGCTCGCCCAGGTCGCCGGTCAGGGTCAGGCCGATCGCGACGAGGGTGGTGACGACGATGGCCACCCACGGGGTCCGCCGGTTGGGCAGCACCCGCGCCAGGGGGCGGGGGAGGAGCCCCTGCTCGGCCATGCCGAACACCAGCCGGCTGGACATGATCATGGTCAGCAGGGCGCCGTTGGCCACGGCGATCAGCGCGATGGCGCTGAACAGCTCGTCGGGGACGCCGACGTCGGCGGCCCGGACGACCTCGAGCAGCGGCCCCGTCGAGCCGGCGAGGTCGCCGGGGGCCAGGACGATCGAGGCGGCCAGCCCCACGAGCAGGTAGACCAGGCCCGCGACCAGGAGCGACCCGAAGAGCGCCCGGGGGTACACCCGGCGGACGTCGCGGACCTCCTCGGCGACGTTGGCGGAGGTCTCGAAGCCGACGAACGAGTAGTAGGCCAGCAGCGAGGCGGCCAGGACGCCGGAGGTGACGGAGACGCCCTCGGGGAACTCGGTCACCCGGCCGACGTCGCCATCGCCCCGGCCGAGGACCAGGGCGCCGAGGATCACCACGAGCACGAGCCCGGAGACCTCGATGACGGTCATCACCACGTTGGCCCGCACCGACTCCTTGATGCCGCGGGCGTTGAGCAGCCCGACGAGCACCAGGAAGACGACCGCCGCCGGAACGGCCGGCACGTCGAGGAAGACGCCGAGGTAGTCCCCGCCGAACGCCAGCGCCAGGCCGGCCGCGCTGGTGACGCCAGCGGCCAGCATGCAGTAGCCGACGAGGAAGGAGACGAGCCGGCTGCGGTAGGCCCGCTCCGCGAAGACGGCCGAGCCGCCGGCCTTGGGGTACTTGGTCACCAGCTCCGCGTAGGACGCCGCGGTGAGCATCGCCAGCACGAGGGCCACCAGCATCGGCAGCCACACCGCGCCGCCGACCTCGGCGGCGATCACCCCGGTCAGCGCGTAGACGCCGGCGCCCAGGACGTCGCCGAGGATGAAGAGGAACAGCAGCTTTCCCGTGACCGACCGCTTGAGGCGCGTGTCCCCGCCGTCGTCGTCCCGGTGGGCGGTGGTGGCCGTCGCGTCCTGCTCGTGTTCACGCACCCGCCGAGTCTCGGAGCCTGCCGCCCGGGTGGCAATCCGGCGGTGCCCGATCGGGTGGCGCGCCCGCGCCGGGGCCGCGACACGCGGGCGCGCCGCGCACCTGCCCGGGGTGACCGGCCCGCGCGGAACGCGGTTCCACGCTCGGAACGCGCGGCGTGTCGACAAGGGAACGCGCCGGGGGACGGGTCACCGGCCGCTCCGGGAGGGCCGGGCAACGGTTGCGTCACGCGCATCGGAGGAGGTGTCCGGAACGGGGGTCGCAGCGCTCCGGACTGCCTAGTTTTCTCCTTGTCCGCGACACCTTCCCCGGTCGCGGACGACAACCTGGAGGCGAGATGAGCAGCAGCGAGGCGAGCGTCCTGACGCCCGCACTCGGGGGCGCGTCGTCGGCGCAGCGGAGCCGCCCGGTCCACACCGCCGCCTTCCGCGCCTCCGCCCGCGCCGTCCCGCTGCGCCCGGTGCCGGCGGCCCCCGCGGCCCTCCCCGGGCGCGTCCCCGGAGCCGCTCGGCGCACGCCGACGGTCACCGTCGTGCCGGAGCCCGAGCGCCGTCCCATCACGGGGCTGCGCGACCTGGCCCGCCGCGCTGCCCTCTGGGGCGCGGGCCCGCAGGGCGAGCACCTCGCCTGGCGGACCCCCGAGCCCGCGCCCCGTCCGCCGCTGCGGCCGCGCCTGCGGGCGCTCACCCGGCGGATCGCGCTCTGGGGCTCCGGCCCCCGGGGCGAGCACCTCGCCTGGGGTGGGCCCGCTCCGGTGGCGGCGCTCCGCCAGGTCGACCCGCCCGTGGTGCTGCGCGAGCTGCCCAGCACCCCCACGATCCGGCCCGCGGCGTCTTCCCCCGCCGTGGCGCTGATTCCCGCACCGACGGTCCCGTTCCCTCGCACCGGACCGGCCGTCCTGCGGGCTCCCGCGACCGACCCGGTCGCCGCAGCAAGGCCCACGACGACCGGGCCCGTCGGTCCCGGGTGGGCACCACCGCCGCCCGGTTGGCCGCAGCCCCCCGCGTGGGGCAGTCGCCGGCAGGTCGCCGTCCCGGTCGGCCGGACGACGGTCCTCCCCCCGCTGCCGGCCGGTCCCCGCCGCACCGTGCCGGCGTCCCGGGCAGCGACAGCAGGAGCCCGCGCCGGGCCGGCCCGGGCCAGGGGCGACCCGAGGTCGGTCCCCGCTCCCCGCCCGGCGCTCGCCGCGCCCGGCTGATCCTCCTGCGCGACCACGGCTCTCCGGCCGTGCCGCCGTCCTCCGCTCCACCCGAGCACGCCGCGACCATCCCCCTCATGCCGGGGGCCGCGACCGCGACTCGGTCGTCCGAGTGCGACCCTCCCGGGCCGTCTCGGTCTCCACCTGGCCCACCCCGACGGTGCCCCTCCGGGCGCCGGCAGACAGCACCGCGCGACGTATCCCGCCTCGACCCACCGCCGACTGCCCAGCAGCGCGCGGACCCTCCAGGGAGGCGGAGACCGTGGCCCGTGCCGGCTGCCGGGAACCCGGATCCGCCGAGGCGAGACCAACAGGCCCTGCCGGTACCCGGTGCGACACGACCCCCGGTCGTGACCACCACCGGGTCTCTGACCGTCAGCACCTGGCCGGCTGGACACCGACGCAGCCCACGACGGCGACGCACCACGACCGGCGCGATCCGGAAGCGGCCCATCCGGGCGCTGACGATGCGGGACGGTGCACGGCCCCCGGGCCCGTGGCCGCAAAGGGCGAGCACCTCGCCCGCACACCCCCTGCCGAGCGGCGGGC
>Ga0210040_10007699_pt1 | contig 12961 bp, 13 predicted proteins | sample CryGeyCG12114_NA_FD_185462 | JGI IMG/M metagenome (GOLD analysis project Ga0210040, IMG submission 185462) | Groundwater microbial communities from aquifer - Crystal Geyser CG19_WC_8/21/14_NA (SPAdes) (version 2) | ecosystem: Environmental > Aquatic > Deep subsurface > Groundwater | place: USA... | reverse complement strand
CGCGTTATGGAAGTAGTAGTAGGGAACCCTACAACTGCGCTAGTAAAACCATCAACGGGTTGTATAGCTACTCCCCGCCATACCGCATCTAGTTGGGATTGGCTGAAGGCCGTGTTTTTAAGCAGCTCAAAAACCGTTCTGGGTATGGTTGAGTTACCATTGTTCAGCTTCAGCCGCACCGTTTTATCGGGCACCGTTACCTTGAAGGTGGTGGTGTCGGTTGCGCTAGATGGGGAGTTGCGTTGTTTGATTCTACGGGTGCCATTGAGCCGGGCACGCAACCCCACACCCAGTGGATTAGCTGCATCTACTGCCGCCGAAGAAGTGGAATTATAAAGGCCCTGCTCATCGAGGGGCGCGGCCAGCGGATACACGTTCACCTGCAAGGGGCTGGCCGCCGAGCCGTAAACGGCATCGAAAGGCATAATTAGAACCACCGAGTCAAGCTGCGGATTTGGTGCCGTACCGGTAACACTGGCCGGGAGCGTATCGTTGAGCCCTGGGCTGAGCTTCAGGTTGAAGTAGCCTCTGGCTGTGGTCGTGCCCAGCGCATTGTCGCGCACGCGGCCCACCAGGTAGCTGTTGGCTTTCAACGTTTCCAGCGAGTCCTGCAAAACGGTGGAAGCCGTAATAGGAAAGTCGCGGTATTCGGTGCTGGCAGCGGCCGTGCCCGGCAGCTCCACGCCCAGGTCGCTGGCGTCTTCACAGCCAGTGGCTGCTACAAGCAGGGAAACGGAGAACAGGGAAGCCGAAGCAAAGCGGCGGGCGCTAGTTGGCCAATTCATTATAGAGCGCGTAGTAAGAAGTCAGCAGGTTTTCGTCGGCACCTACCTGCCCCAGTTGCTTGTTGCGCGAGTATTCCGTGAACAGCAGGTTCAGGTTGTCGCTGAAGTCTTCGTCCGATTTCACCACGGCGTCGGCATACTCCATACCTACTTTGATGAAGCCGCCGAAATCAGCCGTTTTCAGGCAGGCCAGCATGTCGTCATCAATGTCCAGCATCTTGGCCTTCTCAATGATGTCGCCCTGGAATTTGAAGTCGAACTCGTTGTTGTAGATGGTAAACACCGATTTGGCATCCTTGAAAATCGGGTCCTTCTTATAGGTCGTTTTCAGGTACATCGGAATCAGGCCCGTCATCCAGTCGTTGCAGTGCACGATATCAGGAGCCCAGCCCAGCTTTTTCACCGTTTCCAGCACGCCTTTACAGAAAAAGATGGCGCGCTCGTCGTTGTCGGCGTGGAACTTGTCGTTCTTGTCGACCAGCACCGATTTGCGGTGGAAGTAATCTTCATTGTCGATGAAGTATACTTGCAGCTTGGCATTGGGGATGGAAGCCACTTTGATGATGAGTGGCTTTTCATCTTCGCCTACGGCAATGTTGATGCCGGACAAGCGAACCACTTCGTGCAAGCGGTTCTTACGCTCATTGATGATGCCGAAGCGAGGTACGAAAATGCGAATTTCCATTCCCATCTCCTGCATGCCCTGCGGCAGGCGCCGCAAAAACTCCGCTACTTTGGTGGTTTGCAAAAACGGATCAATTTCCGTGGCCGCGTAGAGGATTCTCAACTTAGAGGAGGACATAGTGCTCGGAAAAAGGGTGGTTAGGATAAGGCAATGCGTTGGGGTGCACAAAATTAAACAAATTTGGGCGAAAATTCAACCAAACTCGCCTGACTCCCCTTCAGGCAGGCCCAATTCTACCCATGGAGATACTGCATACGGCAGCCGCGTTGCAAGCCCACACCGAAACTTGCCGCCGCAATGGCCAGCGCATTGCCCTAGTGCCCACGATGGGCGCTCTACACGAAGGCCATCTGCAACTGGTGCGAGCCGCGGCTAGTGTTTGCGAGGTGGTGATAGTGAGCATATTCGTTAATCCTACGCAGTTCAATAACGCCGAAGATTTCCGGCTCTACCCGCGCCTGCCCGAAGAAGATGCCGCTCTGCTGGCTCCGGCGGGCTGCACGGCGCTTTTTCTGCCCACCGTAGCGGAAATGTATCCGCGGCCGGCCGTGCTGCACTTCGATTTTGGGCCGCTGGAGCGCGTAATGGAAGGAGCGCACCGGCCAGGACATTTTAATGGAGTAGCCACGGTGGTAAGTAAATTATTTCACTTAAGCCGACCGCACCAAGCCTACTTCGGGCAGAAAGACTGGCAGCAGGTAGCCGTGGTACGGCAACTGGTGGCCGATCTATCGTTCGATCTGGAACTGGTATCGTTTCCAACGGTGCGCGAAGCTGACGGACTGGCTATGTCGTCGCGGAACCGGCGGCTGTCGGCAACTGGGCGGGCCATAGCTCCTCGGCTGCATGAGGCGCTGGAGCTGGCGGCCGCGCTGGTACGCGCGGGGCAGAGCCCTGGGGCCGTGCAGCAAGCAGGTGTAGCGCACATTCAGGCCGAACCAGCCTTCCAGCTGGAGTATTTCGAGGTGGCCGACGCCCATACGCTCCAACCCCTGACGGAGTGGCAGGACGGGCAGCCCGTAGTGTTGTGCTTGGCGGCGTATCTGGATGATGTGCGGCTAATCGACAATGTGATAGTAGGCGGCAAAATGGTGAACGGGTGATTTGGTAGCGGAGCCTGAAACATGAAAATAGAGTGTCGTTGGCACCCTCAACTCACCATTTTACCACCCACCAACTCCCTATTCGTATCTTCGTGGTCTTAAATTCCACCCACCTTTTCTTATGCACATCGAGGTTTTAAAGTCCAAGATTCACCGCGCCAAAGTCACGCAGGCAGAACTGCACTACGTGGGCAGCATCACGATTGATGAAGACCTGCTGGACGCGGCCAACATGGTGGAAAACGAGAAAGTGACGATTGTGAACGTGAACAACGGGGAGCGTTTCGAAACCTATACTATTCGCGGTGAGAGAGGCTCGGGCATGATTTGCCTGAATGGCCCGGCGGCCCGGCGGGTGGCTGTAGGCGACATCGTTATCATCTTCTCTTATGCGCTCATTGACTTCGCCGAGGCCCGCGCCCACCAGCCCACGCTGGTTTTTCCGGATCAGCATAACCGGCTGGTGTAAAGCCATAGCCCCCGACTTTTCGCTGCTGGCTGTATATTTCACGGCAACAAGTCAAGCTAGTTGATTAACCGCTACTCTGTATAAAGGATACTTTCAGTTTGTGAAGCAGCTTTTAAACTTCTTGAAATACGCTCTGCTGCTGACAGTATCGGGGCTGTTGATGTGGTACGCTCTGCGCGGCCAGGATCTGAGCCGCATTGGGCAGTATGTGCGCGGTGCCAACTATTGGTGGCTGGCGCTGACGATGCTGCTGTCGGTGTTCGGGTATTTCAGCCGGGCCTACCGCTGGAAGATGCAGCTCGATCCGACTATGGGCGACTGTAAACCGGCTTACTGGGACGTGTACCACGCCATGATGGTGGGCAACCTGGCCAACATGGTGCTGCCCGGCCGAATAGGCGAGGTGGTGCGCTGCACTCTATTGCTGCGCACTAGCAAAGTGCCAGTGCAGGTGTCATTGGGCACGGTAATTACCGAGCGGATCATTGACGTGCTGGTGTTGCTGGGGCTGCTCAGTACGGTGCTGCTCCTCGACTTCACCACGTTCTGGAACTTCGCCGATGAGTACCTGCTGCAAGGCAAAGCCGACGCGCTGGCTCGCAACCGCAATGCCTTGGTGGCGGCCGGCATGGTGGCCTTGCTGGCCCTGTTGCTGTCGGGGTACCTGCTGTGGCGCAACCTGGAACGGCTGCGTCAAAATGCGGTATTCAACAAAATGCTCAGCTTCGTCAAAGGGCTGTTGGCTGGTGTGTTCAGCATCGTGAAGATGAAGAACAAGGGAAGCTTTTTGCTGCATACCTTCTTCACTTGGCTGGTATATTACCTGATGGACTACCTGGCCTTTTTTGCCTTTCCCGAAACCTATAACCTGGATATGCGGGCCGCGCTGGCGGTACTTACTTTCGGCGCCTTCGGGATGGCCGCGCCGGTGCAGGGCGGAATTGGGGTCTTTCACCTGCTGGTGCAGAGCACTTTGCTCGTGTACGGCATCAGCCGGGAGGGCGGCATTGCGTATGCGCTGGTCGTGCATGGTGCCCAAACGCTGCTGATTGTGTTGATGGGTGGCATTAGCTTTCTGATTAGTATGGTGAGCTCAGGACGGAAAGGCCGCCTGGGCATCAACCCCATGGCCGTTACTGTTGCCGCCGATGCAGTGGACTAAAGACAAGATTTACAGCCGCCCCGACCTGGTAACTACTGTGGCCACTTGGAAAGCGCAGGGTCGCAGAGTGGTGTTCACCAACGGCTGTTTCGACTTACTCCATCTGGGTCACGTCGACTACCTGGAAAAGGCCCGGCACCTCGGCGATGCGCTGGTGGTAGGCGTGAACACCGACGCTTCGGTGAGCTGCCTCAAGCCCGGCCGGCCGTTGCAAGACGAAGTGGCACGAACCCGGATTCTGGCCTCTCTTTTGTTTGTAGATGCCGTGGTACTCTTCTACGAGCCGACCCCGCTGGCACTGATTGAAGCCCTGATGCCTGACATTCTGGTGAAGGGCGACGACTACGCCATCAGTGGAATTGTGGGCCACGAGTTGGTGTTACAAAACGGTGGGCAGGTCCTGACCGTACCACTAGTAGCTGGCTACAGCACAACGCGCATCGTCGAGCGTATTTTAAAGGGTTCCTGATGGTTCACGCTGGTTTCTGATTGCTGCTTTAGCAGTGGAAAAGATCCTGGTGACCAATGGGAGCCAGAAACTTTACATTAGAGCCTGATAACCATGTACTACAACTCAAGCCCCATTTACTTCATCATCATTCTGGCGATGCTGGCAAGCTGGGTCATCCAGTGGCGCCTGCGCAGCAAGTTTGCCAAATACGCCGAGGTTGGTTTGCAATCCAACTTATCGGGTAAGCAGATTGCCGAGCTAATGCTAGCCGACCACGGTATCACCGATGTGCGCGTTATCAGCACGGAGGGCCGCCTGACCGACCACTATAACCCTACCGACAAAACCGTAAACCTGAGCGAGGCAGTGTACGCCGAGCGTAGTGCTTCAGCTGCTGCCGTAGCGGCCCATGAGTGCGGTCATGCCGTGCAGCATGCCACGGCTTACGCAGCGTTGCAGTTCCGTTCGGCTATGGTGCCGGCCCTGAGCAGCGTATCGCGCTTCATGCCCTGGATTTTGCTGGCGGGCGTGCTCATGATTAAAACTACACTGATTCCGCTGGGGGTTGGTATCGTGCTGTTCTCGCTTACTACCATCTTCTCGTTCGTGACGCTGCCGGTTGAGTTCGATGCCTCCAAACGAGCTTTGGCTTGGATTGACCAGCGCGGTATCGTGACGCCACAAGAACATGCTATGGCGAAGGATGCGCTGTGGTGGGCTGCCATGACCTACGTGGTAGCGGCCCTTAGCTCCCTGGCTACGCTGCTCTATTACGTCAGCATCTTTATGGGTAACCGCGACCGTCGTTAGTCCGTTTAAGGTAACTCTGCCAAAGTAACTTGCCTTGCGCCGCCGCTTCTTTGTTAGGAGCGGCGGCGTCTGTTTTCAGGAAGTGCGTCGAGCAAATGAAACTCTCGTTCCATGTTTCTGCTTACAATTAAACACAGTACCGCCGTAGCGGTGAGTTAGTTGAGAAAAACCGGCGGCTAATACCACCGTATGCTGTATGCCGCGTAAATTCGTATCCAAATTCCCACCACCTCATTCAGGCCGTCTGGCTACCTCCAATTCCCATGTTGACTACCACCCAACCCTCTATTTTCCAACTTACCGAAGAGCAGCTGGCTGTGCAGGCCGCTGCCCGTGACTTTGCGCAGTCTGAACTCTGGACCGGCGTTATCGAGCGTGACGAGCACCAGAAATTTCCGGTCGAGCAAGTAAAGAAGATGGGGGATTTGGGCTTTATGGGGATGATGGTTAATCCCGAATACGGCGGCGGCGGCATGGATACGGTGAGTTATGTGCTGGCTATGGAAGAAATTTCCAAGGTTGATGCCTCCTGTTCCGTTATCATGTCGGTAAACAACTCACTGGTGTGCTGGGGCTTGGAGAAGTATGGCACCGAGGAGCAGAAGCAGAAATACCTGCCCGGCCTGGCCTCCGGCGCCATCATTGGGGCATTTGCGCTTTCCGAGCCGGAAGCTGGCTCTGATGCCACCAGCCAGCAAACCACCGCCGAAGACAAAGGCGACTATTATCTACTGAACGGCACCAAAAACTGGATTACCAATGGCACCACGGCTTCTGTGTATTTGGTTATTGCCCAAACCAATCCCGAACTAAAGCACCGCGGCATTAACGTGCTTATCGTGGAGAAAGGCATGGAAGGCTTCCAGACGGGACCGAAAGAAAACAAGCTCGGTATTCGAGGCTCTGATACCTGCTCGTTGCTATTCAACGATGTGAAAGTTCCCAAGGAAAACCGCATCGGGGAAGACGGCTTTGGGTTCAAGTTTGCCATGCAGGTACTAGCCGGCGGCCGGATTGGTATTGCGGCGCAAGCGCTCGGTATTGCCTCCGGGGCGTACGAATTGTCGTTGAAGTACGCCAAGGAGCGCAAGGCATTTGGGGTGCCCATCTCGCAGCACCAAGCCATTCAGTTCAAACTCGCCGATATGGCCACCAACATTGATGCTGCCCGCCTGCTGTGCCTACAGGCCGCCTTTGATAAGGACATGAACCAAGATTACGCTAAGTCAGGAGCTATGGCGAAGCTGTTCGCTTCAAAAGTAGCCATGGATACGGCTGTTGAAGCTGTACAGATCCATGGTGGCTATGGCTTTGTTAAGGAATACCATGTGGAGCGGCTGATGCGCGACGCCAAAATCACGCAGATTTATGAGGGAACCTCTGAGATTCAGAAAATTGTAATCTCGCGGGAAATTCTGAAGTAGAAGCGAATAGCCTAAAACGCGGATTTATTGCACAAAACCCAGCTAATATTTAGCTGGGTTTTCGTTTTTGTGAATTTTTATATCTTAATTTGCATTACGTTAGCCAGGGCGCTCCACATCCCCGGATAGTCTAAGACCACAACCACCCTTAGTACAATGGAAGATTATAATAAAGTGATAGAATCGCTTGGTGTGCGATACATCAAAGCGAAAAATTTAGTGTTGCAACAGCCCTTTACGGTGCGTAACAACTATGACGTAGGCAACAATCTTATCCTGCTGCACAAAGGCCGCATCACCTTCGGCGAAGAGGAGCAAGTAGTGGAGGAAGGCGAGATGCTATTTATTCCCGGTGGCCGGGCTACCAAGGTAAACTACGGAGAATCAGCTGGTAAGCTCATTACCAACGATGACCTGATCAGCAACAAGGATAAGTTTTTTCATTCCAACTCTGACCTCGACCTGATTGGCGACGCGGAAGAGAGCCACTCGTTCGTGAGCTTTGAAGCCAAGGTGTTCGATTCGGTGAACTTCTTTGCTTCGCTGGACGTGCCGGCGTTCCTGATTTCCAACAACTCGAAGCTGGGTAACCTCATCATTAAGGTGGTAGAGGAAAGCCTGCAGGAACTGCCGGGCCGTGAGCGGCTGATTACGATTTACACCGAGAATATTGTGGTGGAAATTGTGCGCTACATCCTCAAGAACAAGATGTTTGTAGAGCAGCTGGCTACCAACAGCACTTACTTCAAGGATCCGCGTCTTATCGACCTGTTTAACTACATTAAGGAGAACATCGGCGGCGACCTATCCAACAAGGTGCTCAGCAACGTGGCCAACGTGAGCGAGGACTACGTGGGCCAGTACTTCAAGATGCTGACCGGCATCAACCCCCAGGACTACATCGAATACCAACGTATGGAACGCGCCGTTTTCCTGTTGCGTACCACTAAAAAGAGCATCCGCGACATTGGGAAGGAAGTGGGCTACAAAGACACCGCTTATTTCTGTCGCCGCTTCAAGATGATGTTCGGTATTCCGGCCGGTAAAATGCGCCGCCGTGAGTCGGCTATGAACATCTAAGCGCACGGATTTTACGAGTTCGATGAATCAATCGAATTTTGTGGACGCCTTAGACAGCTAAAACCAACAAAGCTCCGCCGGAAGCGGGGCTTTGTTGGTTTTAGCTGTCTAAGGCAGAACAGAGTGTAGCTGAAGCTGATGATTTGGCTGAAATCATCAGCTTCAGCTAATAACTAGTTACATAGCGCTGCAGTTGTCCACAAATTCCGATTAATTCGTCAAAATCTGTGTGTTATTGAAGTACTGCACTACCTTCGATACTTGGCCTAGAAACTCGGGGTGTTTCTCAATTTGGTTGCCAATCACAATAACGTCGGCGCCGGCGTTGAGGGCTGCGTGGGCTTTGTCAACGGTATTGATACCGCCGCCTACAATCAAGGGAACTTCCACTGCCGAACGAACGGCCTGAATCATGGCGGTTGAAATAGGACAGAGGGCGCCGCTACCTCCGTCCAGATACATCAGGCGTAAACCTAGCTGCTCGCCGGCCATTGCGGTGCAGGCAGCAATAGCAGGTTTGTCGTGGGGGAGGGGCGTGGTACCGCTCATATAGCTGGCCGTAGTTTGCCGGCCCGTATCAACGAGCATGTAGCCAGTGGGCAGAATCTGGAGCTTGCTCTGGCGCAGCAGAGGAGCCGCTATAACATGCTGACCGATAAGAAAGTCAGGGTTACGGCCCGAAATTAAGGACAGCAGCAGGATGCCGTCGGCCTGTGAATCGAAGTGCAGACTATGGCTAGGAAAAAGCAGCACCGGCACCGCCGAACGGCTTTTCAATAAACGAATGAGGGCAGCCTGATGAGAAGTCATCACCAAGCTGCCACCCACAAAAAAGTAATCTACAGGGTACTGTGCACTTAACTCCAGCATCTGCTGGCAGCCGGCTTCATCCAGATTATCCGGATCAAGGAGTACTGCCAATGATTTATGGCCGTGTGTACGGCGTTCAATCAGAGCATCATAGAGGCTGGTGAGGCGCATGCGCGTCGTCGTCGTGGAAAGTAAAGTCGATGTCCCGAGTCTCCGGCTCATGCGGAGGAGAGGTTGCAAGGTCGGGATTTTTGAACATCGGCAAATAGTCTCCTACTTTTTTAGCTACCACCGCCATCAGCACCGCCGTAGCCTGTGCTACCAATACCTTGCCGGTATCCGATTGTAGAAACGAGCGAAACGCGTCAGCCAGAATAGAGGAACTGCCTTCTGGTTCGTGGCCGGCGTACTGCTGCGAGCGGTAGTGCGGTGCGAGTACCGGCCTAGGCGAATCGAAGCCAAGTGGCTGAAACGGATCAGTATCTAAGCTAGCCGCTTCCGTATGGTACACGTCGGGCGCAATATGGGCACGTTCGGAAGCGGGCGCCTGCGCGCCCCGGTCAGCATGATGGCTACCTGTTCCGGCGGCGTGGCCAGGAGTGAGGCTAGCCTCCGGCACATAGCCGGTGTATCCTTTACGTAGCGCCCGCGCTTCACGGCGCTTGCTGCGTGAACCGCTGCCTAGCTCATGGTCGTGCTGAGGCTTATATTTCTTTTTGCCGCCGAACGCTTTCGACAGCAGCCACACGCCACTCAGTACGCCCGCTCCAATGGCTACGTACTTCCCAATTTGCTGCGTCTTCTCCTTTATTTCTTCTACTTCGCCCAGCAAGGCGCGCTCATATTCCAGCTTCTGGCGCTCCAGAAACTCTTTCTCGTCCTCGAACAGAGGATTAGTTGGTTCGGCCATGTCGGATTAAGCTTGACGTTTGTCGGATTTGTAAATCGTGTTGTTGAGCAGCTTGTCGGCCAAGCCCTGAAACAGCTTCTTATCAACGCCCACCACAAAAATGATGAGCAGCACCAGATAAAAAGCTGCCACGATGCCGAAGCCCCAATAAGCGCTGTCGAGCACATCATTGAGCAGCAAGGCTACAAATAAATTGAGGAAGATAAAAAACATCAGCCCCAGCGCTGCCATCGACACGCCGTGCAGGGTACCCACAAAGGCGCCTTTCACTTTTTCCTGCGTTTCCAGGCGGATTAAATCGATGCGCGTATCGAGGTAGCCTTTGAGATTACCGAAGATATTTTCGGTACGGGGCGTTTTCGTTGAGTCGTCTTCGTCGTTGAAAAGGCTCATATGGTAGGAGAAGATTTGCGGAAAATCGTGTTATCAAGGTAAGTTTCGAAAACTGAGTCCGGAGACGGGTTTTCGAATAGCACATTCATACGGGAAAGGCGGCTTCTTGTCTGAAATCTGCCGTACTTTTACGTACTATCAGCGTCCCTTGAGTCAGAATCATTATCAAGTACTCGGAGTGTCGGCCACTGCTGATTCTCTTGCTATCAAGTTGGCCTACAAAAGGTTGGCGGTGCAGCTGCACCCCGATAAGCACGGCGGTAACCCTATATATGAAGAGCGTTTTAAGGCGGTGGCGGTAGCTTATCGGGTGCTCAACGACCCCGCCCGTCGCGCTGCCTACGATCAGCAACTGCGGCAAGCCGAACAGCGGGCGGCCGAGGCCAAGCGGCAGCAAGAGTACCGGGTGCAGGGCCAGCATGTATACGGTGTGCCCATGCCGCCGCCGGCGCCGTTGCGCACCCGCCGGCCGGCCGGTTCGGCCGAGCGCCACTACCGCCCCATCCCGAAACAGCGCAAATTCACTCGGCGCGACTACCTGCTCACCTTCGGGTTGCTGGCTGGGCTGCTGCTCTTTGTGCTGACGGTGAAAGTGGTAATGGACCATGTAACGGCCGTGAGCAACTACGAGGATGGCCTTAGCGCCTACAGCCACCGGAAGTGGGAAACAGCCCATGCTTTTTTCACGGAAGCCCTGCATTTCAAGCCTACCTACAAGGACGCTCTGCGCCGCCGCGGCGAGATAGAGCAGCTGATAAACCGCAATTATGCCGAAGCCGGCGCCGACTACGTCAAAGCGTTGCGCGAAACTGAGCATCCCAAAGAGCGGGCCGCACTGCTGTACCGGCTGGGGCAGTGTCAGGTGGAACTGGGCCAGATTGCCAGTGCTGAGCGCAACCTAACCACTGCCCTGACTCTTGATTCCATGCAGAGCGGTGCCTGGCTGGCTCGGGGGGCCATCCGCCTGTTTGAGCAGCGCCGCTTCCCGGATGCCACCCACGATTTTTCGGTGGGTTTGCGCCAGCGTACTTCTGCCGGGTGGCCGCCTTCTGTGAAATACCTCACGTACCGGGGGCTGGCCTACTTCAAGCTGCAAGATCTGACCCAGGCCCGACAGGACTACCGGCAGGTGCTAGAAGCCAATCCGCGTAACGGGCAGGTGCATTTTCTGCTGGGCCGGGTAGCGCAGCAAGAAGGTAATGCTCCGGCTGCCTGCGAGTTTTTTCAGCGGGCTATTCTGCTGGGCTATATGTATGCCGAAGAAGCCCGCGAACAGAATTGTCCGCCGCCGATAGTAGAGAAGGAAGACCCCACTAAACCAGCTATTCCGCGTTGAGAAACTGCCAGCGAATAGAAAATCAAAAGCCCCTTCCTACATCAGGAAAGGGCTTTTGATTGCCAGAGCTATTGCAGCCAATTCTTTAACGTAATCCCATTGCTGGGTAAGGCCGCACAGTTCGGAGTATGTTGAAGAAAGTATCGAACAGAATCAGTTCAGCCACACTGTTAACAGCACTTCAAACCGGTGTGGGGCAAAGGCATTATAGAAAGGCGCTTCGCCCTGGAAGCCCAGTACGTGCACCAAAGGCATACCTTCAGTGCGCGAATCCACTACCCGGACGGGGTAGAGATGGTCTTTCTCAGGCCAGTCGCCTACGTGGTTGTAAGGGCGCTGGCTGTCGTCGATGCAGCGGGCGTAATCAACGAACGGAGCGTGCCGAGTGGCTTCGGCGAGGGTCAGGTTGTCTACTTCGTATGCCATAATCTCTTTTACAAAAAGCGACGAGGTTTGATTCAGAAGAAAGCCGGAAAGTAACCGGGTTGTTGCGGAAGCTGAACGGGTGAAGCAAAGGAGTGAGCTGTGAAAAGCAGCCGTTTACGCTACGACACTTGCGCTCAACATTGCCAGTTTACGAAATCAAAGTCGAAACTGAAAACTAAATTTCACGCCGAAGTTGCTGGCTCCCGGTGAATTGCGATACGTAAGGCGGTGCAAAAAGTCGACGCGAACCACCTTGAAGATGTTTTCGACCCCGTAGCCGACCTCGGCATAAGGCCGCCGACCCAGTGGTTGAAAGCGGGGTAGCGGCTCCCCACTTTCGGGGTCAAGCTCCGGAATAATAGCGTTGTTGGCTTGATCGACGCTGCCGTAAAGCACGTTGCCGGTGGCTACCAAGCGCCAGTTCAGCTTCTTGAGGGCAGGCACCGAGTTGAGCAGAAAGCCCTCGAAGTGGTGGTCGAAGCGCAGCCCCACGTACCGGTCACTCACGAACTCGAAGTAGCGCATGAGGTTGTAAGCACCACCGTTGTAGAACGGCGATTGGTTGCCAAGGTGAGCTTTCAGCACCGGGTACGGCACCGTACTCGGGATGTAGCCCGCATCCAAGGTGTAATCGGTGCGGCCCAGCTGGCCCAGCCGTACGCTTTGCGTTACCAGCAGATTGAACTTGTGATACTGGAAGTCGCCACCTAGGAACTTGTTGAGGCCCAGCGTGTAGCGCACCGTAAACACCGGCAGCCGCTTGAGGCCGATAGCCGAGCGGTAGTTCTGGGTCTGGCTCTGTACCAGCACCTCGTCCGGAGCATAGCGCGACTCCACCACCAACTCCGATACGTTGAAATTGTCGTTGGTAGGCGCGCCCACCTGGGGCTGCTCGGTGTAGTAGGCAAAGTCGTACAGCGGCCGGAACTGCTGCTGCCGAACCGTTACCTTCTGAGTGAACCCCCGGAACAAATCGGTTTGGAAGGATAAGGAGGTCAAGTCCCGCAGTAAGGGCCGGCCGTTGTTAATATTACCGATGCTGGCCGCGGCTTCAAACAACGGATTTTCCAGCGCATAGTCGTTGTCGAGAAGCGCTACCTGGTCGATGTCGTGGCGG
>Ga0210040_10007698_pt1 | contig 12961 bp, 10 predicted proteins | sample CryGeyCG12114_NA_FD_185462 | JGI IMG/M metagenome (GOLD analysis project Ga0210040, IMG submission 185462) | Groundwater microbial communities from aquifer - Crystal Geyser CG19_WC_8/21/14_NA (SPAdes) (version 2) | ecosystem: Environmental > Aquatic > Deep subsurface > Groundwater | place: USA... | reverse complement strand
GGTTCAGTCCTTCGAACTCGGGATAAGGCGTTTCCAGCAAGGTCAGCAGCCGCAGCGTGTGCCCGTTGTGGTCGAACCCGCCATGCTCCTGCAACGCTTCGGCCAGGGCGTCCTCGCCGGCATGACCGAAGGGCGGGTGGCCAAGATCGTGGGCAAGGCAGAGCGCTTCGGTCAGATCCTCGTTGAGCCCCAGCGCCCGGGCGATGGTGCGCCCGATCTGTGCCACTTCGATGGAGTGCGTCAGGCGCACCCGGTAATGGTCACCATCGGGCGCGACAAAGACCTGTGTCTTGTGACGCAGGCGCCGGAAGGCGACCGAATGGACGATGCGGTCACGGTCGCGCTGAAAGGCATCGCGCGGACCGCGCGGACCGGCATCCGGCTCGGCATGAAGCCTGCCGCGACTGTCGGCCGGCCGGGAGGCAAGCTCGCTCGGCAGGATCACCTGGATGCGAGCTTCTCGAACTTGGTGCCGGCCGGCGCCGTCCAGACGAAGCCTTCGAGCTTGGCCGCGTGCAGGCTGTTGACGAAATCCTGCGCTTCGTCCTGGTCCTTGAACGGGCCGATCAGCAGCCGCGACCAGCCACGCACCTCCGAGACGATGGGTTGCCGACTGCGGAACAGCGCCGCCTTCTTGCCCTTGATCCGGTTGTACTCGACCGCCATCCGATCGGCTTTGGCACCGCCGGCGAGCTGGACGTAGATCCGGCTCGCACCGACCTTGCCGGCCTTCTCATCCTTGCGCTTGCTCTTGTCGTCTTCGGCCTTGCGCAGGTCCAGCTTGGCGGTCCTGGCGTCATCCACCTTGCGCTTGGTGGCCGACGTTGCGGCAGCCGTACGGACCGGCTTCGACGCTGCATCCTCCCTTGCCTTGAGGCGCGTGTTGACCGGCTGGTCCGTGGTGGCCGCCGTCCGCCGCGGGGTCCGCTCGACGATGGGCCGCGGCGCGGGCGGTGGCACTTCACGAACGATTGACGGAAGCTTCGTCAGCGAAGTCTCGATCTCGGCCAGCCGGTCGGCCGAGGGCCGCGGCCGGGTCACTTGCGGCGCCGCCGACACGATCCTTACGGGCGCCTGCACCAGCGCCGGGCGCGGCAGCTCTTCGGCAGTCGCCAGCGCTGCGCCTTCCGCCGGCATCAAGCCAAGATGGACAGCTGCGGCCTTCTGCGCTGGTCCAAGCGTCGCCAGCCGGCGCAGGAAGGGATCAAAGCCGTTGCCGACGTTCGGCATGATCCCGGCAATGGCCTGCCGGGCGCCTTCGACATCGCCGCCCAAGGCCAGGATAAAGGCGCGTGACCTGCGCGCTCCGGCATCGCGCCGCGCAAGCAGGGGATCGAGGGCGGCGAGCGCGTCGGCCCTGCGGTTCGAGATGCCGAGGCTCAACGCCAGGCGGCGCCGCGCCTCGGCTTCCTCGGGTCCGCTGAGGACCGCACGATAATCGCTCTGCGCTTCGGTCTGCCGCCCGAGGAGGTCAAAGGCAAGGCCACGGTCAAGCGCGACCAAATTCTGCGTCGCACCCAGCCGCTGCGCTTGCTCGAACATGCCGAGCGCGGCCGTGCCTTCGCCCATCTGCGCGAGTGCCGATCCCTGCCCGGCCTTGGGCGCCCAATGTGCCGAGTTGACCTCCTCCGCACGGCCGAAGAAGCCGATCGCCGCCTGGGGATCGCCAAGCCGAAGCGCAGCCCGCCCGGCACCAAGCAGCGCATTATAGTCGCGCGGGTTGATCGCCAGCAAGCGAACATTGCGGGCGAGCGCGGCTTCCGGACTCTCCACCATGCCCGCAACTGGCGCGGGCGGCGGCTCGGGCGGACGACCGCCGATATATTGCGCGGCCGCCGGCGCTGGCATCAGCACAGCCGCCGCAATCCACAAAGTTCGTGGCTTCATCCCCATCCCGTGACCGCGTCTAGCTGAGCCTTGCCTGACCGATAGGGGGCCAAGCGGCAAAGCGTGAGCCGCAGGGGACGAGTTGAAGGGGGCAATCACCGGAGCGGCGGACGTGCGCATCGGTCGCATACAAAGAAGGGAGCCCAGCCATCGGGCCGAGCTCCCTCTTGTTTCGACAAGCCGATGCCGCTGGACGGCAGCTTACTGATTGTTCTGGCGGTTGAGGAACCGGGGAATGTCGAGCGGCTCGCGGCGGAGGCTCGGGGTCGGCTCTTCCTCGACCTTGGCACCGCCACGCGCCATGCTGCTCATCCTTTCGAACAGGGTGCCGCTCGCCTGCGCCGGAGCCTTGGCGGTGGTGGCAGCAGCCTCCTCGTCGCGCGGCGCCGGGATCGGCGGAGTGCCCACCGGAGTGGTCAGGATGTCTTCGCTGTCGAGCAGCAGTTCGTCCTCGGACCCGCCCGTAAGATTGAGCGGCTGCGGCGCCGCCGACATGGTCGGAGCCGGGGTCGCGGTCGCAGTCGTCGGAGCGGCGGTGGTGCCGCGCGGCGGGAAGGTGAAGACCTTGCTTGAGGCCGCAGTGCTCGTGCTGGTGGTCACCGGCTTGGAGGCTTCCTCCGCCTCGATGCCCGTGGCGACGACCGACACCCGGATCTTGCCGTCCAGGTCGTTGTTGAAGGCCGAGCCCCAGATGATGTTGGCGTCGGGGTCGACTAGTTCCTTGATGTGGCTTGCGGCCTCGTCGACTTCCATCAGGCGCATGTCCTCGCCGCCCGTGATCGAGATGATGACGCCCTTGGCGCCCTTCATGCTGACGCCGTCGAGCAGCGGGTTGCTGATCGCCTTCTCGGCCGCCTCGATCGCGCGATTGTCGCCGGAAGCTTCACCGGTGCCCATCATCGCCTTGCCCATCTCGCCCATGACCGAGCGGACGTCGGCGAAGTCGAGGTTGATGAGGCCGGGCATGACCATCAGGTCGGTGATGCCGCGAACGCCCTGCTGCAGGACCTCGTCCGCCATCTGGAACGCTTCCTTAAAGGTCGTGTCCGAATTGGCGAGGCGGAACAGGTTCTGGTTGGGGATGACGATCAGCGTGTCGACGTGCTGCTGCAGCTCGGCGATGCCGGCGTCGGCGGCGCGGGTCCGGCGGTTGCCTTCGAACGCGAACGGCTTGGTCACCACGCCGACGGTCAGGATGCCCTTGTCCCGGGCGGCCTTGGCCATCACCGGGGCAGCGCCCGTGCCGGTGCCTCCGCCCATGCCGGCCGCGATGAAGCACATGTGCGCGCCTTCGAGCGCCCGCTCGATCTCGTCCATCGCTTCTTCAGCGGCGGCGCGGCCGATTTCGGGACGTGCACCGGCGCCAAGGCCCTGCGTGATCTTGTGACCAAGCTGGATGCGGCGGTCGGCAAGCGACGAATTGAGCGCCTGCGCGTCGGTGTTGGCCACCGCAAAGTCGACGCCCTGCACGTCGGCACGGATCATATTGGCGATGGCGTTGCCGCCGGCCCCGCCGACACCGATGACGGTGATCCGCGGCTTCAGCTCATCCACCGCAGGACGGACGAAATCGATGCTCATGTGCGAGAACCCCCGATGCTCAACTCGTGAAAACTTCCAGCCCGAATCTATGAATCGCCAGTGATGCCCGCACAAGCGTAAAAGTTAACGATCCTGCATCTTTTGAGACGAGACGTGGCCCGGGGGACTCATCTGATTCAGATTGGGACAGTTTCAGGGTCGCCGACGCATCGCCGCGACCAGGCGGGACAGCATTCCGCCGCCGACCTTGTCCTGGTGGCCACCAGGTAGCGCCAGGTCGCGGATGTCGCCGCTGCCCTGCCCTGCCAGCAGAGCCAGTCCGACCAGGGTCGCGAAGGCCGATCCGCTATGTGCGTCGGGCAAGCCGGTCAGCTGGCGCGGACGCCCTACCCTGACGGCGCGGCCAAGCACGCCCTGCATATAGTCGGCTATGTTCTTCAGCTCGGCGCCACCGCCCGTCAGCACCACCTGGCGGCCGACCGGTTTGACGAACCCAAGGTCCTTGAGCGCGTCCTCGACCTCGGCCGTGATCTGTTCGACCCGCTGGCGGATCACGGTCATGAACTGGGCCCGGGGGATCCGCAGCGGCTCGGCCCCGTCCTCGGCACCCATGGGAAGCGCCTCGACCACCTCGTGATTGTCACGCGGGCTGGTCATGGCCGAACCATGATAGCATTTCACCCGCTCCGCATCGCGGCGGCGCACGCCAAAGGCCGCGGCGATGTCGTCGGTGATGTCCTTGGCCCCGAGCGGGATCGAGCGCAGTCCGACCAGCATGCCGCCGGCATGCAGCGAGACATTGGTCACTTCGGCCCCAAGCTCGACCAGTGCCACGCCAAGGTCGCGCTCCTCCGTGCTGAGGCAGGCAAGAGCCGCCGCCACCGGCGATGCGACAATGGCGCGAACGCCCAGGTGCGCCTGGCGGATGGTGAGGTCGATGTTGCGAAGCGGCGCCTCGTCGGCGGCGATGACGTGGATGTCGACGCCCAGCCGGCTGGCATGCATGCCAATTGGCGAGCGGACGCCCTCGACGTCGTCGATCGTATAAAGGGCAGGATTGGCGTGAAGCACGACATGGTTGGGGCGGTCGACCGCCTGCCGCCCGCTTTGCAGCAGCTCCTCGACATCGGACGGCTCGACCTGATGGCCTCCGATCTCGACCTCGACGGTCGCAAGGTCGCTCGACAGGCCGCCGGCCCCGAAGCTTGCCCAGACGTCCTCGATCGTCTGGCCGCTCATTCGCTCGGCCTGTTCGACCGCTTCCCGGACAGCCACTTCCGTGGCTTCCATGTCGGTCACGAAGCCGCGCTTGACCCCGCGGCTCTGCCGCTGCCCGGTGCCGAGCACTCGCAGCCGCCCTTCCTCGTCGGTGGTGCAGACCATCGCCGAAACCTTGGAGGAGCCGATATCGAGTGCGCCGATCAGCGGCGGTGCTTCACCAGCGCGCATCAGTTGGTCGCCTCGGGCGTGGTCCCGACGGGCGGCGGCTGCGCGCCCGGCGGCACCCGCACGATCATCTTGCCGGGCACTCTCAAGTCGAAGCGGATCATGTCGCGGCCGAGCAGGCCGACCGACCGGTCCATCTTGGCGAATCGCCCCAAGGCCTTGGCCGCGACAGCCTCGCCTTCCGGAAGGGACACGATCTCGCCCGTGGCGAAGCTCAGGTCCCAGCGCCGGCCACCGATCCAGGTGGCGGAGGCCAGTTGCGGCTTGAGCGTCGGGACCCCGTCCATGAGGCGCTTGAGCAAGACCGCCTGGCGATTGGCCTGCGGGCCGATCAGCAACGGAAGGTCGGGCAGCCGGTCAAGCCGTACCTGGTCGAGGACGACGCCCTCGGCATCGATCAGCGACAGGCGGCCGCGCTGCTGCCAGACGGCCGCGGGGGTGCGCTCCACCAAGTCGACCACCAGCGTGTCCGGCAACCTGCGCGAAACGCGGGCGTCCTTGACCCAGCCAAATTGAAGAAGAGTGTCGCGGATCCGATCGAGGTCCACCAAGGCCTGGGCCGGCTTGTCGGATCCCAGCGGGGCTTCTTCGGAAGCGCGGCGCAGTTCGTCGGTCACGACCGCGTCGACCTCGCGCCGATCCATGTTCTTGAGACCGACGATCTGGTAGCCGCCCACGGCGAAGCCGGCCTGGCCCGTGGCCGCACCGGTGGCGCGAAGCAACTTGCCCGGCAGGTCGAGCGCGACCACCGCCACCAAGGCCATCACCAGCACAAGCGTGAGGAAAGCGAAGCGCGCAAGCTTGCCCGTTCCTTCCGGCCACGGAGAAGGCGCAGGCCGCGGCGCCGCCTTCTTGGCGGGCTTGCCGCGGGCCTTGGCGGCGCTCGGACGGCGGATGGTTTGTGCGTTCACGCCAGCGCCTCGGCGATCAACTGCTCCACCAATTCGCCGTAAGAGATGCCGCGCTGACGAGCCTGCTCTGGCACGAGGCTCAAGGGTGTCATGCCCGGCTGGGTGTTGACCTCGAGCAGGTAGACGCCCGCTTCGCCCTGGCTGTCGTCCCACCGGAAATCGGACCGGCTTGCCCCCTTGCAGCCGAGCACGCGGTGCGCCTTCAAGGCCATGTCGAGCATGGATCGGGCAATGTCTTCCGGCACTTGGGCAGGGCAGATGTGCTGGGTGACGCCATCGGTGTACTTGGCTTCGAAGTCGTAGAAGTCGTTGTCGGGCTTGAGCTCGGTCACGCACAGCGCCTCGTCGCCGAGCACGGCGACGGTCAGCTCCCGGCCACGGATGAACGGCTCGGCAAGCAGCTCGTCGAAGTCGTTCCAGGGACCCCGGCTCCCGCGCGAGATCGGGTTTCCGTAATTGCTTTCGTCCGTGACGATCGCGACCCCGACCGAACTGCCCTCGTTGACGGGCTTCAGCACATAAGGTCGCGGCAGTGGATCGCGCTCGGCCAGGGTCTCGGAACGGACCATGGTGCCCTTGGGCATCCGCACGCCGGCCGGTACGAGGAGCAGCTTGGTCAGCTCCTTGTCGATCGCGATCGCCGAGGTGGTCACGCCCGAGTGCGTGTAGCGCACCCCCATGAGTTCGAGGAGCCCCTGCACGGTGCCATCCTCGCCGGGGTGACCGTGCAGGGCGTTGAACACGACGTCGGGCCGCAGCTCCGTCAGCACCTTGGCCACGTTGCGGTCCATGTCGACTTCGGTGACGTGATCCCAGCCGCGCTCCCGCAGAGCGTCGGCGATGCCCTTGCCGCTCATCAGCGACACTTCGCGCTCGGACGACCAGCCGCCTTTCAGCACGACCACGTGGAGGCTCTTGTTCAACGCTCAACTCCCACGCGCTGGATTTCCCATTCAAGCTCGGTGCCGCTGTGGTCCCGGACGCGGCGTCGGACCTCCTCGCCCAGCGCCTCGATGTCCGCGCTGGTCGCGGTACCGAGGTTGAGGAGGAAGTTGCAATGTTTCTCGCTGACCTGCGCACCGCCGATGGTCAGTCCGCGGCAACCCGCAGCATCGATCTCCTCCCACGCCTTTCTTGGCAGCGGGTTCTTGAAGGTGGATCCGCCGGTCCTGCTGCGGAGCGGCTGCGAAGCCTCGCGACTGGCAGCGATCCGGTCCATCTCGGCCTGGATGACGGCCGGCTCCTCGATGTGGCCACGGAAGGTGGCCGACACCACGATCGCCTGCTCGGGCAGGTCGCTGTGGCGATAGCTGTAACCAAGGTCGTCCTTGGAAAGGAACTTGCGCTGGCCCGAGCGCAGGACGACCTCGCATCCGACCAGGACATCGCTGGTCTCCCGCCCGTAAGCGCCGCCGTTCATCCGCACGAAGCCGCCAACCGTGCCGGGTATCGAGCGGAGGAACTCCAGCCCGCCGATGCCCGCATCGCGTGCGCTCGACGATACCAGGATACCGCTCGCCCCGCCGCCGCACTCCAGCGAGGTGGATTCAAGTACCTTCACCTTGGCGAAGGCTTTGCCAAGCCGGACCACCACGCCCGGCACGCCGCCATCGCGGATGATGAGGTTGCTTCCGAGCCCAAGGCCCATCACCGGCACGGCGGGATCGAGCCGGCAAAGGAACTCGGACAGGTCGTCCGGGTCGGCCGGTTCGAACAACTGCTCGGCCGGGCCACCTGCCTTGAACCAGACCAATGGGGCGAGCGGCGCCTTTGCGGTCAACCGGCCACGGACGTCGGGCAGGGTGTCGGTCGCGCTCACTTCGCCGCCCGCTCGTGCTTGATCGCGTCGGCCAGGCCGGCCGCCCACTTGGTGATGTCGCCCGCACCCATGCAGATGACGAGGTCGCCATCCGCCGCAAGGTCACGGAGCACCCGGGCAAGGTCGTCGGCGCCTTCCACGGTTTCCACCATGCGATGGCCATGCGCACGAATGCCCTCGGCCAGGGCGGCGGCGTCGACCCCCTCGACCGGGCTTTCGCCCGCGGCATAGACGGGTGCCACCAGCACCGCGTCCGCCTCCACGAAGGCATTGGCGAAATCCTCCATGAGGTCGCGCAGGCGGGTGAACCGGTGCGGCTGGACAACCGCGATGACCCGGCCCGCCGTGCTGTCGCGGGCGGCGGACAGGACCGCACGGATCTCCACCGGATGATGGGCATAATCGTCGATGACGGTGGTGCCTTCGACCTCGCCGACGCGGGTGAAGCGCCGTTTGACCCCGCCGAAGCGCTCGAAACCGCGGGCGATGACGTCATCGGCCAGGCCGAGTTCCAGTCCCACTGCGATCGCGGCCAGCGCATTCTGGACATTGTGCCGTCCAGGCATCGGCAGGCTGACGCCCTCGATCCGGCGCCGTTCGCCCGACCGCTCGAGCACCAGAGCGTCGAAGCGCGTCATCCCGACCTCGGTCACGACATTCTCCGCGCGAAGGTCGGCCGCTGCCGAAAAGCCGTAGGTGACGACGCGCCGGTCCTTGATCCGGCTCAGGAGATTGGCGACTTCGGGATGGTCGATGCACATCACGGCCAGGCCGTAGAAGGGTACGTTCTCGACGAACTCGACAAAGGCATCCTTTGCAGCGTCGAAGGTGCCGTAATGGTCGAGATGCTCGGGATCGATGTTCGTGACGACCGCGACGGTGCCGTCCAGGCGCAGGAAGCTGCCGTCGCTTTCGTCGGCCTCCACCACCATCCAGTCGCCCGAGCCCAGTCGCGCGTTGGAGCCGTAGGCGTTGATGATGCCACCGTTGATCACGGTCGGATCGAGGCCGCCGGCATCCAGCAGAGCCGCGACCATGGAGGTGGTCGTGGTCTTGCCATGCGTTCCCGCCACCGCGACGGTATTCTGCATCCGCATGAGCTCGGCCAGCATTTCGGCCCGGCGAACGCGTGGCAGGCGGCGGCTGGCGGCGGCCTGCACCTCTGGATTGTCCGACCGGATGGCGGTGGAGCAGACCACCACGGCGGCATCACCCAGATTGTCGGCGCTCTGCCCGATCATCACGGGTATGCCGGCCTTGCGCAGCCCCTCGGTCACGTAGCTGTCGGACTGGTCCGACCCCTGCACCTGATAGCCAAGGTGGTGCATGACTTCGGCGATGCCGGACATGCCGATGCCGCCGATCCCGACGAAGTGGATCGTGCCGATGTCGCGGCCGAGCGCCTTCATGCGGCTGCTCCGGCCGGGCTGAGGCCCGCGGCGGGTCCGGCAACGGTGACCGCCGGGCCGACGGGCAGAACCGACTTGCCGCTGCCGATCCGCTCGACCAGGTCGGCAAGGTCGCGAGCCGCGTGCGGGCGGCCGACCGAAAGGGAGCGGGCTGCGGCGTTGGACAGCGCCTCGGGATCGGCGGCAAGCGCCTCGATCTGCCGGGCGAGCGCTTCCGGAGTGAACTGCGGCTGCGGGATCATCCGCGCGCCGCCGGCCCGGGCCATCTCCCGCGCATTGGCGGTCTGGTGATCGTCGGTCGCGATCGGCAGGGGTACCAGGATGGCCGGCCGGCCGGCCGTGGTCAGCTCGGCAATGGTCGAGGCGCCTGCTCGACCGATCATCAGGTGGCACTCGCCAAGCTTGGCATCCATGTCCTGGATGTAGGTCGAGAGCTCCGCCGGAATGCCCAGTGCGCGATAAGTCTCGCGAACCCGCTCGATATCGTCCGCGCGGCACTGCTGCATGACCTGGAGGCGATGGCGCAAGGGATCGGAAAGCGCGCCAAGGCCGCTCGGCACGATCTCGCCCAGCACGGTGGCGCCCTGGCTTCCGCCCGTGACCAGGAGCTTGAGCGGCGCGACCTCGTCGAACGCCGGGAACGGCATCTCCCCAAGCCGCACGATCGCCTCGCGCACCGGATTGCCGACCAGCACCGCCTTCGCCTTGTCGGCGCCCTTCAGCCGATCCACCTGCTCGTAAGCAGTGGCGATCGCCTTCGCCTTGCCGGCGAGCAGCCGGTTGACCCGCCCAAGCACCGCATTCTGCTCATGCAGGACCGTCGGGATGCCGATGGCCGATGCAGCCAGGAGGGCGGGAAAGGCGGGGTAGCCGCCGAAGCCGATCACCGCGTCGGGCCGGCCCCGGGCGTAGAGCGCCTTGGCCTCGCGGCGACCAGCCATGATGGAGCGCACGGCCTTGAGCAGCCCCCACGGCGTCTTGCTCAGCCGTCCGGCCGGAAGCACATGCACGGGCACCTTGTCGAACAGCCCGGGAATGCGGCGGCCGCGTTCGTCGGTGACCAGCAGCACGCCATGGCCGCGGCGACGAAGCTCGGCGGCAAGGGCGTGGGCCGGGATCATGTGTCCGCCGGTCCCACCGGCGGCAAGAACGAATTGCATCAGTCGCGGCGCTCCCCGCTCCAGGTCACGACATAGGGTGAGCGCTTCAGATACGGGTTCCGGCGGGTAAATGCGAGCAACAGACCCATGCCGATCGACAAGGCCAGCATGGAGCTTCCACCGTAGGAGATGAACGGCAGGGTCATGCCCTTGGAAGGGGCAAGCTGCACGTTCACCGCCATGTTGATCAGGGCCTGCAGCCCGAACTGGCAGGCCAGGCCCGCAGCGGCGAGGATCGCAAAGGGCTCATCCTCGTCGAGCAGTTTGACCAGCACCCGCACGACGATGGCGCAATAGATGGCGGCGATCGCCATGCAGGCGATCAGCCCGAACTCCTCGCCGATCACGGAAAAGATGTAGTCGGTGTGCGGTTCGGGCAGGTGGAACTTGCGGGTGCCGCCACCCGGACCCATGCCGAGCAGGCCGCCGGCCGTAAGGGTGCGCATGGCATTCACGACCTGGAAGTTGTCGCCCTCGCCGAACAGGAAGCCGTCGATCCGGACGGTCGCCACGTCGTAGAAGAAGTAGGCCAGCACCACGCCCACGACCCCGCCTGCGGCCATGACGGCCAGCATCCGCAGGTTGGCGCCGGCAAGCGCGATCATCGCCACCCATACGGTGCCGAAGATGATGGTCGAACCGAAGTCGGGCTGGATCATGAGCAGCACGGCGACCAGCCCGGTGAACGCACCCGACAGGAGCATGACGGGGAGCCCCTTGTCCTTTTCCTTGAGGCTGAGGAGCCAGGCGGTGGTGACGATGAAGAAGGGCTTCAGGAATTCGGACGGCTGGACCTGGGCAAAGCCGAACCCGAGCCAACGCCGGGCGCCGTTCACTTCGGGCCCGATGACGGGCACCAGCAGCATGGCGACGATGCAGGCCGACGCGCCCGCAAGGCAGAGCCTTCGCAGGCGATCGCGCGGCATCATGGAGATCACGACCATGAAGGGGATGGACAACCCGATCCACAGCAATTGGCGGTAGAAATAGTGCAAGGGCGCGAAGCGGACGCTTCCGCCCGAGTAGCGCTCTGCCGCGGCGGGCGAGGCTGCCGCAACCGCGACCAGCCCGACCGCAATCAGGATGGCGACCAGCAGAAGCAGGACCCGGTCGATCTCCCAGAACCACCGTCCCGCCGCCGAGCGGTCAGCACGGCCGTAGCGGTTCGACGTGTCGATCGGAAAGGCACGCGCCAGTACCCGGTTCATAAGCCCCCCACTAATGCCTTGAAGGCATCCCCGCGCGCTTCGAAGTCCCGGAAGTGATCGAACGAAGCGCAGGCCGGGGAGAGTAGAACAACCTCGCCCGCCTGGGAATCCTCAGCGGCGCATTTCACCGCATTTTCAAGAGTCTCGGCTTCGGTGACGTCAACGCCTTGCTCGCGGAGCAGGTCAGCGAACATCGGCCCGGCCTCACCGATGGTGTAGGCGCGCACGACGTGGGACAGGTGGTCGGCGGTCTGCCCGAGTTCCTTGGTCTTGGCTTGCCCACCGACGATCCAGCGAATGCGTGGGTAAGCGGCCAGCGCAGGCGCGGCAGCTTCTGGGTTCGTCGCCTTGCTGTCGTTGACGAACAGGACGCCGTCCAGATTGCGAATACGCTCCATGCGGTGAGGGAGGCCGGGGTAGGTCAGGAACGCCTGATTGATGGTGGCTTCGGAGATGCCAAGTGCCAGTCCTGCGCAGAGCGCCGCCTCGGCGTTTTCCCCGTTATGTGGCCCCTGCAAGGCAGGACCATAGCCTTGCTCTGCAACCCGAACAGGATTGTCCAGGAACCAAGAGCCGACTGGCTGGTCCCCACAGATCGAATGAACTTCGTCTGCGTCTGGACCGTCCCCGTTATATACGGCTGCATTGCCTTGTGACTGCATACGGAACAGCCTCAGTTTGGATTGCCGATAGGCCTCGAAGCTGTCGTACCGATCGAGATGGTCAGGCGTGATGTTGAGCAGCACCGCGACATCGCAGTCGAGGCTTTGGGTCAGGTCGATCTGGTAGCTCGACAGCTCCAGCACATAGACGCCGCCACTCGGCAACGAGTCCTGGGCCAGGATCGGCAGGCCGATGTTGCCGCCCATGGTCGTCGGCACGCCCGCGGTGGTGAGGATGTGGTGGACCAGCGCGGTCGTCGTGCTCTTGCCGTTGGTCCCGGTGATCCCGACGACCTTGTGCGGCGGAAGCTCGGACCGGGCCCGGGCAAACAGCTCGATGTCGCCGATGATCTCGATCCCGGCCTTGCGAGCGCTAGCGGCAAGCGGATGGGTGTTGAGCGGGACACCGGGGGAGACGACGAGTGCGTCGACCTCGACCGAAGCGAAGTCCCAATCCGTGAAATCGTCGACGAAGAGTTCGTCCTCTTCGCGGAACTCGCTCTGCAGAACCTTCCAGCGGGCCGGGTCGTCATCCCACGCCAGCACCTCGGCCCCGCTTGCCAGCAGCGCACGCACGGTCGCCAGTCCGGAGCGTGCCAACCCGTAGACTGCGTATCGTTTTCCCGCCCAGGCCTTGGCCGTGATCACCGCAGCTTCAGCGTGGACAGGCCGGCCAGTGCCAGCACGAAGGCGATGATCCAGAAGCGGATCACGACCGTCGGCTCGCTCCAACCCTTGTGCTCGAAATGATGGTGGATCGGGGCCATCAGGAACACCCGCCGGCCGGTGCGCTTGTAGACCGCGACCTGGATGATGACGCTCAAGGCTTCGACCACGAACAGGCCGCCGATCACCGCCAGCACGAACTCATGGTGGGTGGCGACCGCGACGGCTCCGAGCGCCCCGCCGAGCGCCAG
>Ga0210040_10007697_pt1 | contig 12962 bp, 9 predicted proteins | sample CryGeyCG12114_NA_FD_185462 | JGI IMG/M metagenome (GOLD analysis project Ga0210040, IMG submission 185462) | Groundwater microbial communities from aquifer - Crystal Geyser CG19_WC_8/21/14_NA (SPAdes) (version 2) | ecosystem: Environmental > Aquatic > Deep subsurface > Groundwater | place: USA... | reverse complement strand
GCTAAGCTATCATACGAATTTTGTAATGCTCCGACAACAGGAATTCGATTTCATCACATGTAGTGGAGTTCATTTAAAGAATAAGATAAATGCTTACATTCGGCCGTTTGACTGGCTATTGCGTTTTTAGCACTATTACCTGCATTGTTGTTTTCGCATTACCAAACCGTAGACTCCAGTGTTTTATGTATACATTTGGTGCACTAATTGAGCAATCGAACGGTGCTTTTTTAAATATTTCTAGAAAAAAATGGTATAGTGTATCAATTTTACTAACTTTTTTAACTATTTCTGGTGCATATAAAGGAAAGATTTTGCAATTCCTAATGCAAGGTCGGCAGTATGAGCTCACACAGCAGTATGACAAAAATTAAGAATATTACAAATTTTACATTCTATTCAACGCATGAATTATTTTCCTTCAACAAAACTTTTAGGAAATATCCTGATTTTGTACACATGAGCGACTTTCTAGAATTACTTAGGTTTATCGGTTGTTCAGATGTCATAGTTTATTGACCAAGCTTTCGAGTGTCTACTGCACCCTTTTTCAAGGTAATACTGGAAAAATTATACATACATGCAAAATCAATATACGTTATCTTAGAACAATATACATGATACAGTCATACTATGGAAGCTTACAATGCCTGGTGTTCAGCACCACAGTTTTAGAGACAAAATGATAAGATTATAGCAATACAGCGTTTGAAATTATAAATTGAAAAAATCGCAGATTGCAACTACTGGTTTTGACATCTAAACATTAGGTGACTATGGAGATTTGAAAAATTTTGCAATTGCGGCTGGCCAGATAGGGTTGAAATGCACTCCACTTTCTAAATTGCAGTTGTATGAAGATGATTTTACGATGTTAATTGATTCCTTGAATTTTCTTTGGAAAATTTTGCCTTCTCTGTCAATCAATCGAGCATCGTTCGTATCAAAGTGATGTGATGGATTGTTATGTACGTGTATGTAAGGTCCAGAGGTATCTTTTAAATTCCTTATGTCCCTCATGTGTTCTGCTATTCTGATTGACATGTTTCTCCCCGTTGCACCTATGTACACGGCAGGACAGGAATGGCAGGGAAACTTGTAAACCTCTATCTGGTCATTTTTTTCAGATTTATTGTTAGTTAGCCACGTTGATATTTTATTGGTGGGGCGAAAGGCTACTTCTAAGTTGACTTTCTAGAAGTTTACACCGCATACCTTGAAACACGTGAGGATTATTATATTATCTTCCGGGATAATGTCATGTTTATGGAACTTTTGTCATGGAAAAGTGAATCTTTTAATTACATGGAGCAAAGAGGATATGATTTTGTGAAGCATTGCAACGAAACAGCGTATGCAAGCGTACAGGATACAATAGACGACAATCTAGATAAGGCGAATGAAATGGGCAAAACAGACGACGTTGTGTTTATGAAAGGGTCCGATAATTTCGGACTCACGGGCGAATTCGTGTTGTTTGATCCACATTTTGATGAAGTGATGGCGCACAGGCTTCAAAGAATCATGGAAACCGGGGTGTATTTCATATGGCAGAAATGGATTGCTCAAGAAACTAACATTCTTTTGTTATCTACCCAATAACACTGAATTGTCCTGAAGAAGGTAACAGACTGTTTACCGAAGGCTAGACTGAATAAATCATGTCAACATCCAGTATCCCGTCTAATTTCTTACTAAATACTAATAATGGATGGAAAAACCTGAAAAATCTCATTGTTAGTTGGCCGAGAGCAAGTTTCATTTTTTTATTCCTATATTCCCACGGAGATGAAGCGTATGCAATTTCAATAAAATTATTAATAACAATCTGTTAGAGCCATTTCGAATCAAACTTTTTTTTGTGAAACACTTTAGAATCCTTTATAATTATTAATGTGAAAATACAACAAAAAGTGACAAAATATACAAGTTGAAAAATTGAAAGAACACACGATGTAGGTTTACATATCAAATGCACTAACCTCACATTAGAAAGGGATTAATTAGTTATGAATATTGTGAGTAATGAAAACTAAATATTGATAAGACTGAATGATATAACCATATTATATTGCTAGTTAAAAAGTTCGTGAAAGTGGATAAAACGAGAGGAAAACTGAATTTTTTTATATCCCCAAATAAAAGTGAACAGCGGGAAAACAATTTCCGCAAAACAAATCAAACCTGCAAATACATATAGTACCGAAACTGTTGAAAACAATGAAAGCAAGTCTTTCAAATTTGGTTCTAAAATAATAAAGGATTTACGATAAATCCGTTAATAACACAAAACACGTCCTTCTGACCAATTCATATGCTCAATATACGGGTTAATGGAAAATAAAGACCAACCACTTGTCCAACAAACGATGTATCAAAAAGACAGTATGACGCATAGAATAAACATCCGTATACACAGGGACCAATCAGAATCGACTACAACATTAGGGAGCAGACGCAGAAGCAGTGTGATATATAAACAATAAAATCATAGAACCACTTGGAATCGACTATGTACGGTGCATCTGACCCGTTGTCGTACCGCGGTAATAGTATTATATTTGATATAATTATATTCTCTAATATACTATCTTTAAGGATATTACAAATCATTGCAGCCATATATGTGATTTGAATGTACCAATGTTTTTTCTTCCGACCCTTGTATAGCTAGGTACTGGTGTCTGTATTTTATGTTGTTATGAGGACGTTGTAATTTCTGTTGTTTTCAAACATGAAATTGCATACACCACGTCGAATCGGATTTGCAACTATACTTTTTACCAAATTGGTGTTTTCCATTTTTTAAAAATGGAGCCACCACCATCAACCCACATTAGGAATTTCGGACACTATTATATGAAGGATGCATGGTGCATCACCCAGCGTGTGCAGATCATTGGCAGAAGCTGGATTGATCACCGATTTTTTTTAGTTCACTACGTTGGGGCAAACAGCAACACCAACGAATATGTGCCAGTTGAGTACCTGTATGATACTGAGGCCGAGGCGAAGGCCAACCCAGTGTTGCCGCCATCCGTTCATCTTAAAACCGATCTGCAACGCGATAAATCCAACGAGTCAGTATTTTTAAAAGGAAAACTTATAAGGGTATACATAATAAACTTAGCGATTGTGAACATTTTTCATGTGATTGTAGTAGCCCTTAAAAGAGGCATGATCGATGTCACAAAACATACACTTGTGTAAAGAACTTTTACCCTTCTCTTTTTTCTTCAGTATTGAATTTTGCAAAATTGCATCTTCAATGGTATCAAATTGGATAACCGCCGTATCCAAACCTGGACAAAGCGGTGAGAGGGGACTTGCCCCTGGTTGAACCCCAGGGACGAGTTATTTCCTCGGTCCCAAAGACGCAGTGGAAGGTACGCACGACACATTAGCCGCCGATTCTGCAGAACTGTGGTCTACGGGGTTGGGACAGGGGTCTACTGATACTGGTCTTGTAACAATCCGGCTCGGGATCCTACCAACATTGCTCCCTTCTACACAATTGTACTGCTGCGCCGAAAAAGAGGTTATCTCAGAAATTTGGTAACTAAGGAAAATTTTTGTTTGGATCCAAACAATATAGCTCATCGGCTCATCATCAATTGAGCAAGCATCAATTCGTATTCCATTTAACTGTTTATCGTTTCCTGTCTGTTTGAATTTCATTTCTTTTACAGTTTACGTGTTTATGTTTAGTTTTACAGTTTCGCGGAGTTTTTTATTAAAAATGTCAGTTCAGTCAAAAAGTATGACCGAATCTATGGTCATTAAATTGAACACAGCTAAAAAAAGGCCGCTAAATGTATGAAATCACCGTGATTTTGTTGCAAAAAAGTCGAGAAACGCGGGATTACCATACACAGGCCGAAATGGCGTTTTACATGAGGAGATTCCCGGCCCAACTGAAGTAAAAATACGAATAAGAATATAAAGTAAAAAATTTAGCTTCCATTGAAAAATTTACTTGAACCTGTATCAATAGGAAAAAATTTGCGGAGCATGTAGAAAACCGGGTTGTCAATTAAGTTTGGATGTAAAGCGACAAATTTTCTCCTCATTTCGAACTGTTGATTACAACATGCAAACGGCTATTATTATATATATATATTATTTAACTTATTTTTTTTAGATCCTCTCACTACGAGTTGACTATAATGACGAATTCGGATGCAAGAATCCATAACTATTGTGTGAATGTGATCATAAAAGCAGACGCGGGTCATAATACACCCAGACAGTTCTGTTGTGTGAATGAATAATATTTCGGTATTTGGGACCTGGGTTTAATCTCCCAAACAGTTCCCTCTTATCACTATCATTAGTCAACTCATAGTGGAGGTATTTTTTATTCCAAGTTTTTACACTATTGCAATCAGTTGTCATTGTGTAGTGCATACGCCTTTTTTTTATTCGTTTTATTATTTTTTTTTCTCTTATTAAAATGGGACATTTTAATGTGGGGCGGTGTTTGTAACGTCCAAGTTATTTCTATTTTAAGTCGTTTTTTAAGTCATTGTCCTGTGAATGTACTTTTATCTACTCATTTACCTATTATGCTAATTAGTATGTACTGTCTCAAAAGTTCATGTTTCCCTTATTGTTGTATATGTTGTATGCCATACTATCTACAGTTACGTATTATGTTATGTGCTGTGATTCTTATTGATAATGCAAGCATTTTTTTGTACATTACTCTTGTCCAAGCATTCGTCAGAGCGACAAGCAAAGCTATCAATTATTGTAAAATATTGAACCTGACTGATTTCTTAAGTATTAAACTCTAGCCATTTTAAACTACAACCAAAGCTGTTTATTCGCACTAATAATTGCACACAACTACATTTCATTTTCTGCAAGCACCATTCCAACTCGCCCATATTCTCCTGGCCATTATTGCATCCACAGATAAAAACATTGGTCCTTCGAACCGGATCGACAGCAACAACGTCGAGGCTTCATCACTGGAATAAAATCGTGATAAGTACTTACCGGAAATCTCAAAAGTGAAGTCGCAACTGGTTACCAGAAGACCATGGACGAGTTAGTAAAACGAAGAAATCTCCATAAAGGAAGACTGATGAAAATCCTGACCTCAGTTAACAAACTAGCAGTAAACCCCATTGGCGAACAGGAACAACTGGAACTCAAATCATTTCAACAAATTGTATCCAGCATCAATGTGAAGGTGAACCAGATCCAAGAAGAAGTAGTAGTCCTTTGCAGTACGGACAAAGAAATTGAGGCTCAAGTTGATGTCTCTGACTGGTTCCAGCTCCAAATAATAAATCTAGAAACAAAGATCATTACAATAATGTTATCCATGCCTGTGAGTACACCTCAGCAGCCAAATGTTAAACTTCCCCGAATTGAATTGCCAACCTTTGACGGAAGATTCGAAGAAAATTGGCAGTCTTTTCAAGATCTTTTCATCGCTACAATAGAAAACAACCCTTCCTTATCCAGTGCCCAGAAACTCCAGTATTTAAAATCCTGCGTCAGAGGTGAAGCAGCAAACCTCATTCAATCCTTTTCAGTCACAGACCAAAATTATCGCGAAGCTTGGGGCCTATTGACCGATAGATTCGACAATAAAAGAGAGTTAATTCAAGCTCTAATTAGACGATTCACATCACAACCAATCATAAGACAAGAGTCCGCCTCTGCATTACAAAAATTGCTAGACGTAACAAACGAATGCTTACGTTCCCTTAAAGTTATGGGAAGATCAGTAGATGACTGGGATGACCTCATCGTATTCCTCATTGTTGACAAGTTGGATCCCGATTCCCGCCGTGAATGGGCCATATCCCAAAAAGGAACAAATCCTCCAACATTCAAGCAGCTTAATGACTTCCTGGAAATTCACATTAGAGGGCTTCACGCCAGTAGCAGCTCATCTATTAATAAACCAAAACAAGTCAATCCACATTTCAGCGAGAGAAGACAAGCTTCTTCGCATCATCAGAGTATCTCAGATGGACCCTGTCCAGTGTGTTCTGCCACTCACCACCTCCACCAATGCTCTCAATTTCGGTCGATGTCAACCAATGACAGGATCACCGTAGTCAAGAAAGCATCCTTGTGCACCAATTGCCTTAGGCCGGACCACTGGACCAATAACTGTCGCAGCAAGTTTGGATGCAAGCAATGCAACAAACGACACAACACTCTTCTTCATTTGACGAAGAAGCCTTCCACTTCTCAAGACATCGCAGGAGCAGGGTTGGAGCCAGCAAGGTCCATTCAGTCCAACCTATGTTCGATGTCACAAGTCCTTCTTAAAACTGCACTTGTCAAAGTGCATGACCAGTTTAGCGGTGAGAAGACACTTAGAGTCTTGTTGGACGACGGATCCCAGGGCTCTTTCATTACTGAGGCATGTGCCAAAAGCCTCGGACTCAAGCCAGAGAAGACTAATGTCATCATCAAAGGCATTTTATCCTCTCCATTATGTTCTGTGAAAGGAAAAGTGAACATTGAACTACATTCATTAGTACAAAATGCATCATTACTAGTGGACGCCTTGATTGTATCGAAAGTAACTGGAATATTATCATCAACCCCGTGCAATCCTAAATCATGGAGCCATATAACTGGACTTCAGCTTGCAGATCCTCAATACTTTCAACCCAGCAAGATTGACATGTTGTTGGGCATTGATGTTCTGGTGTCAATTGTGAAGGAAGGAGTCAGGCACGGTCCGGAATCTTCCCCCATGGCACAGAACACCATCTTTGGTTGGGTCATTTGTGGACCGATTGCCAAAGAACCACATCGTGTGATCCAAGTCAATCACACTGATATTCAAATCGAGTCCGTGCTACAGAAGTTTTGGGAACTAGAGGAGCTCCCACCTACAAAACACTTTACCACAGAAGAAAAACTGTGTGAACATCATTTTCAATCCACCCATACAAGACGGAACGATGGAAGATATATTGTGAAGTTACCATTCAATGATAAAATTGAATCCCTGGGATCGTCTCGTGACCAAGCAGTCAGCCGATTTCATCAACTAGACAGAAGATTCAATAGATGTCCTGATAAACGAGAGCAGTATATCAAATTCATGCGGGAATACCAATCCTTAAATCACATGGAGCGTGTTCCTACCCATCTAATACACAACTCAAAAAGTTATTACTTACCTCATCATTTTGTGACCAAAGAAGACAGCTCCACTACCAAACTACGTGTGGTTTTCGATGGTTCCGCCAAAACGTCATCTGGAGTCTCCCTCAACAATGCATTGCGAGTTGGCCCCACCGTTCAGAATGACCTCTTCACTCTGCTTCTACAATTCAGATTCCACCTGATAGCGTTGAAAGCAGATATCACTAAAATGTACCGCCAGTTTATAATCAATGAGAGTGATATCGATTACCAGAGAATTGTGTGGAGGGAGTCTCCGAATCAGCCACTTGAAGATTATCGTCTCCTCACTGTGACATATGGAACCACATCAGCTCCCTTTTTAGCTACCAGAAGCCTTCAGCAGTTAGCCACAGATGAAGCCACTAATTTCCCAGGGGCTTCACGGGTTGTATCTAAAGACATGTACGTAGATGACCTGATGAGTGGAGAAAATTCAGTTGAACGCGCAATCCATCTACAAAAACAAATATCACAGTTAGTCAAAGCTGGTGGTATGGAGATTTGTAAATGGTCCAGCAATGACCCGGCAGTGATGGCATCCATACCTGAACACCTTAGGGAAACAAAATCATCTTTGAGTTTGGACACAGACCACGCAGTTAAAGCACTTGGTGTGCTGTGGAATACAACAACGGATCATTTCACCTTCGCAGTCAACACAGGCCATCAATCATTCTCGCTGACAAAGAGGATTCTACTCTCTGAATTGGCACGAGTCTTCGATCCTTTAGGCTGGCTGTCTCCAGTCACTATCAAAGCAAAACTCATGTTTCAGGACCTATGGAAAGAAAAGACAGGATGGGATGATCAACTTAATCAAGAGACACAGACGCAATGGTGTGAATACCAAAGTCAAATGAAGTATATCGAATCCATCCGAATTCCAAGATGTATCATCATACCTGAAGTTGTGCAGCAGCAACTCCATGGATTTTGTGATGCATCCGAAAAGGCTTATGCCGCAGTAGTCTATCTTCGATGTGAAAAAAGTGACGGGACAGTTGCAATCAACTTACTTACATCCCGAACGAGAGTAGCCCCGATTAAGCAAGTTTCGCTACCTCGCTTGGAGCTGTGTGGAGCAGTACTTGTCGCCAATCTACTAAAAACAGTTCAAGATTCAATCAATCTCCGCTGTCCATATTATGCATGGACAGATTCAACCATTGTGATGAAATGGTTGGCAAGTTTTCCCGGACGTTGGAAAACATTCGTGGCCAACAGAGTGGCCGAAATACAAGACATTATTTCCTGTGATTACTGGCACCATGTAAGAAGTGAAGAAAACCCAGCAGATTTACCTTCACGTGGAATCCCAGCCAACCAATTGGTGTCTTCTAACATTTGGTGGAACGGTCCAACGTGGCTAATGATGAAGACTTTTCCTGTGTCCGTGTCTCCAGTTGATACATCAGCAGTGAAAGCAGAAGAAAAATCGAAACCACTACTTGTGTCACAAATACAAGTGAAAAACTTTGATAAGATCAGCAAATATTCTACCCTCAGCAAGCTGAAACGTGTGATAGCATACTGTTTGCGATTTGTGCAAAATTCGCGAAAACAATCAGCTGTTAAAATCTATGGTGAACTTACTACAGATGAGTTGCACTTGGCTATGCAAAAACTCATATTTACAGTACAACAGATGGAATTCGCTACTGAAATCAAATCCATTAATTCAAGTAATCAAGTGCAGAGCTCAAGTAAACTAAAACAATTATTCCCCTACTTGGATGCCTGTGGAATTCTTCGAGTTGGCGGCCGGCTCCAGCATTCTTCACTATCAGAAGAAAGAAAACATCCCGTTATTCTCCCTTCGCAGCATCATTTTACCACATTAGTTATTCGTGATTGCCATTTGCGTAATCTGCACAGTGGATTTCAACTTACATGGTCCACTCTTCAGCAGCAATACTGGATTCTCAGAGGAAGAGATACAGTTCGTCATCTCATCCGCAAATGTGTAGTGTGCAGACGAGCGAATGCTGTTACTGCTACCCAATTGATGGGTGCCCTTCCGTCTCCACGTGTCACTCCTGGAAGAGCATTTATCCACTGTGGAGTGGACTATGCTGGTCCATTTCACATTCGACCGTTCAAAGGAAGATCTACCAAACTATTTAAGTGCTACTTTGCTGTGTTTGTCTGTCTCAGTACTAAAGCTATTCATCTAGAAACAGTAAGTGAATTGTCAACAGAAGCCTTTATAGCTGCCTTCAAAAGATTTTCTGCGAGGAGAGGAGTAGCCACAGACATGTATTCAGACTGTAGCACAAACTTCACCGGAGCTGACAAGGCCCTTAAATCAATGATGGAATCGTCTGAGAACCAATCCTCCATACACCAATTTCTAGCCGACAAGGGAACGAGATGGCATTTCAATTCTCCTAGTGCTCCACATCAAGGAGGGTTGTGGGAAGCTGGAGTGAAGAGTGTTAAATATCATTTTCGTCGTGTGGTTGGATGCTCCAAACTTACGATTGAAGAGTTCCAGACTTTACTTTGTTTAGTGGAATCTTGTTTGAACTCCCGTCCAATTTGTGCGTTGTCCAGCGACCCTACGGATGTTTCTGCCCTCACTCCGGGACATTTTCTTATTGGACATCCCCTGACTGCCATTCCTGAACCAAATTTAACAGCCCACAAATCCAATCGTCTTTCCAAGTGGCAGCAAGTGCAACAAATGTTCCAACACTTCTGGTCCCGTTGGAACAATGAATATTTGTCCAGCCTGCAACAAAGATTCAAATGGAAGCAAAAGCGAAGGAATCTACAGATCGGCGAGTTGGTGATCATCAGAGACGAAACTATTCCTCCCATGAAGTGAAAACTCGGCCGAATTGTTGCAACCCATCCAGGAAAGGACTCACTAGTACGAGTTGTAACCATTAAAACGAGCAGCGGAGAAATGAAACGACCAATAGCTAAGCTGTGTCCCTTACTTAATAATGATGACTGATCGTATTTTATTGTTTTTGACCAATTTATGTTTTAACTTATTTTTTTTAGATCCTCTCACTACGAGTTGACTATAATGACGAATTCGGATGCAAGAATCCATAACTATTGTGTGAATGTGATCATAAAAGCAGACGCGGGTCATAATACACCCAGACAGTTCTGTTGTGTGAATGAATAATATTTCGGTATTTGGGACCTGGGTTTAATCTCCCAAACAGTTCCCTCTTATCACTATCATTAGTCAACTCATAGTGGAGGTATTTTTTATTCCAAGTTTTTACACTATTGCAATCAGTTGTCATTGTGTAGTGCATACGCCTTTTTTTTATTCGTTTTATTATTTTTTTTTCTCTTATTAAAATGGGACATTTTAATGTGGGGCGGTGTTTGTAACGTCCAAGTTATTTCTATTTTAAGTCGTTTTTTAAGTCATTGTCCTGTGAATGTACTTTTATCTACTCATTTACCTATTATGCTAATTAGTATGTACTGTCTCAAAAGTTCATGTTTCCCTTATTGTTGTATATGTTGTATGCCATACTATCTACAGTTACGTATTATGTTATGTGCTGTGATTCTTATTGATAATGCAAGCATTTTTTTGTACATTACTCTTGTCCAAGCATTCGTCAGAGCGACAAGCAAAGCTATCAATTATTGTAAAATATTGAACCTGACTGATTTCTTAAGTATTAAACTCTAGCCATTTTAAACTACAACCAAAGCTATTTATTCGCACTAATAATTGCACACAACTACATTTCATTTTCTGCAAGCACCATTTCAACTCGCCCATATTCTCCTGGCCATTATTGCATCCACAGATAAAAACAATAATATTTAATCAAATCGAAGAATTATAAATTGCTTACATGTCTATTAGCAATGTTTATAGTGGCATCTAGAATGTCCTGTGGGTTTCCAATTTCAATAACACTTACAAGGTCTTCTGGTACGTCGGCCATGTCGTACTGTGTTCGTGGTCTATAGACGGGTGAAAATGGAATTTCACGCGTGTCTATAAACGGTACACGGCTTGGACTGAGGGCAGTGATGGCTCGACTAGGTCAAGGTACCGGACTAGTAGCTATATTTCCTGTATCATTTTCCACCTGTTCTACTTCGGACGCCGCATGTTCATCTAATCCAATCGCATCTCCAGGAGTGTGGTTTACTAACACCGCCTCCAATAATACATCGTCCACAGGCGAGTTTTCATTTTCGAGTAAAATACCTAGAGTATAAACCATGTCAATCAATGACTACTGCTTGTCAGTTATAATTGGAAAATAAATTTTCCGACACGACGGAATTTGCAGTAACTCAATAGTTACATATCATGACAACATAAAATTTCCGACAGAAAATACTTTGAATGTTCAGCATCATAAAAAACTGACCATGCATAGTTCTAAGCATGATCTTCAAGAAATGGAGAGTATTAGCAACTTATTCATAATTACCATGGGTATTATCAGCCAGTGTAGCGGCCTGTTCTTCCGTATTAGAATTAGTAATTACGCTTGAATTTATAGCGTTTTGCTGTTGTTTCAACTGCCGGTGTGCCTCATTAAGCAGTTTCCTTGGAAATGAGATCTCCGCTTTGGTCGTCCAAATGGTGTCGGTTTTTTACGGCCCTGAACACGTTTATAGTTACTGTCCATTTCAGAATTAATGGCAGTTGCCCTGTGTTATTTGGCGACCCAGGTTAAATGGCCAAATACTCAAAATCGAACCGTAGATTTCATAAATGCTATGCCAACTAAATTCATATTTTCTACTTTTCAGTTCATTTTTTTATCATTTGAAACTTTACTTTTTGTTAGCACCAAACAAACATTGCCTTATAACCTAGCGAGCAAATTTACTGCCTTTTTTTTTGAAATGGACAGTAGTAGGCCGCAGCTGGTCGTAAAAACAATAAATATAAAGAAATTTTATTTTGACATTAATCATAACATTTATGAACTGAATACCCTATCCACTGGCGGCATGACTGGGTTGGCCCCCCTATGGATCCCCTAGCATTGCTATCCACAGCAATATGTAGGGTTATACAGAACCTTAATGGTGTAGAAGGGAGCAATGTTGGTAGGATCCCGAGCCGGATTGTTACAAGACCAGTATCAGTAGACCCCTGTCCCAACCCCGTAGACCACAGTTCTGCAGAATCGGCGACTAATGTGTCGTGCGTACCTTCCACTGCGTCTTTGGGACCGAGGAAACAACTCGTCCCTGGGATTCAACCAGGGGCAAGTCCCCTCTCACCGCTTCGTCCAGGTTTGGAAACGGCGGTTATCCAATTTGATACTATTGAAGATGCAATTTTGCAAAATTCAATACTGAAGAAAAAAGAGAAGGGTAAAAGTTCTTTACACAAGTAAGTGTATGTTTTTGACATCGATCATGCCTCTTCTAAGGGCTACTACAATCACATGAAAAATGTTCACAATCGGTGAGTTTATTATGTATACCCTTATAAGTTTTCCTTATAAAAATACTGACTCGTTGGATTTATTGCGTTGCAGATCGGTTTCAAGATGTACGGATGGCGGCATGACTGGGTTGGCCTCCGCCTCGGCCTCAGTATCATACAGGTACTCAACTGGCACATATTAGTTGGTGTTGCTGTTTGCCCCAACGTAGTGAACTAAAAAAAATCGGTGATCAATCCAGCTTCTGCCAATGACCTGCACACGCTGGGTGATGCACCATGCATCCTTCATATAATAGTGTCCGAAATTCCTAATGTGGGTTGATGGTGGTGGCTCCATTTTTAAAAAATGGAAAACACCAATTTGGTTAAAAGTATAGTTGCAAATCCGATTCGACGG
>Ga0210040_10007696_pt1 | contig 12964 bp, 14 predicted proteins | sample CryGeyCG12114_NA_FD_185462 | JGI IMG/M metagenome (GOLD analysis project Ga0210040, IMG submission 185462) | Groundwater microbial communities from aquifer - Crystal Geyser CG19_WC_8/21/14_NA (SPAdes) (version 2) | ecosystem: Environmental > Aquatic > Deep subsurface > Groundwater | place: USA... | reverse complement strand
TAAGGCGCTCGCGGTCCTGCTCATAATCACCAGCTTCCCGCAATTTACAGCCGCACAGCCAGCGCCGACTGGTCCGGAGAGTGCCGAATGGGCGGTGCCGCGCACGTCTTGGGGTGATCCCGATATCAGCGGGGCTTGGCCCGTCGACCACCTCGCCCACACACCGCGTGAGCGCCCGCCGCATATGGGTACCCGCACCGAGCTGACGGATGAGGAATACGAGCAGATCCTGCGGCTTGCCCAACGGCAGATCGATTGGCGCGAGCAGGAGAATGAGGCCAACATCCTGGGCATGGGTCATTGGATCGAGCGTGGCCTGCCCCTGCGCCAGACATCGCTGATCGTCGAGCCGCTCAATGGCCGCTATCCCGGACTGACCGCGGAAGGCGAACGCCTCCAGGCGGCGCAAAAGACCTCGTGGAACAACGATACGTTCAACTGGATGGACGATTTCGGCATTTTCGACCGCTGCATCACCCGCGGCATGCCGTCCTCCATGCTGCCCGGCAATTACAATAGCGGGATCGAGGTGCATCAGGCGCCGGGCCTGGTGGCGATCAAGCTGGAGATGATCCACGAGACGCGTCTCGTCTACCTGGACGGCCGCCCGCCGCCGCCGCCTGAGGTCACCAGCTGGCTCGGCTTCTCGGTCGGGCACTGGGAGGGCGACACGCTGGTGATCGAGACCACCAACTTCACACCGGGCGGTTCCAGCGGCGCAGTGCCCAACAGCGCCGCGCTCAAGGTGACCGAGCGGCTCACGCCCACCGGCCCGGACGAGATGCAATACGAGGCGCGACTGGAGGACCCGGTGGTGCTGCAAGGGCCCTACACGCTCGCCTTTCCCTGGCGTCGCCAGGCAAATTACGAGCAGTTCGAATATGCCTGCCATGAGGGCAATTATTCGATCCGCAACTACATCACCGCCACAGGCACCCGCTTCGCCGAGCAGCGCGCACGCCAAGGCAGAGGCAAGGACCAGACAAGCGAATAGGCGGGCCGCCCGAAGCACTGGGGCGGCGGTCCGCGCCGATCGCGCGATGGTGCGCAACCCATAAACCGCGGCCACTCTACCGCGAGCACGGCTGCGCCGAATTATCGACCGGTCCGCACCTACAGGACTGGCGTGACTGGGGAGAGCGACATGAAACATGTAAATCGCACGATGCTTGCGGCGGCCACAGTGCTGGCCTTCGCTACACCGGTAAGTGCGCAAGAAGCGTGCGACCGCCAGTGCCTTATCGCCATTGCCGACAGCTACGTGACTGCGCTCGCGAATGACGAGCCGGACGCCGTGCGTTGGGCGAACGGGGCTGTAATCATGGAGAATCTGGCGCCGATCGAAGCGGGCGCGGGCGGTTTCGATACCATCACCGCGGGGCCTTCTGACTTTGTCTTGCACGTACCCGATCCGGTCAGCCGCCAGGTCGGGCTGCTGGCGATGATGCGCGAAGGCGAGGTGCCAGTCCTGGTAGGCATCCGCCTGCAATTGGCCGAAGCGAGCGCCATCGAGGAAGCCGAGCATCTCATCGCACGTGACCTTTCGCCCACGCAGATCGCCAACCTTCAGACTGTGCGCCCCGCGCTGCTGCGCGAAGTGCCCGAGCCCTATGCGGACTCACGCGCGCGCATGCTGTGGCTCGGCCGGTCCTATTACGACACGCTCGACAACAAATAATGCCTGCCACAGCAACATGGCCGATGATTGCGAGCGGCGCGAGAATGGCTTCCAGACCCCGCGCAACCCGATGGTGCGCCCGGGCGGCGGCGGCAATGGCCAGACCGATCCGATCTTCGCTTACCTGGGCGGCCTGGGCTGTGCCGCGCAGATGGACACCATTATGTGGGAATATATCAGCCGGATCGAGAATCGCAGGGTCGAGATCGCCGATCCGGTCACCGGGCTCGTATGGGGCATGAGCCATCTTGAACACGATTTCGACAAGCAGGACTTCGCGCTCGTTGGCGTGCCATGGGCCGCCAACAGGCACTTGGAGTTCGAGCCCTTCGACATGCCGGCGATCCACATCTACAAGGTCTGGGGCGGCGCGATCCACGAGATCGAGGCGTTGGGCATCGTGATGCCCTACCGCTCGCCGCATTCTTTCGAGGAATGAGCCGGTGAGCGGAGGCGCGCGCCGGTAAAGGTCGCCTCCGCCCAGTGCAGCGTATCACCCGCGATCGGCTGCAACGGCCGCAGGCTCGGCCGTCTTGCGGGTCAAAACATTGGCGAACTTCTCCGAAACGATGCCGAACAGCGCGCCGATGACAATGGAGACAATCGTCGGCACGATTGCCTGCAGCGGCGTCATGCCGGCCAACAGGATCGGCCCGGCGATCGAGGCGAAGCCGTAGACGCTCGCCGGAATGGTCGCCAGCGCCGGGATGGCGCTCGCCAGGCAGATCACGAAGGCACCGAGGCCCACGGCGATCGGCGCGGCCAAATCGCCCGCGCCGGCAAGCAGCCCCGAGGCCAGCAGCACCGCCACCATGCCCACCAGGGCGCCAAAGCTCATACCCACGATGGCAGTGGTCATGCCCTTCACGCCCGCGCCGGAATGGAAGTGGCACCCCCAGGCGATGAAGGAGATCCACACCAAGCCCGGCAAGAAGGCAGCCAGCGGAACGACGAACAGCCATGTGTCGATCGTGGCGAGCAGCCCCACCGACAGGGCCAGGGCAAGATATGCAGACATCCTCAAAGTCCTCCCGAACAGATTCCCGATGTTTTTTGGCGGACGTCTTGCAGGCCCGCTTGGCCGATCATTATGCGATCGGCAGCAAGCGGTAAAGCCAATTGCCCTCCCGGCTCGCCCCTGTGGGAACGAGCAGGAGGCGCTAGAAGATGCCGTTCGCATGCGGCAGCGTGGCCGGGATCTCCTGCACCACTTCCCAATGCTCTGCCACCTTTCCGCCTTCCATGCGGAAGTAATCGATGATGCTCATGCCAGGATCGCCCGGATGGCGCACGGTGTGGATATGGAAGATCGTGAAATCACCATCTACGAAGCTCGCCTTGATGGCAAATCGCACGTCCGGAAAGTGGTGCGCCCGGTCCTGGAAAAAGGCGCGCAGCCCTTCCTTCCCCCCGGTCGCGGCGGTGGAGTGCTGGATGTAGTCGTCGGCCAGGAACTCGTCGATGAGGCTCGCATCGAAGCGGAACAGCATCTCGCGATACATGCGGGTGCAGAAGTCGAGATTGGCCTGTTCCTGCGCGCTGCGGGCCACCGGATCAGCCATCAGACGAGCGCGTAATAGCGCAGGCAATTGCCATCCGCCCGCCGCTCGCCGACACCTACGAAAACATGCTTGGTCAGCCAGTCATGCTTGCCGATGGCGCATTCGAAGGTCGGGTTGCCGCGCAGGTAATAGTCTTGATGCGCTACCGGGTCGCCACTGTTGAACGCCCAGTCGCGCAGGCGCTGCATCGTGTCGGGCTTGCGGCCCCACAAATAGCCCTTGTTGTTGAGCAGGATGATCGTGCCGTCCTCCTCCTCGAGCAGATAGCGCGCGTCGAACACGGCCACATCGTCGGGGCGAAAATAAGCGTAGTCGCCGCCCGAGCCGGGAATTGCACGGCCCTTGAGTTGCGGCCCTTCGAACGTGCCACCCTTCACCAGCACCGCGCTGCGCATCCCGCCATTCGGGTGCGGTGCCATGGTGTAGACCTCCGGAAAGGTCAGGCGCACCTCCATCGCGAATTCGAGCCGCGGATTCTCGAGCTCCGAGAAGGGCGGCGCAAAGGGGGTGGTGTCGGTGAAGGGTTTCTCGTTATCCGGCATCAGCGTAACTCCAACAGGCCGCCATCGACGAACAGATTGGCGCCGGTGATAAAGCTCGCCTCATCCGAAGCGAGGAACAGCACCGCTCGCGCAACCTCGTCGGCCTCGCCCATCCGGTGCATGGGCACAGCCTCGATCATGCGCTCTTTAAGGCTGGCCACCTGCTCGTCGCTCATGCCCGGGTTGCGGTAGAGAAGCGGCGTGTCGATCGGGCCCGGGCTCACCATGTTGACCCTTATGGCGCGCCCCACCAATTCCTTGGCGAACACCTTCATCACCATGGCGAGGCCGGCCTTGGCTGCGGCATAAGTCCCATTGCCCGCGAGCGCCCCGTGCGCGCCGATCGAGCCGGTGACCACCGCAGCGCTCCCCTGCCCCATCAGCCGCACCGCTTTCTGCAGCGCGAAGACGCAGCCCTTGAGGTTGATATCGTGGACATGGTCCCAATCCGCTTCCGTAATGCCTTCAAGCGGGGCGAAGCCACCCACGCCGGCATTGATGTAAACGACGTCGATCCGCCCGTCCGCGGCCTCGATCTTGGCGACGACCTGCTCGGTCGCGGCGATATCGGCGATGTCGGCGCGGTGCCCGGTCGCGCCCGGAATGTCCGCCACCGCCTCGTCCAGTGTCTGCGCATTGCGGCCGGTGATGTGCACCCTGGCACCCTCTGCGGCAAAGGCCTTCGCCGCCGCCAGCCCCATGCCGCTATTGCCGCCGAAGACGAGCACCACTTTGTCCTGGAAACGGTTCATCTGCTCTCCTCTAACGCTAGGCCTGCCGTCAGAATGGCGAGTTCGGGTTAGGTCCGCCCTCGATCACGTCCTGCATCACGTCCCAATGCTCCATGATGAGGCCATCCTCGATGCGGAAGATGTCGATCACCGCCCAGCCGAGATCGCCGGGCCAGCGGCGTACATGGTAATGCACGGTGACGTGATCGGCGTCGACGAAGGCGCGCTTCACGTCATGAACGGCCTGCGGTGTTTGCTCACGGATCATGTCGAGGAAGCGCTTGAGCGCCTCGGGCCCCGGCTCCACGCCCTGATTGTGCTGGATGTAGCCGGGCGCGATGAAACGATCGACGGACGCGGAATCCATCGGGTTCAGAACTTGGGCGAACATGGCCAGCACCAGGTCGAGATTGGCCTGCTCGGCCGCATCGCGGCTCATGCAGCCCTGCTTTCAGCCCGGCCCTGCTCGCCCTGGCGCGACGGCAGTTCGGCCGAAGGGAGGCTTCGGCCCCGTATGAGATCGGCCGCCTTCTCGCCGATCATGATGGTGGGCAGGTTGGTGTTGCCCCCTGGAACCGTCGGCATCACCGAAGCATCGGCGACGCGCAGGCCTTCCACGCCGATCACGCGCAGCTCGGCATCCACCACCGATCGCTCGCCCAGCCCCATGGCGCAGGTGCTGGTGGGGTGCTGCGCGGTATAGCAGGTTGCGCGAATGAAGGCGTCGAGCTCGTCATCGCTCTGGACATTGATGCCGGGCGTCTTCTCCTCGCCGACGAGGTCGGCCATGGGCTGCGTATTGTAGATCTTGCGCGCGATGCGGATGGAGCGGCGCATCTGCTCGCGATCGGCCTCCTCGGCCATGATGTTGAGCGTGACCGTCGCGCTTTCCCGCGGGTCGGCGCTCTTGAGTTCCACCCAGCCGCGGCTTTCGGGGTGTAGCTGGACGAGCCCGGCCCAGAACACATGCTCCTGCGCCGCCTTGATGCCGGGGAACCACGGAGCGGCATCGAAGCGGATCGGGTTGACCATGATCTGCAAGTCAGGCCGTTCCAGATGCTCGGCGGTGCGGATCACCACGTTGCAGCTGTTGACCTGCGTCGCCATCGGCCCGGTGCCCAGCAGCGCCCATCGCAGCGAGTTGAGCGCGATGCGGTCCATGCGCAAATGGTTGAGGAAGGTGACCTTGCTCCTCGCCCACCATTCGAGCGATCCGGTCGGGTGCTCCTGCAGATTGCGACCGACGCCGCGGCTCTCGTGCACCAGCGGGATGCCATGTTCGGCCAGGTGCTCGGCCGGGCCGATGCCCGAGAGCATCAGCAGGTGCGGTGAATTGTACGCGCCGCCTGAGAGGATCACCTCGCGCCGGGCGCGAATGACCCTGGTCTCGCCGTCCTGCTCGATTTCGATCCCGATGCAGCGCTTTCCCTCGAACACCACCCGATGCACGTGCACGCCCGAGCGGATTTCGAGATTGCGCCTGCCCCTTGCGGGATCGAGATAGGCGGTCGCCGCGCTGACCCGGCGCCCACGTGCATCCACCGTCTGCTCGCCGCGCGCGAACCCTTCGGGCACCGCGCCAGCCAGATCCTCGCTCGTGTCGAACCCGGCATTGCGGGCCGTCGCCATCATCTCTGCATGCAGCAGATGCGGCGAATCGATCGGGCGCACGGCCACCGGTCCGCCCTTGCCGTGATAGTCGCTATCTCCGCGCCAGCTATCCTCGAGCTTGCGGAAGTAAGGCAGCACATCGGCGTACGACCAGCCCCGCGCGCCCATTTGCGCCCATTGATCGTAATCCGCCGGGTGGCCCCGCATGGCGAACATGCCGTTGATCGACCCCGATCCACCCATCACCCGTCCGCGCGGCATCGGCATGCGCCGGCCGTCCAGATGCGGCTCGGGCTCGGTCATGTAGGTCCAGTTGAAACGCGGGTCGGGCATCGCCTTGAGGAAGGCGAGCGGCATGCGCAGGTACAGATGGTCGGCTTTTCCACCAGCCTCCAGCAGCAGCACGTTGGTGTTCGGGTCCTCGCTCAGCCGCGCGGCGACGACACAGCCCGCGCTGCCTGCGCCAACCACGATGTAGTCAAATTGCTCGGCCGGCCTTTCCGCCACGCCGTGTTCCTGTGCCGACATCCCGCTCTCCTTGCCTCCATGCTAACGCTCGTTACAATCGCACGCAAGGAGAGGCGGCACATGACAAGAGATGATTACGCACGGTACGTGGAGGCGTTCAACGCGCGGGACTATGATGCGGTGTTCGATTTCTACGAAGAAAACCCGCGCATGGCCTTCTTCGGCGTCGAGATCACCACGCGCGAGCAATTGCGCGATTTCTACACCTTCCTCCACACCTATGTGCGCGAGACCGTCACCGTCGAGCGCTTCGCCTCCGGCGATGATCTCGCGGCAGTGGAGGCCGTCGTACGCGTGGAAGGCGTCGCGGACCTCACGCGCGAAGTGCTCGATGCGCGCGGACTCGGCCAGTTCTTCCCCATCCGCCACGGCGATGTCCAGGAAATGCGGCAATACATCCATTACCATCTGGCAAACGGGCGCATCGCATCGGTCGGCTGTGCCATTGTGGCATAAAATTCCTTTCGCACTTGCGTTATTTTCGCATATCTGAAAGATAATGACCTCCAAGAGGAGGCTTTGCCCAATGATCAAGACCACGCATGTCGGCAGCCTGCCGCGCGGACCCGAACTCGTGCCGGTGCTGCTCGCGCGCGACAAGGGCGAGGCTTATGATGAGGCCGAGTTCGACCGGCTGGTCCAGGCGGCCGTCGATGAAGGCGTGAAGAAGCAGGTCGAGGCGGGTGTCTCCATCGTCAGCGATGGCGAACTCGGCAAGGTCGGCTATTCGACCTACATCATCGAGCGGCTCTCCGGCTTTGGCGGCCACTCGCCACGCAAGCCTGCAAAGGATCTGGCGGCAGTTCCCGAGCTAACCAAGAAGCTGGCCGGCATCATGGGCGCGCAGGAGTTCACCCGCGCAAGCGCGATCGACAAGGTGGAACTGGTCAACCTCCAGCCGCTGCATGACGATATCCGCCGCTTCAAGCTGGCGCTCGAGAAGCATGGTAACGGTGTCGAGGCGTTTCTCAACACCGCCTCGCCCGGCCTCATCACGGCCTTCCAGCCCAACCAGTTCTATCCGAGCCACGATGCCTATCTGGCCGATCTCGTCGAGGCGATGCGTCCTGAGTACGAGGCCATCGCCGAGGCCGGCTTCGCCGTCCAGTTCGACTGCCCCGACCTCGCGATGAGCGCGCATACCGGCTACCAGGACCAGTCCGAAACCGAGTTCCTCAAGACCATCGAGGCCAATGTCGAGGCGCTCAACGAAGCGACCAAGAACATCGCGCCCGAACAGATGCGCATGCATGTGTGCTGGGGCAATTACGAAGGCCCGCATGATTTCGACATTCCGCTGGAAAAGATCATCGACATCGTGCTCAGCGCGCGCCCCGCGACGATCCTTTTCGAGTCTGCCAATCCGCGGCACGAGCACGAATGGAAGGTGTGGCGCGATGCAGATACGAGCGGCAAGATCCTCGCCCCCGGCCTGATCGATTCCTGCTCCAACTATCTCGAGACGCCCGAACTGATCGCCCAGAGGATCGAGCGGTTCGCCGAGTTCGCCGGCAAGGACCGCGTCATCGCCAGCTCGGATTGCGGCTTCGGCACCTTTGCAGGCTACGGCAAGATCGATCCGGCGGTCGCGTGGAAGAAGCTCGCCGCGCTGCGCGAAGGCGCCGATATCGCCGAGGCGCGGATCGGCTGACCATGGCCGAGCGTCCGGCGCCGCCCACGTCTTCGGGCGCTCCGGCCGCCGGTTCGCCGGCAGGCGGACCCGCGAGTGCCTCGGCCAACCCGGCCGCCGGCCCGTCGGCGAGCCAGGTCGCGTCGGCCAGCCAGGTGAAGTCGGCTATCCGCACGCTCGACATCATCGAATACATCGTGGCGCATGACCGGCCGCTGGTTGCTCAGGAGATCGCCACCGCGCTCGGAATACCCGTCTCGAGCCTGTCGTACCTGCTCGCAACATTGGTCGAGCGCAGCTACCTGCTGCGCGAGGGCCGGCGCTATTCGGCAGGGCCCGGGCTCGAGCGGTTGCAGGCGAGCAAGGCAGGCTTCCCCCTGGCCGAACAGGCCCGGCCCTTGGTGCGCACCTTGCGCGTGCAGCTGAACGAAACGGCCAGCTTCTTTATCCGTGTGGGGTGGGAGATCGAGGCGATCGTCACCGAGAGCTCCGAGCAGGCGCTGCGCTATGCCGTTCCCACCGGCCAGCGCCTGCCCATGCATGCCTTCGCCTCGGGCCAGGCGCTGCTCGCCGCACTGCCGGACGATGAGCTGGACCGCTACCTGGCGGAAGCCGAGCTCGAGCCATTGACCCCCATGACCCTCACTGCGCCTCCTGATCTGCGCGCCCGTCTGGCCGAAATCCGCACCAGCAATTTCGCCCTCACCGATGAGGAATTCTCCCGCGGCATCGTCGGTATCGGCCGCGCGGTCACGATAGGCGGCGAAGTCGTCGGAGCGCTCTCGGTCGCCATACCCAAGGCCCGGTTGGACGACGATCTGCAAGGCCGCACCATGGACCTGCTCGCCCGCACGGCCGGGCTGCTCGGCCCCAACTGACAGCGCCGGCATGGGCTGCGCCAGCCGCTTGCCTCTGGTTGAGATTCGATAGTACCATCCACCATGCGCGCATCGCATCATGGGGTATATCGCGCAGCCTTTCTTCGAATGTTACGGACCCGGCCCTCTCCGATCAGCCGGACCTTGGCGAAGCTACCCGATCGTGCCGGGCCACAACGCCCTTACATCCAATGGGGCCGCAAGCTGGCAGCAGGCGAGACCATCGGGATAAGGTCAGACGACAACCGACGAGCCCCCGCCCCCCGGCAGCCGCCGTCGAGCCCCGCAAGACGGGTGAGGATGCTGGCAGGCCACCTTCGCCAATCGGCCAGGGGCAATGAAAAAGGGCGGCGCCTCGCGGCACCGCCCCCTTTTCTACAGATCGAGAAACGATCAGTTCGAAACGCCGACGCCCGACTGGCGCCAGCTATCGGCATAGCTGTCGCGCGCCACGTTCGAGTACGGGACGGGCGAGATGACGGCCTTGATCTCGATCTGCTCGTGCGGCTCGACGGTCGGCTTGGTGGTGCCGCCATTGGGCTCGCCCCACACCAGCGTCACTTCCTTGCCCATCTCGACATAATCGGGGTCGATCATGGCGAGGCTGAGCATCTTGCCCTCGTTCGAGCTGTAGCCGATCCAGGTGGATACGCCGATCACCTTGCCGTCCAGCTTGACCTCGTCGAACGGATGCATCGAGTAGACCGCACTTGGGAATTCGAACCACTTGGCCCGGCCGCCCTCGGCGAACATCGAGCTCATCACGCGGCTCACTTCCTCGTTGTCGAGCGCGAGCGTCACCTTGGTCTTGTGCTTCTCGTCCTTCATCCTCTCGAGCGCCTCGCGGCCCACGAAATCATGGTCGAACTTGACGATGTGGCCATAGCCGATGTCCCACGGCGTCAGGTAGTAGCCGTCCACGGTCTCGGGCACGTAGGAGCCGCCGATCGAGCACATGCCCTCGTAGCTCTTGCCCGAAAGCCATTCGCGATACTTCACCAGCATCGGATCGTTGCCGGTGAACACGGCCGGAAGCGGCGAAGGCAGCCAGCCCGATTCCAGCGTGTTGGACGAATAGGCGCGACCACCCACCAGAGTGAGCCCGTGATCCTTGCCGGCCTCGACCAGCGCGGAATGGACCGCCTCGTAATCCGCCCAGGGGCCGAACAGCTCGTAACCGGGCTGGCCAGCCATGCCGTGGCGCAGCGCGATGACGTCCTTACCGTTGATGTCGATATGCGCCATGTTGAAGAACTTGAGGTCGGGCGGAGTCTGGCCCATCGCCTTTTCCAGCACCTTCATGGCGTTGGGGCCCTGGAGCTGGAAGCGGTAGTTCTTGCGCTTGCCGTCCGAACGCATGGCGGTGCGCTCGTCACGCTCCACGCTGACGTCCCAGTCACCGGTCTCGGCATGGAACTCGACCCATTCGATCGCCGGCGCACGGCCCACGAGGCTGAACTCGTTCTCGGCGAGATAGAACAGGATCACGTCGCCGATCACGTAACCGTCGGGGGTGACGGGAACGAACTGCTTGGCCTTGTCGACCTTGAAGCCCTTGAACGAATTGATCGCCAGGTACTCGAGCAGCTTCATCGCGTCAGGGCCGCGGACGTAAAGCTCGACCATGTGGTAGGACTGGTTGAATAGCACCGCGGCATCGGCCCAGGCCTTCTGCTCCTTGCGCCAGTTGGAATACTCAGCCGGCACGCCCGGATAGGCGTTGGGGCCGACCTGCTGGTTCCGCAGCATCTCGACGATGTCGCCGGCGGCATCCAGCTTCTGTTGCAGAGTTTGTTCACTCATGGGGCAGATCCTCTCCTAAGGGTTGGTAGATGGGTTCAGTCGCGCGCTGGCATGTTCAGCCAGCTTGCAATTGCGTCGTTCACCTCTCCGGGCGCTTCGAGCGGCAGCATATGCCCCGCTCCCGGAACGATGACCAGTTTGGAATTGGTGACACGCGCCGCAATCGTCTCGTGCTGCGCAGGCGGCGCCCATTGGTCGAGTTCGCCCGTCATCACCAGCGTGGGACAGGCGATGCGCGGCAGCAATTCGTCGAGCTCCGGCCGGCCGACCAGCGCGGCGATCTGCGCATCGAAGCGCTCCTGCCCGGCGGACAGGCACATTGAGCGCATCGGCGTATAAATATCGTCCCGCTCGCGATTGGCGTCTGCCACCATGGGCGGCAGCCAGCGGTCCACCAGCGCCTCGAAGCCCTGCTCGTGCCCCACGCTCTGCAGCGCGGCGCGCTTCTCTGGCTCGTTCTCGCCTACGGGATGGATACCGGTGCTCACCAGCGCGAGGCGCCGCACGCGCTCGGGCGCCAGCCGGAAGACCTCGAGCGCGACGCGCCCGCCCATGGAATGGCCAAACAGGTCGAATTGCTTGGCGCCCTGCGCATCGGCCTCGTCGAGGGCGATCTGCGCCATCTCCTCGAGCGAGTCGGCCAGGCCATATGTATCGACCGCATGCGCCTCGGCGAAGGAGGCGGTTTGCGCGCTGAAAGTCCGCGCATCGCAGATCAGGCCGGGTAAAAAGAGGAGCATCGCTCTCGCTGTTAGCTTCGTTCGTTCGCGGTCGTGAAATTTTCGTCTATACGAAGAAACCGCTTTGCGCTAGGCCTTTGTGCGAGCCGCGCGATGCGCCTAAGGCCCTTGGCGCGCGAAAAATTCTGGGAGAAGATTCGATGTCCTATGCCGCCATTCATCCCGATTGGGAGAAGCAACGGACCAACATGGTCGATGGCTACTCGCTGGAGATGACGGCCAAGGAGCTGGACGGTCTCAGGGAAGCCGCTCCGATGATCCGCCCGGGCACGCAGATTGCCGTGACCTTTCTCCCCGGCGAGGAGATGGAGCAACGCGTGCAGGCGGCAGAGCTCGTGCGCGATCTCGGCTTCGAGCCGATCGTCCATCTCTCGGCCCGGCGTCTCGCCTCCGAGGCTGAGCTCGACACCTATCTGCGCGATATCACCACCCGCGCGGGCGTGAAGCGCTGCTTCATCATCGCCGGCGATCCGCCCGAGCCCGAGGGGCCGTATGAGGATTCGCTGCAGATCATCGAGTCCGGCCTGCTGGAGAAGCACGGCATCACCATCGTGGGCGTGGGCGGCCATCCCGAAGGCCACCCCAATGTCTCCAAGGACCAGCTATGGACCTGGATGGAGCGCAAGCTCGATGCGGTGCGCGCCCATGGCATGACGCCGATGGTGGTCACCCAGTTCGCTTTCGATGACGATGCGATCGTCGAATGGGTCGGCGAGATGCGCGATCGCGGCATAGACGTGCCGGTGCGCCTCGGCGTGCCCGGCCCCGCGGGCATCAAGCGCCTGCTCGGCTTTGCCAAGCGCTGCGGCGTAGGCGCGTCGGCGAATGTGATGAAGAAGTACGGCGTCTCGATCACCAATCTGATCGGCAGCGCCGGGCCGGACAAGCTCGTTTCATCGCTCGACCAGAAGCTGACCGAGCGCCATGGCCGCGTGCGCCTGCACTTCTACCCGTTCGGCGCGCTCAAGGCCTCGGCCGAGTGGATCAATGGCTACGACAAGAAGCATTGATCGCGGGCGTAGGAACGGGAAAGCAGACATGGCGCAATTGATTGATGGCCGCGCGATCGCGCGCCAGCTGGACGAGAAGACCAAGGCTTCGGTGGACGAGATGATCGAGGCCGGGCTGCCACGCCCGGGCCTGACCGTGGTGCTCGTTGGCGAGGATCCGGCGAGCCAGGTCTATGTGCGGCGCAAGATCAAGTCCTGCGAGCGCGTCGGCATCCGCTCGACCGAGCATCGCCTGCCGGTCGACACGCCGC
>Ga0210040_10007695_pt1 | contig 12964 bp, 6 predicted proteins | sample CryGeyCG12114_NA_FD_185462 | JGI IMG/M metagenome (GOLD analysis project Ga0210040, IMG submission 185462) | Groundwater microbial communities from aquifer - Crystal Geyser CG19_WC_8/21/14_NA (SPAdes) (version 2) | ecosystem: Environmental > Aquatic > Deep subsurface > Groundwater | place: USA... | reverse complement strand
AGAAAGACTAGCTGATGAGACTACCGAAAAACGATAAAAACCCCTAATTATTATTACTGGTTTTTTGTAATATTAATATAAATAATTCCTTATAACCCGGCTTCGTCGTAATACCCTCTTGCTGAGTTTTATTTATTATTGAGTTTTATGAAACTCGCATTTTCAATTCATAATTCTTTAACAAAGGCGTAAATAATATGATTCCGTTTGCACCTCCAATCTCACGTGACGTGCATTACTTGCTGCTGGAACCTTCACATTCATTAATAAGCAAAGCATCTACATAGCATTAGCTCGTTGTGGTAACATTAGTTTCACAGATCCTTACTTAATAGATTCAAACCTTCAAGTTAAGTCAAATTAAATTAAACTGCTCGATATAAATCTATGTAGCTAATTGTTTAGATCTTTTCACGTGAGCTGTGTTAATTTTATCACATTTTTTTGATGGCATAGACTCGTGAACCAACTATATTGGTTAGTCGTTAACTTACAAAGTACGATGAAATTGTCTAGAATTTCTTACTCAACCCAAAGCGATGAAATTGAACAAATGGCAAGTCGATAAAGTTGGTTTTGGCAGCAACCAACGAGTTCATTACTTTTCTCAGTCCTGGCATCTATTTGCTGACACTTTCCAGGCGAGAGATAACATTATGCGCAAGGATTATCTAAAAGTAACTATAGCATTACAATTTATTGTTTTTCAATGCGCAGAGAGCTAAAAAACATTAGTCTAGTCAATTAGTTTGTTGGTGGCTCATTTTATAAAGCCAGTCAAAGGATTATCTTTGTTTTAATTGCAAATAGTGCAAGTCTACAAGTAGTAATAGTGAAATTCTTGTCAGTTAGTCTGGTTAGTTAGTTCATAGAAATCCAAAAAAAAACTTTCAATGGATTTCGAAAGAAACAATTCAAATTTGAACTTGTTAACTATAGTGATTTAGAAGAAAGATTTTAAGAAATCTTTAGGTCCAATTCTACAATATGATAGCCGAGAGAATAAAAGAAAAGACATTTGGTTTTGGATTCGAGACAAAAAGCTTCATGTATATGGTTTGTATTGCATGGCTGCAGGCAATGCAGGTACACACAGACTTTGAAAAAAACCTTGACATGCCCAACCTGTGAAAATAATCTTGACATGCAATATCATCATGAACTAATCTGTCTATACCTACAATACTTTTGTACAAAGCAGGAAACGTAATTCTCGTCTAAATTTCAAGTAAAATGGAAATAGAATTCCCTTTCCTTTCTTAGACAGGAAGTTTTACCATTAATTTTGTTCTCTGTCAGTCATATCCGACGAATAATGCATATTAGTGTCGGTACAGTTTTTTGAATAAGTTAGCTCGTAGACATCAAACCAATTACGAGTACGACATTACGAGTAACAAGTTAAACTGGTGCGAAAAATCATTGACATTTTAGAGCACCTTCAGTCATCCCGGTTTGCATATGGCACCAGATAAAAGGTTTATCCAAACGATGGCAGGTTTGCAGTTTACTTTAAAAAATTTAAAAATCTCTGTTTCACTGTGTAGTTTCTAGAATTTAAGAAGAGAGGGATGCTTGTACGTAGAGTCGCACAGTACAACGCCAGCCTCGTAGATTTTTTCTTCAAATTTTCGGCAAAACTAGCTTGGTTTCTATTTGGTTAACTTTAAAGCCACTGACACACTTTACATCACCTTCATAGGCGATTTGTGTGCGTTTGTAACCGCTAACTGTTGTGATCAAAAGCTATCCACACCGATTCTGTAGCCATATTCCAGAGTATTTTTCAATTTCCAGCATTTAGATTCACCGACTCGCAATCATCAACCTAACTAACTAATCAAGCCCATTGATTAAAAATATAAAATCATTGGTCGTCCTGTCTACATCAATAAGTATTGCAGGTCGTCAATGAAGGACTTCAAGACTGGGTTTGACGTTTTTATTGATGTTTCAAAGTGAAAAATCTAATCCATCTTTAATCTTTGGTGTTTCTGCTTCACAAATTATAGCACCCGCTGTTCTTCAAACACTTGAATTGAGCTAGAGGTATTTTGTTCATGTCTGTGTGTGATTCCTCGTCAAACAAACCATTTACAAGTACGTTATTTCATATTATTTTATTTCATGGTGCATTACCATTTCCCACTCGCATATCCTGTGAACAATTGAAAAACCATGACACCAAACGCTACCACGAACGACTATACTGACAAACTAACTGACTGACCGATTATCCCACATCTTTCATCTATCGCCTTTTTATCCCTGTTGACATATCCAATCACTCACATGGCGCACCTTGTGTACACTTTTAGTAATTTAAATTAATGACATAGTATTTGATATCTACTTCTATGGTGTAGACATACGGAGAAGTGTTAAGCCGGGCATTAAAATTGGGAGAGTCTATAAGTGTATTACAATCTGGCTATGCGTGAGAGTTTCAAGGATCATTTGATTCAAACCAAACACTTGTTATGATGAATGCTGTAAGTCATTAAAATGTGGCGGCCTCAAAATCAAACAGTTTTTGACAGGTTAGTTAGTGTCATGTGAGCTTTAACCCGCAAACTAACTAAAACTAACTCGGCAATATCGTGTGCTTTGGTGCTGACAGGCAGACAAACAAGGTTTGGAACAATATTCAGCAATTCAGCCTTTTTTTGCTAATATGTCAAACTCATGGGAGCTGGAAATAACATCTGTGTGTCCCCAACGATGATTCGCTATCTATGGTCAAGTTTAGTAGGATAGTGACCGTTTTATTTGGTTGCAATAGGACTATTTTTTGGTCCCGTGTGTATTTTATAAGGGTGTATGAGCTTGTTGAATTTACATTAACAAAAGGAATGGTGTCGAACTGGAAATATTTTTTCACACATTTCTTCCCACGCAGTATTCAAATAATTCATGAATTCATCTATGATTCCAATAAATAACGTATGGAATAGTTTTCCAGCTACAGCATTACAATTACTACAACCTACAGCTCTAGTTTGTACATAATATTTAACTATATATGAAGTTGGAGGGCCTACTTGTTGCCCCGCAAATAGTTTATTTCTGCAACTCATTAATATTGGGATGTAGTTGAATATGGCAGCCTTTGTTTCTCTATTCATGGAGCCCAGTGTAACTTTTCAATTTAGACAAGTGAACATCACACAAGTGTTTGAATCTTGGTTTGCATGAATAGGGTATAAAGGGAACAATGTGTGGGATTAAAAAGAGACGCTTTGGTCTAAAGGACCGTTTCGTTTATACATTACCAAAGCGTTGGGCAGAAAACTGGTGTAGAGAATTCCGGAGCACCACTACACACATGAAATAATCTTTGTTCTTTTGGACGTAGTGAACGAACAAGGGAGATTTTCACAAACAAAATTTATGGTTCAGGGAATTGCTTTGTGTCTCCACTTTAGAAATAAATGTATGACATGGCTGCTATTTTACCAATGGGAAAAAATGCTTTTATGCATGTAAATATATTATTTTACAATTTGGTGGAAAGGTAGCATGGTAAACAACATGTTTTTTTCTATGGGCGACTTTCGCATATAACTTACAGCATATTATATAGCGTTCTCTTTTGGTCTATGATTTGGTCATTTATCATCCGGTGGCAAACTATTTCTGTAGCTTTTTATACGGCGTCATTTTTGACCTTTTCTTGATGTGGATTAATTCCGAGTGTGTTTTCAGTGCCCATAAATTACTCATGAGTTAAGTGTCTTGCCAACGATTGTGTGGAGATGTTGAACATAATCTATTGTTCTGACTCTGAATTTTTCCAAACTTCTTGGACTTGCGTTCGTTTAGCTACAAATATGTAAAAGTGGGCTCTACAGCAAAGTAGAAAAATGGTTGTAATATCTGTCTTTTTTCACATATATGTATCCATATGGAAATGGGAGGCTATGGAATAGCTCATAATTTCAGCTAACTGAAAAATTTAGGCTCAGATTTCATCTGCTATGATTCACATTTTCCAAATAAATGGAATTTGAACGTTGTCCTTCGATTTTCTTTGTTCTATCCAAAAATAGACAACATATCAGTTCTGTTAAGTCTAGTCAGTTTAAATATGAATGCAATTTTTCCTATCCCCGCAACTGTTCTATTGACTATAGACATTGTTTGAGCTCAGAAAAGTAAGTTCTTTGCTCAAGGAATTCACCATAAGAATATGCATAAAAATGTTGAATTCCGAGTACAACTGCTCCTATGAATTCCAAACAACTAGTAGTTTAGAATCCGAAGAAAAAGTGGTACGACAACCCTTGGTTTCGTTGCCAATCAAACCAGCGTGCAAAAAAGTGCAGACATATACAATTTCAAGAATGAATGAAAATCGAGATCCTTTCCCATATTCGTTTGCTATAGATAGGACATGCACCGGACTTACAACATGTGTGCGTGTGTGCAGTCTTTCATGTTCCCATTATTATTCATGATGTGTTAATGCAAAGTCTCCAACCGTAATCTTCAAGTCAAACAATACCGAATGTAATGCAAATTTATAAGATGAGCTTTTATGGAAATGAGGCACACAAACTTTTAGACTAGCATGGAGCCAGTCGGGATGATCCATCTAGCATGGAAAATAGACGATGATATGTGCTTACCTGACATGCCTGGAACAACATTTGAAAACCACTGACTTGGTTATTTTCGTCTCTAAAAGTCATTTAAGCTGAAACAGATACATAAAAAAGGCCACATTCACTGCAAATTCGTACCTTATGTGTTGCAAAGGCCAAAATAGATACCGTCTATATGTTGTTCCCTCATTTTGCTCAATCCGTAACTTTTATTTACATTCGAAAAAAGCTACAAAAAATCATATTAAACATGCAAATTCTGAAAAAAATGTGTAATTTTTTATGGCATATTTTTTTTGTCTTCAGGCATGCAATTCCCCGTCATCAGAAGATATAGGGGAAGAAAATGGAGTACATTTACTATATAGTTAGTTGGTTTGTTAGTTTTGTACATATCAGCATACATTGTTTACAATGAAGTATGGGAGCATTGTTTTCCACAAGAAAGTAGCATTCCCTTTCGTAAACAATGTAGAGTGTAAAATAAGGCAAGTAGGGGAAACATAAATTCAGTGGTTTATTCTCATATACAAGAGTGAAAAATAAACAGATGTGGTTTTTGAGATCCTTCTGATTTACTACAGCCTACAGCATACTGAGCTCTAGTACATTTTTGTTTATGAGCAACATAAGGTAAGCAACTTTAACTAACTAACTGTATGTTAAATATATAGGAAAGCCCGGAAGAAAGTCCACATCAATCATGCTTAACCCATCAGAAAACATTTTTATTAAATGCTAGTTTGATTTGAAGATGAAGAATGACAGCTCTCACAATTTATACCATTTATCAAATTTGCGTTCCCTTCTTATCTACTATAAATACTAACCAACCTGTCGAGTTTGAGACTGGGATTTTTTATGTTTTCATGAATTGGTGAATTCCCTGTAGGTAGTTTAACTTTTCAGGTTAGAATGTTAGGCACCAAGTTATGAATAAAAAAGGCATAAATGATTCTGATTCAGATGATAAGACAGGGGAACTGTTTGCTTACGCAAGAGATGTCTGCGGGGAGAAAGTATTTCATGATCAGGATAAAATATTGTTGGCTGCAGCAGATTACAATTTGGCACATGACTGTTATTCTTGTATAGATTATCCGTCCCCGTTTTTTTTTGTCTTTACTGGCTTTAAGGCGTATAACGTATGATTTTGGTATGTATAGGCTGATAAACTAACTGCGGGCTGTTTGCTATAATGGCTCCAAGTAAAGCGATGTAGTCGTTTACTTCAACCAAACTTTCATATAAAGAGTTAAAAAAAGAACCGAAAGATTTAAATCAAGCTATGCAGATTGAAAAGCATGGATATAAATTCCGGATTATAAAATGAGAAGATGAAAAAAGTTGGACAAATTGCACAGTCTTATACAGGAAAGAAATAATATCTGTGGGGTGAGGGGGTTATTTAGTTGTTTTGCTCGTAATAGTTTGCATACGTGGCTCTTGGCTCTTAAGTCCACAGTTAGTTAGTTAGTTAGTTAGTAAAGTGAGTTCTTTTGTTAGAGCAGCTTATTGTTTATCGGAATAACTCCCCAGGAGGAACGAAATCCATGAATTAATAAAACATGTCAATTTTTCATAACTTATTGATCCGTTTAGAATCCATTCCCTTTTTCCATTAGTTTGAAACGAAATTCAAGTAGTCCTCTCTACAAGAACACTAGTTTCATATATATATTGTCTCGTCTTACATTTTGAGTCTATGGGCTGAATTCCTAGCCAACAGTGCAAGTTTTAAGTTAAACCTGCAATGGAGGATGAGGCAATAGGGGTATTTTACTGGGCCCGCAGCAATCATTCGATTAGCTTGTTTGCTATTCATCAATTGGATTGGGCAAAAAAATTGGAATCCACAGCCAGCATATAGTTAACCCAAAAGTAGTCGCAGTCAGTCAGTAGTAGACTTACTAATTCAATACTCAGTGTGCACTGAAAGAAATTAAATTAGAGACCCTAATTTATTCGTAGAAAATGTGCTGAAAGCATGAGTTGCTAGTTTCGCACGAAAACTTTTCTCAACTTACTTCTTCTCATTGTGCAATTAGAATGGGAAAATTGGTCTTTGTGCTTGCTAAGGCCCTATTGTTGTTACTTACTTACTCACTTACTAGGCTTTGGTAAGCCAACTGTGTTCTCAGTTTGCCCACAGTTCAAACAATTCACCTGCTGGTTACAAGGATTCCAAAATAAGAGGATTGCACAATTTCCTATTTGCTCGTATACAAATATGATACTGTCGGCATAAGTGGGTATGGTATGGGTATGGTATGACTAGTTCCATTGTCTTATTCAGGACAGGTAAGGTCAGGTCAGGTAAACAAGACATTTGAGCGTTTTTTCAAAAGTCTCAATCGCTGCAATCAGAATCTACAATTGCCATTCATATTGCACTCACCCCTCTTGCGATCCTTGCAATCTTGCATCTTTGACATGAACAGAGCAAAAGTTACGCATTTACTTACCGGTACTTTCTTTACCAGTTATAAATAGTAACTAATTTTTGAAGCAAACAGTAAATGGCTAAGATACAGACATACAGGCATAAGCGGATTTTCAGACTTTCTTTCAAATCTAAATTGGAGACAGATTTTAGGTAGGGACTAGCAAGGTAAGAAAATTGAAAAGCTGGGCTACTTAAAAAGAGGTGAGTTTGCAGTGTCGCACAAATGCATTAGGAAGGTTAGGTAGCATTAGCAGGTAGGTACAGTCTGTTTTCCTAAAATTCAATCAAAGTGTAAAGGCAAAAGAAGGTTGAAGAAAGATCCCTTGAGCTATCCATCCACTTATTAACTTTGCTTTAGCAAAGTTATTAAGAACAGCCACAGAAGAGAAAGTAAGAGAGAAAGAGAGAGAGAGAGGCAGAGTACGGAAGGTACATTGAAATACATTGCAGCTTGACTTTCACCCAAAAGCTTCTACAAAATCTTTGTGACATTAACATAGTTACACTTCAGGCGACCACGAAACTGAACGGATTGTTGTAAAATTTTGCATAGTGATTTTAATTACGGTTTAGCTGAAACTGATGTTTTCCAATCTCAAATCTCTTAGTTAATTGCTGAATAATAAACGTTTAAGTGTAAATCACGTTGCGGAATGTATTGGAGGATTTTGCGTGTACCTTGCAAGTGTACTAGCATGGCCTAGTGGTTATAGTTGCGGCATATAGGATGGGTAGGCCAGAGTTCGATACCTGCGAACGGGATTATTTTTGTCATGTTTTTTTTGCTCGCCCATGTTTTAAATACCAATTGTCCATGTTAAAACTTTAAATCACTTAATATACGGCCGTTTTTGCACTACATTTGACGATTCTGGATATGTGATTATGAGAATTTTTTTCATACCAAAAACAAATGTTTTACGATACATATTGTATACCTTGTGCGCAAAAAGGAGGTAAATTTTATCCTATCCTACTACACAAATTTATCACACACAGGACAGGAAAAATTTACCTCCTTTTTCCGCACAAGGTATACATAGTCATAATTCAACGCCATTCAGTAGTTGTGTAGATAAGAACTCACTATGGAATCTCGGATGCGTTCTGTCACAAAAGATTTTATTGATTTCAGAATGTATTAAAAACTGCAGTCTATGCTCCATTTCTAGTAATACCCAAAATAAGCAAAGTTATCTATGGTCTTACAGAGACTTTATTACATCACTTTCCTTCTTGGTTGGGCCCTTAGGATACTATATTTTTGATTGCCGTAAATGTATCATATATATTGTAGGGAACTTGTATTGGCCCATGTGCAAAAAGCCCAACACAGTCAAGTGTTTACGGAAACCCTAAAGAACACAAAGCTGCTGTAGGAGCATAGTAGAAAACGAACCATTGTCGCTGTTTATAGAAATGGAAAGCCGTATAAAATTATGTCTGATTGATTTTTTAACACACGTAAGCTACAAAACGCGCGTTTCATTTTAAAAGGAACCAATCAGAGCATCTTCTGCATCAGCTTTGCACCAATTAGCGTGTCTTCTGCACCGGTGCTATACCGCCCAAAGTCACAGGCATTGTTGTGCACATTTTGTTGGCTTAGAACATTAGCATGTACTACAACCTACAACGTACTCTCTGGTAGGAGTAAGTAAGAAAGTTGTTGGCTTTGGTTATCAATGTATTATGTCTACTGTGTACTTTTGTAAAATGATTTTTTGTGAAGCGGAAAATGACAGTTGGTGAGTTGGTTCTTTTGACAAGGTTTTGTTGTACACACTACTTGTGTAACTACTATACTATGTACACTACTAATGTATTCTCCATTTCTTGAACTAAAAAGTTTGCTGGAGAGGTCAATTGAATAAACGCATTTGGTTTGCTGGAGGGGAAGAAATGTGGCTTTTATTGAACAAAGTGATCTTTCATTGTGATCAATACTAGATTACGTGGTCAGGGGGAAATGTCTCCCAATGGAGTTATAAAATGTGCGTACCTAGCTATTATTTCGGATTTATGGCTCTGCAAGTGGGTGCTAAAAGCGCAGTTCGCAACGATTTAGGTTTGCCGTTCTTTTCAGTCATTTGTTCTCAATCAAGTGAATTAGGGTGTGGTTTGGTTTCATTGAATTAGCAAAGGAACAGCTCATGTACTAGCGGTATGGTTTACGGTCAGTTTGCCGAAAACAATAACGCCGAAACCTTAAGGGCGTGGAAATCACGACGAAACATTCGAAAATCTAGCTTAACGTATAACGTAGCCTATTTTGCTTTTGGCGTTTTTTCGTCGGCATAAACGTTTTCGGCAAACGGTGCGAACATGGGGTAATTAACAAATGGATATTTCAGGAGACGAGAAGAGTAGTTTTTAATTTAGTTTAGAGCGTGCTTTCTAGCATGGGCAGTTCTTTTGTACTGTTGCTGAGAAAGTTGAAACGAAAAAAAAGACGTATTTTACGTAATGTGGAAGTATTATTTATCATTTTTTATGAGTTTACTGCTTGAAACTTGTCAAGTTTTTCTTTGCAACTTTTCCAAGTCACTGTAGTATGTAGTAATGAAATGAAAGTGTGTCTTATTCCTTGTTTATAAGACATGAATTGCATGTCTATAGATGTGAAAGGAGTTGACAAAAATGAGGACTTTGTTTGCAATGCCATAGACAGTATAGACATTGCTTTGACTTTAGTGCGCATCGAGTGTTTATTTAAGAATTAGACAAGAAAATTACATTAGGGAACAATATTGATGAATTCAGAGCTCATTTTCAAGGTATTTATTCTCCAGGTATCGAAGTCATTAAATTCAAAATAACTTTCTCTCAATTATCCAGGTAACTGAGGCTCACAACTTCAGGAGTCATAAACAAAAAAGTGCATTTCCTTTTACACTATACTAAACAATTGCTGAAAAATCAATATGAAGTAAAATCTCATTACAAGCACCCAGCATTCCAAGCCAGCTCTCTGTAAAAAATTTGTTATGACCAAAATTCATTTTTGAGGTACATTATGTACCTGTATATGAAACCTGCAATAAAAAATACTTTCACGAAACATTAGCCAACATTAAGCAACCAATCTTAAATTTTACGAAGAAAAAGCCTGTTGAGAAGTAGGCAATACGCAGTAGGTACAATTTCTAATAACTCACCACAGGAAACATGGTCTACATTTTTTATTGAGGTCTTATGAAGGCAAGTTTTTTCCCTCTGACTGATTGGTTTGTAATCCGGCGTCAAACTCTCCTCACTTCACTTTGGCTGAAAAAAAAACTCCAAAATGACATGACTGGGTGGACATGGAAAAAATTATCCAACAAAATTTTTTCATTTCTCTCCACTTTCTTTACCCAAAAGGAAAAAATGTATACAAACAAACTAACTAACTACAATACACCCGGGAATTCCATGTTGTTCACCTTTGTGAACGTAGTAAATGATTTTGACATTATTTTTTACGGAAGATGTGACGCTACAGAAAAGAAAATAACTCATGTCCGTTCTGCCCTTGCCTTTCACACTATAAGAACGAAAACGGAGCATTGGCATTGCGCCACCAATGATAAGATGAAGTGACCTACATTCCATTCTGCCAGATTTTTTCACCTTTGTATTCTCCCTTTTACCTAATTTCATCATCATGGCTTCTGCAACTATAGGTAGTCGGCCGAACGATTGAATTATCAGCTGGGTAGGTTAGGTTCTTATGATTTTTGATGCATGCAAAGGGACTCTCAATACTGTCAACTTCTTTTTGCATCAAACTGACTCCCAGCTGGTCTGATTTACCGTAAAGTATGCCTTATAACCCGGTTCCTGGATGTATCAGATTAGGGTCAACCCGGAATGAAGTATTAAATGATAAATATTCTATATTGCAGTCATGAGTCATGACAAGGCTACAATTTAGAATTTTTATTATTTATTACTTACTATTTATTTAATTTTACCTTCGTCTGCTTGAATAATCAACATTGATAGAAATAAAATAAAGCATTCCAGAGCTAACAAGAGTTTTCCATATTTTCTTTAATTTCTATAAATGGAAAATACCTTGCTAAAAATTGCTAAAATAAACGAATGATATCGTTTTTGCGCTTCAGCAAGCACAAAATGCATGAAATAATAACTGCTATGCTATAACAATATTTCAGTTGAATGCATGATTGATAATTATAACACAAACAAATGACTACTGTCCGTTTCAATGAAATACGGAGTGACTTTTTTCAATGGTTGCCTGGCAGAGTTTGTTTATCATTGAACAAAAAATAAATAATAAATTCGTCTAAATTTATTTCATGGGATCATGGGGACTTAAAATCTAGAGCATATTTTGGTTGCTCAGGCAATTTTTACAAAATTTGCCTTTTTCACGGTGATCAGCCAACAAGCCTAGATAGCCAATTTAACATTAGGAACTCCGTATTTCATTGAAACGGACAGTACTAATTTTTATGCCAGTTTTATTTCAGTCACATTTGAACAACATAGAACAGCCGCCGAGCAAAAAACTTACTCGGGATACAATCAAGATAAAATTCTCCAGAGCCCAGAGCACAGGGAGAGAAAAAATTAATAAAAAAATCATCATAGTACATTGATTATCATAATGTTTCCAACTGTTCACCTTGATTATACGTATAAATGTAGAAATTATGAATTGTCAACAGAAACCTTTCATAAAAGTGTATTTATTACGGAGCCGAAGGCGGAGTCTTAGAATTACTAGAAACGGGAGCGCCCTATGCTCCACATGTTAAAGCTAAAATCACCTGAAAACGCAAGTTGGAATTTCTGTTAACACACTCTGTTTGGAACGGGGTAAAAGTTGTGTGCGCAGTTTTCAGACAGGTTTTAGAATAACCCCAACCGTGACAAAAATGGTTTAATTTTGTAATTAAATTTTTCAATTTGAAATGTTAGGGTAATTTTTTGGTCATCTGATCAGTTTACTGGAATAACTTGTAGTAGTATTATTGTTGGCGCGAAAATGAATGTTGATTGATGATTCAATTTGCGATTGCAAGTTGGTGAACAGAGAAAGACTAGCTGATGAGACTACCAAAAAACGATAAAAACCCCTAATTATTATTACTGGTTTTTTTAAATATTAATATAAATAATTCCTTACAACTCGGCTTCGTCCTAATACCCTCTTGCTGAGGTTTATTTATCAGGCACAGGCACGTCAACAGGCTATTGATACAGTGTTCGATCAAATATTTCATATCATTCTAATATGGATGGGAGTATATTTCGCCCTACAGTTGCAGTTAATAAAACGTCTAGTACAACTTGGCTGAGCCCAATACAGGGGTTGAACGAAATGCAAAAGTCTGAATCAGTTTAACTTCAATTTTCAACGTTTTTGAATTTTTTTTGGAGTTGTCGGATACTCATGGATCTCCAGCAGTTGAGGGACCATGACTATACTCATAAATTTTTAGTGCAAGTAGCGTTACGATCAACATGCAAGCATTTTCCCCAAGAGACTCATTTTATATCAATCATATTAGAATACTATAATCCACTGCACTGTTTAGAATTTTGATTTCAACTTTCATTCAAAATAAGCTAAAATGATGGAATAATTTCTTTGAAGACATATAAAAGGCATTGTATTCTTGCGCAGCAAAAACCGAAGCGGCGTCTAAATTGTGTGAGCTCATTCGCACTTTTTTTTTTTTTTTACAAGTCTAGTGTTTATTCGTCAATTCAAAGCATACGACATTCATAATAACAATGTATCCTATATGAATAGGGTATTACACATTGTAGAAAAAAAAGAGTTCGATAGAGTTATTGATAAACAAGTCATTTTCTAATTTTGGTAGTGTTAAAAAAGATTAAATAATTGAGATAAGCACAATTTTTTTTTATATCTTACACAAATAAGTTGTTCATA
>Ga0210040_10007694_pt1 | contig 12965 bp, 11 predicted proteins | sample CryGeyCG12114_NA_FD_185462 | JGI IMG/M metagenome (GOLD analysis project Ga0210040, IMG submission 185462) | Groundwater microbial communities from aquifer - Crystal Geyser CG19_WC_8/21/14_NA (SPAdes) (version 2) | ecosystem: Environmental > Aquatic > Deep subsurface > Groundwater | place: USA... | reverse complement strand
CCACCTCGTCCGCAAAGAAGGCGATCACCGCCATGGCGACGATGCGCCAGCCGAGCCACAGGCCCAGCGCCACCAGCACCGCGGCGGCGGCGGCGCGCAAGCCCCCGGCACCGGTGAACAGCGCATCGCTCAGCCCCAGCCCGGCAAACACTCGGTCCGCCAGCCACCAGCCGGCGCCGGCCAGCCCGGCGAACAGCACCAGCGTGACGCCCAGGCTCTTGGCCAGGATCGCCAGCACGCGGGCGTCGGCAAGCTGGCGCAGCGCCAGCAGCAGCGATGTGAGGACAGCCACCATCGTGCTTGCGATTGCGTGGGCGGCAGGGCAAGTCAACGCCCACACCGCCACCCGACACATCCTTGCGCCGCGCGGGACCTCTCGCGCCGCACTCCCCCTCGATCCGGAAGAATGCATGCCCGACACCCAGTATGACGTGATCGCCATCGGCAATGCCATCGTCGATGTCATGGCCCCCTGCTCCGACGCGAAGATCGCCGAGCTGGGAATGAACCGCGGCGGCATGACGCTGGTGGACGAGGCGGAGGCCGCGGCGCTCTACGCGGCAATGGGTCCGGCCCGGGAGATTTCCGGCGGTTCGGCCGCCAACACGCTGGCGGGCCTGGCCGCGCTGGGCGATCGCTGCGCCTTCATCGGCCAGGTGGCGGACGACCAGCTGGGCGCGGTGTTCGCGCACGACATTCGCGCCGGCGGCATCGACTTCGCGGTGGAAGCCCGCGCCGGGGAGCCGTCCACCGCGCGCTGCCTGATCTTCGTCAGCCCGGACGGGCAGCGGACCATGAACACCTTCCTGGGCGCCTCGCAATTCCTGCCCGCCGGCTCGATCGACGAAGGCGCGATCGCCGCGGCCAAGGTGCTCTATCTCGAGGGCTATCTGTGGGATCCGGCCGAGCCGCGCGCTGCCATGCGCCGGGCGATCGATGCCGCCAAGGCGGCCGGGCGACAGGTCGCCTTCACCCTGTCCGACGGCTTCGTGATCGCCCGCCATGGCGACGATTTTCGCGCGCTGATCGCCGCCGGGATGATCGATATCCTGTTCGCGAACGAGGCCGAGCTGGCGGCGATGACGGGCGAGAGCGACTTCGAGGCAGGCGTCTCGGCGTTGGCGCCGCAGGTGCCGGTGCTGGTGGTCACCCGTGGCGAGCATGGCGCGGTGGCGCTGGCCGGGGGCGAGCGGGCGCAAGTCGCCGCGGAACCGGTGGCAAAGGTGGTCGACACGACCGGCGCCGGCGACCTGTTCGCCGCGGGTTTCCTGCACGGCCATGTGCGCGGCTGGGGCCTGGCCAGTGCCTTGCGCACCGGCGCCATCGCTGCGGCCGAGGTGATCGGCCATTATGGTGCCCGTACGGAAGCGGACCTGAAGGCGCTGGTGGCGGCGAAGCTGGGTTAGCCCGCTGCTTTCTGCTAAAGCCGCCGCATGTCAGCCGAAGCCGAGCGGATCCACGAGCGGGCCGATGCCTTTCGCAAGGTGCGCGAGGCGCACCAGACAGAGATGGCGGAGGATTACGTCGAACTGATCGGCGATTTGATCGGCGAATATGGCGAGGCGCGCCTGACCGACATCGCCGACAATCTGGGCGTCACCCAGGCGACCGCCAGCAAGGTGGTCGCGCGGCTGCGGCGCGAGGGGCTGGTGGAGAACCGCCCCTACCGCTCGATCTTCCTCAGCGCCGCGGGCGAGGCAATGGCCGCCATGTCGCGCGCGCGGCACCAGGTGGTGTATGACTTCCTGCGCGCGCTGGGCGTGGACGAGGCGACCGCCCATTGCGATTCAGAAGGCATGGAGCACCATGTCAGCGAAGAGACGCTGGACCGGCTGAAGGCGCTGACGGCGGAATTGCAGGGCAAGGCGGGGTAGTACGGGCGCCTCGGCAGGTTAAGCCCGGGCGCAGGAAACGGGTGGGGCTAACTCTGCCATCCTGTTCAACGTCATCCCGGACTTGATCCGGGATCCCGCTTCTTGACGCAGCGCCCGGAGGGTTAGCGGGGCCCCGGATCAAGTCCGGGGCGACGAATACTGCCCCGTCAATCCGGACCCGGGCCGTCGCCCCTGCCTGCACAGGGGCGCTGATGATTGGCGGGAGTCGGGCTAATCCGTCAGCGTGCCTCGGCCGCCATCGCCGACCGCTCCTCCGCCTCCGCGTACAGCGCGAACGGATCCAGCACTGCCCGCCCCAACGCCGCCTCGAACACTTCCTGCGACGACGCGCCGGCGTAGTCGCCGGCCGCGTCCTCTCCGCCCAGGTTGGAACGGAAGATCCCTGCCGCGCTGACCGGCAGGAAGTCCTCATAGGTCAGCGGCTCGGCGCGCATCTTGCCGCCATCCACCACGAAGCGGGCATAGGCCAGACCCTGGCTGTGCAGCTGTGCGAAATCGTCCGGCATCGGCGTGAAATCGCCGATGGCGAGGCACTGGTCGTAGAGCGCGCGGCCCGCCGGGGTCAGCGCCGCGCCGCGCTGCTCGATCTCGCCGAAGCGGGCCGTGTGGCTGCTCCCCTCGCCTTCGCCCACCGCGGCGAACGGTTCCGACAGGGCATGAAAGCTGGTCTGGCGCAGCAGCACGGGCGCAGCGCGACGCGGTGGCCCTTCGATGCTGGCCTTGGCGGCGATGCCGCGCCGCTGCATCTCGGCCTGCGCCGCATCGATGTCGAGCGTGCGCGGGGTCAGATGGTTGATGTGCGGGCCGGGAAAGGCGACGATGTCCGCCACCAGCCGGTGGGCGGCGAGCAGCCGGTCATAGGTCGGCCGATCCACCAGCGCGCGGCCCTGCCAGCGGAAGGTCTCCAGCGCCGCCGCCACGAAGGATGCCGCATCGTCCTCGTCCAGTCCGCCCTCGCTCTCTGCTCGGTCGAGCAGGTGGAGGCACTCGTCCGACACGATCCGCCGCGCCGCCAGGATCGCCGCCGCCTGCATGCGCAGCTCGGCATCGGCGATCAGTTCCAGCCGCAGCAGCGAGGTGAAGATGCGGAACGGGCTTTCCCGCAAGGCTTCGGGATCGGTCGCGCGAAAGGCGGTGGAATGGACCGGGATGCCGGCGGGGGCGAGGTCGTAATAGCCGACCGGCTCCATCCCCATCACCGCAAAGATGCGCGCGAGCAACGCCAGCTCCGCCGCCGTGCCGACGCGAACCGCGCCGTGCCGTTCTTCCCCCAGCCGCGCCTGTTCGCCGCTGGCAGCCAGACTGGCGGCCAGCGCCGGGTCGGCAGCCAGCACGCGGGCGTTCACCTCGGCCACGATCTCCAGCAGATCGCCGTAAAGCGGCACTTCGCTGCGGTACATGCGCGACATGGCGGCGGAGAAGGCAGCGCGGATGCGGGCGGGGGGGACGAGTTCGGGCATGCCCCCTCCTAGCCAAGCCGCGAGCGCGGCGAAAGCTGGCCGTTGCGCAGCCGCCGTGCCGATGGCACGAGGGATACAAAGTCACCAGGAGCACCACATGGCCCGTCACGCCCGCACCCGTCCGCTCGCTATCGCCGTGCTCCTCGGCACCGTAGCCCTGCCGCTGGCCGCGCAGGATACCGGCCTGGACGGGCGCCCGCCGACCGACACCATGATGAACGAGCAGGTCGCCAGCTACGAGTGGGTGCGGCCGGAGGCGGACTATGTGCGCCGCGTGGAGATGGTGCCGATGCGCGACGGCACGCGGCTGTTCACCGTCATTGTCTATCGCAAGGGCACCAGCGACGCGCCGATCCTGCTCAGCCGCACGCCCTATGACGCGGATGGCATGACCAGCCGCAACCGCAGCCAGCGGATCGAGGAGATCCTGCCGGTGATGGACGCCGATTTTGTCAATGACGGCTATATCCGCGTGTACCAGGATGTGCGCGGGCTGGACGGGTCCGAAGGCGATTACGTCATGAACCGTCCGCTGCGCGGGCCGCTGAACGATACGCAGGTGGACCACGCCACCGATGCCTATGACACGATCGACTGGCTGGTGAAGAACCTGCCCGAAACGAACGGCAATGTCGGCATCACCGGCTCGTCCTATCTCGGCTTCACCAGCCTGATGGCGCTGGTCGATCCGCATCCGGCGCTGAAGGCCTCCGTCCCGCAGAGCCCGATGGTCGATGGCTGGATGGGCGATGACTGGTTCCACAATGGCGCCTTTCGCACCTTCGGCTTCGATTACGATCTGGGGCAGACGGTGAAGGAAGGCGGCGGAGACGTGCCGCGCGGCGCGGTGGGCGACGACTACACCGCCTATCTGAACGGCGGCTCGGCGCTGGATTATGCCCGCAAATGGGGCCTGCTCGACCTGCCGGTGGTGCGCAAGGTGCTGGAACATCCGGCTTATGACGAATGGTGGCAGGGGCAGGCGGTCGACAAGCTGCTGGCAGAGCGGCGCCTGACCGTGCCGACCATGCTGGTGGTGGGGCAGTGGGACCAGGAGGACAGCTATGGCGCCCCCGCCGTCTACCAGGCGCTGGAGCCGCAGGACACGAACAACGACATGGTCAGCCTGGTGATCGGGCCCTGGCGCCACAGTCAGGTCAATTACGAGGCACGCAGTCTGGGCCCGCTGGAGTGGGAGGGTGACACCGGCCAGCAGTTTCGCCGCGGATATATGAAGCCGTTCCTCGACTGCCATCTGAAGACGGACGCGCAGCCTTGCGACACGCCGCCCGTGCTGACCTATGCCACCGGCGACAATCGCTGGGAGGTGTCGCAGCAATGGCCTGCGGGCAGCTATACGCCGCTGTATCTCGATGCCGGATTCGGCCTGTCGTGGCAGAAGCCTGTGGCAGGCAGCGACAGCTATGTATCGGACCCGGCCAAGCCCGTGCCGATGCTGCCGCGCCCGATCCACATGTCGGGCGATGAATGGCGCACCTGGCTGGTGCAGGACCAGCGCTTCGCCGACGGGCGGACCGATGTGCTGAGCTACCAGACCGGCGCGCTGGCGGAGCCGGTGCACATCAAGGGCGCGCCCAAGGTGGACCTGTCCGCCGCCACCACCGGGCAGGACAGCGATTTCGTGGTCAAGCTGATCGACGTCTATCCGGAGGAGAACAGCGCCGAGCCGGAGATGGCCGGTTACCAGCTGCCGATCGGGATCGAGATCTTCCGCGGCCGCTATGTCCACGGCTTCGACAGCCCGGCACCGCTGGAGCCGGGGCAGACCTACCGCTTCCAGTGGTCGCTGCCCAATGTGGACCATGTGTTCCTGCCGGGGCACCGGATCATGGTGCAGGTGCAGTCCAGCCTGTTCCCGCTCTATGACCGCAATCCGCAGAGCTGGGTGCCCTCCATCATGGGCGCGCAGCCGGCGGACTATGTCGCCGCCACCGAGACGATCCGGCGCGGCGGCGACACGGCGAGCGCGGTGCTGCTGCCGATCGCGCAGGAGTGAAGGCGGGCCGGGGTGGCGGCTTTCCCGCTACGCCACCCCTGCCGCGGCATCGACCAGGTCCTGGATGGGGGCGGGGCGGGCGAAGAGGTAGCCCTGCCCCAGCGTGCAGCCCATCTCCGCCAGCCTGCGCCGCTGCCGCTCCGTCTCCACGCCCTCCGCCACCACCTGCTTGCCCAGGCCGCTGCCCAGGCCGACGATGGCGCGGATGATCGCCTCGCTCTGCCCGTCATCCTCGAACAGGCCCAGGGTGAAGGAGCGGTCGATCTTCAGCATGTCGAATGGCAGGTGCTTGAGGTGGATCAGCGAGGCATAGCCGGTACCGAAATCGTCAAGCGCGATGCGCACGCCCGCGTCGTGCAGCAGGTGCAGCGCGCCCGCCGTGCGGTCCATGGTGGAATCGAGCACCAGATCCTCTGTCACCTCCACGCACAGGCGGGCGGGATCGAGGCCGTGGCGCTCCAGCCGGGCCAGCAGGCGGGCGGCCGATGGCGGCCCGTCGAGCTGCGCCGCGATGAGGTTGACCGCGACGCGCGGCAGCAGCGCGGAATGGTCGCGCAGCGCGGCAAGGGCCAGATCGACCACATGGTCCTGGATCGCCTGCCCGGCACCCGGTTCGTTCAGCATCGCGCCGAAACTGTCCGGCGTCAGCAGGCCACGCTCCGGATGTTGCCAGCGCAGCAGCGCCTCGTAGGAGACGGGAACTCCGCTGCCCAGATCGCTGACCGGCTGGTAATATAGCGCAAACTCGCCGCGGGCGAGGCCGCGCGACGCCTGGCGCGCCAGGATCTCCCGCCCGTCGAGACCGTCATGCAGCGAGGGGTCGTAGCGGTGGAGCTGCCGCCGGCCCTCGCGCCGGGACTGGCGCATGGCGAGGTTGGCGTTCTTCACCAGTTCGTCGGAATCGCGCGCATCCTGCGGCCAGCGCGCGAGGCCGCTGCTGAGCGAGGCCGCGACCGAGCGGCCGCGATGGCTGACCGGCGTGCCCTGCAGCGCGTCCACCGCCAGTTCGAACGCGGCATGCGCGGCGCCATCGGCGGGTAGCAGGACCGCGAACTTGTCCCCGCCCTTGCGGGTCACGCAGCCGGGAGAGGGGCTGGCGTTAGTGAGCGCTGTGGCCAGGGCGCGCAGCAGCCGGTCGCCCGCTTCGTGCCCCAGCCGCTCGTTCACCTCCGTCAGATTGTCGATGGCCACCACCAGCAGCGCGAACGGCGCGTCGACGGCGCAGCGGATCCGCAGCTCTGCATGGCACGCTGCGCGGTTGCCCAGCCCGGTGAGCGGATCGGTATGGGCCGCCCGGCGGAAGGCCTCGCCCTCGATCGCCACCAGGCTGCGCGCCCGTTCGGCCGCGTCGCGCTGGCGGGCAAGCTGGCGGAACCGGTCCGCCAGCACCAGCGTCAGCGCGGCGGCCTGGCAGGCCAGCGCCACGAAGGTGCCCATGTCGACCATGTCCGATTGCGGCAGCAGCTCGAAATTGCGCAACACGCGCAGCACGAAGATCACCAGCACCGGCGTCCAGCTGGCGAGGTAGAACCACACGACCCGGCTGTGCCGGTGCATTGCGATGGCCACGCCGGCGGCGAGGCAGGCGAAATTGACCACGAACAGCAGGTTCAGCCAGCGGTCGAGCGCATAGGGGGAGGCAGGCCATTCCAACGCCGCCAGCACGCCGGCGAGGGCGACCAGCGCCGCCGCAATCGTGCCGGCCCGGCGCAGCCATCGCGGCAGCAGGCCGCCCTCCACCAGCGAGAGGAACACCATGGTGGCGGCGCCGACCAGCGCGCCGATCAGGGCGTAGCTGCTGGTGGAGGCGATCGGGCCGGCGAAGCCCGGCACCGCGAAGGCGACCATCCCCGTCCAGCTGAACCCATAGCCGAGCGCCAGCACGGACCACACCAGGTACCAGCCGTGCACGGACGCCAGCCGCCCGGTGCGCACCAGCAGACTGCTGGCGATGGCCGACAGGATCACCCCGGCGAACAGGCCCATCAGCACCAGCCACAGGCCGGCACGGTGCAGCGCCACGTTGGTGGGCGCCGCGGTCAGCTTGCGCATCAGGCGCAGGTGATCGAGCTGGCGATAGCCGAGATAGACGGCCGCCACCTCGGCCCCCGGCCGGGTGACCGTCATGCGCAACACGCCGCCCGGCGCCCAGTGCTCCGCCGTCCCGCCCGGCCGCAGCTGCACCGCCTGCGTACTGCCGTCGCGCGCCACCACCAGCATCGCCATGCGCTCGAACCCGACCTGGTCGCTCAGCAGCTGCCAGCGCGCGGCAAGGTTGGACAGGGCAGCCGCGTCGCGCAGCTTCAGCCACACCCAGCCATCACGATAGGCGGCATAGGGGGGCGGCCGGCGGCAATCGAAGGGCAGCGCGGCGACCGACGCCGCTGTTGAAGGCAGATCCGCCGGTGCTGTGGCGTAGCACAGCCGGTCGCGCAGCTGCACTTCCTGCGCCTGCACGCTGCCCGCCAGCCCGCCTGCCAGCCCCCACAAGGCCAGCAGCACCCCCAGCCATCGCGCGCACACACCGATCAACCCGAACAACCTTTGCTTATGGCCCGAGCGATTAGCGCCAAAGTGTGAAGCCTGTCTTGCTCCATATCTTTGGGTCCGGAAACGAACGCGCAGCTTGCGGCATTGGAAAGGCTATGCCTGCGCCCCGCACCGACACGCCCGCACACACCCCGCCGCTCAGCCTGGTGCTGGCCTTCGGACCGGCGGGGCTGATCCTGCTGCTGGGGCTCGCTGGCTGGGCGGGCTATGGCTGGGCGGTAGAGCTGGGGCGGCTGTGGGCCGCGGCGATCCTGATCTTCCTGGCCGGCGTGGTGCGCGGCCTCAGCTTCTTCACCGAAGGCGGCCCGCGCGCGTCGCAGCTGGTGGTGATGATGGCGCGGTTCGGCTGCGGGATCGCGGCGCTGGCGGTTCCGCTGCGCTGGGCCTTCCCGCTGCTGTTTCTCGGCTACCTGACCTCACTGCTCTACGACCCCCACGCTGCCCGGAATGGGGAGGCGCCGCGCTATTTCGCGCAGCTGCGGGTGCCGCAGATGATCGTGGCGCTGACCGGCGTGGTGGTGCTGGGGGCGGTCAGCTACGTGCGGGTATAGGGGCGGGGCCTAGGCCCGCGCTTCCTCCACGCCGGCGCTGTTGTGCCGCAGGGCGGCCAGCGCCGTGTCGACGATCTGCGCGGCGTTCAGGCCGGCGGCGTCGTATTGCTTGTCGGGCGCGTCGTGGTCCTGGAACTGGTCGGGCAGGCGCATGGTGCGGATCTTCAGGCCGCCATCGGTCAGGCCCAGATCGCTCGCCAGCGTCAGCACATGGGCGCCGAGGCCACCGATCGCGCCTTCCTCCACCGTCACCACCACTTCGTGCGTGGTCAGCAGGCGGCGGATCAGCTCTGTGTCGAGCGGCTTGGCGAAGCGCAGATCGGCGACTGTGGTGCTCAGCCCCTTGGCCTCCAGCTGGTCGGCCGCCTTCAGCGCCTCCGCCAGGCGGGTGCCGAGCGACAGGATCGCGATCTTGCTGCCCTGCTTCACGATGCGGCCCTTGCCGATCTCCAGCAGAAGCGGCGTGTCGGGCAGGGCGATTCCGGTGCCGTTGCCGCGCGGATAGCGAAAGGCGATCGGGCCGGCATCATATTGCGCGGCGGTGTAGGTCATGTGGACCAGCTCCGCCTCGTCCGCCGCGGCCATCACCACCATGTTGGGCAGCGTCGCCAGATAGGTCACGTCGAAGCTGCCGGCATGGGTGGCGCCGTCCGCGCCCACCAGACCGGCGCGGTCGATGGCGAAGCGGACGGGCAGGTTCTGGATCGCGACATCGTGCACCACCTGGTCGTAGGCGCGCTGCAGGAAGGTGGAATAGATCGCGCAGAACGGCCGCATCCCTTGCGCGGCGAGGCCGGCGGCGAAGGTGACGGCGTGCTGTTCGGCGATGCCAACATCGAAGATGCGTGCGGGATGGCGCGCGGCGAACAGGTCCAGCCCGGTGCCGCCGGGCATGGCGGCGGTGATGGCGCAGATCCGCTGGTCGCTTTCCGCCAGCCGCGTCAGCGTCTGGCCGAACACATTCTGGTACGCGGGCGGGCCGGCGGCGCTCTTTGTCTGCTCGCCGGTGATCACGTCGAACTTCTGCACGCCGTGATATTTGTCGGCGGCGCTTTCCGCCGGGGCGTAGCCCTTGCCCTTCTGCGTCACGACATGAACCAGGCACGGCCCTTCGGCCGCGTCGCGCACATTTTCCAGCACCGGCACCAGCTGGTCCAGATCATGGCCGTCGATCGGGCCGATGTAATAGAAGCCCAGTTCCTCGAACAAGGTGCCGCCCATGGCCATCCCGCGGGCATATTCGTCGGTCAGCCTGGCCGCACGGTGCAGCGGCTGGGGCAGGCGGCGGGCGAGCCGCTTGGCCAGGTCGCGCAGGCCTAGGAACTTGCCGCCACTGACCAGCCGCGCCAGGTAGCTGGACAGGCCCCCCACCGGCGGGGCGATCGACATGTCGTTGTCGTTCAGGATCACCACCAGCCGGTTGCCGGCGGCCTCCGCATTGTTCATCGCTTCATAGGCCATGCCGGCGCTCATCGCGCCATCGCCGATCACCGCGACCGCCTTGCCCGGCGCGCCGGTCAGCTTGTTGGCGATGGCGAAGCCCAGCCCGGCGGAGATCGAGGTCGAGGAATGGGCCGCGCCGAACGGGTCGTATTCGCTCTCGCTGCGCTTGGTGAAGCCGCTGAGGCCGCCGGCCTGGCGCAGCGTGCGGATGCGCGCCCGCCGCCCGGTGAGGATCTTGTGCGGATAGGCCTGGTGGCCGACATCCCAGATCAGCCGGTCGCGCGGGGTGTCGAACACGTAATGCAGGGCAACGGTCAGCTCGACCACGCCGAGGCCGGAGCCCAGGTGGCCGCCGGTGGAGCCGACCGCGTCGATCATCTCGGTCCGCAGCTCGTCCGCCAGCTGGCGCAGCTGGCGCGGCTCCAATGCGCGCAGGTCCGCCGGAAACGTCACCTGATCGAGCAGGGGGGTGTCGGGACCGCCAGTCATCGCACTATTCATCCCAGGGGCTTACACAGGCCGGGCGGCCAAGGAAAGCAGCCAAGGAACGTGGAAGCGGCGCTATCCTGCGCAGGCCTGGCACAGGCCGCGCAGTTCCACCACCGGACGCACATTGGCGAAGCCCGCCTTGGTCCCGGCACCGCGCAGCGCACTGGTGACGCTTTCGTCATCGACATGGGTGGCGGTGCCGCAATCGTCGCAGATCAGGAAGATGCAGTCGTGCCGGCAACCGGGATGGCTGTTGGCGAGATAGGCGTTGGCGCTCTCGATCCGGTTGGCAAGGTTCGTGCGCACGAACAGGTCGAGGATGCGATAGATGGAATTGGCCGCCACCCGCTTCCCACGCGCGCGGCCGACATCCTCGGCAATGTCGTAGGCGGAGGCCGGCCGGTCATGCGCGGCCAGCGCGGCAAAGACGTCGGCGCGCATGGCGGTCCATTGCTCGCCCGCGCGGGTCAGCACGTCCTGCGCCTCCTGCGCCAGCTGCGCGCCCGAATGTTCGTGGTGAGAATGTCCGCCCATGGCGGCAATATAGGACGCGATCAGCCCGCGCGGAAGGATGCGCGGTACAGGTCGGGATACATCCGGGCGAGCGCGGCGACCTTGGGCGCGTCCCACCGGCGGATGTAGCCGTGATCGGGATGGTGGAGCGCGAAATCCTGGTGGTAGTCCTCCGCCGCGAAGAACTGCCGCGCGCCTTCCATGGGGGTGACGATCGGCCGGGCCCACACCCCGCTGCTGCGCATCTGCGCCAGATAGGCAGCGGCGACGGCGCGCTGTTCTGCCGTGACGGGAATCAGCGCGGCGCGATATTGCGAGCCGACGTCGGGGCCCTGCCGGTCGGTCAGGGTCGGGTCGGCGACGACGGAGAAGAACACCCGCAGCAATTGATCGTATCGGACCACCGCCGGGTCATAGGTGACCCGCACCGCCTCGGCATGGCCGGTGCGCCCGCTCGACACGCTGTCATAGCTGGCGGTCCGGGCATCCCCGCCATGATAGCCTGCCACGGCGCTGGTCACGCCCTGCACATGGCTGAACACCGCCTCCACCCCCCAGAAGCAGCCGCCTGCGAAATAGGCGGTCTTCAGCCCGCTGCCCTCGTCCGCGACGCGCGCAGCCCCCGGTGCGGCGAAGCTGGTGTCGGCCGCTGCCGCAGGCGCGCAGGCGGCGAGCGCCGCCGCCGCGAGCAGCGCGAGAGGGCGAAGCGCGGGCCGGTAAGCGGTCACGCGACCAGCGAGGGCGCCATCGTGGCGAGCAGGGCCGTCGCGGTGATGCCGAATCCGGCGAGGAAGGACAAGACGGCTTCGTTCTTGAGCAGGGACATGGTAATCGAACTCCAATGACATTTGCCGTTGCGTGCTTGATGCCCGCACGGCAATTGCCCGGTACTGAATGCGACGGTTGGCTGCCGTTCAGGCAGCGGAGGCCGGCATGGAAGCGGGCCGGACCTATCTGGTCCTGCGACGGGAAAGCCGCCATGCAGGTTTTCCATACCCATCAGTATAGAATGTTGTCAACCGCCCGATCAGCGGGCCCAGACATGCCACAGCGGGTTATCGGGATCGGCCAGCAGGCGCAGCGTCAGTGCAAAGCTGATCACCACCAGCAGCGGCCGCACGCCCTTGCCGCCGAAGCGGATGGCGAGCTGCGCCCCCAGCTGATTGCCCGCGACATTGGCGGCCGCCATCGCCAGCCCGAGCGCCCACAGCACATGACCGCCGGCAATCATCGCCGCAAGGGCGGACAGATTGGTGGCCAGGTTGATCAGCTTGGTATTGGCGATCGCACGCACCAGCCCCAGTCCCCCCAGTGCGACCAGCGCCAGGGTCAGGAACGATCCGGCGCCGGGGCCGAAGAAGCCGTCGTAGAAACCGATCCCGCCGCATACCAGCGCGAGGCCGACGCGCCCCACCCGGGCATGGCGGTCCACCGTGCCCATCGGCGGGGCGAGCAGGAAATACAGGCCCATGGCGATCAGCAGCAGGGGCATCAGCGCCGACAGGAAGGTCGGGTCGACATGCTGCACCGTCACCGCGCCGCCCGCGCTGCCCAGGAACGCGGCACCGGCGGGCAGGGCGAAGGCGCGCCACTCGATCTGGCCGGCCCGGGCAAAGGCGACAACGGCAGAGCCGGTGCCAAGGGAGCTTTGCAGCTTGTTGGTTGCAAGCGCAGCCACCGGCGGCACGCCGGCAGTCAGCATCGCGGGCAGGGTCAGCAACCCGCCGCCGCCGGCCATCGCATCGACGGTGCCGGCCAGGAAGGCGACGGCGACCAGCAGCAGAAAGGCGTCGAGGGCGAGCTCCATCGGCCGGTCAGGCGGACAACCGGCTCAATGCCGGAAGTGACGCATGCCGGTGAACACCATGGCGATGCCGGCTGCATCCGCCGCCGCAATCACCTCCGCATCGCGCATCGATCCGCCCGGCTGGATGATCGCGGTCGCGCCTGCCGCAACCGCCATGTCGATCCCGTCGGCGAAGGGCAGGAAGGCGTCGCTGGCCATCGCGGAACCGATCGTGCGGCTGGCTTCCCAGCCGGCGGCCTC
>Ga0210040_10007693_pt1 | contig 12967 bp, 14 predicted proteins | sample CryGeyCG12114_NA_FD_185462 | JGI IMG/M metagenome (GOLD analysis project Ga0210040, IMG submission 185462) | Groundwater microbial communities from aquifer - Crystal Geyser CG19_WC_8/21/14_NA (SPAdes) (version 2) | ecosystem: Environmental > Aquatic > Deep subsurface > Groundwater | place: USA... | reverse complement strand
GGGGGGGGGGGGGGGGGGGGGTCAGCGGCGCGCGGCGGGGTAGGAGGGGGCCATGAGCGAACACGGGCACGAGCAGGGTGCGGGCAAGACGGGTGGGCTCCCGGGGGCGAACGCCGACCCGGTGACGTCGGAGTCGTCCGCGGACGAGGTGGCCGAGGTGCTGCCCGCCGACGAGGCGGCGTCGGGGGAGCAGTCGAGCGTCTGAGCCACCCCTGAGCGACACTGCGGGGGTGCACCAGGACCTCGCCCCGCTGGCCGACCTGGTCCGCGGGGGCGGGGTCCTCGTGCTGTCCGGGGCGGGCATGTCGACCGGCTCGGGCATCCCGGACTACCGCGGCCCCACCGGCTCCCTGCGCCGGCACACCCCGATGACCTACGGGGAGTTCGCCACCAGCCCCGCCGGGCGCCAGCGCTACTGGGCCCGCAGCTACGTCGGCTGGGTGCAGATCGCCCGGGCGCAGCCGAACGGGGCCCACCGCGCGGTCGCGGCCCTGCAGCGGGCCGGCCTCGTGGGGTCGGTGATCACCCAGAACGTCGACGGCCTGCACCAGGCGGCGGGCTCCGACCGCGTCGTGGAGCTGCACGGCACCCTCGACCGCGTCGTCTGCCTGGACTGCACCGCCTCGCTGCCGCGCGCCCAGCTCGACCGGCGGCTGCGCGAGGCGAACCCCGGCTTCGCCGAGCGGGCCGCGGCGCTGGCCCACGAGCTGCGGGTCAACCCCGACGGCGACGTCGACCTCCCCGAGGAGGCCGTCGCCGAGTTCGTCGTCGTGCCGTGCCCGGTGTGCGAGGTCGGCGTCCTCAAGCCCGACGTCGTCTTCTTCGGGGAGAGCGTGCCGAAGGCCCGGGTGACCGACTGCTTCGACCGCCTGGCCGCCGCCCGCTCCCTGCTGGTGCTCGGCTCGTCCCTGACCGTGATGAGCGGCTACCGGTTCGTGCGCGCCGCGGCCCGCGCCGGCCAGCCGGTCGCCGTGGTCAACGCCGGGCCCACCCGCGGGGACGGCGAGGCCGGCGTCCGGGTGGACGCCGAGCTGGAACCGGTGCTGGAGGCGCTCGTGGCCGAGCTGGGCGAGGATGGGACGGCGACCGGTCACCGGGCCGGGGCAGGAGGAGTCGCGTGAAGAAGTCGGTGGCGGTCCCGCTCGTCGTGACGTCGATGCTCGCGACGTCGCTCACCGGCTGCGCCCCCGCCCAGGAGGACCCGCAGTACCAGGGGATCTGCGTCGACCCCGAGACCGAGCAGCGGATCCCCGACGACCAGTGCGACGACGACGACGGCCGCTCGGGCGGCTTCGGCGGCGTCGGGCTCTGGTACTTCTTCCTCCTCGGCTCCCGCTTCCCCGCGGTCGGCGCCCCGCTGGCCGGCTACCGCTCCGGCGCGGACTACGTGCGCTCGGTGCCCCGCGACGGCGGGGTCGTGCGCGGCGGGGCGGCCGCGGACGGCGGACGGGTCAGCCCGACGTCGGTCACCCGGGCCGCCAGCAGCGGCGGCAAGGTCTCCACGGTCAGCCGCGGCGGCCTGGGCGGCAGCTCCCGCGGCATCGCGGGATCGTGACGCGGGTCGGAGCGCGCTCGTGAGGCGCTCGCGCGTCGCCCCGCGGCCGGGGTGGCGGGAGAAGGTCGAGGCCGTGGGCCTGACCTACCCGATGACCGACCTGCCCGGCGGCGGGCAGTCGCCCTACTGGTTCGAGTCCGCCGCCTACGCGCTGGGCACCGACGAGGTCGACCACCTGGAGTCCGTGACCGAGGAGCTGCACGGCATGTGCCTGCAGGCCGCGCACCACCTGGCCACCGGGGCGCTGGGCGACCTCGGCCTGCCGCCGGGCTCGCTGGAGGCCGTGCGCGACTCCCTGGCCGCCGACCCGCCGTCGGTGTACGGGCGCTTCGACCTGCGCTTCGACGGCCGCGACGACCAGCCGGCGAAGCTGCTGGAGTACAACGCCGACACCCCCACCGGCCTGGTCGAGTCCGCGGTGGCCCAGTGGTACTGGCTGCAGGACACCGCCCCGGAGTGGGACCAGTGGAACAGCCTCCACGAGCGGCTGGTCGACGCCTGGCGCCAGGTCCGGCTGCGCACCGGCCGCCCGACGCTGCACCTGGCCCACCTGGGCGCGGAGGAGTCCGGCGAGGAGTGGATGACCGTCGCCTACATGCGCGACGTCGCCATCCAGGCCGGGTGGCAGACCTACGGGCTGGAGGTCGAGCAGATCGGCTGGGACTCCGCCGCCTCCCGCTTCGTGGGCCTGGAGGACGAGCCGATCGACGTGCTCTTCAAGCTCTACCCCTGGGAGGACGTGCTCCGCGAGGAGTTCGGCGCCCGCGCGAGGGACCCGCAGACGGTCTGGGTCGAGCCGCTGTGGAAGGTCGTCCTGAGCAACAAGGCGCTGCTCGTCGCCCTGTGGCAGCTGTACCCCGGCCACGAGAACCTCCTCCCCGCCCACCTGGACGACCCCGGCTCGCTGCGGGAGTGGGTGCGCAAGCCGCTGCACGGGCGCGAGGGCGACAGCATCGCCATCAAGGCCGACGACCTCGTGCTCACCCAGCCCGGGGAGTACGGCGCCGAGGGCTGGTGCTTCCAGCAGTACGTGCCCATGCCCGACTTCGACGGCAGCAAGGCCGTGGTGGGCTCCTGGGTCGTCGACGGGAAGGCCGCCGGCTGCGGGATCCGCGAGAGCAACTCCCCGATCACCGACCACTTCGCGCGCTTCGTGCCCCACTACATCGACGGCCCGGCCCCCGCGCCGGAGCAGGTCGAGGACTGGAGACAGCCCTGATGCTCGCCGCCGTCGGCTACGCCGCCGCCTACACCGGGGTCGGGCTCGCCCTGCTCCTGGTCGGCTTCTGGGTGCTCGACCTGCTCACCCCCGGCAAGCTCGCCCAGCGCGTGTGGCGCGACGGCGAGCCCGGCGCCGCGATCGTCAGCGCCGCCGGCGCCCTGGGGCTGGGGCTCATCGTCTTCACCGCGATCTGGCGCAACGCCACCAGCGGGTTCGGCACCGCGCTGGGGTACACCGTCGTCTTCGGGCTGGTCGGGGTGGTGCTGCAGGCGGTCGCGTTCGTCGTCCTGGACCGCCTCACGCCGGACAAGCTGGGCGACCTGCTCGGCGGGGTCCACGACGGCGCTCGCGACGGCGCGACCCGCGACGGCGGGGCGCACCGGATGCACCCCGCCGTGCTGGTGATGGCCGCGTTCCAGCTCTCCGTCTCCGGGATCATCGTCGCCAGCATCGCCTGAGGCCCGGCCGCACGTGCCGGATCCGGGGCGGGCCCGCACGATGGAGCCGTGACGGCACCCGGATCCGACGGCCGAAGCGGCGCCGGGCGCCCGGAGCAGGTGCTGGAGGAGGGCCGGGACCACGACTTCGTGGGCCGGCGCGACCTCACCGCCTGGCCCACCGCGCTCGGGCGCCTCGGCGCCCGGCTCGCCGTGGGCGCGGGGCGGTGGCTGGCTCCCCACCAGGTGCTGGCCCTCACCCTCGTGGTCGGCCTGCTCGTCACCAGCGCGCTCGCCGCCCTCGCGGGCGGCGTCTACGACGCGGTCGTCGAGGCCGACGGCGTGGCGGGCCTGGACCAGCCCGCGCTCGACGCCGCCATCGGCGCGCGGTCCTCGACGCTCAACACGGTCGTCACCGCGTACACGGACGTCGGCGGCCCGGTGGGGATGCCGCTCCTGGCCGCCGGGACGGCGATCATCCTGTCCTGGGCCTGGCGGCGCTGGACGCCCCTGGTGCTCGTGGTCGCCACCATGCTCGGTTCGCTCGCCCTCACCGTCGCCGGCAAGGCCGCGGTGGGCCGCACCCGCCCACCGCTGGCCGAGGCCGTGCCCCCGTACGAGCACAGCGCGTCGTTCCCGAGCGGGCACTCGCTGAACTCCGTGGCCTTCGCGGGGATCGTCGCCTACCTCCTGGTGCGCCGGCTGCACCGGGCCTGGGCGCGCGTCCTCACCGTGGCGCTCGCCGTCGCCTTCGCCGCGACGATGGGGCTCAGCCGGGTCTACCTGGGCCACCACTGGCTCACCGACGTGCTCGTCGCCTGGGCGCTGGGGCTGGCGTGGGTGAGCGTGGTGGTCACCAGCCACCGGCTGTTCCTCACCGCCCACCGCCGCGCTGCGCGCGCGCCCCTGCCCCCGGTCGCCGCCGCCCGCGGCTGAGGCTCCTCAGCGCAGGACGGCGGCCCCCAGCCACTCCTGCGGGATGCCGAACCCGGCGACGAGGGTCGAGGCGTGCGGGCGCAGCTGCGCGCACAGGTCGTTGACCACGCCGGTCAGGGCCTTGGAGCGGGCGGGGGTGAGGCCGCCGCGCTCGAGCAGCCAGGCGCGGTCGGCCTCCAGGTCGGCGAGCACGTGCAGGTCGAGCACGCGGGAGAGCAGGGCCTTCGTGCGCGGCTCGGTGGCGGCGTCCACCGCCCGGGCGCCGGACTCGGCCACGACGCGCGCCAGGTGCACCTGCGCGGCGCGGACCATGTGGTCCTGCACGTCGTTGGTGATGGTGAACGCGTCGGCGCCGGCCTTCTTGGCGCGGCGCATCCGGGCCGCGAGGGTCTCCAGCACCCGCCGCTCGCGCCAGGCCAGGGTCCGCAGCTGCCAGGAGCGGTCCAGCAGCTCCTCGCCCGGGTCGCGCCCGGGCGCCACCTCGGTGATGCGGCCGACCAGCGCCCGGGCCTGGGTGCGCGCGGCGAGGGTCTCCACGAGCGCACCGGTGGCGGCGCGGGCCATCCCGAGCCGGTCGAGGTCGCCGAAGGAGTCGCGGTAGGCGGTGAGCAGGGCCTTGGCGACCAGCTGCATGAGGACGGTGTTGTCGCCCTCGAAGGTGGTGAAGACGTCGGTGTCGGCCTTGAGCTGGGGGAGGCGGTTCTCCGAGAGGTAGCCGGCGCCGCCGCACGCCTCACGGGCCGCCTGGATGGTCGCCGTGGCGTGCCAGGTGGTGGTGGCCTTCATGCCCGCCGCCAGGGCCTCCAGCTCGCGCTGGGCCGGCCCGTCGACGTCCAGCCCGAGCAGCACCGGGTTCTGCACGCGGTGCAGCTCGGCGGTGAGGTCGTCCTGGGCGAAGCCGAGGACGACCGTGGTCGCCAGCAGCGGCAGCAGGCGGCGCTGGTGGGTGCGGTAGTCCAGCAGCGTCACCTCCTCCCCGCCCGCGCCGGCGCGGGGGAACTGCCGGCGCCGCTCGGCGTGGGTGACGGCGATGGCCAGGGCGGTGCGGCTGGCGGCCAGCGCCCCGCCGCCGATGCAGATCCGGCCCTTGACCAGAGCGCCGAGGGTGGTGAAGAAGCGGGCGCTGCGGCCGGCCATCGGGGAGGAGTAGGTGCCGTCGGGGGCGACCGAGGCGTAGCGGTCGAGCAGCGCCTCGCGCGGCACGCGCACGGAGTCGAAGACGATCCGCCCGTTGTCCACGCCGTTGAGCCCGGCCTTGCGCCCGCAGTCCGAGAGCGTCACGCCGGGCATCGGCTGCCCGTCCTCGTCGCGCACCGGCACGAGCAGGGCGTGGACGCCGTGCTGCTCGCCGAGGGTCTCCAGCTGGGCGAAGACGACGGCCAGGCGGGCGTCGCGGGCGGCGTTCCCGATGTAGTCCTTGCGCGCTGCCGGGTCCGGGGTGTGGACGACGAACTCCTGCGTCGCCGGGTCGTAGACCGCCGTCGTCCGCAGCGAGGCCACGTCGGAGCCGTGCCCGGTCTCGGTCATCGCGAAGCAGCCGGGCAGGCTCATGTCCAGGGCGCCGGGCAGGTAGCGGCGGTGGTGGCGGTCGGTGCCCAGAGCCTGGATCGAGCCGGCGAACAGGCCCCACTGCACGCCCGCCTTGATCGTCAGGGACAGGTCGACCAGGCCCAGCATCTCGAAGTTCGTCGTCTGGGCGCCGATGTCCTCGCGGCCGCCGACCTTCGAGGAGAAGCCGTAGCGGTGCTCCCCGTCGGCGGCCAGGGCGGCGAGCCGCTCGGTCGTGAGCCGGCGGTGCTCCTCGGTGCTGAGGTGGTCGGTCGGCTGGGCGTACTCGGCGGGCACCCGGGTGCGCACCCGGTCGCGCACGTGGGGCCACCGCCCGTCCATCACGCGCCGCAGGTCGGCCGGGTCGGCGGCGAGGTCGCGCGCGGAGGCCGCGACGGCGCCCTGGGCCCGGGTGCGGGCGGGGCGCCCGGCCGACGTGCCGGCGCCGGCGCGCTCGGCCACCTCGACGGCCGCCTGCGCGTCCTCCTGGCCGGCGGCGGCGGTGGCGGCAGCGGTGCCGGTGGCGGTGGTGGTGCTCATGCCTGCTCCTCCTCGAGCTGCGTGCTGGTCGGGCGCGGGGTGATCACGGCCGACAGGCCGCCCCAGGCGAGGTCGGTGAGCTGCTCGGCCAGCACCGCGGCGCTCGGGCGCCCAGGGGTGGAGGCCCAGTGGTCGGCGGCCGCGCGCACCATGCCGACCAGCCCGTGCGCCCAGGCGGTGGTGGCTGGCGCCCGGTGGTGGTCGGCGGGCAGGTGGGCCGCGATGAGGCGGGCCAGCTCGGCGCTGATCGCCGCGGTGAGGCCGGTGACCGGGTCGGTGCCGAGGCGGTCGACGCCGGGGCGGGAGACCACGAACCGGTACACGCGCGGGTCGTCCTCGACCAGGCGCAGGTAGGTGGTGACCGCTGCGGCCAGGGCGGCCCGCGGGTCGGACGTCGCGCTGACCGCCCGTCGCAGCTCGCCGACGATGCGGCGGTCCACCCGCGCGGCGACCGCCAGGTACAGCTGCTCCTTGTCGGAGAAGTGCCGGTAGAGCACCGTCTTGCTGGTGCCGGCCGTGGCGGCGATCTCCTCCATGCCGACGCCCGGGCCGTGCCGGGTGATCGCCCGCAGGGCGGCGTCCACCAGCTCCTCGCGCCGGGCGCGGCGGTGCGCCTCCCAGCGGGTGCTGCGGCGGTCCTCTCCGACCCCGGACGTCGTCACCGCCGCACCGTACCGCCGCTCGGCCAGTACCCGCTACACCCGGTACCGCTTACCGCCAGTACCGGCTAGCCTGCCGTCGTCGGACCGCCCCGCCGGTCCCGGACCCGAGGAGGACCCGTGGCCGAGCGCCCGCGTCGCGCCGCCGTCGTGGGCGGCAACCGCACCCCGTTCGCCCGCGCCGGGCGCCGCTACGCCGCGGCGTCCAGCCAGGGCCTGCTGACCGCGGCCCTGGACGGGCTCGTCGCCCGCTTCTCCCTGCAGGGAGAGCGGCTGGGGGAGGTCGCCGCCGGTGCGGTGATGCGCCACAGCCGCGACCTCAACCTCACCCGGGAGGCGGTGCTGGACACCGCGCTCGACCCGGCGACGCCCACCTACGACGTGTCCCAGGCCTGCGCGACGGGTCTGGAGGCCGCGGTGCTCGTCGCCAACAAGATCGCCCTGGGGCAGATCGAGTCCGGGGTCGCCGGCGGCGTCGACAGCGCCAGCGACGCCCCGATGGCCCTCGACGACGACCTGCGCCGCGTCCTGCTCGCGCTGCGCGCGGCCCGCACGCCTCGGGCGCGCCTCGCAGCGCTGGCCGGCCTGCGCCCCGGCCAGCTGCGCCCGCAGGTGCCGCGCGCCGCCGAGGCCCGCACCGGCCTGTCGATGGGGGAGCACGCGGCGATCACCGCCGCCCGGTGGGGCCTGACCCGCCAGGCGCAGGACGAGCTCGCGGTCGCCAGCCACCACCGCCTCGCGGCGGCCTACGACCGCGGGTTCTTCGACGACCTCATCACCCCCCACCTCGGCCTGGTGCGCGACGACGCCCTGCGCCCGGACACGAGCACCGAGGCGCTGGCGAGGCTGGCACCGGTCTTCCGCGCCCCCGGCGTCGATGCCGAGGCGACGATGACGGCGGGCAACTCCACGCCGCTCACCGACGGCGCCGCCGCGGTGCTGCTGGCCAGCGACGAGTGGGCCGCGCAGCGCCGGCTGCCCGTGCTGGCGCACCTGGTGGACGCCGAGGCGGCGGCGGTCGACTTCGCGCACGGCCGCGAGGGGCTGCTGATGGCCCCGGTGCACGCCGTCCCGCGCCTGCTGGCCCGCAACGGTCTCACCCTCGCCGACATCGACCTGTTCGAGATCCACGAGGCGTTCGCCTCCACCGTCCTGGCGACGCTGGCCGCCTGGGAGGACGCCGACTACTGCACCGACGTGCTCGGCCTCGACGGCCCGCTGGGCAGCGTCGACCGCGCCAGGCTCAACACCACCGGCTCCTCCCTCGCCACCGGGCACCCCTTCGCCGCCACGGGAGGCCGGATCCTGGCCACCACGGCCAAGCTCGTGGCCGAGCACCGGGCGACCCACGGGCGGGGTCGGGCGCTGATCTCCGTGTGCGCCGCGGGCGGCCAGGGCGTCGTGGCGATCGTGGAGGCGGCATGAGCGACCGGTACGCCCAGCTGACCGGCTCCGGGCCCGGCGCCTGGCTCGCCGCCCGGCTGGGCCTGCCGCGCCCCGCGGCGCTCCGGCGCGCGGAGCCGGGCGCGCCGCTGCTGTCCGGGCCCGCCCTCGTGGTGGGCGCTGCGGGCGCCCCGCTGGCCGGTGCCCTCGCGGCCCTGCTGGGAGCCGCCGGGGCCGACGTCCGCACCGACCTCGCCTCCGTGCCGCCCGCGGTCCGCCTCGGGGCGGTCGTCGTGGACGCCACCGCCGTCGCGACCGTCGAGGACCTGGAGGGCGTCCGCGCGGTCCTCGCCCCGGCCTTCCGCCGCGTCGGGCCCAGCGGCCGGGTCGTGCTGGTCGGGCGGGTGCCCTCGGGCGCCCCCGAGGCCGCGGCCGTCCAGCAGGGGCTGGAGGGGCTGGCCCGCTCGGCCGGCAAGGAGGCCCGCGCCGGAGCGACGGTCAACCTGCTGCGCCTGGGCGGCTCCGGCGGCGACCAGCTCGGCGCGGCGGCGTCCTCGCTGCTGTTCCTGCTCTCGGCCCGCGCGGCCTTCGTCTCCGGCCAGGTCGTTCCCGTCGGCGCTCCCGTCCGACCGCTGCCCGCGCCGGGGGAGCGGCCGCTGGCCGGGCAGGTCGCCGTGGTCACCGGCGCCGCCCGCGGCATCGGCGCCGCCATCGCTGCGACGCTGGCCGGCGACGGCGCGCACGTGGTGGGCGTCGACGTCCCGGCCGCCGGGGGCGCGCTCGCCGCGGTGGTCAACGCCGTCGGAGGGACCGCCCTGCAGCTGGACATCACCGCCCCCGACGCCCCGGCCCGGCTCGTCGAGCACCTGGCCTCGCGCCACGGCGGGGCCGACGTCGTCGTCCACAACGCGGGCATCACCCGCGACCGGCTGCTGGTCAACCTCGACGCCGCCCAGTGGGGCTCGGTGCTGGCGGTCAACCTCGCGGCGCCGCTGCGCCTCACCTCCGCGCTGCTGGAGGCCGAGGGTGCCCTGCGCCCCGGCGCGCGCGTCGTCGCCGTCTCCTCGATGAGCGGCATCGCCGGCAACCGCGGCCAGACCAACTACGCGGCGTCCAAGGCCGGGGTCATCGGGATGGTCCGCGCCCTGGCGCCCGTGCTGGCCGAGCGGGGGATGACCGTCAACGCCGTGGCACCGGGCTTCATCGAGACCGAGATGACCGCCCGGATGCCGCTGGTGACCCGCGAGGTCGGCCGCCGCGCCGCGAGCCTGGCCCAGGGCGGCCTGCCGGTCGACGTCGCCGAGACCATCGCCTGGCTCGCCGACCCCGCCAGCGCCGCCGTCACCGGCCAGGTCGTGCGTGTCGACGGCCAGAACCTGCTCGGCGCATGAGCGCCGCCCCGCCCTCGGCCGACGTCCTGCTGGACGGCCCGCCCTCCCTGGCCCCCCTGTACGCCCGGGCCCTCGCCGGGGCCCGCCGGCGCCGCAGCGGCGAGCTGACCGCCCGCACCCTCGTGGTGCCGCCCGCCCCGGTGGACCCCGCGCTGCTCGCGGCGTGGGCCCGGGTGTGCGGGGGGCCGGCCGGGGACGCCGCCCCGCTCGCCCTTCCCCACCTGCTGGCCTTCGGCGCCCAGGTGCGGCTGATGGTCACCGAGCCGTTCCCGTTCGGCGTCCTGGGGCTGGTGCACCTGCGCCAGGTGATCACGCAGCACCGGCCGCTGCGCGCCGGCGAGCCGGTGCGGGTGCGGGTGCGCGCCGACGGCCTCGCCGCCCACCCGCGCGGCGCCGTGGTCGACGTGCTGGCCGACCTCGACGTCGAGGGCGAGCCCGTGTGGTCCGGGCGCAGCACCTACCTCTCGCGCGGGGCCTCCTCGACCGGCCTGCCGCCCGCGGCGGAGCTCGACCCGCTGCCCGACCCGTCCGGGCCAGCGTCCGCCCGCTGGCGGGTGCCGGCCGACGCCGGGCGCCGGTACGCGGCGCTCAGCGGCGACGTCAACCCGATCCACCTGCACCCGCTCACCGCGCGGGCCCTGGGCTTCCCGCGCGCCATCGCCCACGGGATGTGGACCGCTGCGCGCGCGCTCGCGGCGGTCGCGCCGCGCCTGCCCGGCGCCGTCACCGCCGACGTGCGCTTCGCCCGCCCGGTGCTGCTGCCCTCGACCGTGGAGCTGCTGGTGCGCCCCGCCGCCGGGTCGGCCACCGAGGCCGCGTCCGGTGCGTGGGACCTGGCGCTGCGCAGCGGATCCGGTGAGCCCCGGTCGCACCTGGGCGCGGCGGTCCGCGCGCTGGCCTGAGCCCCGCTCAGGCCGGCGTCAGCCGGTAGACCAGGTGCACCATGCCGTTGTCGAAGGGCCGCACCGCCTCCAGGGCGAGCGGCCGCTCCAGGCGCCCGCTGAAGAGCGGGTGGCCGGCGCCCAGGACGACCGGGACGACGGTGAGCTCCACGGTGTCCAGCAGGCCGGCGTCCGCCAGGGCCTGGGCCACCGGGCCGCCGCCGACCACCCACACGTCGCGCCCGCCCGCTGCGGGCAGGACCTCCTCGCGCAGCAGCTCCTCCACCGGTCGAGCGCTGGTCCGGACGCCCTCGGGCAGCGGCAGGTCGTGGTGGGTCAGCACCCACACGGGAACGCCCGGCGGCGCCCACGGGGCACCCTCGGCGAGGAGGAACTCCGCGGTCCGCGCGCCCATCACCCAGGCCCCGACGCCCGCGGTGAAGCGCTCGAAGTCGCCGTCCAGCGGCTCACCGACCGCGGGGTGGCCCGTGTAGCCGGTCAGCCAGTCGATCGAGTGGTCGGTCTCGGCGAGGTAGCCGTCCAGGGACTGGGCGGCGTAGTAGCGGACGCGGGGGCGGGCGGCGGATGAGGGGTCGGTGTCCATGGCCGGACGCTAGAGGCCCCCGCTGACATCCGGGTCAGGGCAGCAGGCGGCGCAGCACGACGGCCGTCACCAGCCCGTAGGCGGCGTGCGGCACGGCGTCCGCGGCCCAGCTGCCGGCGCTCCAGGTGCGCGGGTCGCTGACGCCCAGCACCGCCATCCCGCCGTCGCTGGCGAGCATCGCCCCTGCGCCGACGCCCAGCGCTGCCGCAGAGAGCGGCAGGCGCAGGCCGAGGGAGCGCGCCAGGCCGGCGGCGGCACCGACCGCCACGCCGGTGAGGATCCCCTGCAGCGGCCCGAGGCCGGCGATCCGGTCGTCGCGCGTCTCACCCCCACCGGGGACGCTCAGCCCGACGCGGTCGGCCAGGGCCTCCACAGCCTGCTCCGGCGTGCTGCTGGTCGGCCTCCCGCGCACCGCCATGTCGAGGTAGGTGGTGGCGTTCAGCGCCGTGGTCCCGGCGGCGCCGGCTGCCGCCCCGGTGAGCAGCCCGGCGAGGACGCCGCTCACGCCTCGTCCAGCGCCGACGGCTTGTGCACGGCCTCCTTGCCGCTCTTGTCGCTCTTCACCAGGTACTGCGGGTCGTCCTCGGACGCCCTGACGGTGCGCCCGCCGGCCTCGGTGTCGGACGTGATCTTCTTCTCGACCTCCCCGGGGACGTCCGACCCGTGGGAGGACCAGGTCACGTGGTCGCCCTTGTGCAGCTCGTCATCAGCCATGGCCGCCTCCTGCCCCGGCGGCCGGCGTCCATGCCCCTCCTGGGTGGATCTGCACCCACCGCACGCGAGCACGGGGCCGCCCTGCGCCCTCCAGGTGGGCGCAGGGCCGCACCGTGCTGAGGCAGCGCGGGCGCCTCAGCGGTGCACGGAGCTCATGTCCGGGTAGCGGTCGCCGGCCGTCGAGCCCGCCGGGGCCGCGGCGTCGATGGCGGCGAGGTCGTCGGCGCTGAGCACGACGTCGACCGCGCCGGCGTTCTCCTCCAGCCGGGAGACCTTCCGCGTGCCCGGGATCGGCACGACGTCCGGCCCCTGCGCGAGCACCCACGCCAGGGCCAGCTGGCTCGGCGTGACGCCCTTGCCCTCGGCGATCTCGCGCACCCGGTCCACCAGCTCGAGGTTCTTGGTGAAGTTCTCGCCCTGGAAGCGCGGGTTGTGCCGGCGGAAGTCGTCGGGTGCGAAGTCGTCGGGAGTGCGGATGGCGCCGGTGAGGAACCCGCGCCCGAGGGGGGAGTACGGCACGAAGCCGATGCCGAGCTCGCGGACGGTGGCCAGGACGCCGTTCTCCTCCACGTCGCGCGTCCACAGGGACCACTCCGTCTGCACCGCCGTCACCGGGTGGACGGCGTCCGCGCGCCGGATCGTCTCCGGCGCGGCCTCGGAGATGCCGAGGAACCGCACCTTGCCGGCCTGCACCAGCTCGCTCATCGCGCCCCACGTCTCCTCCACCGGCACGTCGGGGTCGACGCGGTGCTGGTAGTAGAGGTCGATGTGCTCGACGCCGAGGCGCGCCAGGGACGCGTCGGCGGCCGCGTGCACGTACTCGGGGCGGCCGTTGACGTTGCGGCTGCCGTCGGGGTGGCGCTCGTTGCCGAACTTGGTGGCGAGGACGACCTCCTCGCGGCGGTCGGCGATCGCCCGGCCGACGAGCTGCTCGTTGGTGAAGGGGCCGTACATGTCGGCCGTGTCGAGCAGGGTGACGCCCAGGTCCAGGGCGCGGTGGATCGTGGCGACGGACTCGGCGTCGTCGCCGGCGCCGTAGAACTCGCTCATGCCCATGCACCCCAGCCCCATGGCGGGGACGAGGAGCTGGCGGAGCT
>Ga0210040_10007692_pt1 | contig 12967 bp, 13 predicted proteins | sample CryGeyCG12114_NA_FD_185462 | JGI IMG/M metagenome (GOLD analysis project Ga0210040, IMG submission 185462) | Groundwater microbial communities from aquifer - Crystal Geyser CG19_WC_8/21/14_NA (SPAdes) (version 2) | ecosystem: Environmental > Aquatic > Deep subsurface > Groundwater | place: USA... | reverse complement strand
CCTGGTCGAGCCGGTGCCACAATTCCGCAAAGACATGCGCCACGCGGCGCGCGGCGGTCAACTGTTCCAGCTTCATGATCCACTCGCGGTGGATCGCCCCGTCCAGCAGCGTGGCGAACCACAGCAGCCGCGCAAGGTGCGGCGATTTCTCCATCACGTCTTCCAGCCGGCTGTGTGGGACATAGCCGACACGGGCCGGCCCGGCAGAGGCGACGTCATGATCCAGGCGTTTCAGCGCAAAGCCGTGAAGATCGACGAAATCGCCCGGCACGTGCAGGCCCAGCACGAAGCGCCGGTCGCCTTCGATGTTGGTGCGCAGGATGTGCCCTTCGATCAGGATCGTGCTGTGATCGCACAATTCACCGCGGCGCAGGATGGTGGTGGGGCCGTCGAAGCTCTCCGTCTCCTCCACCAGCGATTCCATGATTGCCTTCTCCTGCGGACTCATGGCGTGGCGCAGCCGCCCCATCAGGAAGCGGCCGGTCAGCGGATATTGTTCGATCTCGTCCTGCGCCATGCCGCGCCCATCACCCCCATGACCGGGCAGGCTTGCCCGGCCCGTCACACCAATACACATTTATTCGTTAAGCAGCAGCGCTTCCGGAACGGCCCTTGGCATCGAGACGCAGCACCGTGCGGTCCTCCAGAAGTTCCAGCAGCCGCTCGCTGCCGGGCCAGACCTGCCCGTCCGGCTGGCGCGCCAGGGCCAGATCGGTCTCGCGCGGATCGCGCAGCTTTCGCCAATGCCCCTCGCCGCGCGCCGCGTCCGGCGTCGCCAGGCCCATCAGCGTGAAGGCCCGCAGCCAGCTTTCGCCTGCAGGCACGCCCCACCGGGTCTGGAAGCGGCCCGCATCGGCCAGGATCGCGTCGAGCCGCTCGACCGGCGGCATGGCCAGGGCACGAAATTGGTGAAACGCCTTTGCACCGGCGATCCATTGCGGGGCGAGGCCCCGCGCCTCGGCGCGCCGGGCGAAATCGGCGAGGCCGAACTCCGCCTCGCCATATTTTTCGTCAAAGCCGCCGATCACCTTCAGGTCGGTGGCCTTGACCGCGAAATTGAGGCCCCAGAAGCCGCTGGCATCGCCGCCCTGCATCACGGTTCCGCCGGCGGGATCGGGCCGCTCGGGATGCGCCAGCGCGACCTTCTGGAAGTGCGCGAAGTCGACTCCCGTCGCCGTGGCGCCTTGCGGCAGGAAGCCGACTTCGCCGGCGATCACGCCCCGCCGGCGCTGGGCGGCAGCCGCATAATCGTCCAGCATCGCAGGCGACGGAATGCAGGAAGGATCGAGGAACACCAGCAGGTCGCCACGCGCATCGCGCGCAACCGCGTTGCGGGCCCGCATCGGGCTGGCATCCCCTTCGGCAAGCTTCACCAGGCGGACCGGGAAGCTCGCTTCCGGCAGTGGCAGGCGGTTGCCCATCGGCGCCGCGACGATCACCTCGCGCGGGGGGCGCGGGCTGCGGCGCAGACCCTTGATGGTATTGGAGATGGTCTCGGCAAGCGCCGCCTCCGTCTCGCGGTCGCACGCCGCGCGGGGCTCGTCAGCCAGGATGCACACCGAAATGTTCATGTTCACGCTCCTGCCCCTAGCCGCATGGCTGCCGGCGTGCGAATGCCTGAGCACTCAGTTCCGGCGAACGCCGCGTGCGATCCAGCGGCACCTGCCGGATGGACCAGGCTGTCGCCGCAATCACGAGCGGCGGAGCATCGAGCGAACAATCTGCGTGCCTTCATTGCGATGACTGACCCTGTTAACCTGCGGGACAGGTTCGGCGTTCCCGTCTTAATGTTTGTTGCCGAACAATGAACGTCATGGCGGTTCGTCATTCCCACGGAGCGGCGAATGTGCTCCACCCGGGACATGGCCGAGCCTGCTTCCACTGCTCTTCCGGCCGTGCTGGTCACCGGCGGCGCCCGGCGGATCGGTGCGGCCATCTGCCGCCGCTTCGCCGCCGCCGGCTGGCACGTGGTGGTACATTGCCGCCATTCGCGAGACGCGGCGGAGGCGCTGGCCGCGGCATTGCCCAGCGCACAGGTGGTCGCGGGCGACCTTGCCGTGGCCGGCGTGCCAGAGGCGCTGTGCGGCGAACTGGCGGCGCGGCTGCGTGACTGGCGGGCGCTGGTGAACAGCGCCGCCCTGTTCGGCGAAGCAGCGGATGATGATGCGGCGATCGACCTTTACCGCACCAACGCGCTGGCGCCGCTGACGCTGGCGGAGGCGTTCCTGCGTCATGCGCGCGCGCCCGATGGCCGCCGGGTCATCCAGCTGACCGACCAGAAGATCGCCAACCCCAATCCGGACTTTCCGCACTATACCATGACCAAGCACGCCCTCGCCGCCACAGTGCCGCTGCTGCAGATGGCGGCCGGGCCAGCGGACCGGATCTTCGCCCTCGCCCCCGGCGCCATCCTGCCCAGCCTGGACCAGAGCGAGACGGAGGCGGAGCGATCGCACCGCATGAACCTGCTTGGCCGGCGCACGGATGCATGCGAGGTGGCGGAGGCCGCGTGGCTGCTGGCGACGGGCCCGCTCGCCGGCGGGCAGACCCTGTTCGTCGACAGCGGCCAGCATCTGCTGCGCCAGCCGCGCGATGTGATCTTCCTGGCGCGCGAGGGGGCGGCGGCATGAGGCGGCGCCATGCCCTCTCCACCCGGCTGTGGCACTGGATCAATGCGCTCAGCCTGGTGGTGCTGTTCATGTCGGGCCTGAACATCTCCAACGCCCATCCCCGGCTCTATTGGGGGGACAAGGGCTTCACGCCGGCAGAGGCCTGGGCCGAGATCCCGCGCTTCCCACACTGGTTGACCATCCCCGATCATTACAGCCTGGCGGCAGCGCGCGACTGGCATGTGCTGTTCGCCTGGGTGTTCGCCCTGTCGCTGCTGCTGTTCATGGTGGCCGCCTTGCGCAACCGCCACTTCGCGCGCGACCTGGTGACGCGGGCGCGGGAGTGGCGCCCGGCGGCGATCGGAGCCGACATCCGCGCGCATCTGCGCCTGCGGTTCGATCATGGGGGCGGCAAGTACAACTTCCTGCAGAAGCTCAGCTACGGCGTCGTCCTCTTCATCCTGCTGCCGCTGATGATCCTCACCGGCATGGCGATGAGCCCGGGCGTCGATGCCGCATGGGGCTGGCTGGGCGCGGCGCTGGGGGGCCGGCAGAGCGCCCGCTCGCTCCACTTCATCGCGGCCTGGGGGCTGGTGGGGTTCAGCGTCGGGCATGTGGTGCTGGTGCTGCTGTCGGGGCCGTGGGGGCAGGTCAGGGCGATGATTACTGGAGGGCGCACCGATGAGGCGGCGTAATCTGCTGGCGGGCCTCGCCGCCACGCTAACCGCCGGCTGCACCAGGATCGGCCAGAGCGAGACCTTCGGCACGCTGGTCGATGCGGCGGAAGGGCTGCACCGGCGGGCGCACCGCGCCATGGGCGGGCCGGCGCCGCTCGCCCGCGAATACCCACGCTCCGCCATCTCGCCCTTCTTCCGCGGCAATGGCAGCATCGACGTGGCGACGGACGCTTACCGTGCGCACCAGGCGAGCGGCTTTGCCGATTGGCGGCTGGCGGTGGGCGGGATGGTGGAGCGGCCGATGCAGCTGTCGCTCGCCGATCTCACCGCCCTGCCCCAGCGCACGCAGATCACCCGGCACGATTGCGTGGAGGGATGGAGTGCGATCGGCGAGTGGACCGGCCCACAGCTCGGCCCGATCCTGGAACGCGCCGGGGTCCGACCGGAGGCGCGCTACATCCTGTTTCGCTGCGCCGATTTGCTGGGCGGCGCGCCCTATTATGAAAGCTGCGACCTGGCCGATGCCTTTCACCCGCAGACCATCATCGCCCACCGCCTGAACGGCGATCCCCTGCCGGTGCAGAACGGCGCCCCCTTACGCCTGCGGCTGGAACGGCAGCTCGGCTACAAGCATGCCAAATACCTGGCCGGGATCGAGGCGGTCGCAAGCCTGGAGGGGATCGGCGGCGGGAAGGGCGGCTATTGGGAGGATCGCGGCTATCAGTGGTATGCGGGGATCTGAGATTGGCATGTCTGGATCGTCCGCTTTCGCCCCATAACGGCCGTCTGAGCCACTCGTGAGGCACCCGAAAGCAAACGTTTCGAGGCCAAACCTCGCTTACGCGAAACGTCCGCCAAGGGTGGTTGGCTGCCGTTAGTGTGTCAGTCGGTAGGCCCGGAAGTGGACATTCGAGCACGTCGACGCCGGTGGCGCTTGGCCACCCGATCGGAACGCGTTGATGAGAAGTAGCCTAGTCCTGCCATCCGGCAAACATGTATCCACATGATCATGGCACAGTACATCAGCATACCGACGAAGAGAATCGCGGCACCCGTCTCATAGGACCATTGCTCTACTACCATCGCCGGAGCGAGAAGAATGGCTAACGGGGTAAACGCGATTAGATGATGGCGTAACGTGGGCATTCCAGTCCAGCCAACTCTAATCCACTCCTTGTCGACAATCCGGCGCAAACGGTGAACTGGGTCTGGCATGTCACCATCCTGCCGTGCGCCTCGATTATCCGCAACGGGTCGTAAGCGGAAATCATCAGCCACGCCGCAAAAGGTCCGCTTCGGTTGATCGCCACCGCAGACCCGCCATTCGGCTTCCCACCCAAAGCTGACGCAAGCCGCTTCGCTCTACCGCTTCACCAGCGTCACCTGCACCACATCGATCCCGCCGCCGCGAAAGCCGCCTTCGCAATACATCAGGTAGAAGCGCCACAGGTCGCGGAACCGGCGGTCGAAATCGGCGGGCAGCCGGCGGGCTGCCACCGCATCGTCGAACCGCTCGCGCCACGCCTTCAGCGTTTCGGCATAGTCGAGGCCGAACGCCTCCTCATCCTGCCAATCCAGGCCCTGCTCCTCGGCCAGACGGCGGAACTCGCTGGTGCGGATCAGCAGGCCACCGGGAAAGACATAGGCCTGGATGAAATCGGCATTGGCGGCATAGGCGTCGAACAGTTCGTCCCGCATCGCGATGTACTGGATCGCCGCGCGCCCGCCCGGCTTCAGGTTGCGCGCCAGCGCCTCCATGTAGGCGGGCCAGTATTCGCGTCCCAGCGCCTCGACCATCTCCACGCTGACGATGGCATCATGTTGCCCGGCGGCATCGCGGTAATCCTGCTTGCGGAACTCCGGCCCGGGATGGTGCCGCGCGGCCCAGGCCAGTTGCTCGTCCGACAGGCTGATGCCGGTCACCTGTGCGCCCCGCCCCTGCAGGTACCCCGCCAGCCCGCCCCAGCCGCAGCCGATCTCCAGCACCGTCGCTGCATCGCCGATCCGCTCCGCCAGCCGCGTCCATTTGCGCCGCTGCGAAGCTTCCAGCCCGTCCGCTCCGTGGCGGTATCCGCTGGAATAGCTCATCGTCGGGTCGAGCCAGGCGGCGTAGAAATCATTGCCCAGATCGTAATGCGCCGCAATGTTGCGCTGCGCCTGGGCGCGCGTGTTGCGGTTCAGCCAGTGCATCGCCCGCGCCGCCAGCCGCCACGGCCCCTTGGCGCGGCCGACCTCGCCCAGCGGCACGGCATTGGCCATGAACAGCGCGAACAGCGGCACGGGATCGGGGCTGGTCCACTCGCCCTTTTCCCAGGCCTGGTACCACCCCGCCGACCCGCCGGTCGCCAGCCGCACCAGCGCGCGCCAGTCGGTGACGTCCACCCGGCAGGCGAAACCGTCAGCGCGCCCGCCCAGCACCCGGTAAGTGCCGTCGGGCAGGCTCGCCTCGATGCGGCCCTGTTCCAGCCCGCGATCGATCCGGTCCAGGATGCGGTGGAACGTGCCGCCGAACAGCCGCGCCAGGGCGCCTGTGCCGGCTCTGGCCCGCGCACCGAAGCGGTCGCCCCCCTTCAGCAGGGTGTCACCCCTGCCTGCGCCCGTGCCTGTCATGCGTCACCCCTTGCCTTTGCGCCACTATGCGCAAGCGGGATCAATCCTTCAACGTGCGAAAGGCCGCCAGCGCCCGTTCGCGCGCCTCGCGATGGCCGATGATCTTGGGCAGGTAAGCCCCTTCGGGCGGATCGTGGATCACGGCGTCGGACAGCCCGGCCAGTTCGGGCACCCAGCGCCGGATATAGTCGGCCGCGCCGAACTTCACCGATTGCACCAGCGGCGCCATGATCCTGGTATAGAGCTGCGTATCCACGCCGGTGCCGCTGACCCACTGCCAATTGACGCCATTATTGCCGTAATCGGCATCCACCAGCGCGTCCCAGAACCAGCGCTCCCCCACCCGCCAGTCCACCAGCAGGTGCTTGGTAAGGAAGCTGGCGACGATCATCCGCACCCGGTTGTGCAGCCACCCGCTGTGCCACAGCTGGCGCATGCCCGCATCCACGATCGGATAGCCGGTGCGCCCCTGCTGCCAGGCGCGGATCTCGGCGTCCGGGTAACGCCAGGGGAAAGCGTCGAACTGCTTGCGGTAATTCTGTTCGTTATAGAGCGGCTGGGCGAAGATCACGTTCTGGGTGAAGTCGCGCCAGATCAGCTCGCCGCGGAAGCTCTCCACCCCCTCCCCGCGCCGCCCGTCCAGCGCATGCCACAGCTGCGCCGGCGACAGCTCGCCCCAGTGCAGGTGCGGCGACAGGCGCGAACTGCCCTCGATTGCCGGCAGATTGCGCTCCTCGGCGTAGCGGTCGGCGTGGTCGAGAAAATCCTCCAGTCGCAACTGCGCTCCGTCCTCGCCGGGCGTCCACTCCTCGGCAAAGCCGCCGGACCAGTCGGGGCTGGTCGGCAGCAGGTGCCAGTCCGCCAGCCGCTCCGATCGGGGCCATTGCGCCGGCGCCGACAGTTCCGGCCCAGGCAGCGGATCGGCGGGCGGCATCTCCTGCCGCAACGCCCGGGCGAAGGGGCCGTAGATGCGATAGGGCGCGCCCGACCCGCTGGTCACGCTGCCTGGCGGGGCAAGGTAGTTGCCATCGTGCAACTGCAAGTCCAGCCGGCCTGCCAGCTCCTCCTCCGCGCTGCGCCACCAATGTTCGTAATGGCGGATGGCGTGGACCGTGGCCGCGCCGGTCTCCGCCGCCAGCTGCGCCAGCACTGCCACGCTCTCGCCCCGGCGCAGCACCAGACGGCTGCCGCGCTGCCGCAGCCCGTCGTCCAGCGCCGCCAGAGAGTGATGCAGCCACCAGCGCGATGCCCCGCCCAGCCTGCGGTGGCCGGGCCGCTCGTCATCCAGAACATAGACCGGGATCACCGGAGCGGCCTGGCTCGCCGCCAGCAGCGCCGCCTGGTCCGCCAGCCTCAGGTCCCGCCGCAGCCAGACGATCTGTGGTGCGGCCATGCGTTTGCTTCCTTCGTAGGCGTGTAAACTTTGTCAACTTCGCCCCTGAACGGCAGGCTCGCAGCCCGGGTTCCGCACGCATCTGTGGCAATCGCGCCGGCACTCGCCTATCTGCAAGGGATGGAAGAACGCGACAGCGCACGATACCGCCCCTGCGTGGGGATCATGCTGGTGAATGGCGAGGGCCAGGCCTTCGTCGGCCAGCGGATCGACAACAAGGAAGGCGATCGCTGGCAGATGCCGCAAGGCGGCGTCGATCCGGGCGAGGACCTCGACGCCGCCATGCTGCGCGAACTGGCGGAGGAAACGGGCGCCCGGCCGGAGCACCTGCAGATCCTGGCCCGGCTGCCGCAGGAACTGTTCTACGATTTGCCGCCGGAACTGCAGGGCAAGCTGTGGAAGGGCAAATATGTCGGCCAGCGGCAGAGCTGGTACCTGGTGCGCTTCACCGGCGCGGATAGCGACATCGACCTCGATGCGTGGGAGCATCCCGAATTCTGCCAGTGGAAGTGGGTCGATCCCGACCTGCTGCCGGAACTGATCGTGCCCTTCAAGCGGGAGGTCTACCGCACCGTGGTCGAGGGGTTCCGCGACCAGCTGCCGACAGGCTGAGCCCGCTCAGTTCTGGGTGACCGGCGGCTCGGTGCCGGTCGCCTCGGCGGTCAGCACCGGCGGGCCGCGCTCGATCACTGCGGACAGTTCCTGCGCCTCCGCGCAATCGCCACCGCACAGGGATGTCAGCCGGGCCAGGTTGCGGCGGGCCTTCTCCACTGCGCCCTTCTCCACCAGCGCCGCGCCTTCGCCGGAGATCGCGGCCAGATTGCTCGGCTCCCGCTCCAGCGTCTCGCGATAATAGTGGATGGCCTTGCCCTGCAGCCCCTGCTGGCGGGCAGCGTCGGCGAGGTCGAGATAGACCGCGTCGTAAGCGGGATCGATCGTCAGCGCAGCTTCGAACGCGTCGATCGCGCCCTGCAGATCGCCCGATGCCTGCGCGCTGCGCCCCTGCTCCACCAGCACCACGGCGCGCGGATCGGGCTCCCGCTCCGCAGCGAGGCCGACGCTGGCAGTCACCGCCACCAGCAGCGACAGAGCGAGGGCGGCAGGGGTGAAGCGCATCACGAACTCCTGGAGCGCGGACCGGCGGGTAAGGCGGCTGACGACCATTGGAAAAACAGGCTACCACCTCTTCGTGAAGCGTGCGACGAAAAAACCGTCGGTTGCATCGGCATGGGGGGTGAGGCGCAAACCCACCCCGCGCGCCGCCCCGCAGGGCAGCGACAGCGGCTCGGCCTGCCAGGCCGGATGGGCGGACAGGAATGCCTCGGCCTGCCCGGCCCCTTCCTCGTCCAGCAGCGAACAGGTGACGTAGACCAGCCGCCCGCCCGGCCGCACAAGCGTGGCGGCCAGCGCCAGCAAGCGCCTCTGCAACGCGACGAGCCGGGTCAGCTCGCCCTCGGTCAGCCGCCAGCGGCTTTCGGGATTGCGGCGCCAGGTGCCGGTGCCGGAACACGGCGCGTCCACCAGCACGGCATCGGCCCGGCCCTGCCACGGGCCCAGCGCTTCGACCTCCCGCCCGGTATCGAGCAGCACGGTCTCTGCCACCACGGCCCCCGCCCGCTCGGCGCGCGGGCCCAGCCGCGACAGGCGGTTGCGGTCGGTATCGGCCGCCACCAGCGTACCGGCATTGCCCATCGCCGCCGCGAGCGCGAGGGTCTTGCCGCCGGCGCCGGCGCACAGGTCGATCACCGTCTCCCCGCCGCGCGCCGCCACCGCCTCGCACATCAGCTGGCTGCCGCCATCCTGCACCTCGACCAGCCCGTCGGCAAAGGCAGGCCAGCTTTCCACAGGGGTGCCCGGCGGCAGGCGCACGCCTTGGGAGGCGGCCAGCCACTCGCCTGCCGCCGGCAATTCCAGAGAGGAGCGGTCCGCCTTCAGCGCATTGACGCGGATATCCAGTGGAGCGCGGGCCAGCAGCGCCTCCGCCTCCTCCCCCGCAATGCCGGACGCGGCGAGCCGCTCGACCAGCCAGCCGGGCGCAACCCCGCCCCCGGCGGCCTGCTCGCCCGGCGTAATAGGCGCCGGGCCATAGGGCGAGCCATCGAACAGCGGGCCCAGCTCAGGGTCCAGCTCGGCCAGCCGCAGCAGCGCGGCCCGGCCGCTGGCCGGGATCGGGCCGCAAGCGCGGATCGCGCGATAGACCAGCTCGCGCACCGCCCGCCGGTCCTTCGATCCGGCGAAGCGGCGGGTGCGGAACCATTCCGCCAGCAGCCGGTCCGCCGGCGCGCCCTTGCCTTGCGCGGCGGCGATCACCCCGTCCAGGATCTCGATCGCGGCCGCCAGCCGTGCAGCGGGGGTCATGGTTCCTGCAGAAAGCTGACGATCGCCCGCCCCAGAGCGGCCTGCGTCACGCTGCTCATATGCGTGCCCGGCACGCTGGCGCTGTCGGCATCGGGCAGCGCGGCGACCAGCTCTGCGGGCGATCCATTGTCGTCGTCATCCTCCCCGCACAGCACCAGCACCGGCATGGTGAGCGCCGCCAGTTGCGCCGGCTCGACGTCGTCGACGCTGCCCAGCAGCAGCCGCGCGGCCTGCCGGTTGATGCCCATGGTGCGCATGAACTGCACCGCCAGCCATGCCGGATCGCCGCGCCGCACCTCGTCGAACCGGTCGATCGCATCGATGAAGAACGCCGCCCGCCGGTCCCATCCGGTCAGCCCCTGCAGGCCCATGCCCGCCAGCACCAGGCGGCGCGGGGCCAGCCCGCCGATCACCGCGCCCGCCGCGGTGCGCGAGCCGAGCGAGAAGCCGACCAGGTCGAAGTCGGTCAAGCCGAGCTGCTCCACCAGCGCCGTCACGTCGCGCAGCAACACGCCCGGCGGATAGGCGGCGGGGTCGGTCGGCGCCTCGCTGTCACCGTGAGCGCGCAGGTCCGGCATGATCGCCTCGAACCCGGCATCCGCCAGCGCCTGCGCATGGCCGAACTTGATCCAGTTGGTCGCCGCGTTGGAGAACAGGCCATGCAGCATCAGGACGGGGCGCCCGGTTCCGAGCCGGTGGACGGCAAGGCGCGTGCCCGCATGGCCGGTTAGATATTCGGTACGAAGGCTCAATTCTGTCTCCTGGTGCATGGGCCCGCCGCTAACATCCGCGCGCCGCTGCGGCAAATCACCCGGGAGGCTCCAGCCCCGCTTCCTGCCAGCGGCGTACCACGGTCTCGTTCTCCTCGCTGCGCATCTGCGGCAGCGCATGCAGGTCCAGCCAGCCCGGCAGCATGCTTTCGACCGCGTAATTCTTTGATGGGCGGAACCTCTCCGGCTGGTCGAAGCTGCCGACCGTCAGGTCCATGTTGTCCGCATGCTGCAGGAAGGCGAATCCCAGCGGGGTGCCGCATTCGCGGCAGAACGGGCGATGGGCAATGGGGCTCGACTGGTACCAGTCGGGCTCGCCATGCCAGTGCACATCCGCCAGCTTCGCGCTGACGAAGGCGATCCACGCCCCGCCGGTCGCCTTGCGGCACATGGCGCAATGGCAGGCATAGGCCTCGGCCGGCTCGACCCGCGCCGTGTAGCGCACCCGGCCACATTGGCAGCCGCCGCCCAGTTCCTCCATCGCATCGCTCCTCGTCACTTCGCACGACAAGGATCAGCGAGAGGTGCAGGTGGTTCCCGCGAACAGCGCCTCCACCGTCGCGCCCGGGCCGGTGCCCGCCAGCACACCGCCGATCGTGCCGGCGGCGGTGCGATAGGCGAACTCGCCCGGCAGGGTCGATCCGGCGACCAGCCGCACTCCGGCTTGTCGGTCCAGCTGCATGCGGGTCATGCCCGGCGCTATTCCGTCCTCGCTGACAGCGACAGCGCCGCGCCGCATGGTCCAGCCGGCCAGCCGCTCGTCGCGAAAGGACAGCTGGATCGCGCCATAGGCGGTAAACGCCATCGGCCCTGCCCCGCATTCCGGATTGGTGGAGCGGCGCGCCGACGCATCGCCGTAAACGGCATCGGCCGCATCTTCGACCGCGGCGCGGGGCGTGCCGAAGGGGTGACGGTCGAAGGTGCCGTCCGCGCGGGCGAACACCACGCCCTGGGCGTCGAGGATCAGATTGTCCGGTGGCGCAGGCGCATCCGCCCCGCCGCATGCCGCCAGCAGGAGCGCCGCCCCGGCGGCGACGCCCCGCAACGACCTCAGCCCTTCTTCAGGTGCCGGCGGCCCAGCAGCTCGGCGATCTGCACCGCGTTCAGCGCGGCACCTTTGCGCAGATTGTCGCTGACGCACCACAGCGAGAGGCCGAACTCGACGGTCGGGTCCTCGCGCACGCGGCTGACATAGGTCGCCCCGTCGCCCGCCGCTTCGACCGGGGTGACATATCCGCCATCTTCGCGCTTATCGACCAGCATGATGCCCGGCGCCTCGCGCAGGATGTCCTGCGCCTGTTCCGCGCTGATCTCGCGCTCGAACTCGATATTGATCGATTCGGAATGACCGACGAACACCGGCACGCGCACGCAGGTGGCGTTGACCTTGATGCTTGAACCCATGATCTTCTTGGTCTCGACCACCATCTTCCATTCTTCCTTGGTCGAACCGTCGTCCAGGAAGCTGTCGATGTGCGGGATCACGTTGAAGGCGATCTGCTTCGTGAACTTGGCCGGGGCCACCGGGTCGCCCACGAAGATGGCGCGGCTCTGCTCGAACAGCTCGTCCATGCCCGCCTTGCCCGCGCCGCTGACCGACTGATAGGTGCTGACCACCACCCGCTTGATGCCCGCGGCATCATGCAGGGGCTTGAGCGCCACCACCATCTGCGCGGTCGAGCAATTCGGATTGGCGATGATGTTGCGCGCCTTGTACCCGTCGATTGCATCCGGGTTCACCTCCGGCACGATCAGCGGCACGTCCGGGTCCATGCGGTACAGGCTGGAATTGTCGATCACCACGCAGCCGGCTGCTGCCGCCTTGGGTGCATATTCCTTGGTCGGGCCACTGCCGGCAGCGAACAGGGCGATGTCCCAGCCGGTGAAGTCGAAATGCTCCAGGCTCTTGCACTTCACCTTGCGGCCGGAATCGCCCACCTCGATCTCCATGCCGATCGAGCGGGAGGAGGCGACCGCGGCCACCTCGTCCATCGGGAATTCGCGCTCGGCCAGGATCGCGAGCATCTCGCGTCCCACATTGCCCGTCGCACCCACGACCGCCACCCGGTAACCCATCGAAACCCACTCCAAGCGTTCAAATCAGGAGCGCGGGCGATAGCGGATCACCGGCACGGCGCAAGCAACTTGCCCGCGCCGAGCGTGAAGCAGGCCTATTGCGTCCCGCCCGCTTCCGGCCCCGCACCGTTGCGATCCAGGAAGTTGAAGATCGAGTTCCACACATGCACGCTGACCTGCGGCCCGCCGACGCGGTGGGTGTAGCCGGGATAGAGCATCATCTCGAACGGCACCGCCTCCCCCTGCAGCTTGGCGATCAGGGCGGAGGAGTTCTCGAACACCACATTGTCGTCCGCCAGGCCATGGATCAGCAGCATGGGATCGCTGATCGCCACCGCCCCTTCCACCGCGTCGGACGCCTCGTAGGCGGCGGCATCGGCGCTGGGCAGGCCCATGTAACGTTCGGTGTAATGGGTGTCGTACAACTCCCACCGGGTCACCGGCGCACCCGAGATGCCCGCCGCATAGAGGCCG
>Ga0210040_10007691_pt1 | contig 12969 bp, 12 predicted proteins | sample CryGeyCG12114_NA_FD_185462 | JGI IMG/M metagenome (GOLD analysis project Ga0210040, IMG submission 185462) | Groundwater microbial communities from aquifer - Crystal Geyser CG19_WC_8/21/14_NA (SPAdes) (version 2) | ecosystem: Environmental > Aquatic > Deep subsurface > Groundwater | place: USA... | reverse complement strand
ACACTTAAAGGGGCATCATTTTTTACTAAGTAAGATTGGGAAAAAATACTGGTTAATATTTTAATAGAATAATAAGCAAAAAAATTGCGGTGAAGGTCATTAATAAAAAAACCAATCTGGCTATTTTGCTTCATCCAGTTCAATTGAAATACCAGTTCGCTATCCGTAAAATGATGGCAGAATAAACTTGAAAAAATAATATCAGGTTTGTTATTAAAAGAAACTTTTGTGTAATCGCTGGTTATCCAATTTACATGATCCGGAAGGTTTTTGGACCTTTTTGCATAATCAATACATTCTTTTTTAATGTCTATACCGGTAATGCTTATATCAATATTTTTGGTCTTGCTCCATTTGTAAATAGCTACAAGGTTATCACCACCTCCGCATCCGACTTCGCATACGGAAATTTTCTTTTTTCCATTGCATAAATGTTTAAAAGCATCAATGGTTATTGTATGGCCACCGAGCCATTTATTGATAAAATCCAGTTCCTTCATATTTTGCCGGATATCAGCAAACGGAATTTTATCTTCATCTAATAATTCCTTTTTAAAAGATCGTTTTGAAAAAATCATTCTTTTGAAGCTATAAAAGTTTCCATTGTTAATCCTGGTCCAAAAGCTACACCAAATACATTTGCCGGTTTATGTATTCCTTCCATGATTTCTTTTAGTACAAACAATATCGTTGGTGATGACATATTTCCGTATTCTAACAAAACTTTTCTGCTGCAGGATAAGTCTTCGACATCTAATAAAAGTTGTTGTTTTATTACTTCCAGTATTTTTCTTCCGCCCGGATGAATACACCAGTGAGTAATTTCACCTTTTTCCAGATTACAATTTTTCAAGGCTTTATCTACTAATTCTGCAATATCTTCATGTATAAGCTGCGGAATGTAAGCGCTTAACTTCATTAAAAAACCCCTATTACTTAACTGCCACGACATGTCTTGTTTTCCTTTGTAACAAACCTCCGAATAAAAGCTTTTTAAAGTTAATGAATTGGGAGAAGTTATTGTGTTGGAAACGAGTACAGCAGCGCTTCCATCTGCAAATAATAAACTGCTCGCTGCATTGTCAAGCGTATATTCTTGTTGAAAATGAATAGTACATAACTCTGTGCAAACAATCACCACATTGGCATTAGCAGCAGAATTGCAAATCATTTCTGCCATTTTAAGTGCATGAATGGCAGCATAACAACCCATAAAATTGACTGAAGTACGAAAAAGATTGGATTTTAGTTGTAATGCTTCTGCAACTTGTAAATCCAAGCCCGGAGCACTCATTCCGGTACAACTGACTGTAATTAAATGCGTTATTTGATCCGGGTTAATAAAACCATTGATAGCGTTATTAATAGCAGTAACAGAGAGCTTAGGAGCATATTGCTGGTAAATTTCCATTCTGTCATCCAAAAAAGGATTGTAATCCGGTTTTACAAAATTCCATTCATCTTCTGATTTTGCAAAATCGTCTAAAACAGAATAGCGATTTTGTATTCCGCTGTGTTTATACAAAAAAGCAAGTTTACGCCCGTCATTTTCATCGAGCTTATACGCCTTCTGCATAAACTTTAAAATCTCGTTTTGAGAATGACAATGTTCTGGTAAAGCTGTTCCTATAGATATTATATTAGCCAAATTTTTGAAGCAGTATTATAGTTATAAAAGCAAGGCTCGTACATGTACTGGCTATCCAGTTCATTTGCATGGTATGTTTAAAATCTGCCTTACTATCATCTTTCAGCACTTGTAAAAACCATTGCATAAAATATACGACTACCGGTAAAAAAAATATTATTAAAACAACAAACGGCTTATAAAGTTCACGGCTGCTGTAATATAACCATAAAATAAACATGGCAGCTACATACATTAAACCGCAAAAGATAAATGTCATTTTTTTACCCAATAAAATGCTGATCGTAGTTATATTATCATTTTTATCAGCCTTATGTTGATAAATTTGAGTAATAGGATAAAAGCCACCGATTAAAAAAGCTGCGGCAAGTAAACCGAGCCATGACATGTGATTGGTAAGATTTACATCAGACCCATGATATACCATAAAAAAAGTAAGCGAGCCCTGGTTGAAGATAACAGTAAAATATCCCAGTAGCGGATATTGCTTTAGTCTTACTTTTCTGTAACTGTACAATCTTGAGCAAATAATGTAAATTAAAACACAAACTGCAAATAAAGTGGAGACAAACAATGACGAACCTACCGCTATAATATCCATTATAACAGAAACAAAAAACAATTGCTTTGTAGGTTGTAACGGAGTTTTTAATCCACCAATGCTGTCTGCATCTTTATCCATAAAGCTATTGTAGCCATTACTGGATGGATAGACAAGCAGATGCAGAATTATAAAAATCAATATTGCCCTTGGCCAATAAATGTCTTCTATGAAGCTTAATGTAAACCAATAAACCGGCATTAAAAACAACGAAAAAGGAAAACGCAGCAGTTGTATTGTTGAACGATGAACCAATAGTTTTTATGATAAAAATAAGGTTTAATCGGTTTCTTATGCTAATTAAACAGCCAAACAGACAAAAAAAAGTGTATGATTAAATAAGAGTTTAACCATACACTTTACATTTTACACACACTAATTTTTTTCTTAAGATTGATTTGCTCCTTTTGCTCCGCCGGCTGCAATTCCACCCGTGTTGGTATCAGTTGAGTCAGGAGCTTCATTTGCTCTTGTATTTACACGCTCAGTATCACGGAAATCTGTATCTGAATCTGAAGAACCTATACCAGAACCTCCGATTGTGTCAAGAATAACATTCCGCTGAGGCTTATTAGCTTGCTCGATTTCTTCTTTTGTAAATTTGGTTCCCTGTACTATAACAGTATCATTATTTTGGTCTTTTTTTATATTATCATTTTCGCTAAGGCTATTATTATCTGTTATCATAATTATTATTTTAGGTAATAAATAACTATTGCTAAAAAATGCATGCCATCTTTCTTTTAATACTGTTTTATTAAAATCAATTAAAATGGATGCGAAACTTTTTTCCCGCACAGACTTTACTGTTTCTACAATAATTTGTGCTTTTCCTTGCATTAATCATTACATTTAAATTACTTACTTTAACATAAATGATAATATTCTTATCCAAAAATGATAGAGCTGCAAAAGGTTAGTAAACATTATAACAATACAAATGCGGTCGATAATATTTCTTTCGAAGTAAAAGAAGGTGAAACAGTTGTACTGCTGGGAACAAGCGGGTGCGGCAAAACAACTACACTGAGGATGATTAACAGGCTTACAGAATCAACTTCGGGAGAAATTATTGTAAACGGGCAAAATATTAAACTGCAGCCTGCAGAAAAAATGCGGAGAGGAATAGGTTATGTCTTACAGCATCATGGGTTATTTCCACATTATACCGTAGCAGAAAACATTGCTATTGTTCCTGAATTATTGAAATGGAACAAAAACAATATAAATAACAGAATTAAAGAATTATTGGAAAAACTAAAATTACCTGAAAGCATTGCAAATGCCTATCCAACACAACTGAGTGGAGGACAACAACAGCGTGTAGGACTTGCCAGAGCCCTGGCTGCTTTTCCGCCTGTATTGCTAATGGATGAACCCTTAGGAGCGCTGGATCCGGTGACACGCGCAGACATACGAAAAGAATTTAGTACACTTGATGAATTAAAAAGAAAGACCATTTTAATGGTTACTCATGATGTGCAGGAAGCTTTTGAATTGGGCGACCGCATTTGTTTAATGGATAAAGGCAAAATTGTGCAGATAGGAAACGCAAAAGAATTATTATTTAATCCTGCGAATAATTTTGTCAGTTCTTTTATTAAAGAGCAGCGTTTTCAACTTGAACTTAAAAGTATTCTGATAAAAGACGTTTGGTCACTTTTACCAAAAGCATTTGACGGAACAGATGAAACAGTATTTTCTCCTGAAAATAGTTTATGGAACATACTCGAAACAATATCCGCAGAACAACAAAATTCTACCAGATTTGTATCAGTTAGTCATAATGATAAAAAACAAATTGATTTTGCTTCTTTGATGACTGCTTTTTCTAAATATAAAAACTCGCTAAAGCATGAATGAGCAACAGCAAAGCCTGTGGAATTTCATGCTTGAGCAATCCGGCAAATTGCTTGAGCAGACATTTGCACATATCGGACTAACGTTTATTTCGCTGTTCCTTTCAATACTTATAGGAATACCTGCAGGAATCTGGATAAGTAAACAAAAAAAATGGAGCGGCACTGTACTTGGAATTGCAGGAATACTGCAAACTATTCCAAGCATTGCATTGCTCGGGTTCATGATTCCTTTGTTCGGCATTGGTGCAAAACCTGCTATTGTTGCACTGATGCTGTATGCCTTTTTGCCAATTATCCGCAATACTTACACTGGCATCACGGGCGTGAATGCGGCCGTGACGGATGCAGCAAAAGGAATGGGAATGACTTCTTCTCAAATTCTTTTTAAAGTTGAACTTCCGTTAGCCATGCCTGTAATACTTGCAGGCATAAGAACTGCCACTGTAATAAATGTAGGTGTGGCAACCCTTGCTGCATATATTGCTGCAGGCGGTTTAGGTGAATTTATATTTGGCGGAATAGCTTTAAATAATACCAATATGATTTTAGCAGGCGCTATTCCTGCTGCACTGCTTGCCATTATTTTCGATTTTTTTTTAGCAAAAGCGCAGCATATAAACATCAAAAAAAAGAAAAAAGCACTTATAATTATCCCTTTGATGCTGATTAGCCTTTCTTCTTTTTACCTGCTTCCTTCTGCTATCAGCAGTAAAATGCTTGCAGGCTTTACTCCTGAATTTATGGGCAGAAGTGATGGCTATCTTGGACTAAAAAACAAATACGGACTTAAAATGCGAACAGTTGTTATTAGTGATGCAGTAATGTACAAAGCGGCTTATGAAAAACAACTGGATGTAATTAGTGGTTACAGTACGGATGGCAGACTTAAAGCATATAACCTGGTGGTGCTTACAGATGATAAAACCATATTTCCTCCTTATTATGCGGCACCCGTTATTAGACAGGAAGTTTTGCAAAAGTATCCGGAAGTTGAGTCAACTCTCAATCTTTTAGCAGGAAGAATTAATGATTCAATAATGACGGAATTAAATTATAAAGTTGATTACCTGAAGTTATCACCTGAAAAAGTAGCAAGAGACTTTTTAACTGAACAAAAGCTTTATAAAGAACCCAGAAATGGTAAAAAAGGTGTAATAAGAATTGGGTCAAAAATTTTTGGTGAACAATATATTTTGCTTCAGATGTATGCTATGTTATTAAAAGGCAATACGGATTTGAGTGTGGAAACGAAAACTGGCCTTGGTGGTACGAAAATTTGTTTTGATGCTTTAACTAACAAGCAAATTGATATGTATCCTGAATATACAGGAACAGGATTGTTGGTATTATTGCAGCCTGACAATAGTATAGTTCGAAGTATTATTGGGAACAAAGAAAAAGTATTTCAATTTGTACAAAAGCAATTTGCAGAGAAATATTCCATTAAATGGCTCAAACCAATTGGCTTTAATAATGCTTACGCATTAATGATGAGAAAGAAGCAGGCTTCTGATTTAAAGATTAAGACTATTTCTCAGTTAAAAATGTATATTGACAATAATTAACAGCATGACTCTTTTAGAAAGATATATAGCCGTACGAAAAAGAACGGAAGACATATGTGAACCGCTTGAGACAGAAGATTATGTAGTTCAACCTGTCGCAGATGTTAGTCCTCCTAAGTGGCATCTTGGCCATACAACCTGGTTTTTTGAAACCTTTATTTTAAAAAATCATTATAAAGTATACCAGGAATTTAACCCTGATTACAACTATGTGTTTAATAGTTATTACGAAACACTTGGCGCAAGAGTGATACGCACAGACAGGGGAAACCTGAGCAGGCCAACTGTAATGAATGTATACAGCTACCGAAAATATGTTGATGAAGCAATGGTAAAATTGATAGAATGCGGCTGTAGCAAAGAGTTACAAGATTTGATAGAGTTAGGCTTTAACCACGAAGAGCAGCACCAGGAGCTTTTGTATACAGATATAAAATATATTCTTGGTCACAATCCATTGTTTCCTGCATATAAAAAAAATCTTTTCGAAAACATTGAAAATTCTTCTCCCGGAGGATTTATAATTATTGATGAAGGAATATATGAAACAGGTTACACCGGAGATGGATTTTGCTTTGATAACGAATTGGGAAGACATAAAGTTTATCTTCCTCAATATCAAATTGCAAAAAATCTGGTTACAAATGGTGAATATATAGAATTTATCGAAGCAGGAGGATATAACGATTTCAGGTTATGGCACGCTGAAGGTCTGGATTGGATAAAAAAGAACCAAGTTCAATCGCCCCTGTATTGGCATTTTATTGACGGTACATGGCATTACTATTCCTTACAGGGATTAAGTGTAGTTAAGCCGGACGGCATTTTAAATCACATTAGTTTTTATGAAGCAGCTGCGTATGCAGCATGGAAAGAAATGCGGTTACCAACAGAATTTGAATGGGAAGCAGCAGCAAAGCATTTTGAATGGGGCAGCCGGTGGGAATGGACAGAAAGCGCTTACCTTCCTTATCCTGGTTTTAAAAAAGCACCCGGTGCAATTGGCGAATACAACGGAAAATTTATGGTAAATCAAAAAGTGCTTCGTGGTGCGTCAGAAGTTACTTCTTCACAGCATAGCCGCATTACATACCGCAACTTCTTTCATCCGCACCTACGCTGGCAATATACAGGCATAAGACTGGCACAATAAATAAACATGAATCAATTCTTAGAAGATGTTTTGAAGGGATTATCTGCAAAAGATAAATTTCTGGAATCTAAATATTTTTATGATGCAAAGGGAGACACCTTGTTTCAACAAATAATGGAATGTCCTGAGTATTATCCTACAAAATGCGAAATGGAAATTTTTACTACCCAGACAGAAGAAATAGTTTCCATTTTAACAGAACACCGTTGTGCATTTGACATAGTTGAATTAGGTGCAGGCGACGCGACCAAATCTGTTCATTTGCTAAAAGGATTGTTAGAAAAGAAAGTACAATTCACTTATTATCCGGTTGATATTTCCTGTAATGTTATTAACCAGCTTCACACTAACCTTCCCCAAAAACTTCCGGAATTAAAGATGCACGGATTGAATGGCGAGTACTTTAATATGCTTGAAAAAGTAAAGACGCTGTCTGATAAAACAAAAGTAGTATTGTTTTTAGGGGGTAACATAGGTAATGTTTCTTTTGAAAAAGCTGGTGAGTTTTGTAAAACAATGCGACATCATTTAGTGCCTGGAGATCTGGTGGTAGTAGGATTTGATCTAAAAAAAAATCCCGTAAAAATTCTGGATGCATATAATGATAAAGCGGGCTATACACGTGATTTTAACTGTAACTTACTATATAGAATAAATGATCAACTTAAAGGAAACTTTATAGTTGAAAACTTTTACCACTACCCAACCTACGACCCTTCTACCGGTGCCTGTAAAAGTTATCTGGTAAGTTGTAAAAAACAAGAAGTACAAATCTCAAATCACACTTTTTTCTTCGAAGAAGGCGAAACGATATTTATGGAGATATCTCAAAAATATACTATAGAACAAACGGAAGAAATTGCAACGAAAAACAGGTTTATACCAAAACACTATTTCCTTGATTCTAAGAAATGGTTTTTAGATGCAATTTGGGAATGTGCCTGACAATCATTACGAGAAGTAGCCTTACACATTAAAACTATTCTTCCAAATATTTTGATTGAATAGTAGCCTGAAGACTATTATCTTATTATTTATGTACTTCCTTCACTTTTCTACATAGTCACACTTTAATAATATTTTCTTAATATATTAATTTTTATTCTATTTTAAATATTTAACGATTATTACTCAACATTAAAAGTTTACATCTTCCTTCTGCAAAAGAATTGTATGTTTTTTGCTACTATTAAAAGTGATTTAATTTTTATATCTGCATGCGTAAGGTTTTTTTAGAGAAGCAAAATGAGGAATCAGAAGACGAGAATCCGGGAGAAGATAACCCTTGTATTTTTCAAAATGACGATGTTATAATTGACCTAAGTTTTTTATATGCCAGCTCCGGAAATGACAGAAACTTTATATTTTCAATGGTACAGACTTTTTTAAAAAATATGCCCTTAACAATTAAAAAACTAGAGCAAAGTTTAAACAACCAGGATTGGGAAAACGTTTATAAGACTGCTCATTCGGCCAAATCTTCGTTTTCTGTTATCAAAGTAGACGAGATGCTTGATTGGGTGAGACAAGTAGAAGAAAATGCATTAAATAAAATGAACCTTGAGTACATACCTGATTTAGTAAAAAACATAAATCAAAAATTTCTTTTTGCAGAAAAAATACTCCGAAAAAATTTTCAGGAAAAGGATTCTTTTTAATTTCTTTTAAAGAAAAGCATAATTTTAATAAACCGGTAAGAAGGACGCTACTTCTATAATACTCTATATGAAAATTTTAGTTGCAGAAGATGAACAAATTTTATTAATGTCCATAGAGGCAAAATTAAGAATGGATGGATTCGAAGTGGTTGGGGCCAATGATGGTAGCGAAGCACTTAAAATACTTGAAAATTATGCTCCGGATATTATCATTACTGACATATTAATGCCCTGTATTTCGGGCCTTGAACTGATAAGTATAGTTAAGTCTAATAGCCATAAAAAAACTCCTGTTATTGTTTTATCAGGTTTGGATGAGGAAGATACGGTAATGGAAGCATTTCAATTAGGTGCCGACGACTTTATATCAAAACCTTTTAATCCTATAGAATTGACAGTAAGGGTTAGAAGATTATTGAAAATATCATCCACTTCTGCAAAGAGTAAATAATTTAAAGCTTATTGAAAAATAAGCGTAATAACAATGCTTTAAATTATAAACGCCTTAATCTTGTAAGGCGTTTATAATTATAATAGGATCTTAAAATTTATTCAGCTTCAGCTACTACTTCCTTCACTTCAGGAATCATACGCTTCATCATTCCTTCGATACCTGCTTTTAAAGTTATCATGCTGGACGGACAACCACTGCAGCTACCTTGCAGCATCAGGTTCACAACGCCGTCATCATAACTTCTGAATTGAATAGCACCTCCATCCATTTCAACTGCTGGTTTTACATAATTTTCTAATAACTCCTTGATACGTTTTACAACATCATCATCATCTGCACTAATGTCATTACTTGCATCTGACTTAAGTACAACAATTTCTTCTTCATTAATTACCGGTCCTCCGTTTTCAAGGTAATCCTTCAAAAATTGTTTAATAGTAGGTATTACATCCTGCCAATCTTCTGTGTCGCCAGTTTTAGTAAGTGTAACAAAATTGCTGGCAATAAATACACTTCTGATAAAAGGAAAACTAAAAAGCTCTTTAGCAAGAGGGGAGGGACCAGCTGTATTTTCATCAGGAAAATCAATACTTTTACCCGGATATAGAAGTTTATTGGCAACAAACTTCATTGTTTCCGGATTTGGTGTCATCTCTGTATATATACTGATAACGGGATTACCTGTTTTTATCATAATTAAAAATTTAAAAGCTTAACAAAGGTAAGAAACAGAGGCTTAAAATAATATTAATTATAATTGCGCAGGCATTCAAGATTTAAATAGATAAAATGGAACTTTTTACCTAAAACTATGGGTAAATTACTTTATAGTAATGCAAGTATCCTCTTTACTTCTTCCTGTTACAATTCTTTTTTAAACTCGCAAGCATTTTATTTTACTTTCAACCCTTTTCAAGAAAGATAAAGTAAAAAAAAAGCTTCAACCGCCTTAATCTGACAGTTGAAGCCTTTATTTTACTTAACTTAAGTTTATTTCTGTGGAGTAGAAGAAGTAGTATCAGTAGTAGTACCACCTGTTGCACCGCCACCTGTAGTGCCACTGCCTGTAGTATCAGTACCAGTTGTACCAGTTCCAGCATCTGTACCGGTAGTACCTGTACCGGCATCCGTACCTGTACCAGTAGTAGTGCCTGTACCTGAAGCGTCTGTACCTGTACCAGTACCCATAGTACCTGTAGCATCACTGCTGCTACTTCCTGTAGATGTTGATCCTGCTTGTTGAGATGGATTGCAATAAGCAAGAGAAAAACCGATTGCTAATAAGATAATTGCTTTTTTCATTTTAAATTTTTAAACATGCATACTATTACCATGCCATCTATTTGTTTTATACTATTTTTTTTAATTTTTTTTACATTATGGAATAAAATACCTATTCTTTAATTCTCAACTTTGCATAATTAAGCATAATTTTCTTTTCACCATTATGCTCAAATTTAATTGTAGCTATAGGATTATGAACAGACCCCTCCATTTTTACAACTTCTCCAAAACCAAACTTTTGATGCTCAACTTTTTGTCCCGCCTTCAAGGCTGAGGTATCACTTGCAACGAAATCAGCAGTGGGTTTGTGTTCAATTACTTTAGGCGCTGCAGGAGCAGCCGGCATATAAGCTGGTTTTGCTTCTTTTCTGTTTGGTGGCGGACCATATTTTTCTGCTACTCGTGCACTATTGCTTTGCCACCCACCGCTGGCGCCGCTCATTCTGTCAAAAGCAGAAGTACCTCCGAAGTCATTATATCCCTGGTTACGTGCTCCTCCTCCGGCAAAACTACGGTCAATGAATTGCCCCGGCATTTCTTCTATAAAACGACTTGGTTCATTTTGCACCAGCTGACCAAAACGATAGCGTGTGTTTGAATAGGTAAGCCAAAGATTCTTCTTTGCTCTTGTAACAGCTACATAAAACAATCTGCGTTCTTCTTCCAGTTCTTCACGCGTATTTATTGACATTGCACTGGGAAACAACGTTTCCTCAATTCCGCCTACAAATACACAGGCAAACTCGAGACCTTTGGCAGCATGTATTGTCATTAATTTAACTACATCACTGTTTTCTTTATCATCATCTGCATCTGTTAATAAGGTTATCTGCTGCAAATAACTTCCAAGGCTTTTATCTCCCAGTTCGCCATCGTCATTACTTGGGCTTTCTGTCCATTCTTTTATTGAATTTAGTAATTCCTGAATGTTTTCATAACGAGCAAGACCTTCAGTTGTCTTATCGTTAAACAACTCCTTTACTATATTCGTATGCTTACCTACCTGTACTGCCACATCATAAGCATTCTTACTGGTAAGCATGCTCTGAAAGTATTTAATCATGGTAACAAAATTGTTTACTGAATCCAGTGTACCGGCTTTAAAACCAAATTCACCGGCTCTCATAAGCACCTGCCACATACTTATATTATGCTCATTTGCAAATATTACCGCCTTTTCAATAGTGGTTTTACCAATACCGCGAACAGGATAATTAATAATCCTTTTTAGTGCTTCTTCATCCTGCGTATTTACAATTACCCTTAAGTAAGCCAAAACATCTTTTATTTCCTTGCGCTGGTAAAAGCTTACGCCTCCATATATTTTGTACGGAATACCCATTCTGCGAAGGCTTTCTTCAAAGGACCGGCTTTGTGCATTTGTACGGTATAAAATAGCAAAGTCTCGATTGTAGAAATGATTTCTAAGCTTTTGTTCCTGTATAGAATCTGCTACATATTTTCCTTCATCATTATCTGTCATTGTACGTACCAGCCGTATCTTTTCACCTTCATGATTTTCTGTCCACAGGTCTTTTGGTATTTGACCTTTATTATTTTTGATAACCTCGTTGGCAACATTCAAAATACTTTGTGTGCTTCTATAGTTTTGTTCCAGCTTCACCACTTTTACATCGTCATAATCTTTTTGAAACTGAAAGATATTTTCGATAGTTGCACCCCGAAAACTATAAATACTCTGCGCATCATCACCCACCACTGCAATATTTTCATGTACCGCAGCCAGTAGTTTTATAATCTGGTACTGAACAGCATTGGTATCCTGGTACTCATCAATCATTATGTACTTAAACTTATGCTGGTACTTATACAACACGTCGGGAAAATCGCGCAGCAGTTCGTACATTTTAAAAAGCAAATCGTCATAGTCCATTGCCCCGTTCTTGAAGCAACGGGCTGCATAGCTCTGGTAAATCTGGGCTACAAGCGGCCGGTTTGCCCGCTGATCTTCCTGCTGAATATAATAATCATTCTGATAATCTATCGGTCCTACCAGCGCATTTTTAGCTTGTGATATCCGGTTATGTACCACATTTGGCTTGTAGTGCTTATCGTCCAGGTTCAATTCATTGATTACCGTTTTTAGCACACTCCGGCTATCATCAGTATCGTAAATAGTAAAATTGTTTGGATAACCGATTTTAGGCGCTTCTGCGCGCAATATTCTCGCAAAAACACTGTGAAAAGTTCCGATATATAAATTTCTTGCCTCAGTATTACCTAAAATTTTCTCCACTCTTTCTTTCATTTCTGCGGCTGCTTTATTGGTAAAAGTCAGCGCAAGAATGTTAAAAGCATCAATTTTATGTTCACTCAGCAGGTGAGCGATACGGGTAGTGAGCACTTTGGTTTTACCACTGCCGGCTCCCGCCACTATCATAATCGGGCCATCTTTATGTATTACCGCCTCCCGTTGCTGCCCGTTCAGGTCATTCAAATAATTAGACATAAGGCAAAGTTACATTCTTCCCTGTCATGCCCAAGCTGATTACGCATCTCTTAATAAATAGTTAGGAATTTTTTTGGGTAACCGGCTAAAGTAGTGTTATTAAGCTACAGTGGCGTCGCACACTTGTACTTTTGCGCTTTTTTCAGCTTTTTTTATCTTTTCTACTTCTTCAGGTTTATTGAATATTTCTTTTTTTATGCTTAAATCTTCCGGATCATTATAAAACTAATCAATCCTTTTTGAAAATAATCAACATCTACATTTTTGTTCTGTA